>Ga0268386_10000401_pt1 | contig 26912 bp, 27 predicted proteins | sample RVTome_15_FD_200260 | JGI IMG/M metagenome (GOLD analysis project Ga0268386, IMG submission 200260) | Soil microbial communities from uranium-contaminated site in the Upper Colorado River Basin, Wyoming, United States - RVT150D86... ... | reverse complement strand
AAGCGTATAAATCACGCCCGCCGCATCGAGATGCGCACGCAGCGCGGCGAAGTGCTCCGCCGATTCCGCGTCGAGGTTATCGGTAATCAGCGGCGCACCCGCTACCACGTCGCGCATCGCCGGATTCTTGCTGTCGAGGATGCGCAGCGGGTTGCCCTCGAGCCGCCGCCGGCTGTCCTCGTCGAGCGCGCCCGCGTGCTGCCGGAAGTAGTCCGTGAGCAACGCGCGATAACCACGCCGGGACTCCGGTGTCCCGAGCGTGTTCAGGTTGAGCGAAAGGCGCGCGAGCCCCAGTCGCCGCCAGATCCGCGCCGAGATCAGGATCAGCTCCGCATCGACGTCCGGACCGGCGTAGCCGATCGCCTCGGCGTCGATCTGATGAAACTGTCGGTAGCGGCCTTTCTGCGGACGCTCATAGCGGAACATCGGGCCCTGGCACCAGAGCTTCTGGCGCTGGTTGTGCAGCAGGCCGTTGCTGATGCAGGCGCGCACCACGCCGGCCGTCGCCTCCGGCCGCAGAGTGACCGAGTCCCCGCCGCGGTCCTCGAAGCTGTACATCTCCTTCTCGACGATGTCGGTGTGCTCACCGATCGAGCGCTTGAAGAGCTCGGTGCGCTCGAGCAGCGGCAGACGCAGCTCGCGGTAGCCGTATTCCGACAGCGTCTCGCGCGCGATCCGCTCGAGCCGCTGCCAGGCCGGCGCGTCCTCGGGCAGCACGTCGTTCATGCCGCGGACAGGCGTCAGACCGGTTGCCATGCGACTCCTGCGACGCTCAGCGCACCGCGCCCGTGGCGTCGATGCTGAAGCGGGTGAGACTCTGCCCGGTGGGCGCCGCGGGCACCGTGAGGCGCCGGCCGTTGGCGTACACCGCTACTGAGGCAGGGTTGCCGATCGTCACGCTCAAGGGCGGAATCGCGCGCACGGTGCGCTCGGTTCCGCGGCTGCCGAGGTCGTAAAGCACGGCGGCGCCCGCGCCGTCGTAGACCTCCACCCAGGTGTCCTCGCTGAACGTGAGCCTGAGCGACACCTGACTGCCATTGGCTGCGGGCTCCACTGCCGGCGCCGGCGTCGCGGGTGCGGCGGGAACGCTCGCCGGCGATTGCTGCGGCGCGCCCGACGTCGCCGTGTCGACGGCGGCCGTCGCGGAAGCCGGCTGCCGTGGGCGTTGTTCCGGCCAGCGCTCGACGACGTAGGCAGCCAGGGCCGCCAGCAGAAGCGCCCCTGCTATGCCGGCCAGCGCCCACGGCCAGCGCCGTGCTGCACGCGGCGGCACCAGCTCCTCGCGCGCCTTCGGGATCAGCGTAGGTTGCGAGGGATGCGTGCCCACCTGCTCGTAGGCGTCGAGCAGCCGCTCGGGTGGAAGACCGAGCAGCGTCGCGTAACGCCGCAGATGGCCCTTCGCGAACACCGGCGCGCCGAGGGCGGCGAAATCGTCGTGCTCGATCCAGTGGATGACGCTGACGTCCAGGTTCAGTTGCTCGGCGACCTGCTGCTGGGTGAGACCCTGGCGCTCACGCTCGCGCGAGAGCTCGGCCCCGGGTCCCTGGCCTTGCGCCTGACCGGCGGTGTCCCCGGCCATCACCCACCTTGCTCCGCCTCGAGCAGCTCGCGTGTCTCAGCTGAAGTCGCGAACTCGGTCCGCAGCCGCCGCGCGTACTCCTGCGACTGCGTGCTGTCGCCCAGCTTGCGTTCGATGCGATACCCGAGCCACAGCGCCTGCGGGTTCACGGGTCCGATGGCCATGTAGCGTTGCAGAAAGGCGCGCGCCTGGAAGTCGTTGCCGCCGTCGTGGTTGAGATCGGCCATCTGCAGCAGCGCATCCGGCTGATCGGGCTGAAAGGCGAGCGCCTTGCGGAAATAGCTTTCGGCGTCGGCAGGCCGACCATCCGCGCGCGCGCACTTGCCCGCGTTCGTGTACGCGGCGGCGGGTGTACGGTACAGCGCGTCGCCCGCGGCCTCGAGGAAGAGTTTCTCGCCGCGCTTCTTGTCGCCCTTGCGGCAGTAGAACACCGCGGCGTTGTTGAGCACGTCGGGATTGCCGTCGGCGAGCCGCACGGCCTGGTCGTAGTGCGACTGGGCCTTGCGGTGCTCACCGAGCCGGTCGTACAGGAAGCCCGCCGCCATCTGCGTGTCGGCGGTCTTCGGGTTCTGCTCCAGCGCCTTCTCGATGCGATCGCGCGCCGCGGTGAGATTGCCCTGGTGGAGATAGGTCATGCCGAGCTGGGCGTTCACCTGCGCGGCCTTGGTCCTGGATTCGGCGTCGATCTGCGGGGAGCCGCCGGTACAACCCGCGACCGTGGCAATGACCGCGAGGGTCGCCGCAAGCCGGGACGAAACCCGCCTCTTCATGCCGCCACCACGGGGATCCCGCCCAGCCGCTCGCCCAGGCGCGTCGTCGTGCGATCAACCACGCGGCCGACGAGCTGGCCGCAGGCGGCGTCGATGTCGTCACCGCGCGTGCGCCTCACGGTCGCGATCACACCCTCCTCGAGCAGCCGGTTGCGGAACGACGAAATCACGTGCTCCGGAGAGCGGCGGTAGCGCGTGCCCGGAAATGGATTGAACGGAATCAGATTCACCTTGGCCGGACGGCCGCGCAACAGCGCCGAGAGCTCGCTGGCATGCTCCGGCCGGTCGTTGACGCCGTCGAGCATCACGTACTCGAAGGTCACGTTGCGCGCGTTCTGACGCTCGACGTAGTGCCAGCAGGCCGCGAGCAGTTCCGCAATTGGATGCCGGCGGTTGATCGGCACGAGCTGACTGCGGAGCGCATCGTTCGGCGCATGCAGCGACACCGCCAGAGCGACATTGGTTTCCTCCGCGATGCGCATCATCTGCGGCACGAGACCCGAGGTACTGACGGTGACCCGCCGCCGCGACAGGTCGAAGCCGTAGTCATCCATCATTAGCTCGGCCGCCGGCACCACGTTACGGTAGTTCGCTAGCGGCTCGCCCATGCCCATGAAGACGACGTTGGTGATCAGTCGATCGCCACCAGGCTCCGCGCCCAGCTCGCGATTCGCAAGCCACACCTGGCCCGTGATCTCGGCGACATCGAGATTGCGATTGAAGCCTTGCTGCGCCGTCGAGCAGAACGTGCAGTCCATCGCGCATCCGACCTGGCTCGAGATGCAGAGCGTGCCGCGACCCGGCTCCGGGATGAACACCATCTCGATCGCCTGGTCACCCTCGAATCGCAGCAGCCATTTTCGCGTGCCGTCGCTCGATACTTGCCGGTGAATGACCTCCGGGACGCGGATCTCCGCCGCGGCGGTCAGCCGCTCGCGCAATGCCTTGCCGAGATCGGTCATAGCCGCGAGATCACTGACGCCGCGGCGATACATCCACTTCATCAGCTGGCGGGCCCGAAACGGCTTCTCACCCATCCCGGCCACGAACGCCTCTAGCTCGGAACGGGTCAGTCCGAGCAGGTTGGTGCGTGAGGTGGCGATGTCCATGGCCGGTTTGACCGTCGACGTCGGGCGAGTTCCGCTTAAGCCTCAGCGCGGACAGAGCTCGGACTGTGCGAAGAAGAACGCCACTTCGATGGCGGCGTTCTCGACGCTGTCGGAGCCGTGTACGACATTCTGGTCGATGCTCGAGGCGAGGTCCGCGCGAATCGTGCCCGGTGCGGCTTTCTGCGGATCCGTCGCGCCCATGATCTCGCGGTTCTTCGCTACGGCGTCGGCACCCTCGAGCACCTGCACCATCACCGGGCCAGAGGTCATGAAACTGACCAGGTCGCGGAAGAAGGGCCGCTCCCGGTGGATCGCGTAAAACGCCTCGGCCTGCGCGGTAGACAACCGGGTCATGCGCGCGGCGACGATCGCGAGCCCGGACTTCTCGAAGCGGCGATAAACCTCGCCGATCACGTTCTTGCGGACGCCATCGGGCTTGACGATGGACAGGGTACGTTCGACGGTCATGCAGGCCCTCGCGGCGGGCGCAGCCGCGCCCGGGTCGTTGGTTGGCGGCCGGCTGCGTGCCTCGCGTCTCGCGTAGCGCGTGGGTCAGCGGCTCCGAAAAGAGCCGGGAAGTATACCTGTGCCGCAAGCGGCTGAAAAGAAAAACGAGCCGCAGCAGGCAGTTACGTCGGGATCGAACTCGACTGCGGTCAGATGTTGAAACTCTCGCCGCAGCCGCACTCGCCCTTGACGTTCGGATTGCGGAATTTGAACGCCTCGTTCAGCCCTTCGCGCACGAAGTCGACCTCCGTGCCGTCGATCATGCGCAGGCTTTCCGGATCGACGATTACCTTCACCCCGTCCTGCTCGAATACCACGTCGTCGTCCGCGACGTCATCGGCGTAATTGACGACGTAGGCGAAGCCGGAGCAGCCGGTCTTCTTCACGCCAAGGCGCAGCCCGATGCCGTGCCCCCGGGCGCGGAGGAAACTCGAGACGCGTTCGCGAGCGGAATCGGTCAGTGATACGGCCATGTCTCTCGTAAGTGCAGAGTCGATGCCCGATTCTACACCGCCGTGGCGGCTGTCCCCGGCCAGCCGGCCGCCGCGGCGCGCACGGCATCCTGAAGTGTGATCAGCCGCCCGAACCGCGCCGGCGGGATCTCGAGCGCCTCGGCCGCCTCGCGCCAGTCCCATTCGGCGACCTCGCGTCTCGTCGCGCCGCGGAGCCGATCGGTGAGCCACGATGCCGCGGCGATGAAATACGGGCAGCCGTAAGCGCGAAACCGCGCCTCGGCCACGACGCCGTGCTCGATACGCAGGCTGAGCACGACGTGCGCACCGTCGTCGGCCGCATCGGCGCGTGCCCTGATCACGCCCGCGTCGCCCGTGGCATCGCCCGCGCCCGGCAGCTCACGGAACCGGCGCAGAACCTCGGCGCCGTAGCGCGGGTCGGCGTGCATCAGCCGGCCGCGGCCGCCGGCGGCGGCACGATCGCCCGCAGCCGCTCGACTTCGGTGCGGATGCGCATCGCCGCGCGCTCGACGTCGTCCGCGGTCGTGTAACGGCCGAGGCTGATCCGCAAGGACCCCTGCGCGAGCTGCTCGCTTCGACCCAGGGCCCGGAGCACGTACGACGGCTCGCCGCGCAGGGTCGCGCACGCGGACCCTGACGACACCGCGAGGTCGGAAAGGCCAAGAAGGAGGCTTTCGCCTTCGACGCCTTCGATCGAGACATTGAGTATCCCGGGCGCGCGTCTGTGCTCGGACCCGTTGAGCCAGATTCCGGGCACGGTGGCAAGCGCCGACCACAACCGTTCACGCAGATGTGTAGCGCGCGCGCCCTCCTCCGTCATCTCTGCCGCGGCGATGCGGCAGGCGGCGCCGAAGCCGACGATCTGGTGCGTTGGCAGCGTCCCGGAGCGCAGACCGCGTTCCTGGCCTCCGCCGCACATCAGCGGCACGAGCCCGAGGCGCGGCTCGCGGCGCACGCAGAGCGCGCCCACCCCCTTCGGCCCGTTGAGCTTGTGCGCGGTCAGTGCGAGGAGATCGACACGATCGCGGACGACGTCGAGGCCGAGCTTGCCAGCGCTCTGGGCCGCATCCACGTGCAGCAGCACGCCGCGCGCGCGACATATACGACCCAGCTCCCGCACGTCCTGGATGACGCCGGTCTCGTTGTTGACGTGCATCAGCGACACGAGGATCGTGTCCGCGCGCAATGCCGCCTCGACCTGCGACGGATCGACGATGCCGTCGGGACCGGGGCGCAGATAGCTCACCTCGAATCCCTCGCGCTCCAGACGGCGGCAGGGGTCGAGCACCGACGGATGCTCGGTGCGCGAGGTGACGATGTGCGTTCCCTTCAGGCGATGAAAGCGCGCCGCGCCGAAGATCGCGAGGTTGTTCGCCTCGGTTGCACCCGAGGTCCACACGATCTGTTCCGGGGCTGCTCCCGCGAGCGCGGCCACTTCCGAGCGCGCCGCCTCGATCCGCGCGCTGGCACGGCGCCCCGGCCCGTGGCTGACCGAGGACGCATTTGCGAAATCCGCGCCGGGGCCCATACAGGCGAGCATTTCCTCGGCCACGCGCGGATCGACGGGCGTGGTCGCGGCGTTGTCGAGGTAGATCGTGTCCATCACGCGCCGGGCGCGGCAGGCGCCCGATGTGGCTCGCCCGCGCGACGCCTGCGCCCCTGCACCGCGGTCAGGATTCCGCGCAGGATGTGGATCTCGTTCTCGTCCGGCGCGGCGCGGTTGAAGAAGCGCCGCAGCCGCGCCATCAGGCTACCGCTGCCGGTGCGATCGCGGAAATCGATTTCGTCCAGCACCTGTGCGAGCTGCTCGTAGAACCGCTCCATTTCATGCGCGCTCGCGTGCGGGCCGGCGGCGGCGGTGCCCTCCCCGGCGAGCGGCTCGCGCGTCGCGAGCCAGAGCTCGTAGGCGACGACCTGTACCGCCATCGCGAGATTGAGCGACGCGTAGGCCTCGTCGCAGGGAATCGTGAGCAGACGGTGGCACTGCTCGAGATCGTCGTTGGAGAGACCGGTGCGTTCCGCGCCGAACAGGAGCGCCACGGTCGCGCGCTCGGCGGCGGCGACGATCTCCGGCGCCGCTTCGCGTGGCTCGACCACCCGCCAGGGCAGGTGCCGCGCGCGCGCCGTCGTACCCATGATGAGCCCGCAGTCGGCGACGGCCTCGCGCACCGTTGCGAAGATTCCTGCATGCGCGAGCACGTCGTCCGCCGCCGCCGCCATCGTCACGGCCTCGGGCGCCGGGAAGCGCTCCGGCGCGACCAGCGCCAGATCGGAGAGCCCCATGGTCTTCATCGCCCGCGCCGTCGAGCCGATGTTTCCCGGATGTCGCGCTCCGACCAGGACGATTCGAACGTTCATGCTCTGCTATTCTAGCCGCCCTTTGGCGGGCCTCCCGCCGCTCTTTCGCAAGCCGATCGGAACTCCGAACTGGTCATGCAGCCACTGCTCAACATCGCCGTGCGTGCGGCGCGGCGCGCCGGTGACCTGATCGTCCGTAACGTCGATCGGGTCCCCACGCTGGGAGTGCGCTCCAAGAGCCGCAACGACTTCGTCACCGAGGTGGATCAGCTCGCTGAGCGCGACATCATAGAGACGATCCGGCGCACGCATCCGGATCACGGGTTTCTCGGCGAGGAATCGGGACGCAGCGGCGGCGACGAGTTCGTCTGGATCATCGACCCGCTCGACGGCACGACCAATTTTCTGCACGGGTTCCCGGTGTTCGCGGTCTCGCTGGCGGTCGAGCGGCGCGGCCGGCTCGAGCATGGCGTCGTCTACGACCCGATGCGCCAGGAACTGTACACGGCGTCGCGCGGCGACGGCGCGCAGCTCGACGGCAAGCGCATCCGGGTTAGCAAGCAGACGACGCTCGAAGGCGCGCTCGTCGGCACCGGTTTTCCGTACCGCTCGAACGCGGTGTGGTTGGACGGCTACATGGCGATGCTGCGCGCGGTCATGGAGCAGACGGCGGGCATCCGCCGACCCGGCGCTGCAGCGCTCGATCTGGCTTATGTCGCAGCCGGCCGGCTCGATGCGTTCTGGGAGATCGGTCTCAACGCGTGGGATACCGCGGCGGGCACCCTGCTGATCACGGAAGCTGGCGGACGCGTCGGCAACCTCACCGGCGGTGAATACCGGCAGCGCGGCAATGTCCTTGCGGGGACACCCAAGGTGTTCGAAGCGATGATCGAGTGCCTGGGACCGCACATACCGGCGGGCCTGCGCGAGGTCTGATACACGGGCCCCTATCGGGGGCGGCCCGCTTCCAGTACATTCCCGCGCCATTGCCCTGACCGGGCGCCATACGCGCGCGAGCACACCAATGGCCACGAGCCTCGACCGCATGCTCTCGACGAGGTCGGTCGCCGATCTCTGCAGCTTCGGAGCCTCCAACGAACTGAATCGCACGCTCGACGCCCGCGCGCTCGTGCTGCTCGGGATCGGCGCCGTCATCGGCACCGGCATTTTCGTGCTGACCGGCACGGTGGCGGCGAACCAGGCCGGCCCGGCGCTCATGCTCTCGTTCATCGTCGCCGGGCTGGGCTGCGCCTTCGCCGGGCTCTGCTATGCGGAGTTCGCCGCGATGATCCCGGTGTCCGGCAGTGCCTATTCGTATTCCTACGCGACGCTCGGCGAGTTCGTCGCCTGGTTCATCGGCTGGAACCTCATACTCGAATACCTGTTCGCGGCCTCGACCGTCGCCGTCGGCTGGTCGGGCTATGTCGTGAGCCTCATCGAGCAGTTCGGCGTTCAACTTCCGGACGCGCTCACCAATGCGCCGTTCACCAAGGGCGCGGGACACTACGAGATCGTGCGCACTGGCGCTGTCATCAATCTCCCCGCCGTGCTGATCGTGGCGGCGATCACCGCGCTCTGTTACGTCGGCATCCAGCAATCGGTGCGCTTCAATGCGCTGGTGGTGGCGATAAAGGTCACGGTGATCCTGCTGTTCCTGGGCTTCGGCGTCTGGTACGTGAGCGGCGCGAACTGGGATCCGTTCATACCGCCCAACACCGGCGAGTTCGGACGGTTCGGCTGGAGCGGGATCGTCCAGGGCGCGGGTATCATTTTCTTCGCCTACATCGGCTTCGACGCGGTGTCGACTACGGCGCAGGAGGCGAAGAACCCACAGCGCGACATGCCGATCGGCATACTCGGCAGCCTTGCGATCTGTACCGTGCTCTACGTCGCGGTGTCCGCGGTGCTCACCGGCATGGTGCCGTACCCGGAGCTCGACTCGCCGGCGCCGATCGCCGTCGCGCTCGACCGCTACCCGCAGCTCGCGTGGCTGGCGGGCTTCATCAAGGCCGGGGCGATTGCCGGCATGACGTCCGTGATCCTGGTGATGATGCTGGGTCAGCCGCGGATCTTCTACTGCATGTCGCGCGACGGGCTGCTCCCGCCGCTCTTCCGGAAGGTGCACCCGAAATACCGCACTCCTTACGTCGGCACGCTGATCACCGGCGTCCTCGCCGCACTGATCGCGGGCCTCTTTCCGGTGACGATCCTGGGTGAGCTGGTGTCGATCGGCACCTTGCTCGCGTTCACGACTGTCTGCATCGGCGTGCTCGTGCTGCGCTATACGCGCCCGGAGATTCCGCGCCCCTTCCGCGTGCCCATGCCGTGGGTCGTCTGCAGCCTGGGCTCGATCATCTGCATCACGATGATCGTCGCGCTGCCCCGCGACACCTGGGCGCGGCTGCTCGCCTGGACGGCGATCGGGCTCGCGGTCTATTTCTTCTACGGCTACCGCCACAGCACGCTGCGCGCCGAAGGTCGCTGAGGGGACGCTCCCCTTTTCCGAAGCTGGAGCCTGCTCCCCTCGGCCGCTGTGCTCTCGAAAAGGGGAGCGTCCCCTCGGTCCGTGTCGGTCAGCTGCTTTCCGTCTCGCCGTCGCGGCTGGTCGCCCAGAGCGAGGCCAGCACGCCCGCGCCGAGCGTCGCGACGATGATCGCGAGCGACGTCAGGTTCGGCACGTGGTAGTGGTTGACCAGCAGCATCTTCACGCCGACGAAGGCCAGGATCAGCACCAGGCTGTACTTGAGATAGCGGAACATCGCCATCAGTCCAGCTACCGCGAAATAGAGCGCGCGCAGTCCAAGGATCGCGAACGCGTTCGACGTGAAGACGAGGAACGGATCGCGGGTGACCGCGAGGATCGCGGGAATCGAATCGACCGCGAACACCACGTCCGTGATGTCCACGATCACGAGCGCGACGAGCAGCGGCGTCGCATGCAGCTTGCCGTCCTGGCGCACAAGGAACTTCGAGGTCGTGATCTCCGAGGTCACGGGCATGATGCGCCGGACGAGCCGCACCGGCCAGCTGTTGGCGACGTCGGCCTCCTCGGCGTCGGGCTTGAGCATCCTGAGCGCCGAGACGAGCAGGATCCCGCCGAAGACGTAGAACATCCAGTCGAACTTGTGCACCAGCGCCGTGCCCGCCGCGATCATCAGGCCGCGCAGCACGATCGCGCCGACGATGCCCCAGAACAGTACCCGGTACTGGTAGAGGACCGGAATCTTCAGGTAAGAGAAGATCAGCGCGATGACGAAAATGTTGTCGACCGAGAGCGACCATTCGAGCAGGTAGCCCGTGACGTACTGGATGACCGCGTCCGAGCCCGACGCCACGCCGGGCCCGGGCTCGAAGCCGAACCAGCGGTGCTCGTACAGCCCGTAGACGGCGAGCGTGAAGGAGAACGAGACGCTTACCCACACCAGCGTCCAGAAGAGCGCCTCCTTCACCGAAAGCACCGCCGCTTCGCGATGGAGGACGCTGAGATCGAGCACCAGGAGAGTCAGGAACAGCGCGAGGAACGCGGCCCAGACGAGCTCGTTCATGGGCGCGGAGCCTCAGGTTCGCGACGGTGTGGCAAGGTATTCAGGGGAGTGCGTCGACGTCGCCCTTCTCGCGCTGGGCGGGCATGAGATCGCGCGCCGTCAGCTTCAGGTCGAGCGCGATCGCGCTCGCCACGTAGATCGACGAGAAGGTGCCCACCACCACGCCGATCGCGAGCGCCGTAGCGAAACCCTTCAGCACGTCGCCGCCGAACAACAGCAGCGACATCACCGCCATCATGGTCGTCACGCTGGTCATCAGGGTGCGCGACAGCGTCTCGTTCACCGCCATGTCGATGACTCTCGCGGGCGGCTCCTTGCGGCTGAGCGAGAAGCGCTCGCGGATCCGGTCGAAGACCACCACGGTGTCGTTGATCGAGTAGCCAGCCACGGCCAGGATCGCGGCCAGCGTCGGCAGGTCGAAGGTCATCTGCGTCGCCGCAAAGAAGCCCAGCACCACCGCGGGATCGTGCAGCGCCGCGATGACCGAGCCCAGCCCCAGCTTCCACTGGAACCGCAGCCCGACGTAGATCAGGATCATCAGGAAGGTGAAGATCGCGGCGAGTGCACCCTTCTCCGCGAGCTCGCGGCCGACCTGAGCGCCGACCACGTCGGTGCGGCGCAGCTCGACGCCCGGCGCGTAGCTGCGGATCGCCTCGAGCACCCCCTGGCCCACCGCGTTGACGTCCTTGCCTTCCTCGGGAAGCACGCGCACGAGCACGTCGCGCGCCGTGCCGAAGCTCTGCACGGACGCCTCGCCATAGCCCGCGTCGGCGAGCGCCGAGCGGACGCGGTCGATCTCGGCGGCCTCGGGGAAAGCGAGCTCGATCACGACGCCACCGGTGAAATCGATGCCGAAGTTGAGCCCGCGGACGACGAGTAGCAGCAGCGAGCCGATGATCAGGATCACCGACACCGTGTACGACCAGCGCCGGCCATCCATGAAGCGGATGCTGGTCTTCTTCTTGAAGAATTCCATGGCGGCGGGTCCTCAGATCGGCAGGGATGCGAGCTTGCGCCGGCGTCCCCACACCAGGTGAATCAGCGCGCGGCTGCCCAGGATCGCCGTGAACAGCGAGGTCACAATCCCCAGGCACAGGGTCACGGCGAAGCCGCGCACGGGTCCCGTACCGAAGGTAAGGAGCACGATGCCGGCGATCAAGGTGGTTATGTTCGAGTCGGCGATGGCGGAGAACGCCTTGTCGAAACCCGCGTTGATCGCCGCGTTCGGACTCATGCCGTTGCGCAGTTCCTCGCGGGTGCGCTCGAAGATGAGGACATTGGCGTCCGCGGCCATGCCGACCGTGAGCACGATGCCGGCGATGCCCGGCAGCGAAAGCGTCGCCTGCAGCAGCGACATCAACGCGGTGAGCATCATCATGTTGGTGATCAGCACGAGGCTCGCGACCACGCCGAACCAGCGGTAGTAGATGATCAGGAAGGCGAACATCCCGAGCATGCCGATGCCGAGCGCCCGCACGCCGCGGTCGATGTTGTCCTGCCCGAGGCTCGGACCCACCGTGCGCTGCTCGACGATGTAGAGCGGCGCAGCCAGCGAGCCGGCCCGGAGCAGCAGGGCTAGCTCGCGCGCCTCACCGGCCATGAGCCCGGTGATCTGGAAATTGCTGCCGAACACGCCCTGGATGGTCGCGACGCTGATGACCTCCTCCTCGGTGCATTCGGTGCCCGAACGCACGCCACGGCATTGCTGCTGGTCGGTCAGTCGCTTCTTCTCGATGAACACCACGGCCATCGGCCGGCCGAGGTGAGTCCGCGTCGTCTCGAGCATCTCGGCTGCGCCGCGCGCGTCGAGCTTGACGAACACCGCGGGCTGGCCCTCGCTGAATCCCGAGCTCGCATCGACGAGCTGCTCGCCCGAGGCGATGATCTCGCGCCTGAGCAGCACGGGCCCGCCGGTGCGCATCCGGTACAGCCGCGACCCGAGCGGCGCGCGATTGGCTCGCTCGGCTTCGACCGGATCGTTCTGGTCGTCGACAAGCCGGAACTCGAGCGTCGCGGTCGCGCCGAGCACGCGCAGCGCCTCGTTCGGGTCCTGCACGCCGGGCAGCTGCACGAGTATGCGATTGAGTCCCTGCCGCGCCACGATAGGCTCGGCAACGCCCAGCTCGTCGACGCGGTTGCGCAGCGTGGTGATGTTCTGCTGGATCGCGAAATCCTGCCGCTGGCGGATGTGGTCCGGCCCGAGCCTGACCGTGACCGCCGAGCGCCCGCCGGCGGCGACGGACAGGGTCGCATCCTGCCTGCGGATTGCCGCGGAGGCGCGCTCTGCATCCGTGGCGGAGCGCAATTCGATGGTCACGGTGTCGACGCCGTTGTTGCGGGTCCCGGCGAACGGGATGCGCTCGTCACGGAGCAGCGTGCGGTAATCGCGCTCCATGCTCGAGAGAAGCTGTTGCACCGCGCCAGCGACATCTACCTCGTAGAGAAAGTGCACGCCGCCTCGCAGGTCGAGGCCGAGGCTCATCGGCTTCAATCCCATGGCCCGAACCCAGCGCGGGGTGCGCGGCACCGGCGACAACGCCACCAGGTAGTCCTCTCCCGAGGACTGCTGCAGCACGTCGCGCGCCGCGAGCTGTTGTTCCACCGTGTGAAACCGCAGCACCAGCCGATCCTCGGACAGGTAGGAAGATTCGATCGGAATGTTCTTGCCGGCGAGCGCCGCGGTCACCGAGCCGCGGTCGGCTTCCGCGACCGCTGTGCGATCGTTGCGGGAGAGTTGCAGCGCCGGTGCGTCGCCGTACAGGTTCGGCAACGCGAGCACTGCCGCCGCGAGCAAGACAATCGCGACCAGCCAGACCTTCCAGGCCGGGTAGCTGTGCATCTTTGCGCTCCCGCGGGCTCAGGCGCTCTTGAGCGTGCCCTTGGGCAGGACGCGGCTGATCGTCTGGCGCTGGACCTTGACCCGGACGTTGTCGGCGATCTCGACCGTCAGGAACTGCTCGCCGGTTTCCGTGACCTTGCCGAGAATCCCGCCGCTCGTTTCGACCTCGTCGCCTACGGCGAGCGCGCTGACCATCGAGCGGTGCTCTTTGGCCCGCTTCGCCTGTGGCCGGATCAGAAGGAAATAGAACACGACGAAGATCAGCAGCAGCGGCAACAGCTGGACGAATGCGCCGCCGGGGGCCGCGCCTCCGGCCGTCTGGGCCCAGGCGCTCGCGATCAACCAGTCCATCAGGGGAACTCCTGTGCTACCCCGCCCCGGGGCGTCGGAAAAAAGGCGGGCGATTATACCCGAGCGCCCGGTGAACTGCCGACGGCGGCAGCCTCCCCCTCCGGTCCGGAAAGGAAGGCCCGCTGGAACTCGGTATATCGGCCGGCCTCGATCGCGGCGCGGATCCGGGCCATCAGGCCGAGGTAGTAGTGCAGGTTGTGGATGGTGTTGAGCCGCGCGCCCAGGATTTCCTTGCAGCGGTCGAGGTGACGCAAGTAGGCGCGGCTGTAGTGCCGACAGGCATAGCAGTCGCAGTCGCGGTCGAGTGGTCCGAGGTCTTTCTGATGGGCCGAGTTACGTATCCGGACGACCCCTGCGGAGGTGAACAGGTGGCCGTTGCGCGCGTTCCGGGTCGGCATGACACAGTCGAACATGTCGATGCCGCGCGCCACCGCCCGCACGATATCGGCCGGCGTGCCCACGCCCATCAGGTACCGGGGTCGATCGGCGGGCATCAGCGGATCGAGCGTCTCGAGCACGGACGCGCGCTCCTCGGCCGGCTCGCCGACCGCAAGCCCGCCGATCGCATAGCCGTCGAACCCGATGCCGGTCAGCGATTCGAGCGCGTCGGCGCGGAGCGAAAGCCACGTGCCGCCCTGGACGATGCCGAACAGCGCGTTCGCATTGCCCAGGCGATCGAACTCGGCACGGCTCCGTGCCGCCCAGCGCGCCGACAGCTCCATCGAATTCCGTGCGACGGTTTCGCTGGCGGGGTACAGCGTGCATTCGTCGAACACCATCACGACGTCCGAGTCGAGGGCGGTCTGCACTGCGATCGAGCTTTCAGGCGTCAGCAGTACCGGGTCGCCGTTGACCGGTGAACGGAACCGCACGCCCTCCTCGGTGAGCTTGCGCAGCTCCGCGAGACTCCATACCTGGAATCCACCGGAATCGGTGAGGATCGGCCCCGGCCAGTTCATGAACCGATGCAGCCCGCCGTGCGCGGCGATCACCTCGGGTCCCGGGCGCAGCATCAGGTGAAATGTGTTGCCGAGCACGATCTGCGCGCCGAGGCCTTTGAGCTCCTCGGGCGTCATCGCCTTGACGGTTCCGTACGTGCCGACCGGCATGAAAGCGGGCGTCTCGACGGCTCCGCGGGTAAAGCCCAGCCGGCCGCGCCGGGCCCGGCCGTCCTGCGTCAGCAGTTCGAAGTTCATCGAGGATTCCGTGGCGCGATCACAGCGCGGTCCGGCTCGACGAACATCGCGTCGCCGTAGCTGAAGAATCGATATCGCCCGCCGATCGCATGCTGGTATGCGCTCAGCACGCGCTCTCGCCCGGCGAAGGCGCACACCAGCACCAGCAGGCTCGATTCGGGCAGATGGAAATTCGTGATTAGCGCGTCGACCACGCGAAAGCGATGACCAGGCCGGATGAAGAGCCTCGTCTCACCCTCGTACGGCGCCAGCGTCCCACCCGTGGCGGCGGACTCGAGGGCGCGCACGCTGGTCGTGCCGACCGCGACGACCCGGCCACCCCGGCTGCGAGCGGTCGTGACCTGCGCGCAGAGCGCCGCCGAAACGCTCATCACCTCGGAGTGCATGTGGTGCGCGTTCAGGTCGTGCGCGCGCACCGGCTGAAACGTGCCCGCACCCACGTGCAGCGTCAGATGCGCGGTGGAGATCCCCGCGGCGGTACAGCGCTCGAGCAGGGCCGCGTCGAAGTGCAGTCCGGCGGTCGGCGCCGCCACGGCGCCCGGCACCCGCGCATAGACCGTCTGGTAGCGCTCGCGGTCGATCGCCTCGGCGGCGCGGTGCAGATAGGGCGGCAGCGGGATCTCCCCATGCCGTTCGAAGACCGCGAGCGCCTCGTCCTCGAACCGGACCTCCCAGAAATCGTCGCGCCGACCCGCCACGGTGGCACGGTGTTGGCCGGCGAGCGTAAGCCCCGAGCCCAGGCGCGGCGGCTTGCTGGCGCGAAGCTGCGCCAGGACACGGTGCGCATCGACGACGCGCTCGAGCAGCAGCTCGATGCGCCCGCCGCTGTCCTTGACTCCGTGCAGCCGCGCGGGCAGCACGCGGGTGTCGTTGAAGACGAGCAGGTCGCCCGGGCGAAGCAGCGCGGGCAGATCGGTGAACTGCCGATCGACGATCGTGCCCGCGGCGCGGTCGAGATGCAGCAACCGGCTGTCGCAGCGCCGCTCGCAGGGATAGCGCGCGATCAACTCGTCGGGAAGGTCGTACGCGAACTCGCTGCGTAGCATCGGCCGCGCATGCTAGCAGAGGCGGCTCGCTGGTCTGGAGACCCCAGCCGCGGTCGGGCGATCAAACCGGCCCGTCGTCGGCCGGCGGAGGCGGAACGGGTACCGCCGGCGTCGGCGGCATCGGTGGCGTGGCTGGCCGCGGCGCCGGAATCGCGCCATGCATCGGGCGATCGCGCGGCACGGTGACGCTCACCTCCATCCGCTTGCGGCTGCGCAGGATGTCGAGCTTGAGCTTCTCGCCGGGCTGGTACGAACGCAGGATACGGAACGCGTGCCCTGGGCTCTCGGGCACCCGCCCGTCGATACCCATCAGCACGTCGCCCTCCTGCAGCTGGTAGCCGCTTTCATTGGGGGCGCGCACCACGAGCAATCCCTTGTCGGTGCCGAAATAGCTGCCGAGCCGAGGGGTGATCTCGATGAGCTCGAGCTCACCGAAGCCGGGTCCGTGGCCGAGGAAGTGCTCGAACGGCGGGAACGAAACGACGTCCGGAAGCGTGGCGACCGCGGGCAGGTCGAAGCGGTCGCGAAACATGGCGAAGAACGGCGGCTCGGCGGCCTTGGTCGTAACCGTCGCGGTCTGGCGCTTGTCGCCGCGCAGGTAGTCGACCTTGACCTTGGCGCCGGGCTCAACCTCGGTCAGGTATTCGACCAGCTGTGTCGCGGCCGTCTCGTCGCCGGCGCGCTTCATCGCCTTGCCGTCGACCGCGACGATGACGTCGGCAGGACGCAGACCCGCTGCCTCGGCCGGGCCGCCGGGGCTCACGCCCACGATCTCGACGCCCGTCTCGCGCGGCTTGTCGCTGCCGATGTTCACGCCGAGCATCGCGCCGCGACGCCCCGGACGCATGAATCGCACGACATCGCCCTCCTGGCCGCCGTAGAGCTGACGGCTCAGATCGGCGACCTCGGTGGCCGCCGCATCGAGGCGCGCCTGCGCCTCGGACAGCGACTTGCGCAGCTGCTCGCGATCCGGCTTCGCCTCCGCGGCGACGCACGGCGCGCCCGCGGCCGCAACGGCCGTGAGGCCCGCGATGATCAGCGCGCGTACAGGAAACCTTTGCATCGTCCAGACCTCCGGGATATACATGCTCGGCCGGGTGCGGCGTCCGCTCAACCGGCCCTCAAAGCGCGACCCGCTGTGCCTCGACGTAGCGCAGCTGGACCAGCGTATTCATGATCTCGACCCGCTCGCGCCACAGGCGCTCCCTCAGATCCGGCGGCGCATGCGCCGCTCCGGACACCGAGAGCTGGTGATCCACCCATTGCACCTGGGCTTGCAGCGTGTCGATCGGAACAGCGGTGCCGGCGCGCTCGACGGCCGGGCGCGCGGGCATCGCGGCCAGGACCTCCTCGAGCACGCGCGAGCGGTCGCGCAGCTCCTCGATCGAATCGACGCTCGGCGGCGGAACGACGGCCTCAGGCGCGGCGACGAGCGCTGGCATACCAGGCCCGGTCTCGCGCAGCAGCACGCCCGCCAGCACGCCGAGCATCGCGCAGGACGCGGCGATCGCAGCCACGCCGCCCCGGCGGCGAGGCGTCGCCGTTCGCGGTATCGCGTCGATCCGTGCCTGCAGACGCGCCCAGCCGTCCGTGGGCGCATCGACGGCCGGCAACGCGGCGAGACGTCGGCGCATGGTCTCGAGCGCAGCCTTCGTCCGCGCGCATTCGCTGCAGGACTCGACATGCGAACGCACGGCGAGGTCCACAGGCTCGCCGTCACGCAGACTCAGCAGATGGTCGATGCGGGCATGCATGGCTGTATCACTCCGGACGGCTCGAGCAGTTCGCGCAACCGTTCGTGCGCGCGCGCGAGCTGGGACTTCGACAGGCTGGGCGTGCCGCCGAGCAGCGCGCCGATCTCCGCGTGCGTATAGCCCTCGACGTCGTGCAGCCACACGACGAGCCGCGCGGTCTCGCCCAGCCGGTCGAGCGCGCGCTCGAGATCGAGGCCGAGTTCGCCGCCCTCGGGCGCAATCGGCTCGGCGGCGGCCGGGGCACGCTCGGCGCCGACGGGCGTGACCAGCCGCAGACCGCGGCGCCAGGGCGACCGCAGTTGCATGAGGCACCTGGTCACCGTGATGCGGCGCACCCAGCCCGCGAACGAGCCGCGGCCGTCGTACTGGTCGAGCTTGGTGAGCACATCGACGAATACGTCCTGTGCGAGATCCTCCGCGGCGCTGAGTCTCCCCAGCAGCCGCCGCGCGAGCGTAGTCACGCCGGGGGCGAAGCTGCAGTAGATCGCCTCCAGGGCGTCGGCCTCACCGGCGCGGGCGCGCTCCAGTGTTCCCGGCGCAAGATCCATGTCGGCAATCGAGGGCATGCACCCCCCAAGATGCGGCCGGGCCGCAAATGGTCGCGGCGGAGGCGTCTGAGGCGTTAGCGCGCCCGCGCGACCGGCGTCACGGCCGGCGACGAGCCGCACCGCAGGTACGACGATTCCTCGAGCCACTCACCGTCCGGGTAATACGCAAAGAGCAGCGCGCCGTGCTTCAGCGTATCGATCATGCGGCGGGCAACGGCCGAACGCACCGCGGGGCACCCCCAGCTGCGTCCAATCCTGCCCTGCCGGCGAATCAGGTCCCGGCTGACGTAGGGCGCCCCGTGCATGACGATGGCGCGATCGAACGCACGGTCATTGAAACCCGGCTCCAGTCCCTGCAGCCGCAGAGAATAGCCGTTGGCGCCGTCATAGGGCTCGGTTGCGCGAAACAGCCCGAGACTCGACATGTGAGTGCCCTCGATGTTGGAGAAGCGCTCGGCGAAACGCTCACCGGTGCCACGCCCATGTGCCACCAGCTCCTCGAACAGCAGGCGGCCATGCTCGAGATCGAAGACCCACAGTCGCGGTTCACTGGACGGGCGCGAATAATCGATGACAGCGAGATGTTCGACCGCGCCTGCCCGCCCCTGCAAACCGGCGCATTCCGCCGCGCGGGCGGCCAGCGTGAGCACGGCCCGGTCTGCGGTCGGCGCGGCGTTCGCGAGCAGCTCCGCGAGCGGAGACTCGGCTCGTGCAATCCCCTCGCAGAAGAAAAACAGGACGGCGGCGCCGGTCAGGAATCGTCGTTGCATGCAAATCTCATCGTTGACCGCCGGCGCAGGCTATGCACCCGACCGGATCTGACCCCCCGCACTCGGTTTCGTTCCCGTGCTCGACATCATCGCCGAAGCCGCCTCATGATGCGAGAAGTCGCTTCTCAATAGGTGCACACCTGCTTGAGTTTCTTGACTTAATTCTGCCCCAAAACCGATTCGGGTAAGCTGCGCCCTCTTTGCCGGGATGGCGGAACTGGTAGACGCAGCGGACTCAAAATCCGCCGGTGGCAACACCGTGGGGGTTCGATTCCCCCTCCCGGCACCAGGAGACCGATGAATTTCTGCTCGAACTGCGGCCAGGCCGTCGATCTCAGGGTTCCCCCGGGGGACCACCTGCCGCGCTTCGTCTGCCCGGCCTGTGGCACGATCCATTATCAGAACCCACGGATAGTCGCCGGCTGCGTGCCGGTGTTCCAGGATCGCATTCTGATGTGCCGCCGGGCCATCGAGCCGCGCCGCGGCTTCTGGACCTTCCCGGCGGGCTTCATGGAGAACGGCGAGACCATGCAGGAGGCCGCCCGCCGCGAATCCGTCGAGGAGGCGCTGGCCGAAGTCGAGATCGGGTCGTTGCTCTCGGTGGTCCACGTGCTACACGCGGATCAGGTGCACGTCACTTTCCGCGCCAGTCTGCCCCGCCCGGTGTTCGGGGTGGGCCCGGAGAGCCTCGAGGTGGTCCTCTGTGAGGAAGCCGAGCTCCCATGGCCGGAAATCGCGTTCCGGAGCGTCGATTTCGCGCTGCGGCGCTTCGTCGAGGACCGACGCACGGGCGTCGAAGCGCATCATTTCACGACCGTTGACCTGCGCCGGCGCGACGGCGGCTGACCCGTCCCTTGCAGGGCCGCCGTACTTTGGCAAAATACGCGCCCCCGCGCGTGCCCGTTCCACACGATGCGACCGGGATTTCGCGGAGCCTTAGATGACCTTTGTCGTCACCGAAAACTGTATCAAGTGCAAGTACATGGACTGCGTCGAGGTCTGCCCCGTGGACTGTTTCCACGAGGGACCGAACATGCTCGTCATCGATCCCGAGGAATGCATCGACTGCACGCTCTGCGAGCCGGAATGCCCCGCCGAGGCGATCTTTTCCGAGGAGGAGATCCCCGACGGGCAGGAGCGCTTCCAGGCGCTGAACGCGGAGCTTGCGGCGCAGTGGCCGGTGATCACGGAGAAGAAACCCCCGCCCGACGACGCCAAGGAGTGGGACGGACGCGAAGGGAAGCTCGCGCTGCTCGAGCGTGACTAGCGCGCCGCGGCCGCCGCGGCCTTTTCCGTTTCCTGGATGGTCTGCACGAGCTGCGCCGGCGGCAGGTAGCCGCCCACGTAGTCGCCGGTCGCGGTGAATATCGCTGGCGTGCCTTCGACGCCGAGGTCGTCGCCGAGCTCGTACTGAGCCTTTATCAGGGCGTCGCCGCAGGACTTGCTCTTGACCTCCCCGTCGCGTTTGGCGCGCGTGAGCGCATCCTTGCGGTCGGCGGCGCACCAGACCGACTCGGATTTGGCCCACGATGCCGTACCCGGGCCGGTGCGCGGATAGCTCATGTAGCGGACGCGAATCCCCGCCTTGTTGTACTCGGCGATCTGCGAGTGAAACTTGCGGCAGTAGCCGCAGTCGACGTCGGTGAACACGGTGACCGTCATCTTCGGGTTGGCTGGCGAGAAGATGATCATGTCATCCTCGCGGGCGACGGCGAGCGCCTTTGCGCGCGCGGAGCTCCGGCGCGCCGCAGTGAGATTGGTCTGAGAATCGAGATCGTAGACGTCGCCGCTCAAGAGGAACTTGCCGTCCTCGCTCACGTAGGCGACGAGACCGCCCATGGTCACTTCGTAGAGCCCCGGGATCGGCGAGCTGCTGACGTCGGACGGCTTTACGCCTTGCAGCTTCGAGACGACGCGCGTGCGGACCTCCGCCGGCACGGCGTGCTTGTCCGCACGAGTGCGGGCATCCTGCGCCTGCAGGCCGCCGCACCATGCTGCAAACGACAGAGCCACGACGCTGATTATCGGGCTGGGAGTACGCATCGAGTTCATCCGCGGTCCAGACAGAGTGCCGTCGCCAGCTGAGACAGCGGTGGCGCGCCGGCGTTCAGAATCGGCGTGCGCAGTCTAGCAGAGGCCCGGGCGAGCGCACCGGACCCGTGCGGCTCAGCCGCGCGGGTGGTGCTGGGAATGCAGGTCCTTGAGCCGCTCGCGCGCCACGTGCGTGTAGATCTGGGTCGTGGACAGATCGCTGTGCCCGAGCAGCATCTGCACGACGCGCAGATCGGCACCGTGGTTCAGCAGGTGAGTCGCGAAGGCATGCCGCAGCGTGTGCGGCGAGAGTTCCTTGCTGACGCCCGCCTTGCGCGCATAACGCTTGATGATGTGCCAGAACGCCTGGCGCGTCATGCGGTCGCCGCGGCGCGTGGGGAACAGGAAGTCGGTCTGACGCTCGAGCAGGATCTCGACGCGCGGCCCCTGCAGGAACTGCTGGACCCACTGCACGGCTTCCTCGCCCAGCGGAATCAGCCGCTCGCGGTCGCCTTTGCCGACGATACGAAGGACCCCCTGGTTCAGGTTCACCTGGCCGAGCTTGAGATTCACGAGCTCGGAGACCCGCAGCCCGGTCGCGTACAGGACCTCGAGCATCGTGCGGTCGCGGTGGCCGAGCGGATCGCTCACGGCAGGAGCGGCCAGCAGGGCCTCGACTTCCTCCTCCGTGAGCGATCTCGGCAACGATCGACCGACCTTGGGCATCGCTATCTGCGCGGTGGGATCCTCGCGCAGCTGACCGTCGCGTACGAGATAGCGGTAGAAGCGCCGGAAACTCGAGAGCTGCCGCGCGGTCGATCGGGGTCGCGCCCCGGCCTGGACGCGCGAGGCCATGAAGGCCAGAAGATCCCCGCGTTGCGCAGCCATCAGCGAATGCTCGCGCTCCTCGAGCCAGCGCTCGAGCGCGGTCAGGTCCGCGCGATAGGCCGCGAGCGTGTTCGGGGACAGCCCCCGTTCCATCCAGACGGCATCCAGAAAGCGATCGATCGGGCCTGGTCCGCCCGCCTCACTGCCTGCCCGTTGCCGTCGGGTCATCACGCCGGCCTTGATTGCTGTGCTCATGTCGCCTCGAGGCTTCGATTGCCGGAAAGTATGCGAGGCACCCCCGGGCGCGTACGTGACAGTTCTCACAGAACCTATCACCGTTAACATAACTGGAACCAGTTCACACAAACTCGCTCCGCGCCGGCAGACGGCTCGGCGCCGTCTGCACGGAGACTGACCGATGCCGGAGTCGCGGCTCTGGTCGACCCTATATGGATCCGCGGCGCTGGCGGTGTTCGGCCTGCTCCTCGTCGTGGCCTCGGTGCTCACGCTCATCGTGCCCGGCATGCGCTTGCGGCGCGGGCTGATACGCGGATTTGCTCGACTCGGGCTGATGGTGCTCGGGCTGCGAATCGAGGTCCGTGGCGAGGATCAGCTTCCCGACTCGTCGTGCATCGTCGTCGCAAATCACTCGAGCTACCTGGACGGGGTCGTCCTCAAGGCCGTGCTGCCGCCGCGATTCTCGTTCGTCATCAAGCGTGAGGCAGCCGCGTTTCCGGTCGCGGGACTGCTGCTGCGTCGAATTGGCTCCGAGTTCGTCGATCGCGGCAGCCACAGCGGCCGCCAGAGCGATGCACGGCGTGTCGTTCGTCACGCGGTGGCCGGTCATTCGCTGGTGTTCTTCCCGGAGGGCACCTTCACGGCCGAACCGGGGCTCCGCCGCTTTCACGTGGGCGCATTCGTCGCCGCGGCGCGTGCGCACCAGCAGCTCGTGCCCGTCGTGATCCGCGGCGCGCGGCGCGCCATGCCGAGCGGCGCGATCATGCCGCGCGCCGGCCGCATCGAAGTCGACATCCTCGAGCCACTGGCGCCCACCGACGAGCGCAACGCCGCGGAAGTCCTGCGCCGCGAGGCGCGCCGGCGCATGCTCGCGCGGCTCGACGAGCCGGACCTCGAGCCAAGTGTTGCCGCTTCCGTTCCGAACGCCACTGGCGCATGACCGCCGATTGGCGAATCCGCGAGGAACTGGGCTGAGCCACGTCGCTTCGCATATGCTCACGGCAGGAGGATCGCGCCGTGACTCCCGAAGCCGTCGTGCTGCGTGAGCAGCGCCGTCTCGTGGCCGGCGGCCTCGGCGACGCCCGGCGCGTACTCGAGGTCGGCTGCGGGCGCGGGGCGCTGGCCGCGATGCTGGCCGGCGAAGGCCGCGAGGTGAGCGCCGTCGATCTCGTGCTGCCGGTGGAGCGCCCGAGCCCGGCGGTACGCTGGATCGAGGGGGACTTCGTCACGCTCCCCGACGTGGACTTCGGCGACGCCTTCGATGCGGTCGCGTTCACCACCTCGCTGCATCACATCGCCGCTCTCGACGACGCGCTGGCGCGGGCGGAATCGCTCTTGCGTCCCGGCGGTCGCCTGATCCTCGACGAGTTCGACCTCGCTGCACCTGACGCCGCCTGCGCCCGCTGGTACTACGACGTGCAGGAGCTGCTCGCCGCCGCCGGCGCCTACTCCGCCGATCACATCGACGATTGCGCCGACGCCGAGCCGCTCGCCCGCTGGCTCGCTGCCCACGAACACCACGGCGAGCCGCCGCTCCATCCCGGCGCCTCGATGATCACCGCAGTCGAGGCCCGCTTCCGTGGCACCCGCGTCGAGCGCGGTCCGTACCTCTACCGCTACATCTGCAGCGGCCTCGGTGGTCCCCACGCAGGCACGCTCGCCGAGACGGTGCTCGCGCTCGAGCGCCGTCGCCTCACCTCCGGCCTGCTGCCGGCCGTCGGCCTTGCGCTCACCGCCGCACGTCGCTAGAGCGCTGCGGTATCTTGCGGTGTGAATCGCACGTCGTTTGGAGCGGGCCAGCTGTGAACCAGTCGATCGCACATGTAGCCCTGGTCGTACATGACTACGATGAGGCGATCCAGTTCTTCACCAAGAGACTGAAATTTGCGCTGATCGAAGACACATATGTTCCCGAGCAGGACCAGCGGTGGGTGGTCGTGGCCCCAAACGGTTCAGGCGGTACAAAGAATGAGCGTTCAACCAATTCTTTGAAACACCTTCGCAAAGCGGATTCGTACTAGCGAGACGTGAAATCCGTTTGAGACAAGCAAGCTATTTCGCGCGCATAAGTTTAAGGCGCGAGGTCTTGAGCCATGCTTGTCGCGATCAGGCCTCGCTGCCGCAAAGAAGGGTCGCCCGTTTTATAGAGCCCCCTTGAAAATGCCTAGTCCCAGTTTGTGAGTCTCGAAGGTGCACTTTCCGAGCCGGACTTCGCAAACGATCGCAGAATCGTGGGGGAACTCCGAAAGTCGGCATCCAGGTCGATCTGCGCCAAACCCACCATGGCGACGTAGTCGGCAAACTGGCCGAAGGTTGCGACCCCGGTCGCACTGGTATCTACGACCACGATGACGGAGGAGATGTCCTCCGCCACACTGCTGTTTATGCGCGAGTCCTTGAGGCGATAGATCCGATTGATTGGAGGAGTTCCGTCGGCGTTATTCAGAATCGTGTTGTGCCACGCGGTACCGTGTGGCGTGCAGAAAACTTTCGATCTTCTGTGGTGACTCGCTAGCGAACATCCTCGGATTGCCCGCTCTCCACGCTACATGTTCCGCCGGTACTGCCCGCCGACCTGGTAGAGCGCGCGTGAGATGCTGCCGAGCGAGGCCGACTTCACCGTCTCCATCAGCTCGCCGAAGACGTTGCCGCCGCTCGCCGCCGTTTCCTGCAGGCGCCTGAGCGCTTCCGGCCGTCGCTCTGCGTTACGCGCGAGGAAATCGCGGACGCCGCGCACCTGGTCCTGCTTCTCCTCCTCGGTCGAGCGGATCAGCTCCGCGCCACGAAGCTCGTCGACGCCCTGCTGGGAACCCAGGAACGTATTGACGCCGATGATGGGCAGCGAGCCGTCGTGCTTGCGCGTCTCGTAGTAGAGGCTCTCCTCCTGGATGCGGCTGCGCTGATACATCGTCTCCATCGCACCCAGCACCCCGCCGCGCTCCGCGATGCGATCGAACTCGCAGTAGACCGCCTCCTCGACGAGATCGGTCAGGTAGTCGATCGCGAACGATCCCTGCGAGGGGTTCTGCGTCTTGTTGAGCCCGAGCTCCTTGTTGATGATCAGCTGGATCGCGACCGCGCGCCGCACCGACTCTTCGGTGGGCGTGGTGATTGCCTCGTCGTAGGCGTTGGTGTGCAGACTGTTGCAGTTGTCGAACAGCGCATAGAGCGCCTGCAGGGTGGTGCGCACGTCGTTGAACTGGATCTCGCGCGCGTGGAGGCTGCGGCCCGAGGTCTGGATGTGGTACTTGAGCATCTGCGAGCGCGGACCGCCGCCATACAGATCGCGCATCGCGCGCGCCCAGATCCGCCGCGCCACGCGCCCGATCACCGCGTACTCGGGATCCATGCCGTTCGAGAAGAAAAACGAGAGGTTGGGCGCGAACTGGTCGATCCTCATGCCGCGCGCGAGGTAGTACTCGACGATCGTGAAGCCATTGGCGAGCGTGAAGGCGAGCTGCGAGACGGGGTTCGCGCCAGCCTCCGCGATATGGTAGCCGGAAATCGATACCGAGTAGAAGTTTCGGACGTTCTTCTCGATGAAGTACTGCTGGACGTCGCCCATCATCCTCAGCGCGAACTCGGTCGAGAAGATGCAGGTGTTCTGCGCCTGGTCCTCCTTGAGGATGTCGGCCTGCACCGTGCCGCGGACCATCGACAGCGCCTCGGCGCGGATCTTCTCGTAGGTCTCGCTGTCGACGAGCTGATCGCCCGTCACGCCGAGGAGCCCGAGCCCCGAGCCGTCGTGGTGCGCCGGCAGCTCGCCCTTGTAACCCGGCCGCTCGCGGCCGCGATAGAGGTCCGAGATCCTGCGCTCCGCGGCGTCCCAGCCGCCGCTTGCGCGCAGATGCTGCTCGACGCGCTGGTCGATGGCGGTGTTCATGAACATCGCGAGGATCATCGGCGCCGGGCCGTTGATCGTCATCGACACGGACGTCGTCGGGTCACACAGGTCGAAGCCTGAATAGAGCTTCTTCATGTCGTCGAGGGTCGCGATCGACACACCCGAGTTGCCGATGCGGCCGTAGATGTCGGGCCTCTCGTCCGGGTCCTCCCCGTAGAGCGTGGTCGAGTCGAAGGCCGTCGACAGACGCGCCGCGCCATGACCGGACGCCACGTAGTGGAACCGCCGGTTGGTTCGCTCCGGACCACCCTCGCCAGCGAACATCCGCGTCGGGTCCTCTTCCTCGCGGCGGTAGGGATAGACGCCCGCGGTGTACGGGAAATGCCCCGGCAGGTTCTCCCGCAGCAGGAAGGTGAGCTGCTCGCCCCAGTCGCGCCACGACGGCACCGCGAGCTTCGGCACGCGGTTGCGGCTCAGCGTCTCGGTGTAGTTCTCGCCGCGGATCTCACGGCCGCGCACGACGTAGCGATACTCGTCGTCGGTCGCGGACTTCGACACCGCCGGCCACTGCTTGAGCAGCTCGATCGCCTCGGCGCCGACGGCATCGAGCGCGTCGTTGTATGCGTCGCGCAGTCGGGCGCGGGCGGCGTCGGTCGCATCGGCGAGTGCCGAGTCGGGGTAGCGGTCGAGCGCGGCCGGCAGCAGCGGATCACCGAGCACGCGAAGCGCCTCGTGCAGGCTGTTCGCACGGCTCGCGGCCTCGGCGCGGTGCTGCAGGTCCTCGCGCGCGCGCCGCCCGTTCGCCCCGATCTCGGCGAGATAGCGGATGCGCTGCGCGGGCACGAGTGCATGACGTTCCACGAGCTGCATCGGGCCCGGGTCCGCGACGGTCCAGCGCGGCTCGCCGGCCGCTCTGGCATCGAGCAGCCGCGTGAGCGCGTCGAAGAGCCGGTTGACCCCGGGGTCGTTGAATCGGCTGGCAATGGTCGGGAAGACCGGGATTTCGGCATCCGGCAGCTTCATGGTGGGGTGATTGCGCCGCCACTGCTTGCGCACGTCGCGCAGCGCGTCCTCCGCGCCGCGCTTCTCGAACTTGTTGAGCGCTATCAGCTCGGCGAAATCGAGCATGTCGATCTTTTCCAGCTGGCTTGCGGCGCCGTACTCGCTCGTCATGACGTACACCGGCA
>Ga0268386_10000400_pt1 | contig 26924 bp, 32 predicted proteins | sample RVTome_15_FD_200260 | JGI IMG/M metagenome (GOLD analysis project Ga0268386, IMG submission 200260) | Soil microbial communities from uranium-contaminated site in the Upper Colorado River Basin, Wyoming, United States - RVT150D86... ... | reverse complement strand
CGGCCGGCGCCTCAACGCTGCCTCCGGCCGCCTCGATCGCTGCGCGCGCGCCCTTGGACGCCAGGAGCCCCTTCAGCGCGACCTTGCGCTTGAGCTCCCCGGCTACGATCACCTTGGCGCGCAGAGCAAGATGCGGCACGACGCCAGCCTCCTTGAGCGCCGCCAGGTCGATCACCTCTATCGACATCTTCTGCAGGTCGGAGAGCCGCACCTCGGCCGTCGCGCCGCGATGAAGGGACACGAATCCGCGCTTGGGCACCCGGCGCTGCAATGGCATCTGCCCGCCCTCGAAGCCGACCTTGTGAAACCCGCCCGCCCGCGATTTCTGTCCCTTGTGCCCGCGGCCGGCCGTCTTGCCGTGGCTGCCAAAGCCCCGCCCCACCCGTTTACGGGCGTGCTTTGCGCCCCGTGCCGGCTTGATCTCGTTCAACCGCATGTCAGGCCTCGCACTTCACCAGGTAGGCCACCTTGTTGATCATGCCCCTCACCGCCGGGGTGTCGGCCAGTTCCACGGTCTGGGAAAGGCGCTTGAGTCCCAGCCCGCGCACGCAGGCGCGATGCGTCTCCTTGGTGCCGATCGGGCTGTGCACCAGGGTCACCTTGAGCGTTTTCTGCTGCGTGTTGGCCATGCCTACCCCGTGATCTCCTCGACCGACTTGCCGCGTTTCGCGGCGATCTCCGAAGGCGAGTTCATGTTGGTGAGGCCGTTGATCGTGGCCCTCACTACGTTGTAAGGATTGGTTGAACCGAGGATCTTGGCCAGCACGTTGTGCACGCCCATCACTTCGAAAACCGCGCGCATCGGCCCCCCGGCAATGATGCCGGTGCCCTCGGCCGCGGGCTGCATGTAAACGCGGGACGAACCGTGATGGCCGATCACCGCGTGCTGCAGCGTTCCATTCTTGAGGTTCACCTTGGTGAGCTTGCGCCGCGCCTCTTCCATCGCCTTTTGCACGGCCACCGGCACTTCACGCGCCTTGCCTTTGCCCATGCCGATGCCGCCGTCGCCGTCGCCCACGACGGCGAGCGCCGCAAACCCCAGCACGCGGCCGCCTTTCACGACCTTGGTGACGCGGTTGATCGCGACCATCTTCTCGCGCAGCCCGTCGCCGCGTTCCTCACCCATCTGCATCTTCGATGCTTGTAGCTTTGCCATGAATCGCCCCGTCAGAACTTGAGACCCGCCTCGCGGGCTGCATCGGCGAGCGCTTTCACCCGCCCGTGGTACCGGTATCCCGACCGATCGAACGCGACCGCCTCGATGCCGAGATTCTTCGCCTTCAATGCGATGCGCTTGCCGACCTCGGATGCTGCCTTTACGTTGGCTCCAGACTTGACCGCCTGACGCACCTCACCTTCGGCGGTCGAGGCGGACGCCAGCACCCTGTGCCCGTCCGGTTCGATCACCTGCGCATAAATGTGGCAGTTCGAGCGATGGACGGTCAGCCGCACCGCCTTCAGCTCCGCGATCTTGACGCGGGTCTGGCGGGCCCGGCGCAAGCGCTGCTGTTTCTTTTGGTACATGGGCACCTCGCCTACTTCTTCTTGGTTTCTTTGAGCGAAATCTGCTCGTTGGCGTAGCGCACGCCTTTGCCCTTGTACGGCTCGGGCCTGCGATACGCGCGAACTTCGGCTGCGACCTGGCCAACGAGCTGCCGGTCCATCCCCTTCAGGACGATCTCCGTCTGCGTTGGCGTCTCGACCTTCACGCCCTTCGGCATCGGGTACACGACGGGATGCGAGAAGCCGAGCGTCAGATTCAGCTTGTCTCCCTGCGCCTGCGCCCGGTAGCCCACGCCCACCAGCGCCAGACGGCGCTCGAAACCCTTCGTCACCCCGGTCACCATGTTGGCAACCAGAGCCCGCGTCGTTCCGGACATCGCCTGCGCATGGCGCGAATTTCCCGTGGGCCTGAAGAGAATCGTCTTGTCCTGTTTCTCGACCTCTACGACCGGCGGCAGGCGCCGGGTCAGGGTGCCGAGCGGGCCCTTGACCGCAATCTCCCCCGAGGCAAGCGTCACCTCGACTTTTTCCGGCAACTGGATTGGCGCTTTTCCGACTCTCGACATGTGCGCCTCCGATCAAGCGACGATGCAAAGCACTTCGCCGCCCACCCCCAGCCCCCGCGCCTTTCGGTCCGTCATGACGCCGCGGGAGGTGGAAACGATGGCCACGCCCAACCCGTTCATGACTTTCGGCAGCTCGTCCTTGGGCCGGTAGATCCTAAGACCCGGGCGGCTCACGCGCTCGATTCTCTCGATCACCGGCTTGCCCGCGTAGTACTTGAGGCTGATCTCGAGGGTGGCGCGCCCATCGGCCTCTCGCAGCGCGAACCCGTCAATGTAGCCTTCGTCCTTCAGTACCTGGGCGATTGCGGATTTGAGTTTGCTCGCCGGGATAGCCACTACCGGCTTCTCCGCGCGCTGCGCGTTTCGGATGCGCGTCAGCATGTCGGCGATCGGGTCCATCATCGTCATATAACCACTCTCCTACCAGCTCGCCTTGATGACGCCCGGGATCTCGCCGCGCAGGGCGATCTCGCGAAGCTTTCCGCGCCCGAGACCGAACTTGCGGTATACGCCGCGCGGACGACCCGTCAGCGCGCAGCGGTTTCTGAGCCTTACGGGCGACGCGTTGCGCGGCAACTGCTGCAGCTTCATGCGCGCCGCGTAGCGCTCCTCGTGGGGTTGCCTCGGATCGTTGGCGATCTCGAGCAGTGCCTTGCGCCTTGCGGCGTATTTCTTTACAGCCTTCCGGCGCTTGAGCTCGCGGTTTACGACTGCCGTCTTTGCCATATCGGGTCCTCAGTTCCTGAACGGAAAACGAAACGCGCTCAAAAGCGCTTTCGCCTCGTTGTCGGTCCTCGCGGTGGTCGAAATCGTGATGTTCATGCCCCTGATCGCGTCGATCTTGTCGTACTCGACCTCGGGGAAAATGATCTGTTCCTTGACGCCCATGTTGTAGTTGCCCTGGCCGTCGAATGACCGGACGGATATGCCGCGAAAGTCGCGGATGCGGGGCATCGCGATGCTCACCAGGCGGTCGAGGAACTCGTACATGCGCCGGCCGCGCAGCGTCACCTTGCAGCCGATCGGGTAGCCGGCGCGGATCTTGAATGTCGCGACCGACTTGCGCGCCTTGGTCACGACCGGCCGCTGGCCCGCGATCTTGGCCATGTCGGAGACCGCGTTGTCCATGATCTTCTTGTCGGCCACCGACTCGCCCACGCCCATGTTGAGCACGATCTTCTCAATGCGCGGGACCTGCATCGAGGTCTTGTATCCGAACTGCTCCATCATCTGCTTGACGACCGCCTCGCGGTAGTGGATTTGAAGCCGCGGGACCGGCGCCGGACGCGCGGGCTTCGCGACTTTGGGCTCTTTCGGCTCGCGCGCCGCCTCACGCGCCTCGGGCCTGCCCTTCTGCGCTGGCTGCTGTCGCGACTCCTTCTGGGCCTGCGGCGGCCTCTGGGGCTTCGCCCCCTTGTCCTGCTTCGCATCCTTATCGGTCTTGGCTGCGCTCATGCGTCGATCACTTCGCCGTTGGACTTGAAATACCGGACGCGGCGGCCATCGTCCAGCACCCGGATGCCCACCCGGTCGGCCTTCCTGGTGCCCGGGTTGTAGAGCGCCACGTTCGAAATGTGCAACGGCATCTCCTTGTCAATGATGCCGCCGGTGATGCCCTTCATCGGATTGGGGCGCTGGTGTTTCTTCACCCGGTTCGCCCCTTCGACGAGCACATGTTCGGTATCGACGATGCGGAGCACGGTGCCGCGCTTGCCGCGGTCCCGGCCGGCCGTCACGATCACATCATCGCCTTTGCGAATTTTCTTCATCGCAATAACCCGTCTGTCCTCACCGCCGAGACGCCGAGCGGTAAAACTTTTCGTCCGTTGCTCTCCGCGTCTCTGCGTCTCTGCGGTTCATATCCATCGTTCCCGCTACAGAACCTCGGGCGCGAGGGAGACGATTTTCATGAAGCGCTCGGTCCTCAGCTCCCGCGTCACCGGCCCGAAAATACGGGTGCCGATCGGCTCGAGCTTGGGCGTGAGCAGCACCGCCGCGTTGGAGTCGAACTTGACGATGGAGCCGTCGCCACGGCGAACGCCCTTGGCCGTTCGCACCACCACCGCATCGTAGATCTCGCCCTTCTTTACCCTGCCGCGCGGCGCCGCATCCTTCACGCTCACCTTGATGACGTCGCCGATGCCGGCGTAACGCCGCTTCGAGCCGCCCAGCACCTTGATGCACATCACCGAACGAGCGCCAGTATTGTCCGCGACGTCCAGAATGGACTGCATTTGAATCATGTTCCGCTCTCGCTTTGATCCTTCTTCTCCAACTTCGCCGCTCGCGCGGCCAGTATTGGAGCCCGTCCGGGTCGACCGCCGGGCCGTCCGGCCGGCGGTTGAGTCTATCCTGGGCGCTACGCCGGCCCTGCCTTGCCCGAAGGCCGGAAAAATGGCGGATTATACGGCTACCCTCATGAATCTGCAACGCAAATTCAGACGATGCGCGCCTTCTCGAGCATCCGTACTACGCGCCACGCCTTGGTCTTCGACAGCGGCCGGCATTCCTCGATCAGGACCAGGTCTCCGGCCTTGCATTCTCCCGCCTCGTCGTGCGCGTGATACTTCCTGGAGCGCGTCACGATCTTGCCGTAGAGAGGGTGCCTCACCCGGCGCTCGACGAGCACCGTCACTGTTTTCTTCATCCGGTCGCTGACAACGCGTCCCGATGCCTGTCGCTTGTTGGCTTCGCTCATGCCTTGACCTGTTCTCCCATGTCCTTCTGCGCCATCACGGTGCGAACGCGGGCGATGTCGCGCCGCACCTTGGCAAGCTGGCTGGTATTGGTGAGTTGCTGGGTCGCCTTCTGCATGCGCAGGCTGAACTGCGCCTTGAGCAGCGAGTTGAGCTCCTCGCGAAGCTCTTCCGGTGACCGGTTCCTCAGTTCCGCGACCTTCATGACCTAGCCTCCGACGAGCCGCGATACGAATATCGTGCGCAGCGGCAGCTTCGAGGCGGCCAGCCGGAATGCCTCGCGCGCCTCCACCTCCTGTACACCATCCATTTCGTAGAGCACGGCGCCGGGCTTGATCTCCGACACCCAGAACTCGGGGTTGCCCTTGCCGTTGCCCATGCGGACCTCGGCCGGCTTCTGCGAAACCGGCTTGTCCGGGAATATGCGGATCCAGATCCGCCCCCCGCGCTTGATCTGGCGCGACATGGCGCGGCGTGCCGCCTCGATCTGGCGGGCCGTCAGTCGCCCTCGGCTGGTCGCCTTCAGGCCGAATTCGCCGAAGGACACCTTGTTGCCGCGCGTCGCGATTCCGCGATTGCGGCCTTTGTGCTCCTTTCGGTACTTACGCCTTGCTGGTTGCAGCATTCTTCGCTCCTGACCTCTTTGCCGGCGCGCGGCGCTTCCTTGGCTTGTCCTTCGACTCGGGCGCGGGCGCGGGCTTGTCTGCGGACGGGGGCGGCAGGCCCGCTGCAGCGGCGGCTGCGGCAGCGATCGGCTGGTCGCTCTTTTGCATCACTTCGCCCTTGAACACCCACACCTTGATGCCGATCACACCGTAGGTCGTCTTCGCTTCCGAAACGCCGTATTCGATGTCCGCCCGCATCGTATGCAGCGGCACGCGCCCCTCGCGGTACCACTCGTAGCGCGCGATCTCGACTCCGTTCAACCGCCCGGAGCTCGCGATCTTGATACCCTGCGCACCGAGCCGCATCGCGTTGGTGATGGCGCGCTTCATGGCCCGCCGGAACATGATCCGCTTCTGCAACTGCTGCGCGATCGAGTCTGCGATGAGCTGTGCATCGACCTCGGGCTTGCGCACCTCCTCGATGTTCACGTGGACGGGCACGCCGAGCATGCGCTGTAGCTCCACCTTGAGGGACTCAATGTCCTCGCCCTTCTTGCCGATCACGACGCCGGGGCGCGCACTGTGCACGGTGATGCGCGCGTTCTTCGCCGGTCGCTCGATCACGATCCGCGACACCGCGGCGTGGCCGAGCTTCTTCTTGAGGTACTCCCGGACCTTGATGTCCTCCAGCAGCATCGACGAGAAGTTCTTGTTGGTCGCGTACCAGCGCGAGCTCCAGTTGCGGTTCAACGCCAGCCGGAAACCGATCGGATTGATCTTCTGACCCATTAATTTCTCCCGTCGCCGACCGTGAGCATGATGTGGCACGTCGGTTTGTTGATGGGCGCGCCGCGGCCCTTCGACTGCGCGCGGAAGCGCCGCAGGAACGGCCCGCGCTCGACGCAGATGCTGGTTATCTTCAGCTCATCGATATCGGCGCCATCGTTATGCTCCGCGTTGGCGATTGCCGACTCGAGCACCTTGCGGATGATGACCGCGCCTTTCTTGGGGCTGAACTGCAGGATATTGAGCGCCTGCTCCACGTTCTTGCCGCGGATCAAGTCGGCCACCAGCCGGCCCTTCTGGGCCGAGAGGCGGACGCCGCGCAGCTTTGCCGTCGTGTTCATTTCGGGATTCCTCATGCCTTCGCCGCGGGCGCGGCCGGGGCGGCCGCGCCCGGGGCCGCCGCCGGGGTCGGACTGGATCGGCGGTCACCGCCAGGTGCCGCAGCGGCAGCCGCAGCAGCCTGCGCCGAACCGGCGCGAGAGTGCCCCTTGAAGATCCGCGTGTGCGAGAACTCGCCGAGCTTGTGGCCGACCATGTTTTCCGTGATGTACACCGGCACGTGCTGCTTGCCGTTGTGCACGGCGATCGTCAAGCCGACGAAATCCGGCAGGATGGTCGAGCGGCGAGACCACGTCTTGATCGGGCGCTTGTCGTTCGTTCTCTGCGCGGCCTCCACCTTCTTGACGAGGTGCAAGTCGACAAATGGTCCCTTCCTGATTGAACGTGCCATAGCTCTCGCCCTCAGCCCACGACCTTCGCGTTGCGGCGACGGATGATCATCGCCTGCGTGCGCTTGTTCTTGCGCGTCTTGTAGCCCTTGCACATCACGCCCCACGGGCTCACCGGGTCCCGCGCCGCGGACTTCTTGCCTTCGCCCCCGCCGTGGGGATGGTCGATGGGATTCATCGCGACACCGCGCACGGTCGGGCGGATTCCCCGCCAGCGAACCCGCCCCGCTTTCCCGATCGACTCGAGGGCATGCTCCTCGTTCCCAACCTCGCCGATGGTGGCGCGGCAGTTGATGTGCACCTTGCGAATCTCTCCCGAGCGCAGGCGGATCTGCACGTAATCACCCTCGCGCGCGAGAAGCTGCACGGCGGCCCCCGCCGCGCGCGCGAGCTGCGCGCCCTTGCCGGGCAGCATTTCCACGCAGTGAATCGTCGTGCCCACGGGGATATTACGCAGCGGCAGCGTGTTGCCGGCCTTGATCGGGGCGTCGGCTCCCGAGACGAGCTGCGCGCCGGCTGAAACGCCTTTCGGCGCGATGATGTAGCGGCGCTCGCCATCGGCGTAGCACAGCAGCGCGAGATTGGCGCTGCGATTCGGATCGTACTCGAGCCGCTCGACCCTGGCCGGAATACCGTCCTTGTTGCGCTTGAAATCGATGATCCGGTAATGGTGCGGGTGGCCACCGCCCTGGTGGCGCATCGTGATCTCGCCGTGCACGTTGCGGCCCGCCTTCCGGATCCTGCGCTCAGTCAGCCGCTCGACCGGCCTTCCCTTGTGCAGGTCGGGATTGACGACCTTGACGAGCTGGCGCCGTCCCGGGGTAACGGGTTTAACCTTGACCAGCATTACTTGGCCTCCACCTGTTCGGCAAAATTGATCTCCTGACCGGGCTTCAGGCTCACGTACGCCTTCTTCCAGTGATTGCGCCGGCCGACGAACCGCCCGAAGCTCTTGGCTTTCCCGCGCACGTTCGCAACCCGCACCGAAGCGACCTCTACCTTCTTGTCCTTGGTGCTGAACAGGAGCTCGACGGCCGCCTTGATCTCGTGCTTGTTGGCGTCCGGCGCCACCCGGAACGCCACCTGGTTGTGCTTGTCCGCGATGAACGTGCTCTTCTCGGAAATTACCGGCGCCAGAATGATCTGCATCAGGCGATCGTGCCCCTTGGCCGTCATGACAGCAGCTCCTCGATCCTTGCCACGGCGCCCCGGGTCACGAGCACCCTGGAATGCCGCATGAGGCTCACGGGGTCGCAATGTGAAACGGGAACGATGCGCACGCCCGGCAGGTTGCGCGACGAAAGGCGCAGGTTATCGTCGACGGATTCGGTGATGACCAGCACGTCCGCGAGGCCCATGCCCTTCAGCTTCTGGGCGAGCAGCTTGGCCTTTGGCTGGTCGACGGTGAACTGCTCGACCACCGCCAGCCGCTCCTCGCGCGCGAGCTGCGAGAGGATAGCGGAGAGCCCGGCGCGGTACATCTTGCGATTGATCTTCTGCTCGAAATTCTCGTCGGGCAGGTTCGGAAAGACCTTGCCGCCGCCGCGCCACAGCGGCGAGGAAGCCCGCCCGGCACGGGCCCGCCCCGTGCCTTTCTGCCGCCATGGCTTCTTGTTGGACTTGTTGACCTCGCCCCGCGGTTTCTGCGCACGCGTCCCTTGGCGGGCGTTGGCGAGGTATGCCGTCATCACCTGATGCACCAGCGCCTCGTTGAACTCCCGCCCGAAGGCCGCATCGGATGCCGCTACCTTGGAGGTCGCCTTGCCCTGCTCGTTGATGAGGTTCAGTTCCATGCCGCCTCCCCGCTTTATTTGCCGCCCTTGGCGGGAGCGCCCCGTGCCGCGCGCGAGGTGGGGCGTACCGTGACGCCACCACCGCGCGAGCCCGGGAGCGCGCCCCGGATGAGGAGGAGCTGACGCTCGGCATCGATACGGATGATCTCGACGTTCTGCACCGTGCGACGGGCATTGCCAAGATGCCCGGCCATGCGCTTGCCAGGGAACACCCGCCCCGGATCCTGGTTCTGACCGATCGATCCCGGCTTGTTATGCGATACCGAATTGCCGTGGCTCGCGCGGTTGGACGAGAAGTGGTGGCGACGGATGACCCCCGCAAAGCCCTTGCCCTGCGAGGTGCCGGTCACGTCGACCTTTTGGCCGACCTTGAAGATGTCCGCACCCACGGCGCTGCCCAGCGTAACGCCGGCGAGCTCGTCCGGATTGACGCGAAACTCCCTGAGCGTGGTCCCGCCTTCAACCCCCGCCTTGGCGAAATGCCCGGCGGCTGCCTTGTTGATCCGGCTCGGCCGGCGCCGCCCGTAGGCAAGCTGCACCGCCGCGTAGCCGTCGCTGTCGGGTGCCTTGATCTGGGCGATGCGATTGTTCGACACGTCCACCACGGTCACCGGGACGGTGTCGCCGTCATCCGTGAAAACGCGGGTCATGCCGACCTTGCGTCCCACCAATCCCAAACTCATTTTCTCAGCCTTCCATTCAGTAGCGCCGGTTGCCTCGCCAGCGCTCAATTACGTGGTGGGCGATGGGTGATGAGTAACGCGGAAAAAAGGCTGCCACCCATCACTGATCACGCCTTTACAGTTTGATCTCAACGTCCACGCCCGCCGGAAGATCGAGCTTCATCAGCGCGTCCACCGTCTTGTCGGTCGGGTCGATGATGTCCATCAGGCGCAGATGCGTCCTGATCTCGAGCTGGTCGCGCGAGGTCTTGTTCACATGCGGTGAGCGAAGGAGATCGAAGCGCTGCTTGCGCGTTGGCAGCGGAACCGGGCCCTTCACCACGGCGCCCGTGCGCTTGGCCGTGTCCACGATCTCCAGCGCCGACTGGTCGATCAACCGGTAGTCGAACGCTTTCAACCGGATCCGTATTTTCTGACTTTTCACCGCCATGATCCTGACCTCGTGATTCGTGATTTGTGTTTGGTGAGTCGACTCACGATTCACGACTCACGATTCACGCTCTTACTCCACAATCTTCGCCACCACGCCGGCTGTTGAGGTCTTGGTCTCGGCCGGCCCGAAGGCCTTAACGTTCACTGCGCTCACGTTAGCCTCGCCCAGCCCTCAACCGGCGCCGGCGTCTCGCCATCACTCCACAATCTTGGCCACCACGCCGGCGCCCACGGTCTTGCCGCCCTCGCGGATCGCGAAGCGCAGCCCCTCTTCCATCGCAATGGGCTGAATCAGCGCCACCGAGATCGACACATTGTCCCCCGGCATCACCATCTCCGTGCCCTTCGCCAGCTCGATCGATCCGGTCACGTCCGTCGTGCGAAAGTAAAACTGCGGCCGATACCCGTTGAAAAACGGCGTATGCCGCCCGCCCTCCTCCTTCGAGAGCACGTAGACCTCCGCCGTGAACTTCGTGTGCGGGGTGATCGTGCCCGGCTTGGCCAGCACCTGCCCGCGCTCGACCTCCTCGCGCTTGGTCCCGCGAAGCAAAATCCCCACGTTGTCTCCCGCCTGCCCCTCATCGAGGAGCTTCCTGAACATCTCCACCCCCGTGCACACCGTCTTGATCGTGGGCTTCAGCCCCACAATCTCGATCTCCTCGCCCACCTTGATGACACCCCGCTCAACGCGCCCCGTGACCACCGTGCCGCGGCCCGAAATCGAGAACACATCCTCCACCGGCATCAAAAACGGCTTGTCAATCACCCGCTTGGGCGTCGGAATGTAGGCGTCCAGCGCCTCGGCCAGCTTGATGATCGCCCCTTCGCCCATCTCGCCCTTGTCGCCTTCCATCGCCTTCAGCGCCGAGCCAATCACAATCGGGGTCTGATCACCCGGAAAGTCATACTTCGAAAGCAACTCGCGAATCTCCACTTCCACCAGCTCCAGCAGCTCCTTGTCATCGACCATGTCCGCCTTGTTCATGAACACGATGATGTAGGGCACCCCCACCTGCCGTGCCAGCAAAATGTGCTCGCGCGTCTGCGGCATCGGCCCATCCGCAGCCGAAACCACCAGTATCGCCCCGTCCATCTGCGCCGCACCCGTGATCATGTTCTTCACATAGTCCGCGTGCCCCGGACAGTCCACATGCGCATAGTGCCGGTTCTTCGTCTCATACTCGACATGCGCCGTGTTGATCGTGATCCCGCGCGCCTTCTCCTCCGGCGCCGAGTCAATCTGCTCGTAGCTCTTCGCCTCGCCCCCAAACTGCTTCGACAGAATCATCGTCATCGCCGCCGTCAGCGTCGTCTTGCCATGGTCCACGTGCCCTATCGTGCCCACGTTCACGTGCGGCTTCGTGCGCTGAAATTTACCCTTCGCCATTTTTTGCTCCGTCTTCGCTAGATCCCACGCTATCGATGTCTCGTCCGCCCACTCAGCTCCAGCCCCTTACCCTGGAAGCCGCAAAAAAATCATCCCGATCTCTTCCTTAATTACAGAATTCGTCCGGGACGAATTCTGAGGCCCGCAAAAAAATAATGATCCCCATAAGGAAAGGAAGAACGGAAATGGGATGTTCATTTCCGCTCTACCTTTCCTGTGTACTTGTTGATGATGGCCTCGGAGACCTGCTTCGGCGCCTCCGAGTAGTGCTTGAATTCCATGGTATAGGTCGCGCGTCCCTGTGAGAGCGAGCGCAGCGTCGTCGAGTAGCCGAACATCTCGGCAAGCGGCACTTCGGCGCGCACCGCCTTGCCGCCGCCGGGGAGCTCTTCCATGCCCTGAATCACGCCGCGGCGAGAGTTGAGATCGCCCACCACGTTGCCCATGAAGTCATCGGGCGTCTCGACCTCCACCGCCATGATCGGCTCGAGAAGCGCCGGCGACGCGCGGCGCAGCCCTTCCTTCAACGCGATCGAGCCCGCCATCTTGAAGGCGTTCTCGTTCGAGTCGACTTCATGATACGAGCCGTCGAAGAGCGTCACCTTGACGTCCACCACGGGGAATCCCGCCAGGACGCCATTGGGCAGCGTATCCACGACGCCTTTTTTCACCGCTGGGATGTACTCCCGCGGAACGCTGCCACCCTTGATCGCATCGACGAACTCGAACCCCTTGCCGGCTTGCTGGGGGTCGAGCCTCAACAGCACATGCCCGTACTGGCCGCGGCCGCCCGTCTGCTTGATGAATTTGCCTTCGACTTTGTCCACCGGGCGCCGGATCGTCTCGCGGTACGCCACCTGCGGCGCTCCGACATTGGCCTCGACGCCGAACTCGCGCTTCATGCGATCGACGATGATCTCGAGATGGAGCTCGCCCATTCCCGAGATGATCGTCTGGCCGGACTCCTCGTCGGTGCGCACCCGGAACGAAGGATCCTCCTGCGCCAGGCGGTTAAGCGCGATCCCCATCTTCTCCTGGTCCGCCTTGGTCTTGGGCTCGACCGCAACGTGAATCACCGGCTCCGGGAAGTCCATCTTCTCGAGCGTGATGATCTTCTGTGCATCCGTCAGCGTGTCGCCCGTCGTGACTTCCTTCAGTCCCACGGCGGCGGCGATATCCCCGGCGCACACTTCCTTCACCTCCTCGCGCTCGTTGGCATGCATCTGGAGCAGCCGGCCGATACGCTCCTTGCGGCCCTTGGTCGGGTTGTAGACCGAATCGCCGGAGTTCACCACGCCGGAGTAGACGCGGAAGAACGTAAGCTGTCCGACGAAAGGGTCTGTCATGATCTTGAACGCGAGGCCTGAAAACGGCGCATCGTCGCTGGGCGGGCGTTCGGCGACTTCGCCGTTCTCCTTGACCCCTTTCACGGGGGGCACGTCGCTCGGCGCCGGCAAATAATCGATCACTGCGTCCAGCATCGCCTGAACGCCCTTGTTCTTGAACGCCGACCCGCACAGCATCGGAAAGATCTCGCCGTGGATCGTGCGGGTGCGAAGCCCTTTCTTGATCTCGTCGACAGAGAGCTCGCCTTTCTCGAGGTACTTGTTCATGAGCTCTTCGGATCCCTCGGCCGCCGATTCCACCATCTTCTCCCGCCACTCCGTGGCCTCGCCCATCAGCTCCGCGGGAACGTCCTTGGCCTCGAACTTCATGCCCTGGGTGCCGTCATCCCAGTAGATCGCCTGCATCTTCACCAGGTCGATCACGCCCCGGAATTTCTCCTCGGCGCCGATCGGCAGCTGTATCGGAACCGGGTTCGCCTTGAGCCGGCTGCGAGCCTGCTCCAGGACCCGTTTGAAGTCGGCGCCGGTGCGGTCCATCTTGTTGACGAAGATGAGGCGGGGCACGCGATACTTGTTCGCCTGCCGCCAGACCGTTTCGGTCTGCGGCTGAACGCCTCCCACCGCGCACAGGACCGTGCACGCGCCATCGAGCACGCGCAGCGAGCGCTCTACCTCGATCGTGAAGTCCACGTGGCCCGGGGTGTCGATGATGTTGATGCGATGCTCCGGGTAATGGCTGTCCATCCCCTTCCAGAAGCACGTGGTCGCGGCCGACGTGATCGTTATGCCGCGTTCCTGCTCCTGCTCCATCCAGTCCATGATGGCGGTGCCGTCATGCACTTCGCCCAGCTTGTGCGACACGCCGGTGTAGAACAGGATGCGCTCGGTGGTCGTGGTCTTGCCGGCATCGATGTGGGCCGTGATGCCGATGTTCCGGTAGCGCTCGATCGGGGTCTTGCGTGGCACTGTTATAAACCCTGAATCTCACCGCAAAGGCGCCAAGGCGCAAAGAAAAACAATACATGTGGTATTGAGTCTTTGCGTTGTCTCTGCGTCTCTGCGCCTCTGCGTTTGGTCCTAAAAACGGTAATGCGAGAAGGCCTTGTTGGCCTCCGCCATGCGGTGCACTTCCTCGCGCTTCTTCATCGCGCCGCCCTTTCCTTCGGCGGCCTCGGCGAGCTCGCTCGCAAGCCGCGCATCCATCGATTTCTCGCCGCGTCCGCGGGCGGCGTCCCGGATCCAGCGCATCGCGAGCGCGGCCCGGCGCACCGGGCGCACTTCCACCGGAACCTGGTAGTTGGCTCCGCCGACGCGCCGGCTTTTCACCTCCACCATCGGCTTGACGTTGTTGACCGCCTGCGTGAATACCTCCAGCGGGTCCTTGCTGCTCCGCTTCTTGATCTGGTCGAGCGCGCCGTAGACGATCGCCTCGGCCACCGACTTCTTTCCGCGGGTCATGATGACGTTGATGAACTTGGCGACGTCCTGGCTCGTGTACTTCGGGTCCGGCAGGACTTCGCGTTTCGGAATCTCTCGGCGGCGTGGCACTTTTCTACCTCCGTCAGGCGGTCTTGACGCGCTTCGCGCCGTACTTGGAGCGGCCCTGCTTGCGGTCCTTGACCCCGGCGGTGTCCAGGCTGCCCCGCACCACGTGATAGCGAACGCCCGGCAGGTCCTTCACCCGTCCGCCGCGGATCAGCACGACCGAGTGCTCCTGCAGGTTGTGCCCTTCGCCGCCGATGTAGCCGATCACCTCGAATCCGTTGGTCAGGCGCACCTTTGCGACCTTGCGCAGCGCGGAGTTCGGCTTCTTCGGGGTCGTCGTGTAGACGCGCGTGCAGACGCCCCGGCGCTGCGGCGACCCGGCGAGCGCCGGCACCTTGCTCTTCGTGGGCGTGGCGCGCCGGGCACCACGCACTAATTGATTGACTGTCGGCATGTCCTCGATCCGCTGGCGGCTCCAGCTGCACCTGCCTAAGCTCCTGAATTAAATGCAAACGCGGAGGGCAGGCAATGCGCAGCTGGCTCCCAAAAAAGCGGGGACGGCGTCGCCACCGTCCCGGCCGGGTTTTGCTGCTGGTCGCCGCTGGGCTCGAAGATCGGGGCGCAGGCGGCTAAAAAGACCGCAGATTTTAGAGGGTTAGCTCATCTGTGTCAAGCAACCTGCTCCTGGGTTTCGGTGCTCGCGGGCGTCTCTTCCGCAGGCACGACCTCGGCGAATTCCGCCGCGGCCGCTTGGCGCTTGCGGACGCGGTGGTAGGCGAGACCGGTGCCTGCGGGAATGAGCCGGCCCACGATTACGTTCTCCTTGAGACCGCGCAGCTCGTCTCGCTTGCCCATGATCGCCGCTTCGGTGAGCACCCGGGTCGTCTCCTGGAACGAGGCGGCGGAGATGAACGAATCGGTCGAAAGCGACGCCTTGGTGATGCCGAGCAGCATGTACTCGTAAGTCGCCGGCTTCTTGCCTTCGGCTTCCACTTTCTCGTTCTCCTCGAGCACTTCCGCGCGCTCAAGCTGCTCGCCCGTGATGAAGCGCGTGTCGCCAGGCTCCACGATCTGCACCCGGCGCAGCATCTGGCGCACGATCACCTCAATGTGCTTGTCGTTGATCTTCACGCCCTGCAGGCGGTAGACGTCCTGCACCTCGTTGCAGATATAGCGTGCGAGCGCCTCCACGCCGAGAAGCCGCAGGATGTCATGCGGGTCCGCCGGCCCGTCGACGATCATCTCGCCCTTGTTCACGACCTGGCCGTCGTGCGCCATCACGTGCTTGTCCTTCGCGATCAGGAACTCGTGCGCGACGCCGTCGAGATCGGTGATGACCAGACGCTGCTTGCCCTTGGTGTCCTTCCCGAACGAGACCGTTCCGGTCACCTCCGCAAGCAGGCCCGCATCCTTGGGGGAACGGGCCTCGAAGAGCTCCGCCACGCGCGGGAGCCCCCCCGTGATGTCGCGCGTCTTCGAGGTCTCCTGCGGAATGCGCGCAAGCACTTCGCCGACGCTGACATCCTGACCGTCGCGCACCGTGATGATCGAGCCGATCTGGAAGGTGATGTTCACCGACTGGTCGGAGCCCGCGATCCTGATCTCGCCGCCGCGCTCGTCGAGGACCTTCACCTGCGGGCGCAGCCCGCGTGCCTGGATGCTGCCCCGACGCTTGGGATCCACGACGACGAGAGTGGAGAGCCCGGTGACTTCATCGATCTGCCGGGCAACCGTGACGCCTTCCTCCACGTTCTCGAACTTGATGCGGCCCGCGTACTCCGTGACGATCGGGCGGGTATGCGGATCCCAGGCTGCCAGCACCTGCCCCGCCTTGACTGCCTCGCCGTCACGCGGCATCAGGGTCGCGCCGTACGGAACCTTGTGGCGCTCGCGCTCACGACCGCTGTCGTCGTGAATCATGATCTCGCCATTGCGCGAGATCACCACCAGCTCGCCGCGCGAGTTGGTGACGTAACGCATCCCGGCCGTATAGCGCACGACGCCGTTTGACTTGCTCTCGATCTGGCTCACCACCGCGGTCCGCGACGCCGCACCGCCGATATGGAAGGTGCGCATCGTGAGCTGCGTGCCCGGCTCGCCGATCGACTGCGCGGCGATGACACCGACCGCCTCGCCGACATTGACCGGGCTGCCGCGCCCGAGGTCGCGTCCATAGCATTTTGCGCAAAGGCCGTAGCGCGTCTCGCAGGTCAATGGCGTGCGGACCTTGACTTCGTCGATCCCGGCCGCCTCGATCGCTTCCACCGCATCCTCGTCGAGCAGCGTGTTCGCCGGCGTCAAGACCTTTCCGGATTCCGGATCGATCACGTCGTTGGCGCACACGCGGCCGAGGATCCTCTCGCGCAGCGACTCGACCACTTCGCCGCCCTCGATCAAGGCCTTCATCGAGACGCCTTGCATGGTGCCGCAGTCGTCTTCGGTCACGACGAGGTCCTGGGTGACGTCGACCAGCCGGCGCGTCAGGTAGCCGGAATTGGCCGTCTTCAGCGCCGTGTCGGCGAGCCCCTTGCGCGCGCCGTGCGTCGAGATGAAGTACTGCAGCACGTTCAAGCCCTCGCGGAAGTTGGCCGTGATCGGCGTCTCGATGATCGAGCCGTCGGGCTTGGCCATGAGACCGCGCATGCCGGCGAGCTGCCGGATTTGGGCGGCCGAGCCGCGCGCGCCGGAGTCCGCCATCATGTAGATGCTGTTGAAGGACTCCTGCATCACCGGCTGTCCCGTCTTTTTGTCGGTGCGCGGGTTCCACTCGTGCTTCTTCCCGTCCCAGTCCATCACGGGCTCGACGCCCAACTGGTCCATCATGGCCTTCGCCACGAGGTCTCCGGCACGGCCCCAGATGTCGACGACCTTGTTGTAGCGCTCGCCCTGCGTCACGAGGCCCGAGGTGTATTGCTGCTCGATCTCCTGCACTTCCTTCTCGGCGTCGGCGATGATCTCGTTCTTCTGCGCCGTGATCAGCATGTCGTCGACCGCGATCGAGATGCCCGCGCGGGTCGCCATGCCGAAGCCGGTGTACATGAGCTTGTCGGCGAAGATCACCGTCTCGCGCAGCCCGCAAAGCCGGAAGCTCGCATTGATCAGGCGCGAGATCTCCTTCTTCTTGAGGGGCTTGTTGAGCAGGTCAAACGGCAGGCCGGCCGGCAATATGTCAGAGAGCAGCGCGCGGCCCACGGTGGTCTGGTGGCGCGCAGTCTTCTCGCGTTTTTCGCCGTCCTCGTCTATCTCGTATTCCCTGATCCGCACCGTGATCCTGGCGTTGACCTCGACCTGGCCCGACTCGTAGGCGCGCGAGACCTCGGCGATGTTCGTGAAGAGCGACCCTTCCCCGCGCGCGCCGACCTTCTCGCGCGTGATGTAGTAGAGGCCGAGCACAATGTCCTGCGACGGCACGATGATCGGGTCGCCGTTGGCAGGCGAAAGGATGTTGTTGGAGGAGAGCATCAGCGTACGCGCCTCCATCTGCGCCTCGAGAGACAGCGGCACGTGCACGGCCATCTGGTCGCCGTCAAAGTCAGCGTTGAACGCCGCGCACACCAGAGGGTGAAGCTGAATCGCCTTGCCCTCGATCAGCACCGGCTCGAAGGCCTGGATGCCCAGACGGTGCAGAGTAGGCGCCCGGTTCAGCATCACGGGATGCTCCCGGATCACTTCCTCGAGAATGTCCCAGACGATGGGTTCCTGGTCTTCCACCATGCGCTTTGCCGCCTTGATCGTCGTGGCGAGCCCCATCACCTCCAGCTTGTTGAAGATAAACGGTTTGAACAGCTCCAGCGCCATCAGCTTCGGAAGCCCGCACTGATGGAGCTTCAGCTGGGGACCGACCACGATGACGGAACGTCCCGAGTAATCGACGCGCTTGCCGAGCAGGTTCTGCCGGAAGCGGCCGCCTTTGCCCTTGATCATGTCGGCGAGCGACTTGAGTGGCCGCTTGTTGGCGCCGGTCATCGCCTTGCCGCGGCGCCCATTGTCGAGCAGCGAGTCCACGGCCTCCTGCAGCATGCGCTTTTCGTTGCGCACGATGATCTCCGGGGCCTTGAGCTCCAGCAGGCGCTTCAAGCGATTGTTGCGGTTGATGACGCGCCGGTAGAGGTCGTTCAGATCCGAGGTCGCGAAGCGCCCGCCGTCGAGCGGCACCAGCGGCCGCAGCTCGGGTGGCAGCACGGGCAGCACTTCCATGATCATCCATTCCGGCTTGATGCCCGACTTGTGGAACGCCTCGAGCACCTTCAAGCGCTTGGCGATCTTCTTGATCTTCGAATCAGAGGAGGTATTGGCGAGTTCCTCGCGCAGCGTCTCGATCTCCTTCCTGAGATCGAGGCTGCGCAGGAGCTCCCGCACGCCCTCGGCGCCCATCATCGCGGTGAAATCGTTGCCGTACTCCTCGACCTTTGCGAGATAGTCGTCCTCGGTCATCAGCTGGGCGCGCTTGAGAGGCGTCATGCCCGGGTCGTTCACGACGTAGGCCTCGAAGTAGAGCGCGCGCTCGATATCGCGCAACGTCATGTCGAGCACCATGCCCATGCGCGAGGGCAGGCTCTTCAGGAACCAGATATGGGCGACCGGGCTTGCCAGCTCGATGTGGCCCATGCGCTCACGGCGCACCTTCGAGAGCGTCACCTCGACGCCGCACTTCTCGCAGATGACGCCGCGGTGCTTCAGCCGCTTGTACTTGCCGCACAGGCACTCGTAGTCCTTTACCGGCCCGAAGATCTTGGCGCAGAAGAGGCCGTCGCGCTCGGGCTTGAACGTGCGGTAGTTGATGGTCTCCGGCTTCTTCACTTCGCCGTACGACCAGGAGCGGATCTTCTCGGGCGAGGCAAGCCCGATCTTGATCGCGTCGAACTCCTCTTCCTGCGTGACCTGCTTGAACAAATCGAGCAGTGCTTTCATCAATGACTCCCGTATGAGGTCAGGTCAGTCTCGGTAGAACAATTCCCTTGCGCACCGGTCAATAACGGCCGCGGTCCAGATCGATGTCGATCGCGAGCGAGCGGATCTCCTTCACCAGCACGTTGAAGGACTCCGGCATGCCGGCCTCGATGCGGTGATCGCCCTTGACGATCGACTCGTAGACCTTGCGCCGGCCTTCCGTGTCGTCGGACTTGACGGTCAGCATCTCCTGCAGCACATAGGCCGCACCGTAGGCCTCCAGCGCCCAGACTTCCATCTCGCCGAAGCGCTGGCCGCCGAACTGCGCCTTGCCGCCGAGCGGCTGCTGGGTCACCAGGCTGTACGGCCCGGTCGAGCGCGCGTGCATCTTGTCGTCAACCAGGTGGTGCAGCTTCAGCATATGCATGTATCCCACGGTAACCGGCCGCTCGAAAGGATCGCCCGTGCGTCCGTCATGGAGCGTCACCTGCCCGCCGCGCGGCAATCCGGCGATATCGAGCATCTCCTTGATTTCCTTTTCGGTCGCGCCGTCGAATACCGGTGTTGCGAACGGCACGCCTCCGCGCAGATTCTCGGCGAGCTGCGTGACTTCCTCGTCCGTGAGTGCGCCCAGATCCTCCGCGCGCGTGCCCCCGTTGTAGATACGCTCGAGGAACCTGCGGACCTCGTGGCCGTTCTGAGCCTTCAGCATCTCCCCGATCTTGAGGCCCAGGCCCTTCGCGGCCCACCCGAGGTGCGTCTCGAGGATCTGGCCGACGTTCATCCGAGACGGCACGCCGAGGGGATTCAGCACGATGTCGGCGGTCGTGCCGTCCGCCATGTACGGCATGTCCTCGACCGGCACGATCTTCGAGATGACGCCCTTGTTGCCGTGGCGGCCGGCCATCTTGTCGCCCGGCTGCAGGCGGCGTTTGACGGCCAGATAGACCTTGACCATCTTCTGCACGCCCGGGGGCAGCTCGTCGCCGCTCGTCAGCTTCTTCTTCTTTTCCTCGAACATCCGGTCGAACAGCAGTTTCGTCTGCGCGAGGCTCTCCTTGATGCTCTCGAGCTGGGCGGCCACCTTGTCGTTGGCGACGCGGATGTCGAACCACGAATGGCGCTCGACCTCCATCAGGTACGCCTTCGCGATTTTCGCGCCGCGCGCGAGCTTCTTGGGCCCGCCATTCGCTGTCTTGCCGATCAGCAAGCGCTCGAGACGCTCAAAGGCGTCGTTCTCGACGATGCGCAGCTGGTCGCCGAGATCCTTCTTGTAGCGCTTCAGCTCGTCGTCGATGATCTGCTGCGCGCGCTTGTCGCGCTCGATCCCCTCGCGGGTGAATACCTGGACGTCGATTACGGTGCCGGACATGCCGGAGGGCACGCGCAGGCTCGTGTCCTTCACGTCGGATGCCTTCTCGCCGAAGATCGCGCGCAGGAGCTTCTCCTCCGGCGTCAGCTGCGTCTCGCCCTTGGGCGTGACCTTGCCCACGAGCACGTCGCCGGCCTCGACCTCGGCACCGATGTAGATGATCCCCGACTCGTCGAGGTTGGCGAGCTGCGACTCCGACAGGTTGGAAATGTCGCGCGTGATTTCCTCCGGCCCGAGCTTGGTGTCGCGCGCGACGACCGACAGCTCCTCGATGTGGATCGAAGTGAAGCGCTCGTCCCCCACCACCCGCTCCGAGATCAGAATCGAGTCCTCGAAGTTGTAGCCGTTCCAGGGCATGAACGCGACGAGCATGTTCTGCCCCAGCGCGAGCTCGCCCATGTCGGTCGAGGCGCCGTCGGCGACGACGTCCCCCTTGGCGATGCGGTCGCCCACCTTCACCAGAGGGCGCTGGTTGATGTTGGTGTTCTGGTTCGAGCGCTGGTACTTGACGAGATTGTAGATGTCCACGCCCACTTCACCGGGCGCGGTCTCCTCGTCATTGACGCGGACCACGATGCGCGAGGCGTCGACATAATCGACCAGTCCGCCGCGGCTCGCCTGCACCGCCGTGCCCGAGTCGACCGCCACCGTGCGCTCCAGCCCCGTGCCGACCAGGGGTTTTTCCGGGCGCAGGCATGGCACAGCCTGGCGCTGCATGTTGGAGCCCATCAACGCGCGGTTCGCATCGTCGTGCTCGAGGAACGGGATGAGCGAGGCGGCAACCGAGACCGCCTGTGACGGAGCGACATCCATGTACTGGATCCGGTCCGGCGTCGAAAGCGTGAACTCGTTGCGGTACCGGCACGAGACCAGGTCGTCGCTGAAGCGGTTGTTCTTGTCGAGCGCGGCGTTCGCCTGCGCGATCATGTACTGGCCTTCCTCAATTGCCGAGAGGAAGTGGATCTCGTCCGTGACATGCATGTCCTTCACCTTGCGGTACGGCGTCTCGAGAAAGCCGTACTCGTTGGTGCGGGCATAAAGCGCCAGGGAATTGATCAACCCGATGTTCGGGCCTTCCGGCGTCTCGATCGGGCACACGCGGCCGTAGTGCGTCGGGTGCACGTCGCGCACCTCGAATCCCGCGCGCTCGCGCGTGAGCCCGCCCGGCCCGAGCGCGGAGACGCGCCGCTTGTGCGTGATCTCGGAGAGCGGATTGGTCTGGTCCATGAACTGCGAGAGCTGCGAGGACCCGAAAAACTCCCGGATCGCCGCGCTGACCGGCTTCGCGTTGATGAGATCGTGCGGCATCAGGTTTTCCGACTCGGCCTGGGAGAGCCGCTCCTTCACCGCGCGCTCGACCCGCACCAGGCCCGCCCGGAACTGGTTCTCGGCAAGCTCGCCAACCGAGCGCACGCGACGGTTGCCGAGATGGTCGATGTCGTCGATCTCGCCCTTGCCGTTCCTGAGATCCACGAGAATCCGGATGACGGCGACGATGTCCTCCGCGGACAGCGTTCCCGTGCCGAGCAGCTCGGAGCGGCCCACGCGCCGGTTGAACTTCATGCGGCCCACCTTCGACAGATCGTAGGTGTCCTCGTTGAAGAAGAGGCGCGTGAAAAGGGTCTTCACGGAATCTTCCGTTGGCGGCTCGCCCGGGCGCATCATGCGGTAGATGGCCACTTGCGCCGCCAATTGGTCAGCTGTCTCGTCGATGCGAAGCGTCTGGGAAATGTAGGGCCCCTGGTCGAGGTCGTTGGTGTAGATCGTCTGGATCTTGCCGACCCCCGCTTCCTTGAGCTTCGCGAGCAGCGCCTCGGTGATCTCCTCGTTGGCATTGGCGAGCACCTCGCCGGTGCCCTTGTCGACGACGCTGTGCGCCAGCACGCGCCCGACCAGAAATTCTTCTGGCACCGTGATCCGGTTGAGGTTCGCCTGCTCCATCTCGCGGACATGCTTGACCGTGATGCGCTTGTCCTTGGCAACGATCAGCTTGCCGCTCTTCGTCTCGATGTCGAAACGCGCCATCTCGCCGCGCATGCGCTCGGGAACGAGCGTGAATTCGATCGAGTCCTTGGCAAGCTGAAACGTATCGAACGCGAAGAACTCGGCAAGAATCTTCTCCGGGGAATAGCCGAGGGCCTTGAGGAGAATCGTCACCGGCATCTTGCGGCGGCGATCCACGCGGAAGTAGAGATAGTCCTTGGGGTCGTACTCGAAGTCGAGCCACGAGCCGCGGTACGGAATCACGCGGGCCGAGAAGAGCAGCTTCCCCGACGAATGCGTCTTGCCGCGGTCGTGCTCGAAGAACACTCCGGGCGAGCGATGCAGCTGCGAGACGATGACGCGCTCGGTGCCGTTGATGACGAACGAGCCCGTGACCGTCATGAGCGGAATCTCGCCCATGTAGACCTCCTGCTCCTTCACCTCCTTGGGCGTGGGCTTGGCGGCCTCCTTGTCCATGATGACCAGCCTTACCTTGGCGCGGAGCGGCGCGGCATAGGTCAGTCCGCGCTGCTGGCACTCCTTGACGTCGAACGGGGGCTCGCCGAGGGTGTAGCTCACGAACTCGAGCCGCGCGTTCTTGGAATGGCTCTCGATGGGGAAAATGCTCTTGAAAGCCGCCTGCAGGCCCTCGGTCTTGCGGCTATCCGGTTGCGCGACCGCCTGCAGGAATCCTGCGTACGACTCGATCTGCGTCGCCAGCAGGAACGGCACCGGCAGGACGCTCTCGCGCTTGGCAAAGCTCTTTCGAATGCGCTTCTTCTCGGTGAAGGAGTACGCCATATCAGCTCCAGGAAAATGTCACACAGCGAACGAACACGGCCACGCCCCCGCCGGAGCGCGTCGGCCCCGGGCGAAGAGCAAGGCGCGGCTTGCTCGAAATAGGATCAGGGCTGGCGGGTGCCCGCCAACCACGCGTCCGCATCGCGTTTACTTGATCTCGCCGGTCGCTCCGGCTTCAGTCAGCTGCTTCAGGAGATTGTCCGCATCGGCCTTGGAAATGCCTTCCTTGACCGGCTTGGGCGCGCCGTCCACCAGGTCCTTCGCTTCCTTCAGGCCCAGACCGGTGACCGCACGAACGACCTTGATCACGTTGACCTTGTTCGCGCCCGAGCTGTTGAGCATCACGGTGAACTCGGTCTTCTCCTCGGCTGCGGCGGCGCCTGCGCCCCCGCCCGCGGCCGGCGCCGCGACCGCCACGGTCGCGGCGGCGGCCGAAACGCCCAGTTTTTCCTCCATCTCCTTGATGAGCTGCGACAACTCCAGCACCGTCATGTTGGAGATCGCATCGATGATTTCTGCTTTGGCAATCGTCATTGCTTTGGACTCCGTCTAGGTTTGATTCGCTGGTTTCAAATGGGTTCAAGCGGCCCTCATGCGGCCCGCTTCTCTTTCTGATCGCGTACGGCCGCGAGGGTGCGGACAAACTTGGCCGGCACCTCGTTCAGCGTCCGGACGAACATCGCGAGCGGCGCCTGCATCGTGCCCAGCAGCCTCGCGAGGAGCTCCGGACGGCCCGGCAGCTGCGCAAGGCTGATCACTTCCTTTGCCGACATCAGCACGTTCGGCATCGCGCCCGCCTTGATGACGAGCCTGTCGTTGCCCCTGGCGAACTCCTGCAGCACCTTGGCCGCCGCAACCGGATCGCTCGAGATGCCGTACGCGAGGGGGCCCACCATCTGCTCGGCGAGCCCCTGGAACGGCGTATCGGCCACCGCGCGGCGCGCGAGCGTGTTCTTCAGCACGCGCAGGTAGACGCCCGAGCCGCGCGCCTTGCGGCGCAGCTCGGTCATCTCCTCGACCCGGAGGCTGCGGTACTCGGCCAGGACGACGGCCTGGGCCCGGGCGAGCTCGGCGCTCACCTCCGCAACCACGGCCTGTTTCTGTTCGAGATTGAGAGTCAAGTTCCACCTCCGTCCAACGGTTAACAAGAGAACAGTGGCGGACGCACGGAGTACGCGCACGCGGCCCGCGCCGCGCGTTCACCGATACGTCTGCTGCAATCACCGTTCCGCCACCGGCGACCGTTGATCGAGAAGCCAGAACTCAGCGACTTGACCTCCATCGGGTTCGCCGTCTGCGTAGGATTTCGGGTACTGACGCTCGCGGGTACCGGGCCACGCGCTGCCCTGGAGGCAGCTTCTGACCATGAACCCTCGATTCGCGTTCCCAAGAAAATTAAACCTCCTGGTTCCTACGGTCTTTGACAACCTGCCGCAGCGCATCCCCGCGGCAGCCCAAAGTACTCACACGCTCAAACCTGCCTGGTCGATGCGCACGCCTGCGCCCATCGTGCTCGACACTGAAATCTTCCTCAGGAAAATCCCCTTGACGCCGGAGGGCCTGGATTTGTTGACCGCATCGACAAGCGCCTTCAGGTTCTCGTTCAGCGCATCCACCGAGAAAGAGGCGCGGCCGATCGTACATTGCACGATACCGGCCTTGTCGGCCCGATACTGGATCTGCCCGGCCTTGGCGTTCCTGATTGCGCCCGCCACATCCTGGGTCACCGTTCCGACCTTGGGATTGGGCATGAGCCCGCGCGGACCGAGTATCTGGCCAAGCTGCCCCACCACGCGCATGGCGTCCGGCGTCGCGATCACCACGTCGAAATCGAGCTTGCCGCCCTTGATGTCGTTGGCGAGATCTTCGAACCCCACGATGTCGGCGCCCGCGTCCTTCGCCTGCGCCGCTCGCTCGCCCTGGGCAAACACGGCGATCCGAACGCTCTTGCCGGTGCCCTGCGGAAGCACGATCGAGCCGCGCACCGTCTGGTCCGATTTCTTCGCATCGATCCCCAGGTTGATTGAAACATCCACCGATTCATCGAATCTGGCGGTCGCGCCTTCCTTGACCAGCTTCAACGCGTCGGTTGCCGGGTAGGCCTTTGCGCGGTCCACTTTCGCGTGCGCCGCGCGGTAGCGTTTGGAAGGAGTTGTCACAGGCCCTCCACGTCCACGCCCATGCTGCGCGCGCTTCCGGCCACGGTGCGCACCGCGGCCTCCAGATCTGCTGCCGTCAGATCGGGCATCTTGGCCCTGGCGATCTCCTCGGCCTGCGCCCGGGAAATTTTCCCGACCTTGTCGGTATTGGGTCTCGGGCTGCCCTTTTCCAGCTTGGCCGCCTTTCTGATGAGCACGCTCGCAGGCGGCGTCTTCATCACGAAGGTGAAGCTCTTGTCGTGGTAGGCCGTGATGACGACCGGCACGGGCAGGCCAGGCTCCATCTTCTGTGTCTGCGCGTTAAACGCCTTGCAGAACTCCATGATGTTCAGGCCGCGCTGGCCCAGGGCAGGGCCGATGGGCGGGCTCGGATTCGCCTTGCCCGCGGGCACCTGAAGCTTGATCAGGGCAACTACTTTCTTCGCCATCTAACTAACGCTCCTTCCGGGTCCAAGCGAACGCCTTACGCGTCCTCCCCGTCAAGTTCCGTGCATCGTGACTGGTGAATCGTGAATCGAGAAAACCCGTCAACGCCGTTGTCCGCTCACCGCTCACCATTCACCACTCACGCCTTCTCTACCTGGCCGAAGTCGAGCTCCACAGGCGTCGAACGGCCGAAAATCGTCACCGAAACCCGCAGCTTGTTCTTGTCGTAGTTGACGTCTTCCACGTTTCCGTGGAAATCCGCAAACGGGCCTTCCTTGACCCGCACCGCCTCGCCCACCTCGAACAGCACCTTGGGCCGCGGCTTCTCCACCCCTTCCTGGATCTGGTGCAGGATGTTCTGCACCTCCTTCTCGGATATCGGTGTGGGCTTGGTGGCCGTGCCGCCGATGAATCCGGTCACCTTCGGCGTGTTCTTCACGAGATGCCAGGTGTCGTCGGTCATCTCCATTTCAACCAGCACGTAGCCCGGAAAGAACTTGCGCTCGCTGATCGCTTTCTGTCCGGCCTTCATCTCGACCACTTCCTCGACCGGCACCAGGATCTGGCCGAACTTGTCCTCCATTCCGGCGCGCCGGATGCGGTCCTGCAGCGTGCGCTGCACGCTCTTCTCGAATCCCGAGTACGCGTGAACGACGTACCACCTCTTGCTCATCGTAATTCCTAGCTCATCAGCTTCTGCACGAACCACAGCAACCCCGCGTCAACAATCCATAGAAACAGCGCCATCACCATGACAAAAGCAAACACGATCCCGGTCGTCTGCAGCGTTTCCTTACGGGTCGGCCACACCACCTTCTTGGTCTCAGCGACCGATTCACGGGCATACTCGTGAAACTGCTTTCCAGGCGCCGATGTCCAGAACACCGCCGCTCCGAACGCAAGTCCGCCCAGCACGGCGAGCACACGGAAGATCATCGCGTATTCGTCGAGGTAATAAAAACCCGCGACACCCGCCACGACCAGTGCGATCGCCAGGAAGATCTTTACCTTGTCCGCCATCTTTCCATCATTCCGCGCCAGCGGTTGGCAGGCCAGGAGGGTCTCGAACCCCCAACCTTCGGTTTTGGAGACCGACGCTCTGCCAATTGAGCTACTGGCCTTTAGTTCCGTGAATCGTCACTCGACCCAAGAGTCGCGCTCTTACTCCACAATCTTCGCCACCACGCCGGCTGTTGAGGTCTTGGTCTCGGCCGGCCCGAAGGCCTTAACGTTCACTGCGCTCACGTTAGCCTCGCCCAGCCCTCAACCGGCGCCGGCGTCTC
>Ga0268386_10000399_pt1 | contig 26959 bp, 31 predicted proteins | sample RVTome_15_FD_200260 | JGI IMG/M metagenome (GOLD analysis project Ga0268386, IMG submission 200260) | Soil microbial communities from uranium-contaminated site in the Upper Colorado River Basin, Wyoming, United States - RVT150D86... ... | reverse complement strand
TGGTTCGCTCGCCGATCTCCAACCCGCCGGGCAACACAGCACCGGGACGGGCGACGGCCACCGACGCGCCGGTCTCGAAGTTCCATGCGCCGCAAATGATCTGGGTGGACCCTTCCCCGGAGTCCACCTGACAGACCCGGACCTTGTCGGCATCCGGATGGGCGGTGATATCGAGGACCTTCCCGACATAGACCTCGCTCCAGCCGGCTTCGAGACGCTCGACGCCATCGACCGTGTGTCCCAGCATGTCCAGGGCATAGACGATCTCGTCGATCTCGTCGCCGGGCAGGTCGATGAACTCCCCAAGCCAGCGCAGTGGCACACGCATCAGAACTGCTCCAGGAAGCGCAGATCGTTCTCGATGAAATGGCGCAGGGAGTCGACGCCGTGCCGGGCCATGGCGAGACGCTCCGGCCCCATCCCGAAGGCGAAGCCGCTCAACTCGGATGAGTCATATCCCACCGCCTCGAGGACATTGGGATCGACCATCCCGCAGCCGAGCAGCTCCAACCACCCGGCCCCCTTGCAGACCCGGCAGGCCGGGTCGCCACCATCGCAGTTGAAGCAGGAGACATCGAGCTCGGCCGACGGCTCGGTGAAGGGGAAGAAGTGCGGCCGAAGGCGCACCTCACTCGCGGGCCCGAAGAACTGCCTGGCGAAATGGAGCAACGTCCCCTTGAGATCTCCGAACTCGATGTCACGTTCGACGGCCAAGCCCTCGATCTGATGGAACACGGGGAGATGGGTGGCGTCGATCGTGTCCTTTCGATAACAGCGACCGGGTACGACGATGAATACCGGCGGTTCATGCGTCTCCATCCATCGCACCTGGACCGGGGACGTGTGAGGACGGAGATGGACCTCGTCGGCCGGGTCGCCCCACGCCAGGTACATGGTGTCGGTGTCCCAACGGGTCGGGTGCGTCGAGGGGGTGTTGAGAGCATCGAAGCTGTACCAGGCCAGCTCCGCCTCGGGCCCCTCGGCCACCTGGTAGCCGAGCCCGATGAAGATGTCCACTACTTCATCGATGACCTGCTGGACGAGATGCAGCGAGCCGGATCTCAGCCTCACTCTCTCCATGGTCACGTCGGTTGCATCTTCTCGAAATGCTCGTTCCTCCCCGGCCAGGGCCAGCTCCCGTCGTCGCTGCTCGAGGTGACTCAGGATCTCCTCGGTCACCTGATTGAGTTTGGCTCCGACCTGTGGCCGCGTTTCGGCATCGATCTCCCCCATCGACCGCCTCACCTGCCCGATCGCCGAGCTCTTGCCCAGCAGGTCGGATTCGACTCGATCCAGCTCGTCCAGAGAGCTCGCAGCCGCGATCGACGCCGGGGCGCCGGCGACCGCCTGATCGAGGATCGTGAGCGGGTCCATGTCCGGCGGGAGGTTAGACACCGGGCCCGAAGCCACCCGGCGGTTTGGACAGCTCGTGCACCGCGATCCCGGCGGCCACCGCCACGTTGAGGCTCTCGGTCTTCCCCGGCGTGTGGATGGTCAGTCGATGGGCGGCCGCATCCACGATCCAACCCGCGAGACCATGGGCTTCCTCTCCGATCAGCAACGCCACCGGTCTATCGGTGATCTCGGCCGCGATGACCCCATCACCGATCACGGCTGCGACCGTGACCCACTCTGCGAGCTCGCCGAGTGAGCCAATACGGGCCACGGGCGTCTGGAACTGCCCTCCGGCGCCGGCGCGGACCGTTTTCGGGGCCCATGGATCGGCGGATCCGGCCATGTAGGCGAATCCCCAGTCGAAGGCGGCCGCGGTCCGGATCAGCGCTCCCAGGTTCCCCGGATCGGAGACACCCGCCGACACCAGAAGGCTTCGGGAGGGGTCCAACCACTCCACCGGGATCTCGACGACCGCCACCGGCCCGCGTGGTGTCTTGGTGCCGGCGAGACGTGCCAGGGCGCGCTCATCGACCGCCTTCACCCCGGTGTCGACGGGTGGGAGCCCGAAGACCTCCCGGACCACCCCACCTGCTGCAGTGACATCGGCGATGAGTTGTGGGCCCTCGACCAGGGTGAGACCGCGCTCTCGTCGCACCCTGGCCCGGTGGAGCAAGGACGCTTCCACCACCGACTTGGCGCGATGGGTGCGGACCGGCTCCATGTTGACCGTGCTGTCGCCGCTCAGCTGCCCCTGGCCACCTCGACCAGCTTGGCGAACGAATCGGGATCGTTGACCGCCATGTCGGCCAGCATCTTCCGGTCCACCTGGATCTCGGCCGCCTTCAACCCGGCGATGAGCTGACTGTAGGTGGTCCCGTTCTGCCGGGCTGCCGCATTGATCCTGGTGATCCAGAGCTTGCGGAAGTCGCGTTTGCGAGCCCGCCGGTCCCGGTAGGCATCCTGCATCGCATGCATGACCTGCTCGTTCGCGGTCCTGAAGCGACGACTGCGCGCTCCCTTGTAGCCCTTGGCCCGGTCGAGGACCTTCTTGTGGGACTTCTTGGCGTGAACCGCTCTCTTGACACGTGCCATGTTCGAATCCCCTCAGCGACCGAGTAGCCGTCTCGCCACCTTGGCGTCGCCTGGCGCGAGCTCCACGACGCCCTTGCGGCGCCGGAACGTGGACTTGCCCTTGGCGAGACGCAGGTGACCGCGCCCGGACTGCCGGCGCATGTACTTGCCGGTCCCGGTTACCTTGATTCGCTTCTTGGCCCCGCTGTGGGTCTTCATCTTGGGCATGGGATCCTCCCTACTCGTCTGTCTGCGGCTGCTCGCTGCGTGAGCTTCTCTGCTGCCTGACCGGCGCGAGCACCATCGTCATCGACCCTCCCTCGATCTTGGGCGCCTGCTCGATGGTTCCCACCTCGGCAACCGCGTCGGCGAGACGATCCATCAGCACGCGGCCGAATTCGGGACGCTCTCGCTCCCGGCCGCGGAAGCGGATCGTGACCTTGACCTTGTCGTGGTCCTCGAGGAATTCCTTCGTCTTGCGTCTGGTGATGTCGAAGTCGTGCTCCCCGATCCGAACCCGCATCCGGAGCTCCTTGATCGTCGTCCTGGTCTGCTTCTTCCTAGCTTCGCGTTGTTTCACGGACTGCTCATACTTGTAACGCCCGTAGTCCATGAGCCGGCAAACCGGGGGCTTGGCGTTGGGAGCGACCTCGACCAGGTCGAGGTCGAGTTGCTCTGCGAGCCAGAGGGCCTCATTCAGCTTCTTTACACCGATTTGCTCGCCATCGGGTGCGACCACGAGGACCTCCTTGGCCCTGATCGCTCCGTTCACACGCAGCTCTGGAATGCTGTTACCTCCTGATGATCCGCAGCCATTTCTGCTCTACCGTCACAACGAAAAACAGCAGGCGAAGCCTGCTGCCACACATCTCCGACACCGGCCCCAGAAACGAAGCGATATCGGCTCACAATCTCGTGACCTCGGCTCGCAACGTGATCAGCGCGGTGATCAGCGCGGTGATCAGCGCGGTGATCAGCGCGGCCGGGTGGGGAGGCAGCAGCCTCCGCTCTTTGCCATCTGTTGTGACGTCGATGCTACCAGCGGCCCCCTCCCAGGGGATATCGAGCCCCGTCACGTACCGTTCAGCTCCCTGAGTGCGGTGACCGTCATCACAGCGGCGTCGACTCCCTCGGTGCCCTTGTTGGACTCCCCCGGCCCGGCGCGCTCGACGGCATGCGCGTACTCGTGGACGGCGAGGATGGCATTGGCGATCGGAACGCCGGTCTCCAGCGCTGCCTGGCCGACTCCCCTGGCCGACTCGCCAACGACGACCTCGTAGTGGTCGGTCTCACCCCTGATCACGGTCGCGATCGCAACGACTGCGTCACAACCCGATCTCGCCAGCTCCCTCACCGCAAGGGGAAGCTCCAGGGCTCCCGGAACCCTCATCACCGTGACCTGATCGACGCCTATCTCCTGGCATCGCGCCAGCGCCCCTGCGAGCAGGCGATCTGTGATCGACTGGTTCCAGCGGGCAGCGGCTAGGCCAATGTGCAGACCCGTCCCATCGGTCGAGCCCTCGACCTCTCGAATCACGCGGAGCTGTCCAGGTCGAGCTGATGCCCGAGCCGCTGCGCCTTGGCCTGCAGATACTCCCGGTTCTCCTCATTGGCAGGCAACGTGATCGGGATGCGCTCCAGAATCGAGAGGCCGAATCCCTCGATGCCGGCCCGTTTCGCCGGGTTGTTGGTGAGCAGCCGCATGGAGCGCACGCCGACGTCGTACAGGATCTGCGATCCGACGCCATAGTCACGGTTGTCGACCGGCAGGCCGAGGTTGACGTTGGCGTCGACCGTGTCGAATCCCTCGTCCTGGAGCCGGTATGCAGCCAGCTTGTGGAGGAGGCCGATGCCGCGACCCTCGTGGCCCCTGATGTACAGGACGACGCCGCGTCCCTCCTCAGCGACCAGTCGCAGTGCGTAGTCGAGTTGTTCCCCACAGTCACATCGAAGGCTCCCGAACACGTCGCCGGTTAGGCACTCGGAATGGACCCGGGTCAGCACGCCCTCCCCGTCCCCGATGTCTCCCATGACGAGAGCGATGTGCTGGCGATCATCGACCAGTGAGCGGTATCCGAGGGCGGTGAACTCGCCGTGCCTGGTCGGGATCCGGGCTTCGACCACCCTTTCCACCAGTTTCTCGGAGGCCCGTCGATGGGCGATCAGGTCGGCGATCGTGCCGAGGAGGAGCCCATGCTGTTTGGCGAACACCTCGAGATCGGGGAGCTTGGCCACCGTCCCGTCGTCATTCATGACCTCGGCCAGGACCGCGGCGGGGTACTTGCCCGCCAGCTCCGTCAGGTCCACGGCAGCCTCGGTGTGCCCGGCGCGCTTGAGGACTCCGCCCGGCTCGTAGCGTAGGGGATACATGTGCCCGGGCCGGGCCAGGTCGGCCGGCTTGGTCTCGGGATCGATCACGACGTGGATGGTTCGGCACCTGTCGGCGGCAGAGATCCCGGTCGTGGTCCCTCGTGCGGCGTCGATCGAGACGGTGAAGGCGGTGCGACGCACGTCGGTGTTCTTGGCCACCATCATCGGCAGCTCGAGGTCGTCGAGACGCTCCCCGACGATGGGCATGCAGATGATCCCGCTGGTGTAGCGGAGCATGAAGCCGATGTTGTCCGGGGTGGCATCCTCGGCGGCGATGATCAGGTCGCCTTCGTTCTCACGATCCTCGTCGTCGACCATGATGACCATCTCACCCCGCCCGATGGCGGCGATGATCTCTTCGATTGGGGCAAAGCTCATTCCCGGGCCCTCAGCAGTCTCTCGACGTACTTGGCGAGCACATCCATCTCGAGGTTGACGGTGTCACCGGGCTTTAGCAAGCCGAGCGTGGTCACTTCGAGAGTGTGTGGGATCAGTGCAACATCGAAGCCGCCCTCGGATAGTCCCGCAATCGTGAGGCTCACGCCGTCGATGGTGATCGATCCCTTTTCGACGACGTACGGCATCAGCTCCTCGGGGGCGCCGACCCGCATCACCACTCCCCCGCCATCGACGCTGACTTCCCTCACCGTGCCCACCCCGTCGACGTGACCTTGCACGATGTGCCCATCGAACCTCCCGTCTGCCCTCATCGGGCGCTCGATGTTGACCTTTCCACCCGGCACGAGTGATCCGAGTGTGCTCCGGGCCAGGGTCTCGGGGACGATGTCCACGGCCAGCTGCCCATCCCCGGCCTCCACCGCGGTCAGACAGACGCCATTGACCGAGATCGATGCCCCAACGGGCATGTCATCGAGCCCCCCGCCGGCGAGGACGAGACGATTGCCCGTCCCGTTGTCTTCGACGGAGACCACGTCCGCGACTTGTTCCACGATCCCCGTGAACACGATCAGCGCCCAATCTCGAAGTCGACACGCAGATCGGGGCCGAGCACCCGGGTATCGACGATGGTGACGCCCTCGGCGGTCTCGATCGACTCGAACTCTCCCGCCATGGGTGACAACCCGGTGCCCCCACCGATCCTCCCGCCAATGTACACCACCCCCCTGCCGATCAGGCCCGATCGCCACCAGGCCCCGGCCAGCCCCGGGCCACCCTCCAAGAGGACGGCGAGATGACCGGCGTCGGCAAGGGCCCGAGCAGTGGAGACGGGATCCGGCCGGTCGTCCGCGCCGCCCTCGACGACCATGACGGTCCCGCTCGGTGTCTCGATTGGCCGGCTCGTCACCACGATGGGATCGCGTTCCCAGATCCGGGCATCCGCGGCCAGCTCGGTGCGGCCGGCCACGATCACCGGCACCGGCTGCCGGCCCTCGTAACCGGGGAGCCTCACATCGAGACTGGGGTCGTCCACGGCGAGTGTCCCCGCCCCGATGACGACGACATCGTGCTCGGAACGCAGACGGTGGCCGTCTTCTCGGGCAGCCTCGGAGGTCACCCAACGTGAGCTGCCATCCGAGGCGGCAACGGATCCGTCGAGGGTCATGGCGTACTTCAGAGTGACCAGCGGGAGACCGGTCTCACGATGATGGAAGTAGGCCGGATCCACCTGACGTGCCCCGATGTCCTCGAGGACATCGACTTCGACCCCCGCGGCGCGCATTCGGGCGACACCCGACCCGGACGCTCGTCGATCGGGGTCGAGAGCCCCCACCACCACGCGGGCCAGGCCCTCGGCAACGATTCGATCGACACATGGTGGCGTCCGCCCGTGATGGATGCAGGGCTCCAGGGACACGTAGAGAGTGGCACCCCTCGAGTCACCGGCGTGATCCATGGCCACCACCTCGGCGTGCCTCTCGCCGGGGCCGGCGTGGGCACCCTCCCCGATGACCTGGCCCTCCGTCGACACGATGACCGCCCCGACCTTGGGGTTGGGATGGGCGGGGAAGCCGCGCGCCAGCGTGTAGGCGCGCTGCATGAAGCCCTCCGATGACACCTACCCGGTGCGCCGATCGATGCGGTAGGTCGAGCCCGGTTGCTTCTTGGCGAATTCCTTCATCTCCACCGCAATCGCCGACGCCTCCCATTGCGTGCCGATGGCGCGCACATCGGTGGACGCTACTCCCAACGACAGCGACACCACGGGGAAGGCGTAGCGCTCTCCCCGGCGATCGATCACCTCGATATAGCCACGAAGGGCATCTGCCGTGTCGTACAGGTCGAGGATCCCGTCGTCAAAGCGCTCGATGACCTCTTTGCAGAACGACTCGGCCACCGACGGCGGGATCATGGCAACGAAGTCGTCGCCGCCGATGTGGCCCACAAAGGCGCCTTCGATCCCGAGGTTCTCGGCTGCCTGCGTGAAGCAACTGGCACAGAACCGAATCACCTCGTCGCCACGCATGAACCCGTAGTGGTCGTTGAATGCCTTGAAGTTGTCGAGGTCGCCATGGACCAGAGCGAAGGAGCGGTTCTCCTGGATGCACTTCTCGATCTCACCGGTGATCTTGAAGTTGCCGGGGAGGCCGGTGAGCGGTGACAGATCACGGGCAGCCTGGGTGCGCCGCAGCACCGCCCGCACCCGAGCGGTCAGCTCGGTGATGTCGAAGGGCTTGGTGATGTAGTCGTCGGCTCCCAGCTCGAGCCCGCGCACCCGATCCTCGGGGAGCCCACGTGCGGTGAGCAGGATGATCGGGATGCTGGCCGTGGTTGCCTGGCCACGGAGACGATGGAGGGCGGTGAGACCATCCATTCGCGGCATCATGATGTCGAGGATCATCACATTGGGCGGGTTGGCAACGGCCTTCTGAAGCGCGTCCTCGCCGTCGACGGCCGTCTCCACCTCGAAACCGTCGAGCTCGAGACTGACCTTGACGACCGTCAGGATGTCAGGGTCATCGTCTGCGAAGAGGACTCTCTCACTCATCTGCTTGCATAGCCCTTCTCAAAGACCGAACTGCCGCGGCCGGGTCATCGGCCCGGAACACCGCGGTGCCGGCCACCAGCACGGTGGCACCTGCTGACGTGGCCAGACTGGCAGTGTCTGGGGTAATACCGCCATCGACCTCAATATCGGTTGCCAAACCGCGGGACTCAACCCATTCTCGGGCCTGTTCGACCTTATCCAGCACGGCGGGCATGAATTGCTGACCCCCGTGCCCCGGCTCCACCGACATCACCACCACCACGTCACATTCCTCGACATACGGTGCCACGGCGTCGAAGGGGGTTCCCGGGTTGATCACCAGCCCGAAATCGAGCCCGTTCTCCTCTGCGCGCGACATCGCCCGACCCGGGTCGGGGACCGCTTCGATGTGCATCGTGACCAGGTTGACGCCCGCCTTGGCCAGCTCGGGCAGGTAGGCATCGGGATTGGTCGTCATGATGTGGCAGTCGAAGTAGAGGTCGGTGACATCGCGCACCGCCTCGATCACCGGAATCCCGAAGGAGATGTTGGGCACGAAATGCCCATCCATCACGTCGAGATGCAACCAGTCGACGTGTGGGGCGACCCTGCTCACCTCGGACTCGAGACGAGCGAAATCGGCTGCCAATAGTGAGGGGGCGATCTTGACGGCCATGTGAGGAGTCTATGGCCTCAAGCCACCAGCCCCGAGTCACGTAGACGGCCCCGCAACCAGGCTTCACCTTGCAGGACCCGCTTACCGGGAGGCAGGATCTCGACGAGCTCGAGACCGCCATCGGCGAATCCGGCCACGGGGACCCCATCGTGGGCGCGCCAGGTGCCCGGCTCAGGCTGCTCGGGGTGTGGTCTGGCCGCCAGGATCTGATGGGTGACTCCGTCGATCTCCAGGGTGGCTCCCGGCTCGGGAGCCAGGCCGCGAACCTTGTTGACGGCCACGGCTGTCCCCTCGGCAGGGTCGAGCGGGCGATCGGCGGGCTCGATCTTGTCGGCGTAGATGAGCCCCTCGCCGGTCTGGGGCACAGGAGTCATCTCACCGCTCAGATAGCCGGCCAGCGACCCGACCAACAGCCGGGCACCGAGACCGGCCAGCCTCGTGGTGAGCTCCCCGGCGTTCTCGCCCGCGCCGACATCGACTGCCTGGGCGGTCAACACGGGGCCGGTGTCGAGACCCTCATCGAGTCTGATGATGCTGACTCCGGTCATGGTGTCACCGGCCATCAGGGCCCTGGCCACCGGCGCGGCCCCTCTCCACCTGGGAAGCAGGCTGAAGTGGACGTTGAGAACGCCCATCGTGGGGATGGCCAGCATCTCGGAGGACAGGATCCGGCCGTAGGCGACTACGACACCGACGTCGAAGTCACCATCCATGGCACTCAGGAGCTCTTCACGGGTCCGTGGTTGGCTCACCTCCACGCCCAGTCTCGACGCTGCCTTCTTGACAGGCGGCGGCGATGGAGACCGCGACCGCCCGACGGGGCGATCCGGCCGGGTGATGACCCGGCCGACGTCGTGACGGGATGCCAGCAGTTCGAGGGTGGGCACCGCTGCCGATGGCGTCCCTATGAAGAGGACTCGGCTCATGGCAGATCCATGGTCTTCTCTCGGATCTCCTGCAGCGCCTTCTTCCTCATCCGTTTGGGGAGGTGATCCATCAGCAGGCCGCCATTGAGATGATCGGCCTCGTGCTGGAGGACCCTTCCAATCAGGCCGTCACCGGCGTACTCGACCTCGCTTCCCTCCAGATCGAGGGCACGAACCCTGACGAACGCCGGCCGCGTTATCTCCCAGTAGTGGCCCGGCACCGAGAGACACCCCTCTTCATACTCGAGCTCTCCCTCGCTCTCGACGACCTCGGGGTTGATCATCACCCGCGGCCCCAGCTCGTCCTGGGCATCGAAGACGGCGATACGACGTGGGATCCCTATCTGATTGGCCGCCAAACCCACTCCAGGTGCGTCGTACATGGTCTCGATCATGTCCCTGGCCAAGATGCGAACCGTGTCGTCGATGTCACTGATCGGCTTGCAGACGAGCCGGAGCACCGGATCGCCAAAGGTCCTGATCGGGTAGATGGCCATGAGCTGGCGAGACAGCGTAGAGCCTGGCCTCGTCACAGGTCGATGGGGTCGACGTCGACCCTGACCGTGGCACCGGCATCGCGCCACCGACTCACCAGGTCCCTCAACTCGATCCGCGCCTTGCCCAATGAGCCGGTGAGGAGCCATCTCTCGCCTTCCTCGACCTCCATCGGCCCCAGCACCGTCGCGCCCCGGTCCAGTGACCTGAGGCCCGGGACGACCGAGTCGGGGGTGTGGCCCCTGACCTCGATCGCGATCATCTCCGTCGCGGGGGGTGACCCGTCCCGGGCCCGCTCCACCAGCACTCGCTCCAGATACGGGATGGGGTCGCCACGACGCATCGTCGTCACCAGCATCGAGTCGGGCCGTGAAGTCTGCAGCATCAAGCGGCTTCCCTTTCCCCCGGTGACGCTGGACGCCAATCTCGCCAGCTGACGGAGCGCCTCCTCGCTGACCCGATGCCCGCTGCCCAGGAGCATCCCATCCACGTCGGCGGCCACGGCGAGCTCCACCCGCCCCAGACCCGCCAGGTCACGCTCGGTGCCCACGGTGACCAATCCATCCTCCGGGCTCGTGAACGCGAGCGACGCACCTGCGTGGCGGTTGATCTCGGAGACGAGGCGCTCCGGGATGGTTCCCATCGCCTCGAAGCGATCCCCACCACAGTTCGGGCAAGGGCCAGCCGGCTCACCACAGCGCAGGCACGACTCGTCCCTGCCCACTCGACTCCCACAGTTGGGGCACGAGCGGAGCACCCGGCACTCCATACAACGCATCGACGAGGACCCGGCCCGGCGATGGGTGAAGACGAACACTCGAGCTCCCCGCCGCCCGACAGCGGTGATGGCCGCCATCGACCTATCGGAGAGAAACCCGGACCCGGGAGGCTCTTGCGAGCGATCGACGACCTCGACCAATGGCCAGGCCCGGTTGCCGGCACGGATGACGTCGGCTCCACCCGCCAGGACCTCGACACTCGGGGTCGGCCCGAAGAAGACCACGTTGAATCCCTCGACCCGGCTCCTCGTGATCAGGGTCTCCCGGACGTGGATCGTCGGTGTCTGGCGGTCCTTCATCGCCCGTCGACCCTCCTCGAGGGCAACGGCGAGAGCCAGGTCTCCGATACGCCAGGTGGCGGTCTTCGGAGTGCCCACCAGCAGGCGTGGCGGCGACTGCGCCGCCTGCCACGCACGGGTGTCGGCGGCGGCATCGTCCCCGTCCACCGAGGCCACCACCCGACCCAGGATCTCGGTCCCCGCAGCGGAGATCTCCCGGACCTCGGCGGCGGACGCCGCCACGATGAGCACCGACCTCCCTGCCTCCATGATCGGGGCCATCTCGCCGAGCCAACTCGGGTCGCGCCAGGTGCTCACCAAGGCCGTCACCGGCGTCTTTCGACCCAGGGCAGACCTGCCGACGATGGGCGACAAGGCATGGTGACCGGCCACGACGGGCCTCCCGAGCCGACCCGGAATCGGTATCGAGCGGGGCAGGTTCGGTGGGGTGGCACGGGCGAGCAGGCTGGAGACGGGTGCCACGTAGTGACGAGCCGCCCACTCCAGACCCTGCAACAGAGCGTCGTCGAACACGGCCGTCACCCCGGAGATGCCGGCGATCTCCTTGAGGGCACCCTCGTGGCTCTCGGCCAGCTCCACCACCCACCCTCGCACCCGGCGGCCCGACAAGGGGACGCGGACGATCGAGCCCAGGCTCAGGTCGTGCTGGAGATGTTCGGGGATCGCGTACCAGAAGCCGCTGTCTACTGCGAAGGAGGGGATGTCCGGGACGACTCGAGCCGACCGGGTCACACTCCGGCGGCGGACTTGATCTCGTCGACGCGGTCGAGCTGCTCCCAGGAGAACTCGGGACGCCCGAAGTGGCCGTATGCGGCGGTGGCGGCGAACACCGGCTCGGTGAGCCGGAGCCTCTCGATGATCATGGCCGGCCGGAAGTCGAACACCTCGGCCACGACCTCCTCGATCTTCACCGGGTCTACCGTCTCGGTGCCGAACGTCTCGACATGGATCGAGAACGGATCGGGCTGCCCGATGGCGTAGGCGAGCTGGATCTCGAGGCGGTCGGCGAGGCCGGCCGCTACCAGGTTCTTCGCCGCCCAGCGAGCTGCGTAGGCCCCGGATCGGTCGACCTTCGTGGCGTCCTTGCCCGAGAAGGCGCCGCCGCCATGACGGGCATAGCCGCCATAGGTGTCGACGATGATCTTGCGACCGGTCAGACCCGTGTCGGCTACAGGCCCCCCGACGACGAAGCGACCGGTCGGGTTGAAGATGAAGTCGACGGCGGTGGAGAGCATCTCCGTCGGGATGACCTCCCGCACCACCTTCTCGAACACATCGGCCCTCATCTCAGACTGGTCATGCCCATCGGCGTGGTGAGTCGAGATCAGGATCTTCTCCACCGACACCGGCCGGTCCCCCTCGTATCGCACCATCACCTGGGTCTTCCCGTCCGGGCGGAGATAGTCGAGCTGCCCCTTCTTCCTGACGTCGGACAGCCGCTCGGCTAGCCGATGGGCCAACTGGATCGGAAGGGGCATGAGGGCCTCGGTCTCCCGTACGGCGAAGCCGAACATGAGCCCTTGATCACCGGCCCCCATCTCGCGATCCACGCCTACCGCGATGTCGGGGCTCTGCTCGTGCACCCGGTTCTCGACCTGGATCGAGTCCGCGGAGAAGTCGGGGTCGAAGCCGTCGTACCCGATCCGATCGATGGTCTCACGGACGATCCCCTCGATGTCGAGATCCGACCCGATCCTCAGCTCGCCTCCGACGATCGCCACCCCGGTGGTGACGAACGTCTCGCATGCGACCCGGGCCTCGGGGTTGAGCCGGAGGGCCGCGTCCAGCACCGAGTCGGATACGGCATCGGCCACCTTGTCGGGATGACCCTCGGTCACCGACTCTGACGTGAAGTAGTAGGTGCGCATCGGAGGGGCGAGGTTAACCCCTCGCCTCCAGACCCTCGATGATGCGATCGACCAGGCGCACCGCGACTTCGTCCTTGCCGAGCATCGGCCAGTCATCGGTGACACCGTCGGCGTCGATGACCGTCACCCGGTTGGTGTCGGTGCCGAAACCCGATCCGGGCTCGGTCACGTCGTTGTAGATCATGAGATCGACATCCTTCGACTTGGACTTCTCGATTGCCCGGGCGAGATCCCCGGTCTCGGCGGCGAAGCCCACGACATAGGGGCGCGGGTCCCTGGCCACGACCGAGGCGAGGATGTCCGGGTTGGGCTTCAGATCGATCGACTCCAGGCCATCCGAGCGGGCCACCTTGGTGGCTGAGGGATGCGCGGGCCGGAAGTCGGCCACGGCGGCGGCCATCACCGCCACGTCGGCCTCCACGCCGGCGACGGCATCGAGCATCTCGGCCGCCGTCTCCACTGCGACCACCTTGACCGAGGGCGTCACCGGCAGAGACGACGTGGTCACCAGCGTCACTGCCATGCCGCGGCGGGCCGCTTCGTCGGCGATGGCGTGACCCATCTTCCCCGAGGAGCGATTGCCCAGGTAACGCACCGGGTCAACCGGCTCCCTGGTCCCACCCGCGGTGACCAGGAAGCTGAGGGCGTCGCCAGGTGGCGCCAGCATGCTCTCGATCCGCTCCAGGATCTCCTCGGGCTCGGCAACCCTGCCCACCCCGCTGTCACCGCCGGCAAGCGCTCCCGTGCCCGGGCCGACCAGTTGGTAGCCGTCGGCTCGCAGCCGCTCGATGTTTCGCTGGGTCGCCGGGTGCTCCCACATCTCGGTGTGCATGGCGGGCGCGATCAGCACCGGGGCGGTCGAAGCGAGGAGCGTCGCCGAGACCAGGTCGACCGAGAGGCCGTTGGCGAGCCTGGCGATCGTCGCCGCGGTGGCGGGTGCCACCACGATCAAGTCGGCCCAGCGGGCGAGCTCGGTATGGGGAGACACCTCGTCTGCGGCAAAGAGGTCGGTGTGGGGCGGTGACCCGGTGATGGCCGCAAAGGTCCGCGCCCCGACGAACTCGAGCCCGGACTCGGTGATGATGACCTCGACTTCGGCCCCGTTCTCGACGAGTCGGCGGGCCAGGTAGGCGGTCTTGTAGGCAGCGACCCCACCGGTGACGGCGAGCAGAACTCGCCGGCCGCCGAGCATCTATTCCTCGACGGTCTCTACGGCCACCTTGCCCTCGGCGATCTCCTCCATGGCGATCGTCAGCGGCTTGCGGCTTAGGGAGTGCACCTGGGGGGGCACGAACTCCCCATACCCGACTCCGAGCTGGTGGAAGTAGCTGTTGATCTGACGGGCCCGGCGCGAGGCGACGACAACCGTGGCGAAGCGGTTTCCGATCTGGTCGATGACGTCTTCGATCTTCATCTCTCTCCGTGGTGGGTGATGCCCATCAGGGTACCTCACCACCGGCCCCAGGCCCAGATCCGGCGGACTCGACGTGCTCGAGGATCAGCTCGACCACCTGATCAGCGGTGAGATCGGTGGTGTCGACCACCAGGTCGTAGTGGCGGTGGTCGGCGTAGTCGATGCCGTAGTACTCGCGGTAACGGGCGGTCTCGGAGGCCGTCCTCGAGTCGATGGCACGACGTGTCGTCTCCAAGTCGGTGTTCTCACGCTCCGAGCCTCGGCTCGCCCGGAAGATTCGCTCTGCGGCAACCTCGGGTCTGACCTCGAGGAAGACCTTCACCGACCCAGGGACGAAATGCCAGCCGAGCCGGGCATCCATGACGAAGCTCACACCTCCGGCGGCCAGTCGGGCGGAGCGCGCGTCGATCTCCTCGTCGATCGACGGGTCCTCTTCGGCCAGTCTGGAGAGCTCGAGGATCGACATGCCCCGTTCCTCCGCCAACTCCCTCATGAAGTCACCGGCAGAGCGATGAGGCACCCCGAGCGCTTTCGCAACCTTCGACGCCACCAAGCTCTTGCCCGAACCGGGCCGCCCCGAGATGGTGACGATCACGTCACGAGAACTCTGCGATCAACGCTTCCTTCTGCCGATCGCCCAGACCCCGGATCCGGCGGTTCTCGGCGATCCCCAGCGACTCCATGATGCGCTTCGCCTTGATCTTCCCGGTGCCGGGCATCGCTGCGATCAGGGATTCCACCTTCAGCCCGGCGAGGAGATCCTCCGCCTCGGCTCGCTCGAAGAGCTCCGAGACGCGCAGCGACCCCGTCTTGAGCAGCTCCTTGACTTCGGCGCGCACCTGACGGGCTTCGGCCGCCTTGGCCAGAGCTGCCCTTCTCTGCTCGTCGCTCAGTTTCGGTGGCTGAGCCATGACCTCCTCCTCAGGGTCGATTCCATCGCTCGACGATAGCCAGTGAGAGCCCGGTTACCCCTCCTGGCGCAGTGATTTGCTTATCGACTCGACCACGGCCACCGGATCATCCGCGGCGGTTATCGCCCGACCGATGATGAGGTAGTCGGCCCCGGCGTCACTTGCAGCGGCAGGAGTCATCACTCTCCTCTGGTCGTGGATGTCCCCTTCCGATAGCCGGATGCCAGGCGTCATCACCACCATGTCCCCGTGCCTGGCCTTCACCGACGACGCCTCCAATGGCGAGCAGACGATCCCCTCGGCCCCGGCAGCGGCGGCGACATCGGCCAACCGGCCAACGATGCCGGGCAGGGCCGTGTCGATCCCTGCCTCGATGAGATGACCTTGATCGAGCGAGGTCAGCATGGTGACACCGATCACGCCGGAGGCCTCATTGCTGCCCTGCATCCCATGGACGGCCGCGGCCAGCATCTCACTGCCTCCCAGCGCATGGGCGGTCACCCACCGGGCCCCGGCCGATGCGATGTTGGATGCGGCCCGTTCCACCGTGTTGGGGATGTCATGCAGCTTGGCGTCTGCCATGACCGGCATGCCCAGCCCGGCGACACGGCGCAGGGCTTCGGGCCCCGCCCCGGTGAGCAGCTCCAACCCGACCTTGAACCCGCTGACATGACCCGCCAATTCGCCGGCGACCTCCATGGCACGCTCGAGGTCGGTCGTGTCGAGAGCCACGAGGATCCCCGTCACCACTCCCCCAGGGTCCCGATCATGTCCGTCACGCGGGTTACCCCCAAGGCCCTCATCTCCGTATTCAGCTCTCTGAGGATGCGGGCCCCCGCCTTCGGCTCGGCGAGATGGATCGTCCCCGCCTCGACGGCTGACGCCCCGGCCACCAGGTACTCGACGACGTCGCGCCCGGTGCTGACACCACCGGAGGCGACGATGGGCATCCCGGGCAGTGCAATCGCTACCTCATGGACACAGCGCATCGACATCGGCTTCAGCCCAGGGCCCGAGTATCCGCCCACGCCACCCGAGAGCAGCGGCTTGCGCTCGGGAAGTGCGACCCCGAAGCCGAAGGCGGTGTTGGTGAGGACCGCGAACCGCGCCCCGGCGTCCCGACAGGCCCGGGCAACGCCCACGATGTCGGGTGTGTTGGGGGAGAGCTTCGCCCCGACCGGCGCCGAGACCGCCGAGCACACCGCCGTCACCACCTCGGCGCTTCGCCTCACATTGAACGAGAACATCTCCCCGTCGTCCAGGTTGGGGCACGAGAGGTTGACTTCGATCGCGGCCACGCCGACGCTCTCCAACCCCTCGGCCACGACGGCGAACCCCCCGGCATCACCGGCCACGGCCGAGCCCCAGACCGGCACTCCCAACCCTGGGATCCGGGCGCCCATGTCCGCCACCCACGACGCGATTCCCGGGTTCTGGATCCCGATCCCATTGAGCATGCCCACTGCCGTCGGGGCCAGACGGGGCGGGGGCCGCCCCTCCCATGCGGTCGGTGCCACCGACTTGGCCACGGCGGCGCCGTACATCGAGACGTCGGTCGTCTCTGCCCACTCCCACACCGATCCCACCGTCCCCGACGCCGCGATCAACGGAGAGCTCAGGATGAGCCCGTCGAGCGACGTGGTCAGCTCGAGTTGTGCCATTCCTGGAGACTCCTCGGCTTGTTGATCGCACCAGGGCCGGCACGGAGGCTTCTCGCCACCGCCAGACCGCCCTGGACCGTGGTGACACATGGGACGGAGTGCCGCAACGCTGCCTGGCGGATGGTCAGCCCGTCCGATCTCGCCCTCCCCCCACGAGGGGTGTTGACCACGAGGGCGACCTCCCCGTTCTGGAGACGTTCCTCGATGTCACGAGGGCCCGCGCCGACCTTGTTGACGACCTCGCTGTCCACGGCGTGATGCTGCAGGTAGCGAGCGGTCCCCCCGGTGGCGATGAGATCGAACCCGAGCATCTTGAAGGCCTGGGCAACGGCCAGGCCAACCGGCTTGTCGCGATCGGCGAACGAGAGGAACACCTGACCACGATCGGGCAGGACCCTCCCGCCCGCCAGGATCGCCTTGGCGAATGCCACTCCGACATCAGGCCCGATTCCCATGACCTCGCCGGTGGCCTTCATCTCCGGCCCCAGCACCGAGTCCTCCTCCGGGAAGCGATCCCATGGGATGACCGCGGCCTTCACCGCGACGAAGTCGCTCGTGCGCTTCGTGACGGGCACCAGACCCTCGCCCCGCAGTCCCTCGATGGTGGCACCCATCATCACCCGGGCCGCGATCCGGGCCAGCGGGAGGCCGGTTGCCTTGGAGATGAACGGGATGGTGCGGCTGCCTCTCGGGTTGGCCTCGAGGACGAACACCTCGTCTGCCTTGACCGCGAACTGGATGTTGATCAGGCCACGAACGCTCAACGCCCGTGCCAGCTCGTTTGCTCCGCGCAGGATCTCCTTCATCGCCTCCTCGGAGATGGTGGGCGGGGGCGTCACACATCCCGAGTCGCCCGAGTGGACACCGGCCTCCTCGACGTGCTCCATGACGCCGCCGACGAGCAGCTCGTTGCCGTCGAACACGGCATCGACGTCGACTTCGACGGCGGATTCGAGGAAACGGTCGATGAGGATCGGATTCGCCGTCACCTCGGGGTCGCCCTCCCCATAGATCTCCCTGACGTATTCACCGAGCTCCTCCAGGCTGTAGACGACACGCATCTTCCGCCCGCCGAGGACGAACGATGGGCGGACCATCACCGGGAGCCCGATCTGATCCACCACCTCCTGGGCCTCGGCTGCCGACGTCGCAGTTCCTGCCGGCGGCTGCTTGAGCCCCAAGTTTCGGCAGATCTCGGCGAATTGCTCCCTGTCCTCCGCCAGCGCGATCGACGCCGGTGAGGTGCCCGCGATGCGTACCCCGGCCCTCTCGAGCTCCTCGGCGAGGTTGAGCGGGGTCTGCCCGCCCAATTGCACCAGCACCGCCTCCGGCTGCTCGGCCTCGATGACACCCAAGACGTCCTCGATCGTCAGCGGCTCGAAGTAGAGGCGATCAGAGGTGTCGTAGTCGGTCGACACAGTCTCGGGGTTGCAGTTCACCATCACCGTCTCGAAGCCCGCCTCGCGCAGGGCGAAGCTGGCGTGGACGCAGCAATAGTCGAACTCGATCCCCTGGCCGATCCGGTTGGGCCCCGAGCCGAGCACCACCACACCGGGGCGTTGGGACCGGCTGACCTCGCTCTCGTCCTCGAAGGTGCCGTACATGTATGGCGTCAGAGCCTCGAACTCGGCGGCACAGGTGTCGACCGTCTTGTAGCTGCGGTGGATGCCGAGCCGGCTTCTCGAGGCACGGATCTCCCCCTCGGCCGTTCCCCAGAGATGCCCGATCTGCCGGTCGGAGAAACCGAGACGCTTGGCCTCGCGCAACAGCCCTGGATCCGGCGACGCTTCCAACCGAAGCCGCATCTCGACGAGCGCGGACATCTGATCGATGAACCATGGATCGACAGCCGAGTGCTCGGCCACCCGATCGACGTCCCAACCGCGGCGCAGCGCCTCCCCGATCGCGTAGATCCGGTCCGGGGTAGGTGTCGCGACCGCCTCGCTCAATCCTTCTTCGTCCAGTGCCATCAGCGAAGACTCCGCCGGGTCTGCGTTCAGTCCTGCCCTACCGTTCTCCAGGCTGCGCAGCGCCTTCTGCAGCGCCTCGGGAAAGGTACGGCCGATAGCCATGGCCTCCCCGACGCTTCGCATCGAGGTGCTGAGGACGTTGGAGGCGGAAGGGAACTTGGCGAAGTCGAAGCGGGGGACCTTCACCACGGTGTAGTCGAGGGCCGGCTCGAACGAGGCCGGGGTCGCCCCGGTGATGTCATTGACGATTTCGTCGAGGGTGAGCCCGACCGCGAGCAAGGCGGCGATCTTGGCAATCGGGAACCCGGTCGCCTTGGACGCCAGGGCCGATGAGCGGCTCACTCGCGGGTTCATCTCGATGACGAGCCTCCGGCCGGTGGACGGGTCCACCGCGAACTGGACGTTCGAGCCCCCGGTCTCGACACCGATCGCCTCGAGGACCTTGATCCCATCGTTTCGCATCAGCTGGTACTCACGGTCGCTGAGAGTCTGCACCGGTGCCACCGTGATCGAGTCTCCGGTGTGGATCCCCATGGGATCGAGGTTCTCGATGCTGCACACGATCACCGAGTTCCCGGCCTTGTCCCGCATTACCTCGAGCTCGAACTCCTTCCAGCCCTGCACCGACTCCTCGACCAGGATCTCGCCGACCGGGGAGGTGGCGAGGCCGCGTCGGGCCACTTCGAGGAACTGCTCCTCGAACGTGGCGATGCCGGTGCCCCCGCCACCGAGGATGAACGAGGGCCTCACCATGACCGGGTAACCGATGTCCCTGGCGATCTTGACGGCCTCGCCCATCGAGCGCGCATAACCGCCACGAGGGACGTCGAGCCCGATCGACTCCATGGTCTCTTTGAACAACCCCCGGTCCTCGGCCCGGTCGATCGCATCGATCCCGGCACCGATCATCTCCACCCGGTGACGCTCGAGCACGCCGTCCCGGGCGAGGGTGGCCGCCACGTTGAGGGCGGTCTGGCCTCCCAAAGTGGGGAGCAAGGCCTCGGGTCGCTCCCTGGCGATGATCTCGGTCACGACCTCCGCGGTGATCGGCTCGATGTAGGTGGCATCGGCGTACTCGGGATCGGTCATGATCGTCGCCGGGTTGGAGTTGACCAGAATCACCCGATAGCCCTCGGCCCGGAGGACCTTGGCCGCCTGGGTGCCCGAGTAGTCGAACTCGCATGCCTGGCCGATGACTATCGGGCCTGATCCGATGAGGAGGATTGAGCGGATGTCGCGTCGAGGAGGCATCAGCGCCACTCCTCGACGAGTGTCGTGAAGCGATCGAACAACCCCAGCGCATCTGCGGGCCCGGGTGCTGCCTCGGGGTGGTATTGCACCGAGAAGACCGGCTGCTCGTCGAATGACATGCCCTCGAGGCTCCCGTCGTTGAGGTTCTGATGGGTTGGCCGCACCGGCCCGAAGTCGGTGGCCACCCAGGCCGGGAGTAGGTCGGGTGTGACCAGGCCGTCTCGTTGGGGGGCCGAGCCTTCGAACAGTGACCAGAGGTCGACGGCGAATCCGTGGTTCTGGGCGGTTATCTCGACCCGCCCGTCGGCGAGACGTCTCACCGGGTGGTTGCCCCCGTGATGACCGAAGGGCAGCTTGAAGGTGCGAGCGCCGGCGGCCAGGCCAAGGACCTGGTGACCGAGGCAGATCCCGAATATCGGGACCTTCCCGATCAACCGCCGAAGCGTGCCGACCACACCCGTCAGGGGCTCGGGGTCACCGGGGCCGTTGGAGACGAACACACCATCCGGCCCGAAGGCGAGGATGTCCCCGTCTGTGCTCGAGGCGGGCACCACTTCGACATCGAAGCCCCGCCCCATGAGGTTGTGGAGGATGTCGCGCTTCATCCCGAGGTCTACGGCGACGACGAGCCCGCGCCGCTCGCCGGTCGCATCGAGGTGATAGGGCTCGGCCGTGCTCACCTGGCTGGCAAGGTCCCTGCCCTCCATCGACGGAGCTTCTTCGGCCAGGATTCTCAACTCGTCGACGGTGAGGCCGGATCCCAAGGCAACCGGCATCGCCCCACGGTCGCGTAGGTGGCGGGTGAGCCGACGGGTGTCGATCCCGGCGATGGCGACGATTCCGCTCTGACGGAGATAGTCGTCGAGACCGCCCTTGGACCTCCAACTCGAGTGTCGTCTGGAGAGGGAGCGAACCACCAGCCCCGAGACGGTGGGCCCCGCCGACTGCTCATCTTCGGGGTTCACCCCATAGTTGCCTATGTGCGGTGAGGTCATCACGACGACCTGGCCGGCATACGACGGGTCGGTGAGGATCTCTTGGTAGCCGGTCATCGCTGTGTTGAAGATGGCTTCCCCGGTGGCGTGGCCCTCGGCTCCGACAGAGATGCCGTGGAAGACCTCGCCATCGGCTGTCACCAACGAGGCGGGCTCGGTGGTCATCCGATGACCCTCCCGTCGTGGTAGACGAGGCGACCCTGGCACACGGTCGCTCTCACCCGGCCCGTCATGACTCGCCCGAGATATGGGCTGTTGGCCGACTTCGATTGGAACTTGTCGCATGTCCAGGTCGCTGCGGGGTCGAACACGACCAGGTTGGCAGGCTCGCCGGGGGCCACCACGCGGCCCTGATGGCCGAGACCGGCGATCAGTGCCGGTGCGATCGAGAGGCACCTGAAGAAGAGATCGCGGTCTCCGATCGCCTCCCACACCGCCGACGCCGCAGTCTCCAAGCCGATGACTCCGCGCGGCGCGGCCACGAAGCCGGCTTCCTTCTCGGCCGCGGCATGGGGTGCGTGGTCGGTGGCGACGGCATCGATGGTCCCGTCGCGGAGCGCCTCGACCAGCAGTTTGCGGTCGATCTCGGAGCGCAGAGGTGGGTACATCTTGAAATTGGGGTCGAGACCCAGGACCGACGACTCGTCGAAGCTCAGATGGTGCGGGGTGACTTCGGCGGTGACCGCCAGGCCTGCCTGCTTGGCCTCCCTGATCAGCTCGAGCGTCATCCCGGCGGACACGTGCTGTACGTGGTATCCGGCGCCGGTCTCTTCTGCCAACCTCAGGTCGCGACGCACCACCTCGACCTCGGCTTCGGCCGGCATGCCTCCGATCCCCGTCGATCGGGAGGCCTCACCCTCGTTGAGATGGCCACCAGACGTCAGGTCGGCGGCCTCCGCGTGCTGGGCCAGCACCGACCCAGGAAGATCAGACAGGGTGCCCATGATGCGACGGAGGAGGGCGTCGTCGCCGACACTGTCACCGTCATCGGTGAAGAGGCGTATCCCCAGCCCATGGAGACTCTCCAATTCGGCCGGCGATTTGCCCCGACGACCTGCCGTGAGCGAGCCCGCAGGGACGACTTCGACCAGGCCAACCTCCCGACCCCTCTCGATCACCGTCAAAGCCATCTCCACCGAGTCGATGGGCGGGTCGGTGTTCGGCATGGCGATGACAGCGGTGAACCCTCCCGCCGCAGCCGCCGCCGAGCCCGTGGCGATGTCCTCCTTCCACATCTGGCCTGGCTCTCTGAGATGTGTGTGCAGGTCGACGAGACCCGGCCCCACCAGGCAACCGGTCGCGTCGACGATCGTCGCGGAAGCCCCTGCCCCGCCTACTTCGATCACCCGGCCTGAATCGATCGTGACGTCAGCCTCCACCCAACCTTCGGCGGTGAGGACCTGACCTCCGGCCAGGACGATCACGTTCCTGCTCCGAGCGCCTCGAGCACGGCCATCCGCGCCGGGACGCCGTTCGCGACCTGTTCCAGGATCAGGGACCTGGGCGAGTCGGCCACCTCTTCGGAGATCTCCACGCCACGGTTGATCGGCCCGGGGTGCATGACCACCGCCTCTTCCCTCAATCTGGCCGCCCTGTCCCGCCCCACCCCGTATCGTTCGATGTACCGGTCGTCTACCACACTGCCCCGCTCGGTCTGCACCCGGAGCAGATAGAGGATGTCCACCATCGGGAGCACTTGGTCCAGGTCATTGGTGACCTTGAAGCTCGTCTCCGGCGGGACCCACTCCGATGGCCCGACCAAGGTCAGGTCAACATCGAGGGTCGACATCGCCGCCATCAGGCTGTTGGCGACGCGGCTGTGGGCGATGTCACCGACGATCGCCATGCTCAGCCCACGCAGTCCCTGGAACTTGCGGTAGATGGTCATCACGTCCAGCAGGGCCTGTGTCGGGTGCTCGTTGGTCCCGTCGCCGGCGTTGACCACCGGCCGGCCCGACCACTCGGCCACCCGGTCGGCCGCGCCTTCCTCTCGATGTCGGACCACGAGGATGTCGGCACCGATGGCGGTCACGGTCAGCACGGTGTCCCGCAGCGACTCGCCCTTGGTCGTCGAGGAGACATCGGGGTCCAGCGTGATCACGTTGGCGCCGAGTCGCTGGGCGGCCAGGTCGAAGGAGAGCCTCGTCCTGGTCGACGGCTCGAAGAACAGGTTGGCCACGGTTCGTCCGGCCAGCTCGTGGCCCGCGGGCTGATGGAGCTCGAGTCTTCGCCGCATCTCGATTCCCCGCGCGACCAGCGCCAGCAGCTCGGAGGCGCCGAGCGGGGCGATCGAGGTGAACCGTTTCATGCCGCCTCGATCCTCTCGATCCAAACCCCTTCACGGTCGTCGGTCTCGGGAAGTCGCACCCGGACCACTTCGTTCCGGGCGGTTGGCAGGTTTCTGCCGACGAAGTCGGCCCGGATCGGCAGCTCACGATGGCCCCGATCGACCAGCACCGCCAGTTCCATGGTGAGGGCGCGGCCCAGGTCCGAGAGTGCATCCATGGCAGCACGGACTGTCCGTCCGGTGTAGAGCACGTCATCGACGATGACCACGTGCCGGTCGGTGATGTCGACCGGCATCACGGTGGCACGGACCGGGATGTCGGAGCGCACCCCCCTGTCGTCGCGATACAGCCCGATGTCCAGCTCGCCCACGGGCACCAGGATCCCGGCCAGGGAGTCGATCGTCATGGCCAGGTCCCTGGCCAGGATGACGCCACGAGTGTGGATCCCGATCAGCACGACACCCTCGACACGGTCATGGGCCTCGAGGATCTCGTGTGACATGCGACGGATCACGCGAGCCATGTCGTCACCCGTCATCACCTGTGGCAAGCTCGCTTCCTTCCCGGCCTCACTGGACCGTCTTTAAAGGTCTCACGTCACCATACACCGGATGCGAAGATCGACCCCTATTTGGGTCGAATCGTCTTGGCCAGGGTGGCGAGAACGCCGTTCACGAACGAGCCGGATCGCTCCGTGGAGTAGGTCTGCGCCAACCTCACGGCTTCCGACACCACGACAGCCGTCGGCACCGTCGGATCGCTGCGCAGCTCGTAGAGGCCGATCCTGATGATGTTGCGGTCGATGACGGGCATCCGGGCCACACTCCAATGCTCGGACACCGATTGGATCATCTCGTCGAGCTCGTCCAGGCCGGTCACGACTCCGTCGACGAGGGCACCGGCCCGACCCCCGACGTCGGCTCCCAGCTCGCCTCGTGTCTCGAACTCGTAGAGACGCTCGAGGGCCAGGTCACGCGATTCGACACTCACCCGCACTCCCAGGTCAGAAGCCACCGAGATGGCGACATCCGCACCGAGGACCTCCTCTGGGGTGTCAGGCTCGTTGCGGTGGCGCAAGGCTTCCTGGACCTCCTCGAGCGGGCGCCGGATCCGATCAGCCAGCTCTTCGACCGTCAGGCGCGCCGGGAGGATGAGGACTTCCCGGCTCATGCCCGGGTCAGGTACTCCCCACTCCGGGTATCCACCTTCACCCGATCGCCCTGCTCCACGAAGAGTGGCACCTGGACCTCGATCCCGGTCTCGAGGGTCACCGGCTTGGTCGCACCGGTGCGGGTGTCCCCCTTCACCGCGGGCTCGGCATAGGTCACCTCGAGCTCGACTGCGGCAGGAAGGTCGACTCCGATCGCGGTTCCCTCGTACATGGGAAGGGTGACGGTCATGCCGTGGACCAGGAAGCCTGATGCGGCCCCCACGTCCCCGGTGGTGAGGACTATCTGGCCGTAGTCGATGAGGTTCATGAAGTGGAACCCCAGATCGTCCGAGTACAGGAACTGGTGCTCACGACGGTCGATGATCGCTTGCTGCACATCCTCGTCGGCCCGGAACGTGCGGTCGAGAACCTGGCCGGTGCCGAGCTTCTTCAGCCTCATGCGAACGAAGGCCTTTCCTTTGCCCGGCTTGACGTGTTGGTACTCGACGATCGTGAAAAGAGCATCGTCGAGCTCCAGAGCCATTCCTGGTCGGACGTCATTGGTGCTGATCATCGTTTGCCTCGGTGGGGAGCCGACGAGACGGTAACCGATCAGAAACCTATCTCCCTCAGGCCGATCTCGATATCCGGCTGATCCACATGAGTGAGCACCGGGTGCTCGATTGCCTCGAGCAACACCATGCGCAGGCCATCGGCGTCGCGCTTCTTGTCGCGGCCGAGTAACTCCATCACTCTCTCCTGCTCGAGACCGGTGACCCGCATCGGGAGCCCGATCCTCTCCACGGTCTCGGCCACGAGGTCGGCCCCCTCGAATCCGACCAGCTTCTCGGAGATGGAAGCAGCCGCGATCATCCCCAGACCCACCGAAGCCCCATGGGAGAGGTTCGAGGCGTACTCGACGGCGTGCCCGATCGTGTGCCCGAAGTTCAGGAATGCTCTCACCCCTTTCTCCGTGACATCCCGGTCGACGATGCCGGCCTTGACGCGGAGTGCCCCGGGGACCACCTGGTCGAGTGGCGCGCCATGACCGTCGGCGTGGATCAGGTTGGCCAGGTTCCCGTCTCCGATCAGCGCAGCCTTGTAGGCCTCGGCCATGCCTTCGCTGATCAGCGACGCAGGCAGACGGGACAGCTGGAGCGTGTCGATCACGACTCGAGACGGGTGCCAGAACACCCCGACCAGGTTCTTGGCGCCCACGTTCACGCCGGTCTTGCCCCCCACGGCCGCATCGACCGCTCCGAGCAAGGTGGTCGGCACATGCACCGCCTCGACGCCTCGGAGCCAGGTCCCCGCCACGAAGCCGGCCAGATCGGTGACCGCTCCTCCCCCGACCCCGACGATGGTGTCGTGTCGGCCGAGGCCAAGTCGGCCCAGGGCCTCGTACACCGACGAGGCCACGATCAGCGTCTTGGCCTCCTCGTGATCGGGCAGCCCGATCACCTCGGTGACCAGCCCCATGGCCCCGAGCGATGTCGCAACATCGAGGGCGATGGGAGTCGGTGCCGGCTGGGTCAGGATCGCCGCCCGCTCCCGGCGCTCTCGTGGCGGAAGCAGGTCGTTGGGAAGACCCTGCCCGATCAGCACCTCGGTCACTCCGGCAATCGTCAGCCGTTCCATATCTCGACCAGTTCGGACACTGCCTCATCGAAGCTCGTGCGCTCGGTGTCGATCTCATGGGTGGCAAGGGACTCGTAGGCGGGCTCACGCTCCCTGGCGAGCCTCTCCAGCACGGGTAGGGCATCCCCGGTGGAGAGCAATGGCCGGTCGATCAGCTCCGCGCGCACGTCCAATTGCTCGGGGGCACACCGCAGCCAGACGACGGGTGGCGCGGCCGCGATCGTCGCCCGGCTCTCGTCATCGAGCACGGCGCCACCCCCGGCGGCTGCCACGCACTGCGATGTCGGGACCGCCGCCACCGCCCGCCTCTCGAGCCGGCGGAAACCGTTCTCGCCATGTTGATCCCAGATCTCGGTGATCGTCATCCCGGCCATGGTGGCGACGATGTGGTCGGTGTCGAAGAACGGCACCCCGATTTCGGCGGCCAGTGCGGACCCGAGTGTCGTCTTGCCCGAGCCCATCATCCCGATCAGCCACATGAGGGCCGAGCTCGGATCACGATGCCTCCTCTGGGGAAGTGCGCCGACTCACCCGCTCCCGATACCCGTCGAGGGCACTGAGGAGCTCTTCGACGGTGTCACCCCCGAACTTTCGGCATGTCTCGGAAGCGAGCACGAATGCGACCATCTGCTCTCCAACCACAGAAGCAGCAGGCACGGCACACACGTCGGACCGCTCCCGCACGGCCTGATCGGGCTCACCGGTCTCCATGTCGATCGTGCGCAATGGTCGCATGAGCGTCGAGAGTGGCTTCATGGCCGCGCGCACCCGAATCGGCTGGCCGTTGCTCATGCCACCTTCGATCCCACCGGCGCGGTTGGTGTCCCGCGTGACCTGGCCCTCCACACGAACGATTTCGTCGTGTGCCCCTGAACC
>Ga0268386_10000398_pt1 | contig 26983 bp, 21 predicted proteins | sample RVTome_15_FD_200260 | JGI IMG/M metagenome (GOLD analysis project Ga0268386, IMG submission 200260) | Soil microbial communities from uranium-contaminated site in the Upper Colorado River Basin, Wyoming, United States - RVT150D86... ... | reverse complement strand
AGCAGCGTGGCGGCGCCCAGGAGCGCACCGGCGTGCAGCCCGTCCCCCGACCGCACGAACGTCGCCAGGGCGAACGAGACGAGGAGGAGGGTGATGGCGTCGATCTGCCCGCGCTCGAGGAGGGTCAGCAGCGGATGGAACAGGCAGGCCCAGACGGCCGTCCCCACGACCGCGCGCCGGCCGAGACCGAGCGCCCGGGCGGTGGCGATCATCGAGGCTGCGACGGCGGCGAGGCTCAGCACCATCCAGAGGTGCTTGGCGGCGTGATACGGGATTAGGGCCCAGGGCCGGAACAGCGACGCCACCAGCGGCGGGTAGAGGAACCGGCTGTGCCGGTAGCGGCTCACACCGTCCCAGACGGGCGGGCGGTGCCCGGGATGAGTATCGTACGGCGACAGGCCGAGGTTGCGGGCCTCGCCCGCGGTGTAGAAGGCCGCGAAGTCGGCCTGCAGGCTACGCTCGCCGAAGCGAACCACGAACCCGGCCAGACGGGCTGCGGCGAGCACGAGGAGGGTCGCCAGGAAGAGCCGCCGGAAGCGGTCCTCCGGGCTCAGGGCGACACCTGCCGGGCCAGCCGCGACACCACGGGGGCGAGGCTCTGGGCGGCGAGGCGGTGGGCCACCTCGTTCGGGTGCCGGTCCACCGGGTGCACCCACAGCGACTCGCTGGCGCGGCCCCGGAGCGCCGCCGTGAGGTCGTGGTGCGCGACTCCGGCCGCCGTGAGGCCCCGGGCGATCTCCCGTGACGCGTCTGCGAACGGGTAGGCGCCGTCCAGCCCCACCAGCAGCGGCCACGACGCCACCAGCAGGCGCCCCCTCCGGGCCCGCATCCGCGCGTCCATCCCGCGGATGCAGGCCTGCGTGCGCCGCCAGCCCTCACGGTTCGGCTCCGCGTACATGTCGCGGTACCAGCGGGTCGTCTCCCGGACCACACGGTACGACCTGATGCGCCCCCCCACGAAGGCCGCCAGGCGCGAGTCCAGCGGTCCGAACTCGAAGCCGGGCCGCCCGATCAGCATGCGGCCGCGGTCGAGGATGAGGTCGTTCACGTAGTCCTGGCGGGCTCGGAACTCCGACGACTGTGCCGGGTCGTTGAGGACCATGCCGTAGACCACCAGGTCCGGGTCCAGGTCAAGGACCTCGCCGAACGCCTCCAGCAGGGCCGGGAAGTCGGTGGCGCGCCGGCCGCAGTTGAAGACGTCCCACCGGCCCGGCTCCACCGAGTCGAGGAGGGCGCCCAAGACGCCGGGATAGGCGTCCTGTTCGTTGACACCCTGTCCCTCGGTGAAGGAGTCGCCCAGGACCATGACCCGGCGTACGCCCGGGTGCCGAGGGCCGATCTCCCTCCCCCGGAAGCGGGAGGAGTTGTAGCGGACCTCCACCGCCCAGGGCGCGCGGGCCGCGATCGCCTCGAACCGCCGCGGCGCCAGCCCGCGATACGCCGCCCGCGCCGCGGGCGTGCGCAGGTCGACCTCGAAGTAGCCGCGCGGGTTCGTCGGGTAGCAATCGAGGAGGAGCCGGCCGTCCCGGCTCAACAGGAGCGCGGTGCTCTTGAACCCCGGGGAGAAGCCGGCGACACGCAGCCCCAGCTCGATCCCGGAGAAGGTCAGAACGGTCGACGAGACGACCAGCGCCAGCCGGATGCCGGACTCGGCGAGCCGCGCAGCACGACCGCTTTCCCGGGGCTCGGGGGGGCCGCCTACCTCGGCACGCGCGGCCCCGCTCACGGGAGCTGCCAGGCGAAGTCCGCCCGGTAGACGAAGATCGAGTAGCCGGGTACGGCCACCGGCCGGCGGGCGCGGAGACGCTCCATCAGCGGCCGCATCGCCGGGTCGAGGTACACCCCCTGCAGGTGCGTTGCGCTGACCGCCACGATGTCGCCGGGCCTGACCTCGCGGACGACGGTCGAGGGCGGCGGAGGCTGGTAGCCGGGCAGCCGCTCGCCACCGACGCCGTGGTACAGCGGGTCGGCGGTGCCGAAGTAGCAGAGCTTGACCCGCGCGACGCCCGCCCCGTCCATCCATCGCTTCAGGGCCTTCAGCCCCTGCCCCCAGTCCAGGTTGGAGTCCACCAGATGGCGGTACCCGTTCCGCGGCCCGCCGGCCAGCTCGTTGAAGTAGGCGAGGTAGTGCGGGTGCACGCCGAGCGTGCCGGCCGCGTACCAGGCGGCCAGGCCGGCCAGCATGGCGGGGCCGAGCCGCCTTGGGGAGCTCCACAGCCGGCCGGCCACGCGGCCCGCGGCCACGAACAGGAAGGGGTAGATGGGCAGGAGATGGCGGTGCCCGATGTTGATGTTCCGGGTCAGGGTGATCGCGAAGAAGAACAGCACGGGCACCCAGACGAAGCCCTCGAGCCGCCACTTGCCGCGCTGCCGCGTCAGGCGCGCCAGGGCCGCACCGGACAGGATCAGGAGAGGCACCGGTGTCTTCAGGAAGAACGTGACGGGGAAGTAATACCACCATCCCGTCTCGGAATACTCGCCCAGCAGAAAAGCGGGCCGGCTCTCGGCGTGGACGACGAAGTGCAGGAAGCCGAACACCCACGATTCCGGCAGGACCCACGCCGACCGGGCGAGCTGGAGGGGGACGTGCACCAGCGGGCTCGCCGCCTCGAGGGCCCGCCAGTCGAAGGCCGCGCTCACCGCGGGGTCGGGCGAGAGCGGCGAGCTGAAGCCGTACGCGGCCCACACCACGAGCACGCCGACCGTTCCCATCGCTACCAGGGCGGCGCCGAGCACACCCAGCCGCGCCGCCCGCGTGTCCACGGTCCCCGTGCGCAGCGGCGGGAGCCGGACGACCAGGGGCTCGCGCGAGAGCGCGACGACTAGCGCCAGCAGCGCCAGGATCGGCGCCAGAGCGACCGCGGAGAACTTCGTGGCGAGGGCCGCGCCGAGAGCCGCCCCCGCCCAGGCCAGCCGGGGCCAGCTCACGCGCTCGGAGAGCCGTTCGAAGCCGGCGATGGACAGGAAGATGAAGAGGCTGATCCCCAGGTCGTTGGTCACGATGCGGCCGTGCGCCAGCATGTCCGGGCTCAGCGCGAAGAGGAACAGCGCGGCCGCGGCGGACGGCGTCCCCCAGTGGCGGCGCGTCCAGAGGAACACCGCGAGGCCCAGCGCCGCTCCCAGTCCCACGATCGGCAGTCGCCCCCAGAACAGGAGCCGGTCGGCGTCGTTCCAGCGATACAGGAACCGCTTGCCGAACTCCCAAGGTCGGCTGGTAGCCCAGGCGTGGTCCCGCTCGTCGAAGTGCACGTCCAGGAACAGCAGCGGCGCCGCGGCCAGGACCCGCACCAGCGGCGGATGGTCGGGATTCATGCGGTGGTCGCCCAGCCTCAGGTTGGCGTAGCCGGGCGGGAGGTGGATCGGCTCGTCGAAGGTGGCGGACTGGGACCCGCTGCTCCAGACCGCCAGCCCGACGTAGAGGGCCAGGGCGACCGCGACCCCCGCCGCCGCGGCGCGGGACACCGGCGCACCGCCGTGGTCCCCGGCTGACGCCGGCGAGCCCGAGGGGAGCGCGGAAGCCGCACGCCCCGCGCTCGCCGCGCTCGCCGCCGGACCTTCCCGGGGCATCAGCCGGTCCGGCGCCCGGGGCGGAAGGGCATCGCCTCCGGACTCAGCGGCCCGCGATCGACAGGAGGTCGACCTCGAAGCGCAGGGTCGCGTTGGGCGGGATGGGGCCGCTCCCCTGGGAGCCGTAGGCGAGCGACGGCGGGATCGTGAGCCTCCGCTTCCCTCCGACACGCATGCCGATCAGGCCCTCGTCCCAGCCCCGGATCACCGCCCCGGTGCCGATCCGGAACGTGTACGGCATGCCTCGCGCGACGGAGCTGTCGAACTGGGCCCCGTCGAGGAGCGTGCCGACATAGTGGACGGTGATCACGTCTCCGCTCACCACGGCCGCGCCGGTCCCCACGGTCACGTCCTCGACGACCAGCTCGCTGGGTCCGCTCCCGGTGTCCACACCGCCGTCCCCGCAGGCCGGCAGCCACACCAGCGCCAGAAAGGTCATCGCCGTCCCCGAACGCCTCACGCGGTCCCCGATCCTCACGCGGTTCCTCCTTGACAGGATCGCTGCGCGGGGCCGAGCCCCCGCGAAAGCCTTCTAGACTATCACCGGCCGCACGGCCGGACCCGCAACCCACGGCCGGTAGAATGGGGGGCGCGCCGCCCTGCGCCAGGAGTGGAAGCCGGCGACACATGGATGAACCTCGGGCGCGCCCGTCGCCCTTCGACCGGTCCGAGGAGATCGGCGCCCGGCTCGCGGGCCGCCGGCTGGCGGCGTTCCTGGACTACGACGGTACCCTCACGCCGATCGTAGCCCGCCCGGAGCTGGCCCTCCTTCCCGCTGAGTCCCGGCGGGCGCTCACCCGTCTGGCCTCCGTGGCCACGGTCGCGATCGTGAGCGGGCGGGCCCTGGAGGACGTCCGCTCGCTGGTGGGACTCGACGGGCTCTACTACGCGGGCAACCACGGCCTCGAGATCCGGGGGCCCGGGGATACGACGCTGTCGTACGAGGGGGGGGACGAGTTCCTACCCGCCCTGAAAGAGGCCGCGAGCCGCCTGGCCGCCACCGTCCCCGCAGTCGCGGGCTCCTGGGTCGAGGACAAGACGCGCTCGCTGTCGGTGCACTACCGTCAGGTGGCGGACGAGGACGTGAGTGCTCTGGAGTCGGCCGTCGACGCCGCACTCCGGGACTTTCCGATCCTTCGCAAGCACCACGGCAAGAGGGTCTTCGAGGTGCGGCCGCGGATCGACTGGGACAAGGGCCGAGCCGTGCTCTGGCTCCTCGAGGTGCTCGGGCTCTCCGGGCCGGAGACGCTGCCCCTCTTCTTCGGCGACGACGTCACCGACGAGGACGCCTTCCGCGCGCTCGCCGGACGTGGCCTCGGCGTGCGGGTGGCCGACGACGCCCAGCCCACCTGGGCCGACTACACGCTGCGAGACACGTCGGAGGTGCCGCGGCTGCTGGAGATGCTGACGAACGCGATGGAGGTTGGACGATAGACTGAACCCTCTCTCGGCCGTCGAGGCTACACCAGGAACAAGGTCGCCAGCCCCAGGAACGAGGAGAACCCCACGACGTCGGTCGTGGCCGTGAGGACGACGACGCCGGCGAGCGCGGGGTCCAGTCCAAGGCGGCTGGTGAGGGATGGGATCAGGGTCCCGGCTCCGGCGCGAGCGCTTCCATCGCGTCGGTGACCTCGGCCGGGTGCGCGGAGGCCAGCGCGCTCTCCCCCGACGCGCGATCGTCCTGCTCCACGAGCCTACCGCGGGACCGCCCGCGGCCAACGTCACATCGTGTGTTCGAGTGGGGCGGGACGGGGGGAGCGCTCCACGCGAAACCCGTGGCGCCGGCAGCCGGGACTGCTGTAGATCAGGTAGCGGCCGAACAGCCTGAGGAGGAAGACCCGTCCGAAGTCGCGGTACCCGGCTCGGCGGCAGGAGCGCAGCGAGCTGAGGTTGTGTGACTCGACGTAGCAGAGGAGACCCCGGTAGCCCTGGGCGCGCGCCTGGCGCAGGGCGCGCTGGATGGCCTGAGCGTGGATGTGCCGGCCCCGGTACTCCTCGGCGGTGTGGCTCTTGTAGCGGTAGACGTAGCGCGCGTCGAAGTGGAGGGCCAGATCGTCCTTGATGGGAGTCTCGGTGTGAGACCACCAGCCGTAGGCGACCAACCTGTCGCCCTCCATCGCGGCGAAGCACTCGTCACCCTTCGCCAGGGCGCTCCTCACGAACGCCTCGGACATCTCGTGCCGCGGGTCCCGGGCCAGCTCGAGGAGCTCGCGCCTCCCGAGGAAGCCGTAGCGGTAGGGGCCGTCGTGTTCCGCGACCCGCGGGTCACCGCTCTCCAGCTTGAACGCCTTGAGGACTCGGAAGTAAGCGAGCTTGTTCACGGCCCGGAACGCGACGTCGTACAGCGTATTCGCGATCCCGAACCACTCCACCTCGGCGCGTATCCGGCGGGACAGGGATTCGTAGGGCGCTTTCATCGCAGCCTCTCCGCGCAGTGGGATTCGCCGGGTGGGTGCAAGAACCGTGCTCGGCGGTCCACGGGAACACGTTCACATCCGCCCCGGCGGCAACCGGCCCCGATGCCCTGCCCGAGGAGGCCGTGGAGTTGGTAAGATCCCCCACCTTCCGAGGAGACCGATGCCAAGCGAGTCCGGGCGCTACAGGTGGCTCGTCCTGGGGGACGCGAACGGCTTCTTCGGCCTGATGTTCGACAACCTCACCGTGCTGTCGTTCCTGGCCGGAATCCTCGTCGTCGGCTTCGGTTACCCCGCCGACATCGTCTACACGCGGATGTTTCCCGGCACCGCTTTCGGCGTGCTCTTCGGAGACGTCGTCTACACCTGGATGGCCTTCCGTCTGGCCCGGCGGACCGGGCGGACGGCCGTCACCGCCATGCCGCTCGGCCTGGACACGCCGTCGACGATCGGGATAGCGCTCGTGGTCCTCGGGCCGGCCTTCCTCGGCTTCAAGGCCTCGGGCCTGGAGGAGCGCGAGGCCGCGCTGATGACCTGGCGCCTGGGCATGGCCACCATGGTCCTCATCGGCGTGGTGAAGCTGGCGCTCTCGTTCAGCGGCGCCTGGGTCCAGCGGGTCGTCCCCCAGGCGGGGCTCCTGGGCTCGCTCGCCGGAGTGGGACTGGCGCTGATCGGGTTCATCCCGCTCGTGGACGTGTTCGCGGTGCCGCTGGTCGGCCTGGTGTCGCTGGGCCTGATCCTCTACACGCTGGTGGCGCGGATCGAGCTGCCCGGCAACGTCCCCGGAGTGCTGGCCGCGATCGTGGCCGGCACCGCGCTCTACCACGTCCTCGGTCCGGCCGGCCTGGCCGGGGGGACCTACGCGCCTCCGGTGGCCGAGCTCCACCTCGGCTTCCCCCTCCCCACCCTCGGATTCGTCGAGGGCCTGCTTCCAGCGCTGAAGTACCTCCCGATCGCGATCCCGTTCGCGCTGCTCACCGTGGTGGGAGGCATCAACGTCACCGAGAGCGCGCGGGTGGCCGGCGACGACTACCGCACGCGCGACATCCTCTTGACGGAGGCGGTGGCGACGCTGGTGGCCGGCGTCTGCGGCGGCGTCGCGCAGTCGACGCCGTACATCGGCCAGCCGGCCTACAAGGCCATGGGAGCGCGTGCAGGCTACACGCTGCTGACGGGGCTGTTCGTCGGGCTCGGAGGGATCTTCGGCTACGTCTCGTTCATCGTGGAGCTGATCCCGCGGGCGGTCCTGGCCCCGATCCTGATCTTCGTCGGCCTGGACATCATCGCCCAGAGCTTCCTGGCCTGCCCCGCCCGGCACGCCCCCGCCGTGGCGCTGACCTACTTTCCGACCATCGCACGACTGGTCGCCATCAAGCTCACCAACCCGGCCATCGTCCCGATGGAGCGCTTCCAGACGCTGCTGCTCGCCCCCGGGAAGGAGCTGCCCGAGACCCTGGTCACGCTGGCCCTGGGGAACGGCTTCATCCTGACAGCCATGCTCTGGGGAGGCTTCCTGGCCGAGATGATCGATCGGCGCCTGGTCCGCTCCGCCCTCTACCTCGGCATCCTCGCTGTGCTCACTTTCTTCGGCGTGGTGCACTCCGCCTCGCCCGACGGGAACATGTACCTCCCGTGGAGCCTCCCCACCGCGCTGCAGCGGACAGTCCCCTACCAGTTCGCGGCGGGGTACCTCGTCCTCGCCGGCATGGTCCTGCTGCTGTCGTTGTCGAAGGAGAGCCGGCGACCCCTGCCGGACCAGGTCGAGCACCCGGCGGGGTAGGACGCTCAGAACGACAGTCCGGCCGCCACCGAAGCGCGGTGCTCGAGGAGCACCGGCGGATCGCCGGAGAGGTTGAAGCGCCGGTACTCGGCCTTCAGCACCAGGATGCCCTCGAAGGTCTTCTTCACGCCCACGACCAGGACCCGGTGCACCCCCAGGTCGCTGTCGAGGGCCGGGCCGCTGCCCTGCCGGAACCCGCCCACCCCCACGCCTCCGTAGAGACGGAACGTCCGCAGCGGCGCCACCAGCAGCACGCTGCCGGTGAGGGAGGTCATGCTGTTGTCCAACTCGCTGCCCTGGCGTGCCAGCTCGCCCGAGAACGCCAGCAGCTTCAGGAGGGTGAGGGTGACGTCCCCCCCCACGCCCGTCCGCCAGGACTCCGACGGGAACCCGGTGGAGACGAACAGGGTCAGCTCGATCGCGGAGGCGGAGGGCGGTGCGGCGCCGAGGAGCACCAGCGTGACCGCGCCCGCGAGAATGCTCCTGCTCCGCATCCAGCGAGTCTCGTTCGGCGCCGTCGGACGTGTCAAGCCGACGCGAGGAGCCGACGCCCGACGAGCCGACGTTGACAACCGGCCGGTTCGGGACTAGACAGGGGGCCCGGGAATGGGATCGACTGGAAGGCGTGCCGGCGCTTGCCGGCCGGAAAGGAGCACCATGAGGGTCCGAAGGAACTCGACCGCCGCCGCCGCCGCCGTCCTGCTCGCGCTGCCCTCGGTCGCCGGGGAGATCAAGGTCGCCCCGGATCAGAGATACCTGCTGCTCGCCACCACCAAGACCAACACCATGGAGCAGGAGCTGACCGACGCGGCCAACCTCGGGTTCCGGATCGTCCTGGCCGCCCCCAGCGGGGTCGGGTTGCTCCTGCTGATGGAGCGCGTGGCGACCCCGCCCGACGTCTACAAGTACAAGCTGCTCGCCACCACGCGCGTCGACACCATGGACAAGGAGCTGAACGAGGCGGCCAGGGACGGCTACCGGCTGCTTCCGCGCACGATCATGCCCAAGCAGAAGCTGATCGGCCCTCCCGAGATCGTCTCCGTCACCGAGAAGGCGCCCGGCTCGGAGAAAGCCCCGCTCTACGAGTACAAGGTGCTCGGCACCGCCAAGACCTCCACCCTCGAGAAGGAGATCCTGGAGAGCCGCGCCGCCGGGTACGTGCTGTCGGGAATGGCCACCGCCAACGAGCGCACCGTCATCATGGAGCGGGAGATCGGGGCGAAGTAGGCTTCAGGCGGCGTCCGGAGAGGGCGCCGCCGCGGCCCCGCGCGGCCTGCTCGCCGCCCAGATCCGCCGCAGTCCGATGGTGAAGCTCTCGACGCCGTAGTTGACGTACGGCAGCACGACGAGCGTCAACAGCGTCGAGCTGAGGAGCCCTCCCATCACCGTCCGCGCGAGCGGGTAGTAGTACGCCCAGCCTCCGAGCCCGGTCTTCCCCACCGCGAGCGGCAGCAGTCCGAGCACGGTGGTGAGGGCGGTCATCAGGATCGGCCTGAGCCGGTCCCGGCCGGCGAGCACGATCGCCTCCTCGCGGCCGCGCCCTTCCCGGCGGTAGTGGTTCACCCGGTCCAGCAGGACGATCCCGTTGTTCACGACGATGCCCATCAGGATGAGCATCCCGAGCTGGGCCATCAGGTTGAAGGGGGTGCCGGTCAGGGTGAGGAACCAGGTCGCGCCCACCAGCGAGAACGGGATGGAGAACAGGATCGCGAACGGCTGCGAGAGCGACTCGAACAGGGAGGCCATGACGATGTAGACCAGCGCCAGGGCGAGGAGGTAGTTGAGCGCCATCTGCTGCCCCTGCTCGTCCTGCTCCTGGAGGCGCTCGTTGAAGGACCACGACATCCCGGGGGGGAGCCCCAGGGAGTCCATCATCTTCGCGATCTCCTCGCGCTTGGGACCGAAGTTCTTCCCCTCGAACGCCGCCCGGACGGCCACGACGATCTTGCGGTTCTGCCGCTCGATCGCCCGGGCCCGAGCCACCACCTGGAAGTCGGCCACCTCGGAGAGCAGCACCGGGCGCCCGTCACGGGTCGCGACCGTGAGCTGCTTGAGGTCCTCCAGGTTCTCGCGGTCCTGCACGGCCAGGGACAGGTTCATCTCGACCTCGCGCTCCCCGGCGTTGAACCGGGCGAGGCGCAGCCCGCCGAGCGTGAACCCGAAGACGTCGGCCATGTCCTTGGGCGTCAGACCGAGCCGCCGCGCCCGGTCGCTGTCGAGGCGGGCCTGGATCTCCTTGCGCCCCTTCCGGGCCGACGTCATCACGTCCTCCACGCTATCGACGGCCTCCAGCCGCTGTGCGACCGTCTCTCCCCAGCCTGTCAGCCCCTCCAGGTCGTTGCCGTAGAGCTTCACGGAGAAGTAGGTGGTCGACCCGCCCTCCTCCGCCTCGTCCTCGAAGTAGACCCTGGCCCCGGGGATCGGCGGCATGGCCTTGCGGATCTTCTGGCGCAGGTCCTTAAGGAACGGGTCGGGCAGGTCCTCCTCGCTCAGCACGATCACGGTGGCAGCGTCGTTCTCTCCGAAGAACGAGTACACCTCGCGTACGTAGAACTCGTCCTTCCGGGCGTAGAGGAAGTCCTCGACCATCCGTACCTTCCGCTCCGCCTCGGACTTGTAGGTGAAGTCGGCGAAGCGGTAGCTCAGGCGCAGCCGCCGGTTGATCCCTCCCGAGAAGGTGCTGGTCTCAACCAGCTCGGCCATGAACGGCACGAAGCCGAGGCCCAGGAAGCCCACCACGATGAGGAACGTCCAGGCCTTGTGCCGCAGGGTCCAGGTCAGGGCGCGGGCGTAACGCTCCTCCAGCCAGCGGAGCTCGCGCGGCTCCACCGCCCTGCGCGGCCGGAGCAGCCAGACCGAGAGCAGCGGGATGAGGAGCAGCGAGACGAACAGGCTCGAGACGAGGGCGACCGAGATCGTGAAGCCGGCCTCGCCCAGCATGATCGTGATGTTGTTCTTCTGGCCCACGATCAGCGGGAGAAAGACGATCACGCTGGTGAGGGTGGAGGCGGCGATGGCCAGGGCCACCTCGGACGCCCCCACCAGGGCGGCCCGCCGGGTGTCCGCCTGCTCCCGGTGCCGCCGGTCGATGGACTCCAGGACCACGATCGCGTTGTCGACCAGCATGCCGACGCCCAGCATCAGCCCCATCATCGAGAGGACGTTGAGGTTCCCCCCGCTGAAGTACATCACCGCGAGGGTGGACAGTATCGAGATGGGGATGGCGGCCGAGACGATGAGGGTGGAGTCCAGCCGCCGCAGGAAACCGTAGAGCACGAGGACGGCGAGAAGGCCGCCCAGCAGGCCGGCGCTCGTCAGTCCCTCGATCCCGCCCCGGATCTCCCGCGCCTGGTCCTCCCAGACGAACAGGCTCACCCCCTTGAGCAGCGGGTCGGAAGCGATCTCCTCCTTGATCACCTTCTGCACCGCCTCGACCGTGCGTACGGTGTTCGCGGTGGACTCCTTGAAGACGTCCAGGGCGATCGCCTGCTCGCGGTTGAGATGGCGCCCGTACTCGACGGGCGGCTCCTCGTAACGGATCTCGGCCACGTCTCCCAGCCTCAGGCCCCGGTCGTCGATGGCGAGCCTCCGGACCTCCTCGATGCTGTCGAGTGAGCCCATGGCGCGGGCGGTGTAGCGGCGTCCCTCGTGGGTGACCGATCCCAGCGCCATGGTGGTGTTGGCGGAAGCCAGTCGCGGTACCAGCTTCCCCAGCTCGACCCGGTGCGCCTTCAGTTTCTCGAGCCGCAGGTCGACGTAGATCTCCCGGGGCTCGACGCCCCCCAGAGTCACGCGGGCGACCCCGGGTACCCTGCGGATCCGGTTGGCGATCCGGGTCTCGAGCAGCTCGTAGTTCTGCGAGAGGTCCACCCCCGGCGCCGACACGCGCGCCTGGATCACCGGGATGTCGTTGGTGTTGAACGAATACACCTGAACGTCGCCGATGTCCCTGGGCAGGGAGGGCCGGACCTGGTCGAGCTTCTCACGCACCAGCGTGCGGATCACGTCCAGCTCGAGCCCCCACTCGAACTCCATGAACACCTCGCAGGCGTCCGCGCTCGAGTTGGAGTTCATCCGCTTGACGTCGGGCAGAGTGGCGAAGGCCTCCTCCAGGGGCCGGGCGATGGTCCGCTCGATCTGGGTGGGGTTCGAGTTGGGGTATGGGACGATCACCGCGACGAACGGGATGTCCAGCGTGGGCAGGAACGCCAGCGGCAGGCGCGCCCCGCTCATGCCGCCCAGCACGACCAGGCAGACGAGGATCATGAAGGTCGTGATCGGGCGGGTGACGGCGAGCCGAGGGAGGTTCATGGCCGCCTCAGGCCAGCGCCCGGCCCTGCCGCCCGACCCGGGCGGGGGCTCCCTCTTCCGCGGTCGCCTGCCCCTCGGTCCCGAGCCCCGGCGCGGCCTGGCCGGCGATGGCGGCATCGGGCCTGCGGTCGAGGACGAGGTACACGACGGGGATCACCATCAGGGTCAGCAGCGTCGCCATGACCAGGCCGCCGATCACCGTGATGGCCAGGGGTGCCCGCAGCTCCGCCCCTTCGCCGATTCCCAGCGCCATCGGCAGGAGCCCCAGAACCGTGGTCCCGGTCGTCATCAAGATCGGCCTCAGGCGGCGCTGGCCGGCGAGGACCAGGGCTTCGCGCTTCCCCACCCCGTCGGCGCGTATCCGGTTGACCGCGTCCACCAGCACGATCGCGTTGTTCACCACGATGCCACCGAGCATGACGATCCCGATCATCACCACGACGTTGACGGGCTGCCGGGCGACCACGAGCGCGGCAACGACGCCGATGCCACCCAGGGGCACGGTGAACAGGATCACGAACGGGTGGAGGAGCGACTCGAACTGAGAGGCCATCACGAGGTAGACGAGGAACAGCGCCAGGCCCAGGGCGAGCAGGAGCGAGCGGAACGACCGCTGCCGCTCCTCCTCCTGCCCTGACAGGCTCGCCACCACGTCGGCGGGGAAGCCATGGCCGGCCAGGACCCGTCGGATCCCAGTGGCCGCGGCGGCGAGGCTGCGGCCCGGCTCCAGGTTGGCGCTCACGACCGCTGCCCGGCGCTGGCCGATGCGGCGTATCTCGCTCGGCCCCAGCTCCCGGCTGATGCGAGCGACCGAGGAGAGGTACACCGGCGTACCGTCCCGGTGGTCGACGATCACCCGCTCGACCTCGTCGGCCCTCACCTCGTCCGTCGCCGCCGAGCGCACGAGGATGTCGATCTCACGGTCGCCTTCGTTGAAGCGGCTCGCCACCTCGCCCCGCACCTTCTGCCGGACCGTGGCCGAGACCTGGGCCAGGTCCAGGTCCAGGCGGGCGAGCGCGTCGCGGTCGAAGCGAACCTGCAGCTCCGGGTTGCCGGCCTCGGCCGAAGAGCGCACGTCGACGAGCCCCGGCAGCTCGTGAAGCTTGCCGTGGAGGTCCGCGGCGACTCCCTGCAGGCTCGCGAGGTTGTCGCCGTAGACCTCGACCTCGACGGGCGTACGGAAGGAGAAGTGCGAGGGCCGCTCGAACTTGATCCTGGCCTGGGCCAACCCGGCCAGGGACTCCCTCAGGAGCGCGATCGTGGCCTCCTCGTCCGCCGACGAGGTGCCCGACTTCATCCGCACGTCGATGCGCCCGAAGTTCTCCCCCTCGGTGCCGGTGGTGGTCAGGGACAGGCCGGCGCCGCCGATCACGGCGGAGAAGGACTCGACGCCGGGATCCCCCTCCAGCGCGTGCTGCGCCGCCAGCAGCGACTGGTCGGTCACGGCGAGCGGGGTCCCCTCGGGCAGCTCGATCTGGTAGCTGAACTCTCCCTGGGAGAAGCTCGGGACGAGGTCGAGCCCGAGCCTCGCGCCGCCCAGCAGCGCGGCCACGAACAGGCCCAACGCGACGCCGAGGACGGTCCAGGGCCGCGACAGCCCCGCCCCGAGAACCCTCGGATAGGCGTCCAGGGCCCGCCCGAGGACCGCGTCGAACGGGCGCGACAGCGGCGACAGCAGCAGGTCCAGGCCCCCGCGCGTCCACCGCACGCCCGCCCGGGCGAAGCGGACGACGTGCGCGGGCGCGGCCAGGAAGGAGGCACGTCGGACCCGCTGCCATCGCGCGGCCGGGGGAAGCGCGGGCGGCTCGACCCGCCTCTCCGCTGGGCCATGCCCTCCCCTCGCCGCGATCATTGGGATGAGAGTGAGGGCCACGGCCAGCGAGGCGAGCAGGCTGAACGAGACGGTGAGGGCCTGGTCGCGGAAAAGCTGGGCGGCGAACCCTTCGACGAACACGATGGGGAGGAACACGGCCACGGTGGTGAGGGTCGAGGCCACCACCGCCGTCCCGACCTCGGAGGCGCCCTTCCCAGCCGCCTCCCGGGCGGCTTCACCCCGCTCGCGGCGGCTGAAGATGGCTTCGAGGACCACGATCGCGTTGTCGACCAGCATGCCGACGCCCAGGGCCAGGCCGCCGAGCGACATGACGTTCAGGGTCACGCCCATGCGGTACATCAGGAAGAAGGTCGCGACGACCGAGATGGGGATCGAGATCCCGATGATCAGCGTGCTGAAGGCGTCCTTGAGGAACAGGTAGAGGACGAGCATGGCGAGCAGGCCGCCGACCAGGGCGTTGGACAGGACCTCGTCGATCGAGCTCTCGATGAAGCGGGACTGGTCGACGCCGGTCCCGATCCGGACCCCGTCCGGCACCTCCTTCTCGAGAGCCTTCAGCCGCTCCCTCACCGCGCGGGCCACCCGCACGGTGTTGGCGTCCCCCTCCTTGTAGAGCGCCAGCTCCACCGCCTCCTGGGCGCCGAAGCGGGTCACCACCTCCCGCTGCCTGTGGCTCCGGGCCACCGTCGCCACGTCTCCCAGGCGCACCAGCCGGCCGTCCTTCTCCGAGACGATAGTGGTCAGGATGTCGTCCAGGTCCTCGAACTCGTTGTTGGCCCGGACGAGGTAGCGGGCCTCCTCCTCGTAGAGGCTCCCGCCCGCCTGGTTCACGTTCTCCTTCGCCAGCACCGCCAGGACGTCGGAGGGCTTGAGCCCCACCAGCGCGAGCTTGCCCTCGTCGACGCGGACCTGGATCTCCTCCTCGAGGCCGCCGTTCACCTTCGCCGCCGCGACGCCGTCGATGGACTCCAGGTCCTTCTTGAGGATCTCCTCCGCGACGTAGCGCAGCCGGAACAGGCTGACGCCGGCGGCTGCCTCCCCACCCGCCGACGCCGGCCCGCTGGTGAGGTAGAGCCGCATCATGGGGTCGCTGGCCGGATCGAAACGCAGGATGGTGGGCTTCTCGGCGTCCTCTGGCAACCGGACGAGGTCGACCTTCTGCCGTACGTCCAGCGAGGCCAGGGCCATCTCGCGGTCCCATGCGAACTCGAGGGTCACCTGCGACAGGCCGGGCCGCGATCGGGAGCTGATCCTCCTGACTCCGGCCAGGATGCCCACCGCCTCCTCGATGCGCCGGGTGACCAGGGACTCCACCTCGGCCGGGGCGGCGCCGGGGAACTTCGTCTCCACGGTGAGGGAGGGATACGAGAGGTCCGGGAGGAGGTTGATGGGCAGCCTCTGGAACGAGACCAGCCCGAAGAGCACGACCGCCACGGTCACCATGGAGACCGTGACCGGCCGCCGGACGCTGAAGTCGATGGAGCGCATGGGCTCTGGCCCTCGGAGCTAGTCGACGGTCGACGGCCGACAGTCGATAGTGAACGGCAGGGTCCCCTCGGCCGCCGGTGGGGCCTCGTCTCCCAGCGAGCCGTGGAGCAGCGGACGAAGAAACCGGCGTCAGCTCCCCGCGGCGGCGGTACCCGGGGTCGCCCCGACGGCCGGCCGGGAGACGGCGATGGCCGCCTGGTCCTTCAGGGCACCCTGCCCCGAGGTCACCACCTGCTCGCCCGCCTGGAGGCCCTTCGTCACCTCGATCCGGTCGCGCTCCTCGAGGCCGGTCTCGATCGCGCGCTTCCTCGCCACGGCACCGTCGGCCACGAACACGTAGGCCTCCTGCAGCTCGCGGACGACCGCCTGCCGTGGGACGAGCAGGGCCCGAGCACGCGTCTCCCGCAGCACCTCCACCGAGACGAACGCCCCCGGCCTGACGCCCAACGGGGGCCTCACCGCCTCCACCGTGACCTTCACCGTCCCCGAGGCGGTGTCCACGACGGGGCTGATCTGGCGAATGCGGCCGGCGAATCGCATCTCCTCTCGCGCCCGCAACGCGATGCGCACCTCCTGGCCGGGCGCGAGGTCGAAGACCTCTCGCTCCGGCAGGAAGATCCGGGCGATCAGAGGGTCGAAGTCCGCCAGCGTGAACAGCTCGTCGCCGGCCTTGAGGGTCTGTCCGAGGTTCACCTTCCGCACCGTGATGCGACCGGCGAACGGGGAGCCGACGGTCGTCTTCCGGAGCCGGTGGCGCGCCTCGCCGAGGGCCTGGGCGGCGACGTCCCGCTCGTAGCGCACCTTGTCGAGGTCTTGCGGGCTGATGAGCATCTCGGTGGCCATATTGTCGGACCGCTCCAGGTTGATCTCGGCGTTCTCGAGGCCGATCTCCGCCTTCTGGACGGCGAGGGCGGCGTCGCCGGGGTCGATCTGCAGGAGGGTCTGTCCCCTCGCCACGTCGTCCCCCTCCTCGACGAGGAGCTTGACCACCTTGCCCTCGGCCTCGGCCACGACCTTCACCTCGTCCTCGGCCACGAGGTTGGCGGTCGCCGCCGTATAGGCGGAGATGGCTCCGGCCTCCACGGCCGCCACCGCGACGGACGCGGGCTCGTTCTCCTTGGCCTTCTCCCCTTTGCCCTCGCCCTTCTCGCCCCGAGGGGTCGACGCTTCGGCCTTCGCGGGCCCCACGACGTCCCGGAACTTCACCCCTGCTACGGCAACGACGGCCACCACGGCCGCGACCGCGCCGGTCCGGATCCACCGGGATCGCCTCCGCCGACGGGGACCGCTCTCATCGTGCATGCTCAGCTCCTGGCAGGTCTGACGGGATGGTCGCCCCGATCACCGTCTCTAACAACGAAGACGGGCGCGCCCCGGTTCCGGTTACTTGCCTGGATGTCGTCATCGGCGTTCGGCGTCCAATGGCTTGGATGGAGCCTGCGGCCGCGGCCGGTGCCGCCCGGTCGTTCTCGCCGAACAGCCGTCCTGCCGATTCCGGAACCGAGCCCGCGCGACGGCGCGAGGGGGTTGCGCGCACGTCCGGACTCCGGGAGAATGCGGCGGTTCCACCGTACCAACCCTCTGGGAGGCAATTGCATGTCCATACGAGCTCCCCGTCCCGCGGTCTTACTCCTGGCGGTCGTGGCCGCGATCGCCTCCACCCTGGCGTCGGCGCAGTCCGCCCAGGCTGCCCCCGCGCCCGATGCCGACGAGGCCCGGAAGGAGCGTCTCAAGTGGTTCCACGAGGCCAAGTACGGCCTCTTCATCCACTGGGGGCTCTACGCCATCCCGGAGGGGGAATGGAAGGGGAAGTTCGTCCCCGGCATCGGCGAGTGGATCATGTACCGGGCCCAGATCCCGGTGAAGGAATACGAGCAGCTCGCCAAGCAGTTCAATCCGGTCAAGTTCGATCCCGAAGCCTTGGTACGGCTAGCGAAGGACGCCGGGATGAAGTACGTGGTGATCACGTCCAAGCACCACGACGGCTTCGCCCTCTTCGACTCCAGGGTCACCCAGTGGGACGTGGTCGACGCGACGCCGTACAAGAGGGACATCCTCAAGGAGCTGTCGGCGGCCTGCGCGAAGCACGACATGCCTCTCGGCTTCTACTACTCCCAGTCGCAGGACTGGCACGACCCCAACGGGGCCGGCAACTTCTGGGACTACGGGCCGGACGAGAAGGACGGGAAGGAGCAGAAGAACTACGACAAGTACCTGCAGGAGAAGGCGGAGCCGCAGGTCCGCGAGCTGCTGACCGGCTACGGCCCGGTCGCCCTGCTCTGGTTCGACACGCCGCGCATGATGTCGGGTGAGCGCGGGGAGCGCGCGGACCGCTTCACGCGCCTGGTCCGCTCCCTGCAGCCGAAGACACTCATCGACGGCCGCCTGGGGGTCCAGGGCGACTACGTGACGACCAGCGACAACGTGATCCCGGACGAGGTGCAGACGGAGGCCTGGGAGACGCCGGCCACGATAAACCACACCTGGGGCTACAAGAAGGATGACGTCGACTGGAAGTCGCCGGGCACGATCACGTTCAAGCTCCTCGACATCGTGAGCAAGGGGGGCAACTACCTGTTGAACGTGGGTCCCATGGCCGACGGCGTGATCCCACCCGCGAGCCAGGACAACCTGCGGGCGGTGGGGCGCTGGCTCCAGAAGAACGGCGAGGCCGTGTACGGCGCCGGGCCCACGCCCTGGGGCGACGAGCTGGGAGAGTACACGTCGAGGGAGGCCAAGGACGTGCGCGGGAACAAGCTGTACCTGCACCGGACCGAGTGGCGCGTGACCTCCAAGCCGGGGAAGCTCTACTTCACGTTCTTCGCGGAGCCACGCGTCCCGTTCGAGCTGCCGCCCATGAAGAACGCTGTGAAGCGCGCCTACCGGCTCGCCGATGGCGTCGCGGTGGAGACGAAGACCGAGGGGGGGAAGACCTTCCTCGACATCCCCCGCCCGATCCTCGACCTGATGGCCACGGTGGTGGTCGTCGAGATCGAGGGCGACGCGGTCGTACGCTGAAGCGGGAGGCCCCTGGAGTCGCGCCCGGGGGCCCAGTCCGTCTCCGCCGGCGGGCGGCGACGGCGGGCTACGCCGCATGAGGCGCATCCACCCGAAGCTGCTCAAGGTCGCGACCCGCAAGACGCCCCGGGCCATCAACCAGCAGGTGGTCCTCAACCTGCTCCGGTCCCATGAGGCGGTCTCACGGGCCGAGCTCGCGCGGATCCTAGGGATGCAGCGCAGCGCGGTGGGTCGGATCATCAACGACCTCATGAGCCAGGGCCTGGTGCGCGAGGGCGCCACCGAGGACACCGAGCGCGGGCGCAAGCCCACCCTGCTCCACCTCGACTCGCGCGGCCGGTGCGCGGTAGCGGTGGACGTACGGGTCACCCGCACGTTCCTGGTGCTCACCGACCTCGTGGGCAAGGAGCAGTCCCCGGTCCGCAGCTTCCGGACCTCCGTGGAGCCCAGGGAGTTCGTCTCCCGGCTGGCCCTCGAGGTGCACAAGCTCCTGGCCGAGGTCCCGGAAGCGGGCCGGTGCCAGGGCGTCGGGGTGGCCTTCCCCGGGATGCTCGATCGGGCGGGGAGCGTGGTCATGCGCGCCCCCGCCCTGGGATGGCGCGACGTTCCCCTCCGAGAGCCGCTGATGGAGGCGCTGCGGCTGCCGGTGGAGATGGAGAACGCCGCCAAGGCGTGCGCCCTCGCGCTGATCTGGGACGCGCGCGGGGACGACGGGCCCCCGGGGGACATGGTGTTCGTCAGCGTGTCGGACGGCGTGGGCGTGGGGTTGGTGGTGGCGGGGGAGATCCTCCGCGGCCGGCACAACCTCGCGGGCGAGTACGGCCACCTGCCGCTCTCGCTGGACGGACCTCGCTGCGCCTGCGACGCCATGGGGTGTTGGGAGGCGTACGTGTCGAACCTCGCCACCCTCTCGCGCTACGTGGGGCTGCCGTTCCAGCCCCACCAGCCGTTCCCGGCCGACGTGGCCCGCTGCACGGTGGAGGAGGTCATCGAACGCGCCCGCGGCGGCGACCCCAAGGCCACGACGGCGCTCCTGGCCACCGCGCGCTACCTCGGCCTCGGCCTGGCCTCGATCGTGAACACCCTCGACCCCGCCCGTATCTACGTCGGCGGCGAGGTCACGGCCGCCTGGGGGCTCATCGAGGCGCCCATGCGGGGCGGGCTGAGGGAGCGCGTGCTGGTCCCCACGGTGGACACGGAGATCGTGCCGGTTTCCGCCGACGAGCACCCTCGCCTCCGGGGCGCCGCCGCCCTCGTGGGATCGTCGGTGTTCGCGAACGCCAGTGTCGCCTGACACGTTCCGCATTACGCACCAACTGAAGCCAAGAGAGACGGGGCACACAGAGACGCTTCGTTGCGCTTCTCGGTGCGTCCCCTGCGCCTCCGTGCCTCGGTGGCGCGACTCCGGCACTTCACCTGATGCGAACGGCCCATTGGGCCCGAGCTGCCGGGGACGCTGCCCCGCTCTGCTACACTCCTGGCCCCATGTCGGCAACGTCTGCTCAGCCACCGCCGCTGAAGCCGGAACCGCCGATCGCGTGGGTCCCGCCGATCGCGGTCGCCCTGCGCCGCTCGCTGCAGGCGGGCTACGGCCTCGGAGACCTGCGCGGCGACCTGATGGCCGGCGCGGTGGTGGGCCTGGTCACGCTGCCGCGCTCGATGGCCCTCGCCATTGCCTCGGGCGTGGCACCGCAGCACGGCCCGTACACCGCCGTGGTGGCGGGCTGCTGATCGCTCCGCTGGGCGGCTCCCGCGCCCAGGTGTCCGGGCCAACCGCGGGCTTCGTCGCCCTCCTCGCTCCGGTCTCGGCCCGCTTCGGCGTGGCCGGGCTGGCGGTGGCGACGCTCATGGCCGGCGTGCTGCTCATCGTGATGGGGCGATGAGGCTGGACCGGCTCATCGAGTTCGTGCCGTACCCGGTGACCACCGGCTTCACCGCCGGCATCGCCGTGGTCATCGCGACCCTCCAGCTCCGCGACCTCCTCGGGCTCACCGTTCCGGTCGTTCGACCGAGGGATCGAGCTGGCGCGGCGCTCCACCGCCGCCCTCGCCGCGGAGGGAGGCACCAGGTGAAGCTGGCGTTCGCGGTCCTGCGCGTCCTCGTCCCTCTGGCCGCGGCGCTGCCCGCCCCCGCCGCGGAGCCGCTGACCGCGGTCCGCGCGGGCCGGCTCGTGGACGTGGAGGCCGGCGAGGTGATGCGGAACCAGGTGGTGCTCGTGCGCGGCGAGCGGATCGAGGCGGTCCAGTCCGCCGCCGCGATCCCCGAAAGGGCGCGGGTGATCGACCTCTCCGGGTACACAGTGCTGCCCGGGCTGATCGATGGCCATACGCACCTCGTCGACCTCATGCAGTCGGCCGGCGTGGCGGCTCCGCTGGAGAAGTCAGGGGCCCAACAGGCCTTCGTGGGCGTGCGCCACGCCCGGGCCACCCTCCTGGCCGGCTTCACCACCGTGCGCGACGTGGGCACCTGGCGCGTCTTCGTGGACGCCGCGCTCCGCGATGCCATCGACGAGGGGCTGGTACCGGGACCGCGGATGGCGGTGGCAGGCACCTACGTCACCACCAGCAGCGGAGCCGGCGACCTGGCCGGCCTGGCCCCGGACGTCGTCCTCCCCGCGGACATGCGCGCGGGCATCGCCGATTCCGCCGCGGAAGTGCGCAAGCGCGTCCGGCAGCTCCTCAACGGCGGCGCCGACTTCGTAAAGGTCATGGCCACCGGCGCCGTCCTGACGCGGGGCACCCGACCCGGCGTGTCCGAGTACACCGAGGACGAGCTGCGCGCGGCGGTCGAGGAGGCGGCGAAGTACGGAGCCCGGGTCACCGCGCACGCCCACGGCGCGGAAGGGATCAAGAACGCGCTGCGGGCCGGCGTCCGCTCCATCGAGCACGGGTCGCTGATCGACGACGAGGGGATCCGGCTGCTCAAGGAACGGGGCGCCTACCTGGTGGCGGACATCTACAACGGCGACTACATCGCGAGCGAGGGCCGGCGCCTGGGCTGGCCGCTCGAGTTCCTCCGCAAGAACGACGAGACCACGGATGCGCAGAGGGAGGGGTTCCGCAGGGCGGTCGCAGCCGGCGCGCTCATCGCCTACGGCACCGACAGCGGCGTGTACCCGCACGGCGACAACGCCCGCCAGCTCCCGTACATGGTCCGTTACGGGATGACCCCGATGCAGGCAATCCAGTCCGCCACCATCGAAGGGGCGCGCAACATCGGCTGGGAGGACCGTGTCGGATCGCTCGCCGCGGGGAAGCACGCCGACTTGATCGCGGTCGAAGGGGACCCGCTCGCCGATCTCGCCCTGCTCGTGAACGTCCCCTTCGTCATGAAGGGGGGCGTCGTGGTGAAGGGACCCTAGCCCGGGGGCCGCCCCGGGGCGCGGTCCGGGAGCCCACCCTTGACAGGGACGCCGCGCGCACCTATATTTAGCATTGCTAATATATAGGTAGGCTAAGCACGAATGCCGGTCCGTCCCCCGCCCCGCGGTCTGCCTCACGAGCGCACGGTCGCGGTCGCGAACCGGCTGAACTCGTCGGCGATCCACCTGCTGCGCCGGATCAGCCAGGAGGACGGGGCCGACGGCCTGACCGGGCCCCGGGCCTCGGCGCTTTCGGTCCTGGTCTACGGCGGGCCCACGACGGTCGGGGGGCTGGCGCGGCGGGAGCGGGTCGCGGTCCCCACGATGTCGCGGCTGGTGGACGCGCTCGTGCGCGAGGGGCTCGTCAGCCGCGGACCGGCGCCCGGCGACCGCAGGGTGGTGCGCCTGGCGGCGACTCCCCACGGCCGCACGACGATGGAGCGCGGCCGGTCCCGCCGGATCCGCCGACTGGCCGCGGAGCTCGAGGCCCTGGAGACCGGCGACCTCGACGCCCTGGAACGGGCCATGGACGTTCTCGCCCGCCTGGAGTCCGAGCCGCAGGGCGCGGAGAGGGTGAGGGGTCGGCGAGCAAGCGGGCAAGGGACAGGGAGGGGGGTCGACGAATGACGCGGGCCCACGCGGGGCCATTACGAGGAACGACACTTCCCCTCCCCCCTACGTGGGGGAGGGATAGGGAGGGGGGGTCGACGAATGACTGAGAACATGCTGACCGCGATCGGGCAGATCGCGATCGCGGTGACGGACGTGGAACGGGCGACGGCGTTCTACCGCGACGTCCTGGGCCTGAAGCTCTTGTTCCAGTTCCCGGGGATGGCGTTCTTCGACTGCGGCGGCGTCCGGCTGTACCTGACCCGCCCGGAGAAGCCGGAGTTCGCCCAGACCTCGATCCTGTACTACCGAGTGGCGGAGATCGAGGAGGCGGCCAGGGCACTGGAAGCCCGCGGGGTCCGGTTCGTCGAAGGCCCGCGCCGCGTCCACCAGGACGAGCGCCACGAGCTGTGGCTGGCGTCGTTCCAGGACTCCGAGGGCAACCACTGCGCGCTGATGAGCGAGGTGCCTCGGGCTTGAGCCCGCCGGTGAGGCGGGCAGGCGAGTCCGCCGCTACTTGAGCCCGAACTCCGAGGCGCGGAGGGCCTTGAGGCGGTCGCGTATCTCCGCCGCCTTCTCGAACTCCAGCGCCTTGGCCGCCTCCCGCATCCGTTTCTCCAGGACCTTGATCTCCTTGTCCAGGTCCTCGAGGGTGCGGTAGCGCTCCTCCGGCGTCTCCGCGACCTCCGGGACGCCGACGTAGTCCGCCTCGTAGACGCTGGACAGCAGCTCGCCGATGCTCTTGCGAATGCTCTCGGGCGTGATGCCGTGCTCGCGGTTGTAGGCCTCCTGCATGGAACGGCGCCGGCCAGTCTCGGAGAGGGCGACCTTCATCGAGACGGTCTCCGCGTCGGCGTACAGGACGGCCGTGCCCGCCACGTTGCGGGCGGCCCGTCCGATGGTCTGGATCAGCGAGCCGGACGAGCGCAGGAAGCCCTCCTTGTCCGCGTCCAGGATGGCCACCAGCGACACTTCGGGCAGGTCGAGCCCCTCCCTCAGGAGGTTGATCCCGACCAACACGTCGAACTCGCCCTTGCGAAGGTCGCGCAGGATGCGCACGCGCTCGAGCGTCTCGATGTCGGAGTGGAGGTATCGGACGCGCACGCCGAGGTCGTGGTAGTACTCGGTCAGGTCTTCCGCCATCCTCTTGGTCAGCGTCGTGACCAGGACCCGCTCGCCGCGCGACGCCCGGGTCCGGATCTCGGCCAGGAGATCGTCGACCTGCCCCTTCACCGGGCGCACGTGGACGACCGGGTCCATGAGACCGGTCGGACGGATGACCTGCTCCACCACCACGCCGCCCGACTTGTGCAGCTCGTAGGGACCCGGGGTGGCGGACACGTAGACGACCTGGCTCAGCCGCTGTTCGAACTCCTCGAAGTTCAGCGGGCGATTGTCCAGCGCGGACGGCAGGCGGAAGCCGTACTCCACGAGGGTCTGCTTCCGCTGCCGGTCCCCGTGATACATCCCCCGCACCTGCGGCACGCTCTGGTGGCTCTCGTCGATGACGATCACCGTGTCCTTCGGGAGGTAGTCGAGGAGCGTGGGGGGCGGCTCCCCGGGCGCCCGTCCCGACAGGTGGCGGGAGTAGTTCTCGATCCCGTGGCAGTGGCCGACCTCGCGAAGCATCTCCAGGTCGAACATCGTGCGCTGGTAGAGCCGCTGGGCCTCGAGCAGCTTGACCTGCCGCTCCAGCTCGGCCTTCCGCTCGAGCAGCTCGGCCTCGATGGTCTTGAGCGCGTCCTCGAGCCGGGGCCGGGGGGTCACGTAGTGGCTGGTGGGATAGATCGCGACCTGGGCCAGGCGGCCCGTGGTCCGCCCGGTCAGGGGGTCGAAGCCCGAGATGGCTTCCACCTCGTCGCCGAACAGCTCGATGCGGATCCCGGTCTCCTCGTAGGCGGGAACGATCTCCACGACGTCCCCCCGGACCCGGAAGGTGCCGCGACGCAGCTCGTAGTCGTTCCGGTCGTAACGGGCGTCGACCAGCTTCGAGAGGAGCTCGCGGCGGTCCAGGCTCTCGCCCTGGCGCACGAACAGCAGCATCCCGTAGTACGCCTCCGGCGACCCCAGGCCGTAGATGCAGGAGACCGACGCGACGATGACCACGTCGCGGCGCTCGAAGAGGCTGCGGGTGGCCGACAGCCGCAACCGGTCGATCTCGTCGTTGATGGTCGCTTCCTTGTCGATGTACGTGTCCGACTGCGGTACGTAGGCCTCCGGCTGGTAGTAGTCGTAGTAGGAGACGAAGTACTCGACCGCGTTGCGGGGGAAGAAGGCCCTGAACTCCTGGTAGAGCTGGGCGGCGAGGGTCTTGTTGTGCGCCAGCACCAGGGCGGGGCGGTTCACCTGCGCCAGCATGGAGGCGATGGTGAAGGTCTTGCCGCTGCCGGTGACGCCCAGGAGCACCTGGTGCCTGTCGCCGCGCTCCAGACCCTGCTCCAGCTCCCGGATGGCCACGGGCTGGTCTCCCCGTGGCTCGAACTCGCTGGTCAGGTGGAAGCGGCTGTCGGCCGGGGCGGGGACCAGGCGAGGCTCTTCCGGTCGCGGGCGGGCCATGCCGACCATCATACACACGGCAGGGCGGTGTCCCCGAGGGTCCGCGCGGGCCCTGACGGGTGAGGAGTACAATGTGCGGCGGCGTCGAACCGGCCGGAAGGGGGACCCATGGACGACAAGGCCACGCTTATCGACTCGCAGGCGGACGTCGAGGGGAAGCTGACGGGCAAGGACGCCCACATCCTGGGGCGCTTCCGGGGGGAGATCGAGCTCTCCGGGCGCATCCTGATCGGAGAGGGTTCGCGGGTCGAGGCCAAGGTCAAGGCCGACGCGGTCGAGATCGCGGGGGAGTTCAAGGGTGAGCTGAGCGCCCGCAACCTGCTCCTCCTCGAGAAGGGCCGGGTCGAGGGGACCCTGGACGCGCAGACGATCGCGGTGCGGGAAGGGGCGCAGCTCAACGGGTCGGTCACCTCGGGCGGTGGCGCCAAGTCCCCCGTGGCGGCGCACGCCGGCGGAGCCGTGGCCGGTTGATCCTCCGCGAGCTGGCGTCGCGCCTGGGCTGCGAGCTCCGGGGCGACGGCGACGTGGACGTGGTGCGGGTCTCCGGCATCGAAGACTCCCGCCCGGGGGACCTGACCTTCCTGGCGAACAAGCGCTACGCGTGCCACCTGGCCGGGACCCGGGCCTCTGCTGTGATCGTCGGCCCCGGGGTCGACACCGTGCTGCCCTGCCTGCTCTCCCCAAACCCCTATCTGGCCTACGCCCGCGCGGCCGCCCTGCTCCATCCTCCCCGCCGCCCGGCGCCCGGCGTGCATCCGTCCGCGCAGGTCGATCCCAGCGCCGTGCTCGGGGACGGGGTCCACGTCGGTCCGCTGGCCGTGGTCGGGGCCGGAGCCAGGATCGGCGCCCGCACCGTCCTCCACCCCCACGTCGTGCTGTACGAGGGTGTCGAGATCGGCGACGACGTCGTGATCCACTCCGGCGTGCAGGTGCGCGAAGGCTGCCGGCTCGGGCACCGTGTGGTCGTCCAGAACGGTGCGGTGATCGGCGGCGACGGCTTCGGGTTCGCCCGGGACGACGAGGGGCGCTACGAGAAGATCCCCCAGGTCGGGATCGTGGTGATCGAGGACGACGTCGAGATCGGGGCGCTGACCGCGATCGACCGCGCCGCCATGAGCGAGACCCGCATCGGGCGGGGCACCAAGATCGACAACCTCGTCCAGATCGGCCACTCCGTCACCATCGGCGAGCACTCGGTGCTGGCCGGCCAGGTCGGGATCGCCGGGAGCGCGCGGCTCGGCCGGAGGGTCACGCTGGCCGGGCAGGTGGGCGTGGCCGGCCACCTCGAGGTCGGCGACGGGGCGATCGCCACCGCGCAGACCGGGATCCCGTCCTCGGTGGCGCCCGGCGCCCTGGTGTCGGGTTATCCCGCCGTCGAGAACCGTGCCTGGCTCAAGGCGAGCGCGCTCTTCCCCCGCCTGCCGGAGATCCAGCGGCGGCTCCGGGCGCTCGAGCAGCAGGTCGAGGAGCTGCTGAAGCGAAGCTAGCCGCGCCCGGCGATACGATGGATCTCGAGTAGATCGCAGATGGCTCTGGGCTCCGGCACGCTGCTCGGCCCCTACCCTACGCGGTCGTGGAGCGGCTCGAGGGAGAGTCGCTGCGCGAAGCGCTCCGGGAAGGACCGCTACCCGCACGGACCGCGGCTGAGCCTGCCGCTCGGCGCGGTGGGGCCGGCAGTGGCGCTGTTCCCCGACCGATACTTCCTGAACAAGTTCCAGTCGCGGACCTACGACATCGGACGCGACGGCCGCTTCTTGATGGTGGCGCACGCGGACGAGCGCGCGGTGACGGAGCTGACCGCGGTGCTCAACTGGCTGCCTCCTACACCGTGAGGCTGCTCTCTCGGTGACAAGCGACACGCCTCGGACTCGGGTCCGAGGCGTCCGGCGAGCGGCCGTGCGGCAGGGCCCCGGGGAGGCGGTCGATCCAGGCCGAAGCGTACGCTTGCCGGGGGAGCTATCGGACTGGAGAACCCTGCCGCCGGCCTCCGCCGCTCGCCGCGGCGAGCGTGGCGGTCAGCGGCGGCGACATGCCCGAGTGCACCG
>Ga0268386_10000397_pt1 | contig 27049 bp, 25 predicted proteins | sample RVTome_15_FD_200260 | JGI IMG/M metagenome (GOLD analysis project Ga0268386, IMG submission 200260) | Soil microbial communities from uranium-contaminated site in the Upper Colorado River Basin, Wyoming, United States - RVT150D86... ... | reverse complement strand
TTGGTGCTATTGCCGCAGCGCAGGCGCCGGACCAAGATCTGCGGCACCTATATCAGGACTATTCGCGATAATGTCGGTTGACTAAATTGACGAAGAACGCTGCCACTGGCTTATGGGAGCAAGACCTTGATACGGATGTTCTCTTGTATCGCACTGGCGCTGCTGTGGGGTGCTCGCCGCAGGACTAAGGAAGAGCGGACGCCTGCGCCTTCGTCGAATGGCTGGCTGCTCGGCGCCGCCGATGATCACGCTCGATTCGTAGCCCTGCAAACGCTTGCGCGGCTTTGATCAACCCATGTGGGAGGTGGGCGAGCGGTTCGAGCGGCTCCACGTCGCGCTCGAACGCGGCAACTATTCACTTGCCTCCTATCATTGGGGGAAGATCCGCACGACGATCGAGAACGGCATCGCTAATGGGCCCAAGCGTCGCCCCAATGCGGAAGGCCTGTTCCTAGCGCCCGTGCGGGAGGATGTCGAAGCCGATCTAAAATCGGCCGATGCGCGCCGCGCGTGGGCGGGGTTCGAGCGCGCCAAGGCCGCGTGCCAGGCGTGCCATGAAGCTGACGAGGTCGCCTATATGAACGATCAGCCGCTATTTGATTTGGCGGCACCCCCGGCAAGCGCGAATCGGCAATGACGGGCGACGCTCCGCGGCTGTTGCGACGCGAACTCGGCGTCGGCGGCGCGACCATGATGGGCCTCGGCTCGATGGTCGGGACCGGCGTGTTTGTCAGTATCGGAATCGCGGCGGGCGCGGCGGGGGCCTCCACGATCCTCGCGATTGCAATCGCGGCGCTAGTCGCGACCTGTAACGCCCTCTCCAGCGCCCAACTTGCCGCGAGTCATGCAGTCAGCGGGGGCACCTATGAATATGGCTATCGCTACCTGACCCCGGCGCTCGGGTTCACCGCCGGTTGGATGTTCCTCTGCGCAAAGACCGCGTCGGCGGCGACCGCAGCGCTGGGATTTGCCGGCTATCTGTTGCGCCTTACCGGGGGCGGCGACCCGGCGATCAGGTGGGTGGCGCTTGGCGCGGTCGCGCTGTTCACGCAGCTCGTGCTGAGCGGGCTCAAACGGTCGAGCTGGATGAATATCGCGATCGTCTCGGTGACGCTGCTCGCACTGGTAGCATTCATCGCGGCGGGGCTGCCCGAGATCGTACGCGGCGGGGGAGGAAACCTTTCGCCCTTCTTCCCGGATGCGGACGGTCCCGCCGTCCACGGTTTCCTCTATGCCACAGCGCTTATGTTCGTCGCCTACACCGGGTATGCACGTATCGCGACCCTGGGCGAAGAGGTGAAGGAGCCACGCAAGGCAATTCCGCGTGCGATCATCGTGACGCTCGGCGTGACCGCCATACTCTACATCCTCGTGGCGGTGGTAGCGATCGGCGCGGTCGGTGCCGAGCGGTTTGCCGGGTCGGCGGGTGACCGCACGACGCCGCTCGAGACAGTCGCGCGCGCGCTTGCCACGCCTGCACTGCCTGAGCTGGTCGCGATTGGCGCCATCACCGCGATGCTGGGCGTGCTGCTCAACCTCATCATTGGCCTGTCGCGTGTGGTACTCGCCATGGGCAGGCAGGGCGACGCCCCGCCGGTCTTCGCGCGAATCAGCGGAGATGGACGCGCCCCTGCTGGCGCGGTGGTACTCGTCGGCATCGCGGTCGGGGCGCTGACGCTGACCGGCAGTGTCGAGACGACATGGGCGTTCAGCGCTTTCACCGTGCTGGTCTACTATGCCATCACCAATCTCGCGGCGCTGCGCCTGCCCCACGAGCAGCGCCTCTACCCGCGCTGGATAGCGGTCGCCGGGCTCGTCATGTGCCTGTTCCTCGCCTTCTGGGTGCCACCGCGCATCTGGCTGACGGGATTGGCGCTGATCGGCGCCGGGCTCGTCTGGCACAAGGGGATCGCGCGGCTTTGGCCGAGGGGAATTGTCGAACGGAGAAGTGAAGGATGATCGACCGCGCATTCTGGCTTTCGCCCGGCGAAGGACCCTGGACCATCTTCGTCCGGCTGCTTCTTGCAGGTGTCTTCATTCCCGAAGGCATCCAGAAGCTGATCTTCCCGGAAGTCCTTGGCGCAGGCAGGTTCGCGAAGATCGGAATTCCCTGGCCCGAATTTACCGGCCCCTTGGTCGGATGGTTCGAGTTGATCTGCGGCCTGCTCCTGCTCATGGGATTGCTCGGGCGACTCGCCTCGGTGCCGATTATCGTCATCATGGTGGTCGCAATCATCTCGACCAAGATCCCGATTCTGCTCGGGCATGACTGGCTGATCTTCCATGTCCGGGCGCTCGACACCTATGGTTTTTGGAGCATGGCGCATGAGGCGCGAACCGACTGGGCGATGCTGATGGGCGCGATCTTCGTACTGCTTGGCGGATCAGGGCGCTGGTCGCTCGATGAAAGGCTGTTCGCTCGCCCCGTCGCGACGCCCTAGCCGGCATCCTTTGTGCGAAGTGCGGCGTCAAAGGTAGGTTCGTGGGGTCAACGAACCAGTAAAGCAAACGTCAATCGGTCTAAAATCGAGCCGCCCCCTGGGAAGGAGGGATAGCGTGGACGCACTCTCGATGATGAAGACTGCAGCAGTGCTGCTCGGCATCGCTGCGATCGGCGGTCTCGTGATGGCCATCATCCGCTTTCGCGGCGCAGACCGGCCGCCAACCGTAATCCTGATGGCTCACGGGTTGCTCGCAGCGGCCGCGCTGACACTGTTGCTCTACGCTGCTTGCACCGTAGGGTTGCCAGCGCTCGCGATGGCGGCGACAGGCATCTTTGTCGTGGTTGCGATCGTCGGCGCCGCGCTTAACTTGAAGTATCACTCCAGGATGCTGCCTCTGCCAAAAACGCCGATCGTCATTCACGGTCTGGTAGCCGTGGTCGGATATGTGCTGCTTTTGCTGGCGGTGATGGCGCCACCGTAACCGACGCGCACACCATCGCGTATCCGGGCGAGTCCGGCGCCAGTGCAACAGCGCGGGTCTGGACGCTTACCCACTGTTCAGCTCAGGATGGATTGATGTCCCCAGAACTACACAAGCTACTCTCGCCGGCGAAACTCGGATCCCTGCAGCTTCGTAACCGCGTGATCAAGACTGCGACATTTGAGGGAATGACGCCGCAGGGCGCACCGACTCAACAGCTCATCGACTTTCATACTCGAATGATCGACGGCGGCGTTGCCTTGACGACCGTCGGCCAATGCAACGTCTCTGCCGACGCGCGCAACCTCGACAACGAGATGTACCTGCACGCCGGAATCCGGAGTCCGCTCGACGAACTGACCAGTGCCGTCCACGATCACGGCGGGAAGATCTCGGCCCAGTTGACGCATTGCGGCTACTTCAAGCTCAACAAGCCGCTCGAAACGAAACGGACCGTGGGCCCATCGTTCAAGTTCAACAAGCTCGGGGCACCTTATGGACGTCCCTTTGCATACCCGATGACGCATCGCGACATCGAGCGGACGGTTGACGACTACGTGCGCTCGACGGTGCTCGCGCGCGAAGTGGGGTTCGATGCCGTAGAGATCATGGCGTGTCACGGGTACCTGCTGAACCAGTTCCTGAGCGCCAACATCAACAAACGCACCGATGAGTACGGTGGCAGCCTCGCGAATCGCCTCCGGTTTCCGTTGCAGGTGATCGAGAAGACACGCGCAGCGATCGGCAGGGATTTCCCACTCCTCGTCAAGTTGAATCTCGATGACGCTTGCCTAGGCGGGCTCACGATCGACGACGCCGTGAAGATCGGCCAGGCATTCGAAGCAGCAGGTGTCGATGCGCTGGTGACGACGGCGGGGCGCAGTCCCGGCAATACCAGTTTCATTTTCCGCGGCGGCAGTCCGATCCCGTTCATGGTGAAGCGGCTGAAGAATCCTTTCATGAAACTCTCCCTGACGCTGTTTGGACGGTTCCAGTTTCCGCCGATGCCCTACGAGGAACTCTATCTGCTCGGCATGGCTCGTCAGCTACGCAAAGCCGTGAAATGTCCGATCGTTTACCTCGGTGGCGTGAGCAGCGTCGCCGCGCTGGAAACGGTAATGCGCGAGGGATTCGACTTCGTAGCGATGGGGCGCGCATTGATCTACGATCCGGAGATGATCAACCGCATCCGCGACGATCCAGACTACGCGAACGGCTGTACCCACTGCAACATCTGCACGGCGCTGATCTACGATCCTAACGGCGTACACTGTGTGCTGACGGGACGATGACACGCGGGTCGCATCGTCGACAATGAACTGACGCAGTGTACGGCGATCGCCGGAGCGGCACCGACCAGTGGCTCCGCACGATCGTCGTCAGTTCACCGGCTGCGGCTTCGGAAACTTCCATACGCCGCTCAGGATTTCCGCGCGCGAGCGATACAACCTCACCGTGTAGTTCCAACCCTTCACGATCGGCAGGCAGTTCGGGACCTGTCCGTCGCAGCCACCGAACTGGATGGCGACGGAGCCGTCGTCGCTCTTCCGGGCCGTGAGGTTGTTGACCGTGTACGCGTCGTACGGGTTCTTCTCGTAGTAGCCCTCGGCGTTGTAGAGACTGACAGACCAGAATGCGTCGACTGGCACCTCCCTGATGGTGGGCCTGTAGACCGTCGTGCCATCGTTCCGCTCGGGCGTGACGTTGAGGTACGTCGCGTCCTTGTCCGGATTGCCGCCCCAGCCCAGGGCGGTGCCGATCAGGTGGTGCACGGGATCCACCTCGGCCTTGGTACCGAATGCCTTCTTGAAGTCCGGGATCGTGGAGCCCAGCGCCAGTAGCGCATCGCGGACCTTTTTCTGGCCCGTGCCGTCCCAGTTCGGCAGCTCGAGCTTGCCGGTACTGGCCTGGCTGACTTTGATTGCATCCTGCAACGCATGGACCTTGGCGACGTCCTTCGGATCGGTCGAATCGACGAGCGTGCGGATGCCGACCACGGCATAGCGCGTCCCGACCTTGTTCCGATCGATGGTGTGCGTCCCGGCACCATAGACCGTCGTCGTGTAATGGTCCTGGCTGATGGTCTGCAGCGACTGGAAGCGACCGCCGGTATCCGGCAGCGTGATCGTCACCGGCCCCGCGTCGAGATCGAATACACCTGACGTATAGAGCGTGTCGCGATTGAGGCGAATTACCGTCTGGTTGTCAATCGACGCTGGCTCACGCCGATGGTGCAGCTTCCCAATGCCGGCCTCCTTGGCCAGGTTGGCTGCATAGGTATCGGACTCGGCACGGATGAAGTTGTCCACGGTGACGGCAGTTGCTGTGCCGGCGGTTTGCGCGACTAAGGATGAACTCCCGAGCAGTAAGACGACACCGAACGAAGCGCGAAGGTGGATCATGGGAATGTTGTCCTTCGTGTGCTTGCGACCACGGCCGTTCATCGCTGCCGCCGCGGCCGAAGGATATCGGTCCGGCGACACGGCCTACCACGGGTATCGGTATCGCTCGCTCTTCCGGCAGGGCGAGAATGCCAACGGCGGCGCGCTCGAGTACTTCGACAACGGCGTACTCGTCAACGGCTTCGCGCTGGTCGCCTGGCCCGCGGAGTACGGCGTAGGCGGCGTCATGACCTTTATCGTCAATCAAGACGGGGTCGTGTTCCAGAAGGATCTCGGTGATAAGACACCGGAGATCGTCGCCGCGATGGACGCTTACGATCCCGACTCGTCATGGACCGCCGTCGTCGACACCGAGGAAGCTCCGGCAACGCGACGGCGTAGCAACCGCAACGCAAAGCCTAACAACGCCTAAGCTGCGGCCCCGGCGCGCCCGGTCTCAGCGACCGGGAAAGAGCAGCGTCAGGGTTGCCCGCAACCCCCACTCCGGACCTTCACCCGGCGTCTCGGAAGTGGCGCACGCCGCCCTGCCAGCTCAGCATCTGCGAGCCCCACTTGGTGACCTTGGAATAGCCGAGATTGACAGGCACGTTCCAGTGCTCGCCGATCCAGTCATAGCTCGACTCCAGATTTACGGTGATCGTACGGCCGCCCGCAAACTGCCTGGACAGAAACGGCTGTATGAACGTATTGCTGATCTCGTTGCGGTCGTCGTCGCCGGCAAATGACCAGATGTGGTTGACCAGTGCGCCATAGGTCCAACCCTCCGGCGTCTGCTGCAGCGCGAGAACGGTCGGCCCGGCGCCCCATTTCTCGCTGCCCAGCAGCTCATCGGTGGCGGTGGGCAGCAGGAACACCGGTCCAGCGCCGAGGATCCAGCCGCCCACCGGCTCTTTCGGTGAAAAGAAGAACGACGGGTTGATGTCGCCGAGGCCGAACTGGCTGCCGGAGTCGCCAAAGACATCGTCCTGGTGGATCACCGGCACGATCACGCGGGTGATCAGGTTCAGGTGCTCGCTCAGGCTGTGCGGGATGACCGGCTGAACGTTCAGATAGTGCTTCGTGCCGTTCTCGGGACCGATGTCAAAGTCGACGTTGTACTGCATCGGCACGCTGATGAGGGCCGCTACGGGATTCGAAAGCTTTCTCGCGAGCTCGTCGGCGCTTTCCTGCGCGGACGCGAACGAGGAGGACAGGGTGGCAGCGACCGCGAGCGCACCCATGGCAGATCTCCAGTGCGCCATCGTGGACTCCTTTCCCCGTGATTGCGGTCGCAGGCCCCGCCGTAGTGAAACGCCGTTCGCGCGTCAGAACCTGAAGTTGACGTCGAGCCCGTACGAATCGCCCGGCGCGTCGTGGATGAACGACCCGCCGAACTCGGGCGCCGGGATGATCTCCGCCAGGTATTCCTCGTCCGCCACGTTGCGCCCCCAGGCCGTCACACCCCAGCGATCCCCGGCGAGCGTCACGCGCAGGTTGAGCACGGTGTAGGGGTCGCGCTTCTGCTTCGAGAACTCGCCCTGTCCGAAGCCGAACTGCGTAAACAGGTTGGGCAGGCGTTCGCCCTGAACTGGATGAAACCAGGTTTCACCGACGAAGCTCGCATCGAGCCGGGTCAGCAGTTCCAGGTCCCCGATCGGGAAGGTCAGTTCGGCCCCAAGGTTGCCGGTGTACTCAGGCGCATACGGGACCTCGTTGCCCTCGGTGTACGGCCGGCCATCGTATCGCTCGATCTCGCCATCGATGAACGCGTAGCCGCCAAACAGGCTCAGCATGTCGCCAGCCTTCCAGCGGAAGTCGAGCTCCGCGCCCTCGATCGACACCTCGTCGAGCGTCGTGACGACACGCAGCAGCCCGAACGGGCCGGCGAAGAAGTTGAAGAACTGCATGTCCTCGACGTCGGTGTAAAACAGTGCCGCATTCACGTTCACCGAACGGTCGAGAAAGAACGACTTGAAGCCAAGCTCGGCCGCCTTCGACACCTCCTTGTCGTAGCTGTCACTCACTTCGCGCAGGTTGGGCGTGCCATCGTCGAGGCTGAGCCCGCCATAGAACGTTTCGGCGGTGGCGGCGCTGCCGGACGAGTTGAAGCCGCCGCTCCGGAACCCATACCCATAGGACGCGAACAGCGCAAAGTCGTCGGTCAGCTCCCAATTGAGAGACGCCTTGGGCTGGAGCTGCTCAAAGGTCTCCGAGCGGTCCGGGATGCCATCGGTCGCGAACGCCGGGTTGACCGTGTACGCGGGATTGATGAACGGGTTGCTGCCGAACGAGAAACCCGGGGTCTGAGCTCGGCAGGACGTCGTGTCGGTCGCACTGCAGGTCGGCACGTTATTCGAGACCTCGCGGTCCTCGCTGTCGTAACGCGCCGCCAGGGCGAGCTCGAGATTGTCCAGCACGTCGAATGCGAGCTGCCCGAACACGGCGTGCACCTTGCTCGAAAAGCTGTCGTCGTACAGCAGGTCGGTCGGGTTCGGCCCGCTGGTCGGTACGAAGGGATCGGCCACCACGCCAACCCCGAGGTCCCCGCCCTGCGAGACCACGACGTCGCGGTCGATGTCGGCGAAGTACACGCCGCCCAGCCACCGCAGCCGCTGATCGCCGGGGGACGTCAGACGCAATTCGACGCTGGCGTCCTGTTGGTCGCGCTGCTGGTACTGGTAGCCGTCGCAGGTCGTCGGACTGTACGGCGGCAGAAAGCCCGCACCGCCGCCGCCCGCGGGCGTGAACCAGATACTGGAAGGAATCGCGAAAAACGGCGGTTCGTATCCAGGGTCGGTCAAATTTGAATCATTGGTGGTAGCGCAGCTTCCGGTGGCCTCGAATGCGTAGAGGCTGAAAGCGCCGCTGGTACCGTCGGTCAGAAAGAAGTTCGTCTGATCGTTCCACGCAACGTATCCGGTCAGTGTGGCAAAGCCCAGGTCCCAGTCGCCTTTGAGAGAGAGATTGACGTTTTCCTGCTCGTTCTGGGGCTCGATGTTGTTGATGTAACGGAAGTTGTGATCGTTGGGATCCTCATAGAACGCCGGTGCATTGAGGCCGGCCGCCGCATCGGCCAAAGCGATCGAGCCGTTGAAATTGATCGCGCCAGCATCGATCTCGGAATATTTCGCTTTGAAATCCAGTTCGCCTCCGCCGAGCTCGAACAGCAGTCGACCGGCGACGCCATATTCCTCGAACTTGTCGACGCAGTCGTCGCAGTCGAGCTTGAGGTTCTCCCACTGCCCGTCGGTGTTGCGCGTGTAGGCCGACAGCGAGCCACTTGTGTTCTCGCCGATGGGCCCGCCCACGTACAGGCTACCCTTGTAACTCGAGTCGCTGCCGATGCCGGCCGTAACATCCACGTCCCACTCCTCGCCGGGCTTGCGCGTTGTCATGATCAGCGCGCCCGCAACCGCGTTGCGGCCATACAGCGCGCCCTGCGGGCCCTTCAGGATCTCGATCTGCGTGACGCCCGACAGTTCCTGGTTGAGCGCGTTCGGGTTGGTCTGCAGTACGCCGTCGATCACCAGCGCGAAATTGGTCTCGGCGTCGCGCCCGGTGTTGATCCCGCGGATCGTGACCTGCATGTCGCCGGCCTCGGCGGTCTGCACCTGGGCGACGCCCGGCGTCAACGCGATGAAGTCCTGCGGACGCTCGATGCCGGCGTTCTGGATGTCGCTCTGCGTGAACGCGGTGATGGTCGCCGGCACGTCCTCGATGCGCTCCTCGCGCTGCCGCGCCGTCACGATGATTTCCTCCAGTCCGCCGCTCGTCTGTGCTTGCAGGACGCCTGGCACCGCAATTAGCGTTGCGCCGTTGGCGGCTGCGAGTGCGAACAACCGAGACCTGCCGTACCTCATGACGATCCCCCAGCGTTGTGGAAACTTCAGGCCGCGCGATGCGTTGGGCATCGGGATTTGCGGGCAACATACCACTCGTCCTTGTCACCGACAAATTCCTTACGGCCCGGCGCGCTGCGATATCGAGCCGCTGGCAGTGCTGATACGCTTCGGCTCGATCTGTACCTGAGTGCGGTTACATGCCCGTCGACGACATCAACGGCCACGAGATGTACTACGAGGTCCTCGGTCAGGGCGACCCGGTGCTCTGCATGGGCGGTTGGGGTACGTTCTGTCACGAAAACCATGGACATCTCGCACGGGGCCTCGTGGACCGGCACCAGGTCATCCTGTTCGACTACCGGGGCATCCGTGAATCGGGCGATGACCTGTCGCAGCCATCGACGATGGCGCTGCATGCCGGAGACGCTGTTGCCCTGCTCGACCGCCTCGGGCTCCGTCGCGTGCATCTCGTCGGGCTCGTCGGCATGGGCGCCTGTATCTGCCAGGAAATTGCGATCCGCCGTCCCGACCTCGCCCGGAGCATGCTCAACATGGGCGCATGGTGCGAGGTGGACGAATACCTCCGCGACCAGCTCGAGATGTTCCGCTGGCTGCATCGGGACCTCGGGTTCTTCGCCTTCCAGAAGGCAGTCACGCTGCTTTCGTTCGATGCCGGGTACTACAACCCGAACAGGGACCGGCTGCTCGGTCCAAATGGCGGCTGGAAGGAGCTGAACGGCCGTTTCCCGGCGCACTCGCGCCTGATCGACGCCTGCGTAGGTTTCGAGTCGAAGCGCCGCCTCGATCAGATCCGCTGCCCGTCACTGATCATTCACGCCGGCCGCGACGTCGTCACGACGCCTCGTCACACGCGCCCGATCGAGCGAGGGATCCCCGGCGCGCAGGGGCTTTTCTGGGAGGACGTGGCGCACGTTGTTGCCGGACGCGAGCAGAAAATCCGCTTCGCGACCACTCTCTTCGACTGGCTGGCCAGCAATTGACCGGCTGGGCCGCTCAAGCGGCCGGCAATTCCCGCAGGTAGTCCTCGACCCAGGCGCGATCCACGACGTCGGCGTAGCGCCGCCCGACGTCATCGAGGTTCGCGAGATGCTGCCGCTCCTCGGCGTCACCGCAGCAATCGGCTGCAACCAGCACGCGAAAGCCGTAGGAGAACGCGTCGACGACCGTCGCCCGGACACATCCGCTGGTCGTGCAGCCGGTGACGATCACGGTGTCGATCGATTGCCGAACCAGCCACGTGATCAGCGCGGTCTTGAAGAACATCGACGCGGCGGTCTTGGCGTAGGTGAAGTTGTCCGGATGGTCGATTCGCGGATCCATCGCCGTACACGGGTGGCCGTGGAAGAACTCTTCGCGCACCGGCCTGACCTTCCAGTGCGGCATCTCGGCCGCCGTGTGGTACGCCGTATAGCAGGCGGCAATCGGCACCTTGTGGTGACGTGCGATCGCCAGCAGGGCTGCGGTCTGATCGCGTGCCGCGTGGATCATCGCAAGGCCGCCGAGGGGAAACTTCGGGTCAGTGAAACCGGTCTGAAGATCGACCACCAGTATCGCGGGGCGCCGTCCGGCGCCGACCTTCGTCGCGCCGTAGCCGACGTTCGTGTAACTGTCGCTCATGCCGCCCTGCTCGCCTTCTTCCTTTCAGTGACGCGCTGCGAGAACTGCGGCTGGCGCGGCGGCTCGAGGCCGGTTTCCTCACGGCAGCGCGCCTTGAGCTCATCAATCGAGTCGAAGCCGCGATCGAAGAGCTTCACCGACTTGCGTTCTGCACGCAGCTTCTCGCGAAGCGCGCTCGTTGCATCTGCATCAGCGGTCAGGTCGTCGCGGATGACCACACCGTAGGAGAGTGCGCCCTTCGCGGTGACGAGGCCCGCCTGCACATCAAACTCGACGCGTTCCACCTCCCGCTCGTAGGGATCGCCGCAACCACCACCACCCCAGGTCTCGGCGAGCAGCAGGTCACCAGTCTCGACCTTGATTCGATCGACCTTCGACGGCAGCAGCTCGCTGCTGCCGTCGCCCCCGATCAATGTCTTGCGGCTGCGGGCACCCGCCAGCCCTCCGTTGACGCCCCACGGGTAGGTGAGCCAGCGGTCGTCGTGGATCGAGATCTCGCCTGGCTCGAGGAACCGGTATCCGATGCGCAGCCCATTGCCGCCGCGGAAGCGTCCGGCGCCGCCGGTGTCCGGAATCGTCTCGTAGGTCTCGATCCGCAGCGGAAAATAGCTTTCCAGGAACTCGTTCGGCACGTTGGTAAACGAGGGCCAAAGTGAATGTCCGTCGGGACCGTCGCCGAAGGGCTTGCCCGGAACCCCGCCGAAGGTGATCTGGTACAGCTGGTACCACTCGCCCTTGCCGTCGTAGCCGGAATACATGAAGTGCGGGCTATCGGAGAACCCGGCAGCGCACATGAAGGCCGGGTTACCCTGGCCGAGCAGACCACCCAGGACGTCGAAGATCCGGCCGAGCGCATGCGTGCGGCAGGACAGCGCCGCTGGCTTCAAGGGCTTGAGCAGCGTGCCGGGTGGTATGCGAACCTCCATCAAATCGTAAAAGCCGTCGTTGAACAGGATCTGCGGGTCGAACACCATGATCATGTAGACGCCCGCAAACATCTTGAACATCTCTTCGTTCAGCAGGAAATTGATCGAGGAGATCGATTGCGGGTCGGTGCCGGCGAAATCGAAGATGCACTTGTCCCCCTCGCGCCACATCGAGCACGCAATGCGGTAGGGCCCCATGCCGAGGCCGTCGTCGCAGATGTAATCCTCGAAGTACTGCTTGGTCTCGGGGACGGTCCTGCGGATCAGCTGACGCATGGCGCGCTTGTTGCGCTCCAGCATCCCGTCCATGGCCGAATGGAACACGTCGTCGCCGAATCGCTGCGCGATCTCCACGCAACGGATCGCCGCGGTACGCAGCGCCGCGACGATCGCGTTGAAGTCCGAGTAGTTCCAGGTCGGCAGCCGGCAGTTGTGCAGCACGACCCGGAGCAGGTCGTCCTGCAGCTTGCCACCTTTGACGATCTTGACCGGCGGCACGCAGACGCCTTCCTCGTAGACCGTGCGCGCATCGGTCGGCAACGACCCCGGCACCTTGCCGCCGACGTCGGTCATGTGCCCGAACATCGCCGACCAGGCGATGATCCGGCCGTCCTTGTATACGGGCATCAGCATCAGCCAGTCGTTCTGGTGACTGATCGCACCGTTCACGGAATAGGGATCGTTGGTGAGGAAGATGTCGCCCTCCTCCACCGTGCCGTCGTAGCCCTGCATGAAGCCCCAGATGAACGACCCGAACTGACCGACGACCATCTTGCCTTCGAGGTTCGCGATCATCGGGAACTCGTCGTGCTGCTCACGGATGCCCGGTGACATCGCCGTGCGGAACAGCACGGTGTCCATCTCGAAGCGTGCATTGCGGAGCGCGCTCTCGATGATGTCGATGGTGACGGTGTCGACCTTCACCTTCTTCATCGGCTTGCGGTTGCGCTGAATGATCTTTGCGGGCATGTAGGTCGCTCCGGAAGGTCGGGATCGGGCGGGGTCAGCGGCGAGCGCGGCGTGCAGGCTTCGGGCTCCTCGCCGGTCGGCGCCGACTTGTCGCGCCGGATCCGTTGGTCGACTTGCGTGCGGGCCGATAACCGTCGGGATAGATCAGGATGTTGCCGTACGCATCGATACGGCCGTGGTGCCCGGGCAGGATCACGGTCGTCGAATCCATTTCCATGACGATCGCGGGACCCGCGATTCGATTGCCGGCTTTGAGCGCCGCACGGTCGTAGACGGTGGCTACTCGGTCCTTACCGTCCACGTATACCTGCTGGCGACCGACCGCCGCCTGCGCGGGCGACGACCCGCCCTGCGCGATCCGATGACGCTTGATGCTGATACTCCGTCCCTGTGCGACCGCGCGCAGCGCCACGAATTCGTGCTCGAGCGGCAGCGCGAAGGTGAACAGGCGCGTGTGTTCGGCATCGAACGGCCGCCGGATCGCATCCAGGCCGTCTTTGCTTAGGCGTTCGAGGTCGACATCGATCGTGAGCCGGAGACCCTGGCCGTGATACCTGACATCGACCTGGTATGAGAAGTCCATGTCCGCAGTCGCTACGCGATCGCGGGCGAGCGCCTTGGCCGCACCGTCGGCGAGCGTTCTGAGCTGGCCGGCGATCTCCTTCGGCGTCGTCTCCGATAGCTTGCGGATGTAGGTGCGCGCGGACTCGTCGCGCACCGCGGTCGTCGCGTCGCCCAGGGCACACAGCACGCCGGGGCCCGGCGGGATGATCGACGGCCAGGAGCCGAGCAGGCGTGACAGTGCGTTTGCGTGCAGAGGCCCGGCGCCGCCGAACGCGATCAGCGCGTAGTCGCGCGGGTCGTGTCCCTGTTCCACGGATACCAGCCGCAACGCCCCGACCATGTTTTCGTTGACGATGTCGTAGATGCCGAGTGCTGCGTTTCTCACGTCGCGCCCGAGCGCCTTGCCGATCTTCTCCACGGCTGCATGGGCGAGCTTGCGGTCGAGCGGCATATCGCCGCCCAGCCGCTGCATCTCCGGCAGGTAGCCGAGCACGACGTTCGCATCCGTGACGGTCGGGTCCACGCCACCTTTGTCATAGCACGCGGGCCCCGGCTCAGCGCCTGCTGACTGCGGGCCGACGCGCAGCGCACCAGTCAACTCCGGAACGTGCGCGATCGAGCCGCCGCCCGCACCCACCGTCCGAATGTCCACCGACGAGGCGCGCACCGTGATGTCGCCGACGGTGGTTTCGCGGCGCAGCCGCGGCTGGCCGCCATTGATCAGGGCAACGTCGGTCGACGTGCCGCCGACGTCGATGGTGAGCAGATTCGGAAAGCCGGCCTGGACCGCAACCCAGAGCGCGCCAGTGACGCCGCCCGCCGGACCCGACATCAGCAGGTTGACCGGAAAGTCCTCGGCCGACCGCGCGGAGGCCAACCCGCCATCCGAACGCAGGATATGCAGCTTCACACGGCTCGCACGCTCCTCGAGACGTGCCTTGAGGTTGTGGACGTACGTCTGGACACGCGGTCGCACGTAGGAATTGGCGACCGTCGTCACGGTGCGCTCGTACTCCTGCATCTCCGGGACTACCTCCGACGAGAGCGAGACCGGCACGCCGGGCAGCACGTCCTGCGCGATCTCCTTGATGCGCCGCTCGTGGCGATCGTTCGCGAACGCGTTTATGAGCGAGACGGTCAGCGCCTCGATCCCGCGTATCGCGAGACCGTGCAGGTCCTCGCGCAGGCGCTTTTCGTCGAGCTTCGCGACGATGTCTCCCTTTGCTCCGACGCGCTCATGCGCTTCGATGGTCAGTGCGAGCGGCGCCAAGGGAAGTGATTTGTTGTAGATCACCCACCCCCCGAGACCGCCCGGCACGAAGCTTCGGGCGATCTGCAGTACCTGCCGGTAACCACGAGTCGTCACCAGCCCGACACGCGCGCCCGTGCCGGTCAGCACCGTGTTGGTCGCAATCGTTGTGCCATGCATGACGTGGTCGATCTGCGTTGGCGCGATTCCGGCCAGGCCACAGACGCGGTCGAGGCCCTGCAGCACGCCGACCGACTGGTCCTTCGGTGTGCTCGATACCTTCGCCTTCCACGTCCGGCCGCTGCCTTCGTCGACCAGCAGAAGATCCGTGAACGTTCCGCCGACATCGACGCCCAGTCGATAGCTCATGCCTCACCTCAGACCTTGTCCTGCCGTACCCGGAAAAACACCCGCCTTGACGAGCATCCCCGGCACGGGGCGCCCGAGTTGCTCCTGCAGCCACTTGCTCGTGTCGATCAGCGCTTCGAGGGAAATCCCCGTCTCGAATCCGGAGCGCTGCAGCATATACACAAGATCCTCGGTCGGTATGTTTCCGGTCGCCGCGGGCGCGAACGGACAACCGCCGATGCCCCCAAGGCTTGCATCGAGCATGCGCACCCCCGCCTCGACGGCCGCATACGCGTTGGCAAGGCCGGTGTTGCGCGTGTTGTGGAAGTGACCGCGCAAGGGGGTCGAAGGCACGGCGGCGCGCACCTGCCGCACCAGCTCCGTCACCTGTGCGGGCACGCCGACGCCGATCGTGTCAGCCAGCGCGATCTCCGACGGCGCCGACTTCGCGACCTCGCGCGCGATGTCGACGACACGCGCAACGGGCACCTCACCCTCGAACGGGCAGCCGCACACCGCAGAAATCGTGATCTGGGCGCGAATACCCGCCGCACGCGCGGCCGCCGCGATGTCGTGCCATGCGGCGATGGATTCCGCGGTGCTCGCGCCCTGGTTGCGACGATTGAAGGTATCGCTCGCCACCACCGCCATGCCTACCTCATCGCATCCGGCAGCAACGGCACGATCGAAGCCCCGGCGGTTGAGTACCAGGCCGACGAAACGGACGCCCTCCTGCCGCGGTAACGACTTGAATACTGCCTCGGCATCGGCCATCTGTGGCACCCGCGCCGGATTGACGAAACTCGCGACCTCGATGTGACGCAGCCCGGCCGCGATCATCCGTTCGATGAGCTCGACCTTGGTCGCGGTCGGAAGGACGCCGGGTTCGTTCTGCAAACCGTCGCGAGGTCCGACTTCGAGGATCTCGATCAGGCGCGCCATGCCACGGATTGTAGCCGTGTTCCTTTGGCCTTGACCCTGCACTCGAGCGACGGTTAAAACAGGCGTTGCGATCAGCCAGCACAGCCGGGCGCCGCAGGGCGCCGCCACCAGGTAACCCGAATGACCGCCACGACGGAAACCAAGGGCCGCGAATCGATGGCCGGCCCGCTGGACGGGCTGCGTGTCGTCGAGCTCGGCACGCTTCTGGCCGGGCCGTTTTGTGGCCAGTTGCTCGGCGATTTCGGCGCTGAGGTGATCAAGATCGAGCCGCCCGGGCAGGGCGACCCGATGCGCACCTGGGGTCAGGAAAAAATCAACGGCAAGTCGCTGTGGTGGCCGGTCGTGGCCCGCAACAAGAAGGCGATTACGCTGGACCTGCGCCAGCCGGAAGGTCAGGCCGTCCTGAAGGAGCTGGTCGCCAAGTGCGATTTTTTGCTCGAGAACTTCCGGCCCGGCACGATGGAAAACTGGGGTCTGGGGTACGAGACGCTTTCGGAGATCAATCGCGGGCTGATCATGATCCGGGTGTCAGGCTATGGGCAGACCGGACCGTATTCCCGCCAGGCCGGCTTCGGCTCGATCGGCGAAGCGATGGGTGGCCTGCGTTACGTGGTTGGCGATCCCTCTACGCCGCCTTCGCGCATGGGCATCTCGATCGGCGACTCGCTCGCCGCAACCTACGCCTGTCTGGGTGCCCTGGCGGCCCTGCAGCACCGGGAACGCACCGGCCGCGGCCAGGTCGTCGATTCAGCGATCTATGAGGCCGTGCTGGCCATGATGGAATCCCTGATTACCGAATACGACCAGACAGGCTTCATACGCGAGCGCACCGGCGCCGTTCTGCCGAACGTCGCGCCCTCGAACGTCTACCGGACACGCGACGGGCTCGTCCTGATCGCAGCGAACCAGGATGCGATCTTCGCGCGCCTGGCGGCGGCGATGGGGCAGCCGGAGCTCGCCAGCGACCCGCGTTATGCCACACATGACGCGCGCGGCGCGCGCCAGGCGGAGCTCGACGCGCGCGTGGAGAGCTGGACGCAGATCCTGTCGACGCGCGACGTGCTCGACCTGATGGAGCGCCACGCCGTGCCGGCGGGGCAGATCTACCGGGCGCCCGATATGCTTGCCGATCCGCACTTCCTGGCTCGCAATGCAATCGTCACCGTCCCGCATCCGGACTTCGGCGCGCTCCGCATGCAGAACGTCGCGCCCCGCCTGTCGGAATCCGCGGGAAGCATACGCAGCCCGAGCCCTGCCATGGGCGAGCATAACGAGGACGTCTACCTCGGCCTGCTGGGCATGCCGCGCGCGCGCTTCGACCGGCTGAAGGAGCAGAAGGTCATTTGATAGTACTTCCGCGCCAGCGGCCCGGCGGCAGCTTCAGCTGTCGCATGAGGCTGCGCGCATCCGCCGGTGCGCGCAGCTTGACGTCGGTGTTGTCGAAGTAGCAGTACACGTCCCGGCCCGCCGGCCGGCGTGCCAGGCGGTGATGCGGGCCGCCCAGCGCGAGATCGCCACCGGACCGTAGCCGCTGCGGTAGAGCTCGCGGTCGCCGTGCAGGCGCATGTACATGAACTCCGCAGTCACGTCCCGCGGCATCGGCCACTTTCGCGCCGTTTCCGCGATGACGAGCGCAACGTTGTGGGCGCGCAGCAGCGCGATGAAACGCTCGTCGACAAAACTCTCGTGGCGGATCTCCATCGCATGCCTGAGCGGGCGCGGCCGGTCGATCGCCAGATGACTCCGACCATGCATGCGTTGGTGCCGCCTTCGCGCGAGCTTGAGCGCGGCTGCAGTATCGACGGGCAAGAGTTCCAGGAACGCCTCGAAACGGCCCGGGTCGAACCGCAGGTTCGGAGGAAACTGCCAGAGGATCGGGCCCAGCTTCGCCCGCAAGGCAAGTACGCCGGATGCGAGAAAATTTGCGAGTGGCTGCTGCACGTCGCGCAGCTTCAGCATGTGCGTGATGAAACGCGGGCCCTTGACTGCGAACACGAACTGCTCCGGCGTATCCGCGTGCCACTGCGCCCAGCTCTCCGGCCGCTGCAATGAATAAAACGATCCATTGATCTCGATCGTCGGAAAAATACGGGCGGCGTAGCGCAGCTCCAGCCGCTGCGGCAGTTCTTTCGGATAAAAGACCCCGCGCCAAGGCGCATAGCGCCAGCCGGAAACTCCGATCCGGATCCGGGGGCCCATTCCGCTTTTGGCGGACAGTCCGGTCTCAGTCGCGTGCCAACGCCGCCGCGAACCTGCGCTCCACGTCCACGTAGGCGTCCTTGGCGATGTCGAACACGACCTTGATGATCCTGCCGCCCGAAAACGGGAACTTCGGCGGGTATTCGCTGGAGACGGCGTCACCGCTGTCATAGCCGACGCACAGCCCCTCGCCGCAGATGGCGTAGTGGCCGCTCTGCGTGCGGAAGTCGCCGCTCCCGGCCGCCTTGTCATCGACGTACAGCGTCATCTTCCCGAGCGCCTCCATGCTCTTGCCGATCGATTTCTTGGCGAAGTCCACGCCCACGATGTGCTTACCGGACTTGGGTGCCGGGCATGCGAGGCGCTGTTCGGGCGGAATGCCGAGGAAGCTGTATACGAAGCAGAGCTGGCCGTCCTTGACGAACATCGTGTACCCGCCGAAGCGAGAACCCTGCGCGACGATCACGCCCTGCGAGTCGCCGGTGAACTCGACCTCGGCGAGAATCTTGAACGACACCCCGAGCGTTCTCGCGGCGGAGGCTTCCGGAATCTCCGTCGTCCCGGGATAGTAGACGTACCGGCCGCTGGCGGGCGCCGCTGCCTTGTACTCGAGCTCGTGGATCTCGCAAACGCTGATGTCCATGAGCGGCAGCACGTTGTATTTCTTCGCTTCCGCCATCCACAGCGCGGCCAGCTCCTTGACCTTCTTGGGGTACTTGTCCGCGAGATCCTTCGCCTCGGAGCGATCCACGTCCGTGTGGAAGAGTTGCCAGCGGTCCTTGTCGAAATGGCCGATATTGGAGGGCAGCGGACCATGTTCGGTCGGCGACTTCCAGCCCTTGCTCCAGATGCCGCGCGTGCCGATCATCTCGTAGTACTGCTTCTTCTTCGTCGCTGCCTTGGCCTTGTCGAAGCTGTAGCGCATCGACACGCCGAACAGCGGCGTCTGCTTAACGCCGTCGACGACAGCGGCATCTTGACGCCGCAGCACTCGAGAATAGTGGGCATGATGTCGGTGCAGTGATGGTACTGGTGGCGCAGTTGGCCGCGCGCCTTGAATCCCTTTGGCCAATGGATCACCAACGAATCGGCGGTCCCGCCTGAATAGCCCGAATAGCGCTTGAACATCCGGTACGGGGTCGAGAACGCCACGGCCCAACCGGTCGGATAGTGGTTGTAGGTGTCGGGTGAGCCCAGCTTGTCGATCATCGCCAAGTTCTGCTTCAGGTCGTCGGGAAAGCCGTTGAAGAACCGGTTTTCGTTGACCGAGCCGTCGGGGCTGCCCTCGCCGGAGGCGCCGTTGTCGGCGCAGTAGAAGATCAGCGTGTTGTCGAGCTGCCCCGATTCCTCGAGGTAGTCGATGAGACGGCCGACCTGCACGTCGGTGTATTCGGAGAAGCCGGCGAAGACCTCCGCCATGCGGCAAAAGAGCTTCCTCTCGTCGGCCGAGAGCGTGTTCCAGGGACGCACGCTGTCGCTCTCGGCGAACGTGCCCTTGCGCATCGGGTTGATGGGCGTGAGCTCGGTGCCCTTCGGCAGGATGCCGCGGTCGATCATCCGGTTGAGCACCCATTCGCGGTAGGCTTCGTAGCCGTCATCGAACTTGCCCTTGTACTTCTCGATGTACTCCTTGGGCGCGTGGTGCGGCGCGTGGTTGGCGCCGGGGCAGTACCAGAGGTACCACGGCTTCTCGGGTTTCGACTGCCTGGTGTCGCGGATGAAGCTGATGGCCTTGTCGGCGATGTCCTTCGAGAAATGGTACCTGTCCTCGGGACGGTAGGGCTGCTCGACGTAGTGATTGTCCTCGATGAGCTCGCGGTACCACTGGTTCGTCTCGCCGCCGATGAAGCCATAGAAGCGGTCATAGCCGAGCCCGAGCGGCCAGCTCTTCTTGGAGCCGCCGATGTCGAACGCATCGACCGGCACGTTGTGATTCTTGCCCACCCAGAACGTGCTCCAGCCAGCATCGCGCAGCACCGTCGCGATGGTGGCGTTCTCCTTCGGGATGTGTCCGCTGTAGCCGGGGAATCCGACCGCCGATTCGGAGATCGAGCCGCAACCCTTCTGATGATGATTGCGGCCGGTCAGAAAGCACGAGCGGGTGGGCGAGCACACCGACGTGGTGTGCCACTGCGTATAGGTGAGCCCGTTCTTCGCCAGCTGATCGAGCGTCGGCATGTTGATACGCCCACCGTAGGGCGACCACGCGGCCTGCCCTGTGTCGTCGTAGAGAATGACCAGCACGTTCGGTGCGCCCTTGGGTGCCTTCGTGTCGAGAAAGGCGTCCCAGTCCGGTTTCGAATCACGGATATCGAGCTTGATGCTGCTCGGAACTTTCTGGCCATTTCGCCTCCTCAGTCAGAGCGCCTCACCTCACGCTGGGGTTGCTCATTTCACTTCCTCGATCTCGGCGCGCGCGTTGCCGTCCCGGCTCGCGGCGACGGAGACCGTCGGAAGGAAGAACTTGTAGGCCTGGATCGCGCGCGTGAGATCCGCGTCGGAGGCTTGCTGCACCGTCTTCGCGGTCGGATAGCCGCCTTTGAATTCGTAGTCGGTGGCCTTCATCGATCCCTCCTGACCAGTGCGCATCCAGGATCCTGAACAACTCTCATCTCTTCTCGTCGGCGGATGGCAGGAAAAAGCGGAACGTCGAGCCGACGCCTTCCGTGCTTTCCACGCTCACCGTTCCACCGTGCGCCTCGACGAAGGTCTTGACGATCGCGAGACCGAGACCCGCACCAGCGTCGTCGGGTGATGTGGTTTCGTGCTTGTCGAATACACTCTGGAGGCGATCGGCCGGGATCCCGGCACCGTTGTCCCGCACCCAGCATTCCACGCCACCACCGCTTCGCTCTCGAGCTCCGATCTCGAATTGGCGATCAGGTTCTGGAAGATCCGCCTGAGCAGACTCGCATCGGCGTACGCGCTGAGTTCCTCGGGTACGTGGTTGAGAAGCTGGGTGCTGGACGTACCGGCCACCGGATGCAGATCGTGGATCAGCGCCTCCACCAGCGGCCAGAGATCGAACCAACGACGCTCCAGCCTGACGCCGGACTCGGTGCGGACATTGGCGTTCTCCTTGAGAATCCGATCCACGAGAGTCGTGAGGTGCTGAACGTTCCGATGCAGCGCCTTCAGCATCGGCGACACCGGGATCGTTACCGATGGTGTCGCGGACGAATCGAGCACCCGGGCCGCGAGCGCAATCGCGTTCAGGGGTGTGCGCAGGTCGTGCGTGACGAAGGCGAGATACTCATCGCGCCGACGCTGCACTTCGAGCGCCTGCTGCGTGGCGAAGGTCTGCACGGCCAGGCCGATCGCTTCGTCGAATACGCGGTTAAGGATGTGGAAGGCCTGACCCTTGACGGCGATGCCGTTGCTCTCAGCCAGGTCGTGTATGCAGCCCCGCAGGATGCTGTACTCCGCAACGACCTCGACGATGTCGAAACCGGTCTGGTATCGCTCCATCCCGTGGGCCGGCGAACTGCCCTCGACTAGCGTTTGTGCAATCGATTTGTCGGCGACTTTCCGAAGCGCCACGGACAGCTCGTCCAGGAGCGCGGGCACATGATCGTTCAGCGTCGGCGTGTCCAGGCCCTGTGCCGAGGGAAGCTTTCGCACCTGCTCCCGCCAGCGCGAAAGCAACGTTGCGCGCTCACGCTGAATCAAGGCTGCGAGTTCGTCGAGTTTCTGCATGAAGCATGATTACCCGTCAATCCCACGGCGCACGACACGTAGGTTCGTGGCTATCGCTGTCGCCAACGCGATCAGGGCCGGCGAAAGCCCGGGCGCTGTCCTCCGAAGGAGCGATTCTGCCGGCAACCGATGATTTTTCGAACGTGGCATGGGAGACGTCCCTGTCGATGCGGGATTACTGGAAGGGAAAGACTCTCTTCCAATCCTTTTTCATGTCGACGACCACCCAGTTGCGCGCGTTGGCCTCGTCGAGGGCCTTGTCGAGACGTCCGATCGACGAGGCGCGGTCATAGGCCGTCTCCCGATCGGCGTCGGTGTGGTGCACGATCAGCGCAAAGCGCGGCCCGGATCCGGTCGCGACGTACTGCAGCATCTGCAAATCGCCGTCGGAATTGCCGAACGCGGCGATCGGTTTGCGGCCGATGAATTTCTGGATGCCGACGGGCTTTCCCGGCCCGTCGTCGACGTGGTCGACCTGCGGCAGGCGCATCAGCACGGGTCTGTCGTCGACCATCTTGAATTCCAGCTTGCCCATGCTGCCGACGACTTGCTCCGGCGGAATGCCGTACACCTTTTCCGTCCACGGCCGCATGAAATCGACGACGCCGCCCGACACGATGTAGGTCTTGAAGCCGTTGGCCCGAAGGTAAGCGAGCAGCTCGCGCATTGGCTGGTAGACGGTCTCGGTATATGGCCGGTTGTATTTCGGATGCCGCGCCTTGCCGATCCAGTCGGTGGCGATGCGATTGAATTCATCGCTCGACATTCCGGTGTGCGTCGCGGCCATCAGTTCACCGATACCCTTCTCGCCTTGCCCCGCGAGCGCCTTAATGTCGCGTTCGAGCACCGCCTTGTACGGCTGCTTGTCCTTCCATTCCGGGTGCTGCGGCGCCAGCGTCCTGACGCGATCGAGCATGAACGCCATCTGCACATACATCGGCTGCTCGGACCATAGCGTGCCGTCGTTGTCGAACACGGCGATGCGCGCCTCGGGCGCTACGTAATCCTTGCCAGCCTTGCGCGTGACCGCCTCGACGAAAGCGGTGATTCGGTCCCGGGCGTCGCCCTTGTTCCAGGACGGAAGTGGATCTGCTGTCTGAGCAGCGGCCGCACCGCAGGATACGGTTGCAAACAGGGCCCACAGCGATGACCGTCTGATCCACATGGTGCGCGCTCCCTTCCCACCCATTGCGGTCGTCCGGACGACGGAGGTTCGCGATCATGAGCCGCTGAGTTTTGACTGACAAGCCGCCGCGTTCGGTGGCGGTGCTGGCGGGGCGCACAGCTTGACCCCGGCATGGCTGTCCGCGAGACTCGCGCGGGCCCTGGGGAGGTGACGTGTCAGCCTGGTCTCGCGCTTTGGATGCCGCGGCGCAGACGCCGCCGTCACGCAACCGTTACGTCGACTTACTGCGCGCCGTGTCCATCGGCGCCGTCGTCGTCGGTCATTGGGTGATCGCCGCGCCATGGATCGACGATGGTCAGCTGCAGCTTGACCACATGCTCGCCGTGGAGCCCTGGACACAGTGGCTCACGCTGCTGTTCCAGGTCATGCCGGTGTTCTTCCTGGTGGGTGGTTATTCCAACGCAGCCTCATGGGACGCCGCGCAACGCGCCGGCACGCCTTACGGCACATGGATCGCGGGTCGCGCGCGACGATTGATCGGCCCGATCGTGCCGCTGATCCTAGTGTGGGCCGCCATGGCGTTCGTGTTCCGCCTCTTCGGCGTGAGCTACGAGATCATCCGCCCAGGATCGATCCTTGCGCTCGTGCCGATGTGGTTTCTCGCCGTCTACCTCCTCGTAGTACTGCTCGTGCCCGTTACGCGCGCCGCGTGGAAGCGCTTCGGTATCTGGTCCTTCTGGGCGCTGGTCACCGCCGCGGCATGCGTGGACGTGGCTCGTTTCCACGACGGGCATCGCCCGGCCGTCGGCTGGGTCAACTATCTCTTCGTCTGGGTCGCAATGCACCAACTCGGCTACCTGTGGCGCGACGGGCGCCTGGCCGGTCCGCGACGTGCTCTCCCCTGGCTGGCAGGCGGTGTGCTCGCGTGGGTGGCGCTCACGCGCTACGGCCCATACCCGATCAGCATGGTAGGAGTGCCGGGCGACGAGGTCTCGAACACCCTCCCGCCCGACATCCTACTGCTCGCGCTCGGCGCTGCGCAGACCGGTCTCGTGCTGGCGCTCGAGGGCCCGATGCGCCGCCTGCTCGACAGTACGCGCGTGTGGGCCGCGACGGTGCTTGTGAACGGCACGATCATGACGGTGTATCTGTGGCACCTGACCGTGCTCGCGCTGCTGGTTGGGCTCGCGAAGCTCGCGGGCGGAATCGGGCTTCATTACGTGCCGGGAAGCCAGGCGTGGTGGCTTGCGCGAATCCCATGGTTCGTCGCGCTGACCGCGGGAATGGTCCTGTTGCTGCCGCTGGTGGGACGTTTCGAGCGCGCTTCGCCGCCGCCTGCCAGCTTCCGCCCGTCCAGCGCCCGTATCCTGATCGGAACCGCGCTCGTCAGCGCGGGGATCGCCTACCTGACGCTGGGCGGCATCGCTGCGGAAGGCGGAATCGGCGTGCGCAGCGTGGTCGTTGCGGGGACGATCTTCGGTGCGTGGTTGCTCGGCGCCATTGGAACGGCCGAACGGGCTGCACGACAGCGTACCTCTGCATGACCACACTCAAGGCCGTATCCCTGGTCGCCGTGCTATTCGTCGGCCTCGCCGTCGGAATCTTCGCCGCCGCATTCCTGGGCTACGTCACGGTCCAGCTGGCGCTGCTGCTGCTGGTGGCGCTGTTGGGCATGTATCTCGGGTTCGGCGTACTGATCGCCGTCTATCGCTTCACCAGCAGACTCAAATAGGCATCGTCTGCTCCGGAGACCAGCCATGCGTATGCGCTATGCCGTTCTGCTCATTGTCTGCTCGGCAGTAATTCCCTCGCGGCCTGCGGCCGCCGAGGTGCCTGACGACCGCGCACGCGTGAACGCACTGGCGGACCGCTTCGTCGCCGAATACCGGACCAGGTTTCCCATCTCCTATGCCTTCAGCGGGCTACCGATGGAGCGGCACGACGGCATGGACATCAATGCGCCGGCTGAGCTCGCGCAATGGCATACCACGCTGAAGGGCATGGCGACGGAGCTCGAGCGCATCAAGCCCGACGCCTTTGCCGATGAACCCGAATGGGTGACCTGGCAATTTCTCAGGCACGCGTTCCAGGAGGATGCGGCGACCGAGATTTGCTGTGAGGAGCTGTGGAGCGTGTCGGCGTTCGGCTGGCAGGCAGGGCTGGCACAGGTCGCATCGATCCAGCCCGTCGGAAACGACGAGGCACGGGCACAGGCGCTGACGCGCTGGCGCAAGTTTGGAACCTGGATCGATCAGGAAATCGCGAACCTGAAGGAAGGCCAGCGTCTTGGGTTTTCGGGCACCCAGGTGAGCGTGAAGGCCACGATCGGGCAGCTCGAGGAGCTGCTCGCAGGTACGCCCGACAAGTCCGCCTTCATGCAGGCCGCCGAGCGTGACAAGACGCCTGGGTTTACCGCGGAGTGGAGTGGCGCGATCAAGAACACGTTGTGGCCGGCGCTGGAACGCTATCGTTCGTACCTGCGGGATGAGTATCTGCCGAAGGCGCGTCCGTCGGTCTCGATCGAGTCTCACCCCGACGGTCGCCAGTGCTATCGCGCGCTCATCTTCTCAACCGTCACGGTCGACGCCGATCCCGTCGCGCTGTTCGACATCGCCGCCGCAAAGGTCGCCGAGGAACAGTCAATGGCCCTGCGGCTGGGCAAGGCCATCTACGGCGACAAGGCGAAGGACTGGGACACGCTCGCCGAGATCATGAAGGCGGACCCGCGCAACCGTTTCGCGACACCGGAGGAAGTCCGCGCGTACACGCAGGCGACGATCGAGCGTGCCCATGCCGCGGGACCGAAGATCGTGTTGACGCCACCCACCGGCAAAGTGGTACTGGAGCCATTTCCGGAATTTCAGCAGGCATCCGCACCGGGTGGCCAGTATCTGCCTGCGGCCGATGACGGCAGCCGTCCCGCCACCTATCTCTTCCGGAACGTCGCTCACGACCTGTATCGGGCGTCTCTGCCAAACGTGATCCTGCACGAAACGCTTCCGGGGCATCATCTGCAGATCGCGTTTCTCGCCGAGCATGGCCGCAAGAACCTGCACCCAGCCGCGCGGCTGCTCTTCTTCAGCGGCCCCGGCGAGGGCTGGGCAACGTACTCGGAGGACTTCGCGCGCGAGATCGGCCTCTACGACTCGGACTACGAGTACATCGGCGGGCTGATGGCCTCGATCTCGCCGATGATGGTGGTCGATCTCGGGATGCAGGTGAAGGGCTGGAGCCCCGACCAGGCCATCGAATATCTGAAGAAGGCCATGCCGATGCGGCCGCCGGAGCGGGCGGCGCAGTCCGTGGCCACGATCTCCGGGCTGCCCGGATTCGTGCTCGCGTACCCGATGGGTGGCATGCAGTGGGCCAGGATGCGTGCGCGCGCCGAGCAGCAGCTGGGCGACCGGTTCGACGTGCGCGCATTTCATCAGCTGATGCTCCAGGACGGGATGCTGCCCTTCGCTGCCCTCGACGCAAAGCTCGACCGGTGGATAGCGCGCGGGGTTAAGTGAAACCTCCACAGGTCTGAAACTTCCGGGCGAGCAGCTTGTCATCACGGGGACGCTTGATGGCCAGGAGGGCACGCACTGGTCCTGTCACACCCGCCCGAGGGATTTGTCTATCAGCCGGAGTTCGTGAGTTCCGCCGAGGAAGCCGAACTGCTGGAGCTCGTCCGTGCGCTGCCTCTGAAGGAGGCGCAGTACCTCCAATACACCGCCCGCCGTCGAATCGTGAGCTTCGGCGGCAGCTACGATTTCAGCAGCCAGGAGCTGCGACCGGCGGGCCCGATCCCGGAGTTCCTGCATCCGCTCCGCGAGCGGATCGCTGCACTGATGCGCGTCCCGTCACAGTCGATTCATCACGCACTCGTCGCGGAGTACCAGCCGGGCACTCCGCTGGGCTGGCATCGGGACGTGCCGGACTTTGGCGTGGTCGGCGGGCTCTCGCTGCTCGGATTCGCGCGCATGCGTTTCCGGCCCTATCCACATCGCAAGAATGACCGAACCGCGCTCAAGCTCGATCTCGAGCCTCGCTCGGCCTATGCGATGCGCGGTGCCGCGCGGTGGCACTGGCAGCATGCGATCTCGCCCACGCACGAGCTGCGCTACTCGATCACGTTTCGCACCCTCGCGTCGCCGCTCGAGCGGGCCCAAGGCCGAAGCACAACCTTGCGCATGTAGGAAACGGCCGGCCTTGCTCGCTGCGCCGTCCGATCGAAAGAGCTGCGCCGTCCGATTGAAAGA
>Ga0268386_10000396_pt1 | contig 27065 bp, 38 predicted proteins | sample RVTome_15_FD_200260 | JGI IMG/M metagenome (GOLD analysis project Ga0268386, IMG submission 200260) | Soil microbial communities from uranium-contaminated site in the Upper Colorado River Basin, Wyoming, United States - RVT150D86... ... | reverse complement strand
GGAGACAACACCCAGATGGCTGTCGAGCTGATCACGCCGATCGCCATGGAGAAGGGTCTGCGGTTCGCGATCCGCGAGGGCGGCCGGACCGTCGGCGCCGGTACGGTCACGGAGATCCTGGAATAGAGGACGGCGGACGACGCCACAGAGGCACAGAACGCCATGATGTTGAACGAGAAGATCCGGATCCGGCTCAAGGCCTACGACTACCGGATCCTCGACCAGTCCACGAGCGAGATCGTTGAGACCGCCAAGCGGACCGGGGCGCGAGTGGCAGGACCGATCCCGCTGCCGACGGTGAAGAACCGTTGGACGGCCCTGAGGTCGCCCCACGTGGACAAGAAGAGCCGCGAGCAGTTCGAGATCCGCACCCACAAGCGGCTGCTCGACATCTTCGAGCCGACGCCGCAGACGGTGGACGCCCTGATGAAGCTGGACCTGCCGGCGGGTGTCGACGTCGAGATCAAGGCCTTCGGCAAGGAGCACGCCAAGTGATGCCCGAAGGGCATGACCGCGGACGGACGTGCCGTCCTGTCGGCACGTCCGTCGCTTCAGTTGAAGACGCGGGCGCGGGGCACTATCGCGGACGGCTGCGCGTGCGGGCCCGCGCGGTGATCGCTTGAACCGAAGGTGGAACCAATGCCAGTCGCGGGAATCATCGGTCGCAAGGTCGGGATGACCCAGGTCTACGCCAAGGACGGCAGGGCGATCCCGGTCACGGTCCTGGAGGCGGGGCCCTGCGTGGTCGTCCAGCGCAAGTCCACGGCGAAGGACGGCTATTCGGCGGTCCAGCTCGGCCTGGTCGACGGCCGCAAGGTGAAACACGTCACCAGGCCCATGAAGGGCCATTTCGACAAGGCTGGCCTGCCGCCCTGTCGGGTGCTCCGCGAGTTCCAGGTCGAGGACGGCGACGAGGTCAAGGTCGGGGACAAGGTCTCGGTGGAGCTGTTCGCTCCGGGCGACAGCGTGAGCGTCACCGGCGTGAGCAAGGGGAAGGGATTCCAGGGCGTGGTCAAGCGGCACAACTTCCGGGGCGGCGCCGCCACCCACGGCTCGATGTTCCACCGTGCTCCCGGCTCGATCGGCGCGTCGGCCTATCCGTCGCGGGTCCTCAAGGGGATGCGGGCGGGCGGACACATGGGGCAGGACCGTGTCACCGTCCGGAACCTCGAGGTGGTCCGAATCGACGCCGGCAACAACCTCCTGGTGGTCCGCGGCGCCGTGCCCGGGGCAGGCGGCGGCTACGTCGTCATCCGCAAGAGGTAGGGGAGATGGCGGAGAAGGAGAAGAAGGCCGCGGCCGAGAAAAAGCCCGCCCGGGCTCCCCGCAGCCGGTCGAAGGCGCCGGCCGAGGGCTCCCGGAGCGGCTCGCGACCGAAGCCGGCGGAGAAGGCTCCGGAGGCGCCCCGCGCAGCCCCGGTCGATGGCACGGTGGCCGTCTACAACGTCCAGAACGAGAGGGTCGGCGACGTGAGTCTGCGCCCCGAGGTGTTCGCGGTCGAGGTCAACCAGCACCTGCTCTACGAGGCGGTGAAGCAGTACCGGGCCGGAGCGCGGGCGGGGACCCACATGACGAAGAACCGGGCCCTCGTGTCCGGCTCGGGCCGCAAGCCGTGGCGACAGAAGGGGACGGGCCGTGCCCGCGTCGGGGAGATCCGGAACCCTCTCTGGCGCCACGGTGGCACCGTCTTCGGCCCCCAGCCCCGTGACTACTCCTATTCGATGCCGAGGAAGGCTCGGGCGGCCGCTCTGCGCTCGGCGCTGAGCCAGCGCGTGCACGAGGGGGCGCTGAAGGTGGTGGAGCGGTTCGCCGTCGAGGTCCCCAAGACGAAGGCGCTGAAGGGCATCCTCACCCAACTCGGCGTCTCCGGGAAGACGATCCTGGTGGAGCACCGGCCCAGCGAAGCCCTGGTGCTGTCCGGGCGCAACATCCCCGGGCTCCGGGTGATCGACGACTCGCACCTCACGGTGTACGACGTCCTCGACTGCCGGACGCTGCTGGTCTCCCAGGACGCCCTGGGCAAGCTGGAAGAGAGGCTCGCGCCATGACGCCCGTCGAGCACGCTGGCGGGAGGACGCCCGCGGGCCGGTCCCCCGCGACGGCGGAAGACGGAGAGACGAGATGAAGAACCTCTACGAGGTGATCCGGCGTCCCCTGATCACCGAGAAGTCCACCAACCTGAAGGAGACCCAGCGCGCCCTGTGCTTCGAGGTCCACCGGGATGCAACCAAGCCGGAGATCAAGAAGGCGGTGGAGTCGCTCTTCGCCGTGAAGGTGCAGAACGTCCGCGTGGCCAACGTCCACGGGAAGGTGAAACGCCAGGGGCGTTACCTCGGTAAGAGGCCGGACTGGAAGAAGGCCTGGGTCGTCCTGAAGAAGGGCGAGAAGATGATCGAGTTCTTCGAGCAGGCGTAGCGATGGCACTGAAGAAATTCAATCCGACCTCGCCGGGCCGCCGGTTCATGACCGCGCTGACCTTCGACGAGCTCACCAAGGACCACCCGGAGAAGCCGCTCACCGAGCCCCTCAAGGGGACGGGCGGGCGGAACAGCCGCGGCCGGATCTCGGTCTGGTTCCGGGGCGGCGGTCACAAGCGCCGCTACCGGATCGTGGACTTCCGCCGCGACAAACGGGACGTGCCGGCGAAGGTCGCCGCCATCGAGTACGACCCCAATCGCTCGGCCCGCCTGGCCCTCCTGCACTATGCCGACGGCGAGAAGCGCTACATCCTGTGGCCGGAGGGCATGAAGGTCGGCCAGACGGTCTCGACCGGCGAGGGAGCCGACATCCTCCCCGGAAACTGCCTTCCGCTGAAGATGATTCCCGCCGGCACCATGGTCCACAACATCGAGCTGCGCCAGGGGAAGGGTGGCCAGATGGTCCGCAGCGCCGGTGCCGCCGCCCAGGTCGTGGCCAAGGAGGGCGACTACGCCCAGGTGAAGCTCCCGTCGGGAGAAGTGCGCAAGGTGCACACCGACTGCCTGGCGACGGTGGGCCAGGTCGGCAACATCGACCACAAGAACGTCTCGTTCGGCAAGGCCGGGCGGCAGCGGTGGCTGGGCCGGCGCCCGCACAACCGCGGCGTCTCGATGAACCCGGTGGACCATCCCCACGGAGGTGGAGAGGGCAAGACCTCAGGAGGCCGGCACCCGGTGTCCCCGTGGGGCAAGCCCACCAAGGGCGCGAAGACCAGGAACAACAAGCGGACGCAGCAGTTCATCGTCAAGAGACGCAGGTAGAGGATCCAATGGCACGATCGCTCAGGAAGGGCCCCTTCGTCGACGACCACCTGCTCAAGAAGATCGAGCAGATGAACCTGGTGCGCGACCGCAAGGTCGTGAAGACCTGGTCCCGACGCTCCACCATCACCCCGGAGATGGTCGGCCACACGCTCGCAGTCTACAACGGCCGGAAGTTCATCCCGGTCTACGTCACCGAGAACATGGTGGGCCACAAGCTCGGGGAGTTCTCGCCCACCCGGCAGTTCAAGGGCCACTCCTCCAAGGTCGAGAAGGTGGCCAAGGTGGCCGGCGCGGGCGCCGCGCCGAAGGCGTAGGGCGGACATGCTCGCGGTCAAGGCCACGTCGAAGTACATTCGCAGCTCGGCCCAGAAGGCAGGTCTGGTCATGGACCTCATCCGGGGCAGGAAGGCCTCGGAGGCCCTGTCCATCCTGCGCTTCACCCGGAAGTCCATCGCCCGCGACATCGAGAAGGCGCTTCGCTCGGCCATCGCGAACGCGGTGTACGTCGCGGACAAGAACCAGAAGCGCCGCCTCGACGAGGACGATCTGGTGGTGTCGGCCGCTTATGCCAACCAGGGTCCGTCCCAGAAACGCGTGCGGCCCGCCCCCATGGGCCGCGCGTACCAGGTGATCAAGCGGTCCACCCACCTGACGGTCGAGGTGGCGGAGAAGGAGAAGTAGGCCATGGGTCAGAAAGTCCATCCCATCGGGTTCCGGCTCGGGTTCAACAAGACCTGGCGGAGCCGCTGGTATGCGGAGAAGGACTACGCGAACCTGCTCCACGAGGACCTGGTCCTGAAGAAGGACCTGAAGAAGCGCTTCAGCCATGCGGGCGTGTCGCGGGTCGACGTGGAGCGGGCGGCCAACAAGCTGAAGATCAGCATCTACACCTCCAGGCCCGGCATCATCATCGGTCGCAAGGGGCAGGAGGTGGACAAGCTGAAGCAGGAGATCCAGAAGAAGACCGGCAAGGAGGTCTTCATCAACATCCAGGAGATCCTGAAGCCGGAGCTGGACGCGCAGCTGGTGGCCGAGTCGGTGGCCCTCCAGCTCGAGAAGCGGATCGCGTTCCGGCGGGCCATGCGCAAGGCGGTCGATGCGGCGCTCCGTTTCGGGGCGCGGGGGATCAAGGTGCGCGTCTCGGGGCGGCTCAACGGCGCCGAGATCGCGCGCTCCGAGTGGTACCTCCACGGCCAGCTCCCGCTGCACACACTGCGGGCGGACATCGACTACGGGCTCGCGGAGTCCCGCACGAACTTCGGGCAGATCGGGGTGAAGTGCTGGATCTACAAGGGCGAGCAGGACGCGCTGCGTCCCGCTCGCGGACTGTAAAGGACGCCGCGGATCCGAACGAAGGACGCAGAGCACGCTGAAGAAGCACAGAGGCCACGAAGAAAGACGAGATGACGACCAGCCAGGTACAGGGAGTCGCGGGAAGCACGATCGTCCTTCTGTGCTTCTCTGTGCCCTCGGTGCCTCTGTGGCGCCGTAAGCCGAGCGAGGCCGCCAAATGTTGATGCCCAAGAAGGTCAAGTTCAGGAAGCACCAGCGGGGCCGGATGAAAGGGAAGGCCTGGACCGGCAGCCGGATCTCGTTCGGCGACTACGGCCTGAAGGCGATGGAGTGCGGGTGGGTCACCGATCGGGAGATCGAGGCCGGCCGCATCGCCATCACCCGGTTCATCAAGAGGAACGGCCGGATCTGGATACGCATGTTCCCGGACAAGCCGATCACCAAGAAGCCGCAGGAGACCCGCATGGGCAAGGGCAAGGGGGCACCGGAGCAGTGGGTGATGGTCGTGAAGCCCGGACGGATCCTCTACGAGATGGAGGGCGTGCCGGAGAAGGAGGCCCGCGAGGCGCTGCGGCTGGCCGCCCACAAGCTCTCCATCAAGACGAAGTTCGTGATGCGCACCGAGGCGGAGGTGGCCTGAGGCCCGCGGGCCGCGGCCGGGAGACGAAGATCGAATGAAAGCCGAGAAGGTCCGTGAGATGAGCGCCGAGGAGCTCCAGGGGCGGGAGAAGGAGCTGCAGGAGCAGCTCTTCCGGCTGCGGTTCCAGAAGTCCATCGGCCAGCTCGACAACGCTCTGAAGATCAGGGAGACCCGCCGCGACATCGCCCGGGTGAAGACGGTCCTGAGGCAGAAGCGGGGGTCGGCGTAGGCGGGCGACCCGTGCTCGAGCCATGAAGCAGTGAAGCAATGAAGCGATGAAGGAAGAGATGGAAACCGAGAACGAGACGGGCCCCCGGGAGGGTCGCCCCACCCGGGAGAGCGCGGGCCGTCCCCGCCGCCGGAACCAGCAGACCGGCGTGGTGGTCAAGGCGAAGATGCAGAAGACCGTGGTGGTGGCGGTGGTGCGGCTGGTCCGTCACGACCTCTACCGCAAGACGGTGCGCCTGACCTCCACGTTCCTGGCCCACGACGAGAAGGGGGCCCGGAAGGGAGACACGGTCCGCATCGTGGAGACGCGCCCGCTCTCGAAGCTCAAGCGGTGGCGCGTGGAGGAGATCCTCAGCCGGGCGGGTGGCGCCGACGACGAAGCGGCCACCGCGCCGCAGGCCTGAGGGAGGTCCGCCATGATCCAGATGCGGACCATCCTCGAGGTCGCCGACAACTCGGGGGCCCGGAAGATCTCGTGCATCCTGCCCCTGGGGGGGTCCACCGGCACCTACGCGGGTCTCGGCGACGTCATCACCGCGAACGTCAAGGAGTCGGCACCGGACGCCCCGGACCCGGTCCGGAAGGGCAAGGTGGTGAAGGCGGTGGTGGTGCGGTGCCGCAAGGAGCATCGGCGCCGGGACGGCTCCTACATCCGCTTCGACCGCAACGCGGCCGTCCTGATCAACGAAGCGGGAGAGCCGGTTGGGACCCGCGTATTCGGGCCGGTGGCGCGTGAGCTGCGGGACAAGAAGTTCATGAAGATCATCTCCCTGGCACCGGAGGTCCTCTAGTGGCGGCGGCGGTACCGGTGAAGACGCGGCTCCGGAAGAACGACACCGTCGAGGTGACGGCGGGGAAGGACGCGGGCAAGCGCGGGCGGATTCTCAAGGTCCTCCGGGAGAGGAACCGGCTGATCGTCCAGGGGGTGGGGTTCATCAAGAAGCATACGCGGCCAAACCCCCAGCGGAACATCAAGGGCGGCATCGCGGAGCGCGAGGCCCCCATCCATGCGAGCAACGTCATGATCGTGTGCGGCGAGTGCGACAAGCGGACGCGTATCGGCACCAAGGTGCTGGGTGACGGCCGGAAGGTCCGGGTCTGCCGCCGCTGCGAAGGCGTCCTGGACAAGTGATGGTGGAAGCATGAGCGCCCGGATCAAGGAAACCTACGTCAAGCAGATCGTCCCCCGCCTGGTCAAGGAGCGGGAGTACCCCAACGTCATGGCGGTGCCGCGCCTCCACAAGGTCGTAGTGAACATGGGCGTGGGCGAGGCCACCCAGAACATCAAGGTCCTGGACGCCGCGATGGACGAGCTGGGGAGGATCACTGGCCAGCGGCCGGCGGTGCGCCGGGCGCGCAAGTCGATCGCCGCCTTCCGGCTCCGGGAAGGCATGCCGATCGCGGCCACCGTCACCCTGCGTGGAGACCGGATGTACGAGTTCGTGGACCGCCTCTTCAACGTGGCACTACCCCGGGTCCGCGATTTCCGCGGCCTCCCGACGGGGGCGTTCGACGGGCGCGGCAACTACACCATGGGGCTGAAGGACCAGCTCATCTTCCCCGAGGTCGACTACGCCAAGGTCGACAAGCTGCGGGGGATGAACGTCACCTTCGTGACCTCGGCGCGGACCGACGAGGAGTCGAGGCTCCTACTCCAGTACCTCGGCATGCCCTTCCGAACCCAGCAGGAGGTCCGATAGTGGCGAAGACGTCCCTGATTGCGAAGTCCCAGCGGGCGCCCAAATTCGCCGTCCGCAAGTACACGAGGTGCCGCACTTGCGGACGGCCCCGGGGCTACCTGAGGAAGTTCCAGCTCTGCAGGATCTGCTTCCGCCAGAAGGCCCTGTCCGGGGACATTCCCGGCGTGATCAAGGCGAGCTGGTAGAGAGTGTCGAGAGGTAGACCAAGATGAACATGACCGATCCGGTCGCGGACATGATCACCCGGATTCGCAACGGGGTCCGGGCGAAGCTGCCCAGGGTGGACGTCCCCTCCTCGAAGCTGAAAAAGGAGATCGCCCGAATCCTCAAGGACGAGGGTTACGTGGCCAACTTCAGGATCAACGACGACGGCAAGCAGGGCGTCCTGCGCGTCTACCTGAAGTACGGCCCCGGCATGGAGCGGGTCATCACCGACCTGCAGCGGGTGAGCCGTCCGGGCTGCCGGATCTACTGCGGCAAGGACCAGATTCCCCGCGTCTACGGCGGGCTCGGGATCAACATCCTCTCGACCTCGCGCGGCCTCATGACCGGCAAGGCGGCGGCCCGCGAGGGCGTGGGCGGCGAGATCCTCTGCAACGTGTGGTAGCGCGGCGCAGAGAGAGCAAGGGAAAGGAACAAGACGATGTCTCGGGTGGGACGCAAGCTCATCGCCATCCCCAAGGACGTGAAGGTCGTGGTCGAGAGCGGCAGCCTGCACATCCAGGGTCCCAAGGGGAAGCTGAAGACGCCGGTGCCGCCGGGGATCTCCTTCGTTCTGGACGGAGGGGAGCTCTCCTGCCGCCGCTCCAGCGACGAGCGGCAGCAGCGAGCGTTCCACGGCCTGGCCCGGGCCCTGGCCCAGAACGCCATCACGGGCGTCACCGAGGGCTTCACCAGGGAGCTGGACATCGTCGGCGTCGGTTACAAGGCCGCGGTGGAGGGGAGCAAGGTGGTCTTCGCCCTCGGCTATTCCCATCCCGTGGTCTATCCGATCCCGGAGGGGATCAAGGTGGCGGTGGACAAGCAGACGCGGGTCGTGGTGTCTGGGATCGACCGGCAGCAGGTGGGCCAGGTCGCCGCCGAGATCCGCAACCTGCGCAAGCCTGATCCTTACAAGCAGAAGGGTATCCGGTACGTCGGAGAGATCCTGAAGAGGAAGGCGGGCAAGGCCGGTGCGACTGGAGCCAAGTAGCACGGGGACGCCTCGGGCGCCAGGCCCGAGGGAACGCCCGTCGAGGCAGAGATGAGGATCAAGACCAGGGAGGACGTTCGGGCCCGGCTGCACCAGCGGATCCGAAAGAAGGTTTCGGGCACGTCGGAGCGACCCCGGCTCGCGGTGTACAGGAGCCAGAGCCACATCTACGCCCAGCTCGTCGACGACGACGCCGGGCGAACCCTCTGTGCCGCCTCCTCGTTGGACAAGGACCTCCGGGCGGCTTCCAAGCGGGGGTCGAACCTGGCGGCGGCGAAGGCGGTGGGGCAGCTCATCGCGAGCCGCGCCCGGGAGAAGGGCGTCGAGTCCGTGGTCTTCGACCGCGGGGGATTCCTGTACCACGGCCGGGTCAGGGCGCTGGCCGACGCGGCCCGTGAGGGCGGGTTGAGGTTCTAGGGGCCGGTATGGAGTCAACAGTCGAGAGTCGACAGTCTGAGGTGGCCGGTTACGACCAGGCCAGGGGTTCCCGGACCACAATCGACGGTGAGCTGTCGACTGTCGACTCCTTTCGAGGTAAGGAATGAGAGCAGTGCCGGACAAGGTCGACGTAGGGAGCCTGGAGCTCAAGGACCAGGTCGTGTCCATCAACCGCGTGACTAAGGTCGTCAAGGGCGGCAAGAACCTGTCCTTCAGCGCCTTGGTGGTCGTGGGCGACGGGGGCGGGCACGTGGGCTACGGGATGGGCAAGGCGCGCGAGGTGTCCTCGGCCATCAAGAAGGGCGTGGAGGCGGCGAAGAAGAACATCCATCGGGTGCCGATCACCGAGAAGGGAGCGACCATCCCCCACGCCGTCGTGGGCCGGTTCGGCTCGGGGGCGGTTCTGTTGAAGCCCGCCTCGGAGGGCACCGGGGTGATCGCTGGCGGCCCGGTCCGCGCCGTCATCACCGCGGCCGGGATCCAGAACATCCTGACCAAGAGCCTCGGCAGCACCACCGCCCACAACGTGGTGAAGGCCACGCTCGACGCGCTGCTCCGTCTCAAGCAGCCGGAGAAGGTGGCTCGGCTCAGGGGCAAGTCGGTGGCCGAGGTGCTGGGCACTCCGGAGGAGAAGCCCGCCGAGGTCGCCGCCGCCCCGCCAGCCCAGCCCACGGCCTGACGGAGGATCGCGATGGCGAAGAAGACCGCGAGAAAGCCGGTGGCCGCGGGCACGATCAAGGTGAAGATGATCGGGAGCGTCATCGGTTGCCCGGAGAAGCAGAGGGCCACGGTCCGTGGCCTGGGGCTGCGCCGCATGAACCAGGTGGTGGAACGCCTCGATACCCGGGAGATCCGGGGGATGGTGAAGAAGGTGCCCCACCTGGTGGTCATAGTCGAGTAGCAGGGGAAGCGAGGGAACGTGGGTCTGCAGAATCTCAAGCCCGCCCGGGGCAGCGTCCGCTCCCGCAAGCGGGTCGGCCGGGGGCCGGGCAGCGGCCTGGGGAAGACCTCCGGGCGTGGTGAGAAGGGCCAGAAGAGCCGCAGCGGCTTCAGCCACCGCGAAGGCTTCGAAGGCGGGCAGATGCCCCTCCATCGGCGGGTGCCGAAGCGGGGCTTCACCAACCGCTTCCGGAAGGAGTACGCCGAGATCAATCTCGAGCGGCTGGAGGTCTTCGAGGCGGGCACGATCGTGACCCCGGAGCTCCTCCTGGAGCGGGGGATGATCAAGGCCGTGTGGGACGGCCTCAAGGTCCTGGCGAAGGGCGCCTTCAGCAAGCCGCTCACGGTACGCGCGCACCGCTTCAGCGCCAAGGCGCAGGAACGGATCGCCGGGGCTGGCGGCAAGGCCGAGGTGATCGAAGGCTAGCCAATGCTCCAGAGCCTGCGCAACATCTGGGACGTCCCGGACCTCAGGAAGCGGGTGCTGTTCACCCTGGGGATACTGGCCGTCTACCGTCTGGGCAGCCACATCCCCACTCCCGGGATCAACGCCCAGGCCCTGATCGACTTCTTCCAGCAGAACCAGGGGAACTGGTTCGGCCTGGTGGACATGTTCTCCGGGGGGAACCTCGCGAAGGTGACCATCTTCGCCCTCGGTATCATGCCGTACATCTCGAGCTCGATCATCCTGCAGCTCCTCACCGTGGTCTGGCCCTACCTGGAGAAGCTATCGAAGGAAGGAGAGCTGGGCCGCCGGAAGATCACCCAGTACACCCGTTACGGCACGATCCTGCTCTCGGTCATCCAGTCGGTGGCGATCGCCGCCTACCTGGAGCAGATGACCACGAGCGGCAACTTCAAGATCGTCGATAGCCCGGGACTGAGCTTCAAGCTGATGACCGTGCTGACCTTGACCACAGGCACCGCCTTCATCATGTGGCTGGGGGAGCAGATCACCGAGCGCGGCATCGGCAACGGCATGAGCCTCATCATCTTCGCGGGGATCGTGGTGGGCTTCCCCAGCGGCCTCCTCGACACCGTCCAGAGGATCGCCCGGGGGGAGCTGGGCCTGATCACGTCCCTCGTCCTCGTGGCCATGATGGTCCTGGTCATCGCGGCCATCGTCTTCGTGGAGCGCGGTCAGCGCCGCATCACCGTTCAGTACGCCAAGCGCGTGGTGGGCCGGCGGATGTACGGCGGGCAGTCGACCCACCTGCCGTTGAGGGTGAACACCAGCGGGGTCATCCCGGTGATCTTCGCCTCTTCGATCATCGCGTTCCCCCAGACGATCGCGTCCTTCTTCGAGGCCAACAACCCGTGGATGCAGGCGGTTTCCGAGCAGCTCCGATGGGGGATGCCCCTCTACAACCTGCTCTACGTCACCTTCATCATCTTCTTCTGCTACTTCTACACCTCGATCGTCTTCAACCCCGACGACGTCGCCGAGAACATGCGGAAGTACGGTGGGTTCGTGCCCGGCATCCGCCCCGGCAAACGCACCGCCGAGTACCTGGACCACATCCTCGGACGCATCACCTTCGGAGGGGCCATCTACCTGGCCCTCATCGCCCTGCTGCCGGAGTTCCTGATCGCCGGCTTCCGCGTGGACCCGATCCCGGTGATCGGCCCCGGCCTGGACACCTTCCTGAGCGACAACAACCTGGACTGGGTGACCCAGGGGCTGGGGCTGAACTTCTACTTCGGCGGGACCTCGCTGCTGATCATCGTCGGCGTGGCAATGGACACCGTGGCCCAGGTGGAGGCGCAGCTCATCATGCGCCACTACGACGGCTTCAGCGGTCCCGGAAAGGGCCGGAGGATCCGTGGCCGACGCTAGTTCGCGTCCGGCCCCGCGGACGCGCGCCCGTGTCATCTTCCTGGGACCGCCAGGGGCGGGGAAGGGGACCCAGGCGGCGCGGCTGGCCGCCCACCTCAAGGTCCCGCGGATCTCCACCGGCGACATGCTCCGCGAGGCGATCGCCGAGGACACCCCGCTCGGGCAGAAGGCCGGACCGCTGATGGAGAAGGGGGGACTGGTCCCCGACGACCTGCTGATCGAGATCATCTCGGAGCGGCTGCGCGCCCCTGACACCCGGCACGGCTACATCCTGGACGGTTTCCCCCGGACGTTACGCCAGGCGGAGGGCTTCGAGTGTATGGAGGGGGGGGACTCCACCGGAGAGGTGTTCGTCTTCGACGTGGAGGTACCCCGGGAGGAGTTGCTCCGCCGGCTGTCGGGCCGGCGTTGGTGCCCCGGTTGCCAGGCCACTTACCACGTCGACAACAATCCCCCGAGGCGCGAGGGGATCTGCGACCGGGACGGCAGCGCCCTCATCCAGCGCGAGGACGACAAGGAGGTGGCGGTCGCCCGCCGACTGGCGGAGTACGACGAGCGCACCGCCCCCCTGATCGACTATTACCGCGGGCGCTCGCGCTTCCATACCGTCGACGGCTACCGCCCCCCCGACGACGTCTTCGGGGACCTCGCGGCCGTCCTGGAGGCCGGGCGATGAGCGTCCAGAAGTCCTGGGCGGAGCTGGAGAAGATGCATCGGGCGTGCGGCATCGTGGTGGAGACGCTGGCCGCCCTGGCCGAGGCGGCCGCCCCGGGTGCCACCACCCGGGACCTGGACCGTATCGCCCAAGAGCGCATCCGGAAGGCCGGGGCGAAGCCCGCGTTCCTCGGCTATCGCGGGTACCCGGCGACATTGTGCATCTCGGTGAACGAGGAGGTCGTCCACGGGATTCCCGGACCGCGCCGGCTCCGGGAAGGGGACGTCGTCGGCCTGGATCTCGGCTGCGTCGTCGACGGCTTCTTCGGCGACTCGGCGCGGACCATCGGCATCGGCCGGACCAGCGAGGAGGCACAGCGCCTGATGAGGGTCACCGAGGAGGCGCTGCACGCCGGGATCGCCCAGTGCCGCCCGCAATGCCGGGTGGGAGACATCGGGCATGCCGTACAGCGGCATGCCGAGTCCCACGGCTATTCCGTGGTTCGGGACTTCGTCGGGCACGGGATCGGGACCAGCCTGCACGAGGAGCCGCAGGTGCCCAACTACGGGCCGCCCGGGCGGCGGGAGCGGCTGGTGCCCGGGATGTGCCTGGCAATCGAGCCCATGGTGAACGTCGGCGGCCCCGAGGTGAGGATGCTCGAGGACGGCTGGACCGCGGTGACCGTCGATCGCAGCCTGTCAGCGCACTTCGAACTGTCGGTGGCGATCACGCCCGACGGTCCCTGGATCCTCTCGGAGCCGTATCCCTACCCCCAGTCCCGGGCGGCCCATGCCTGAGCCGGCGCCCCTGGTGGTGAACGCGCGCGTGCTGGAAGGGCTGCCGAACGCCTTGTATCGCGTGGAGCTGGAGACGGAGACACGGCCCCAGGCCACGGTCCACGTGGCTTCGGGCTCGGGGCTCCTTCGGATCCTGCCCGGCGACGCCGTGGTGGTGGAACTGGCCCCCTACGACCCGGGCCGGGGGCGGATCGTGAGGCGGAGGCCGACCCGATGAGCGGTGGCATTGACGCCGAAGCTGCGCTAGAATACCAAGTTCGGTCCCGCCCGGCGGCGCCCGTTACAGAGGATCTGAGCGTTCCTTCCGGTCCGGGGAGGACTTGGGGGAAGGGGGTGCCGAGGGGGACGCCGATGCTCCGGCGACGGGCACGGGAGATGGCAGAGTGAAGGTTCGATCGTCGGTTCGGAAGATCTGCGTGAAGTGCAAGGTGGTGCGCCGCCACGGTGTGGTTCGCGTCATCTGCAGCAACCAGAAACACAAGCAGAGGCAGGGATAGCTCATGGCACGGATCGCAGGCGTGGACCTCCCCCGCCAGAAGCGGGTCGAGATCGCCCTCACCTACATCTACGGGATCGGCGTGACCCGCAGCAACCGCATCCTGGCCAAGGCCGGGATCCAGCCCAGCGTGCGCGTCAAGGACCTCTCCGAGGAGGAGGCCAGCCGCATCGCCCGTGTGATCGACTCCGAAGGCGCCGTCGAGGGCGACCTGCGCAAGGACATCGCCATGAACATCAAGCGCCTGATGGAGGTCGGGTCCTATCGGGGGATGCGCCACCGGCGGAACCTGCCCGTGCGGGGTCAGCGGACACACACCAACGCCCGTACCCGCAAGGGACCGCGCCGGGCCATGATCCGGCCGAAGGCGAAGGCATAGCGTTGGGCCGGTTCGAGGGAGCGAGGGCATGACGACGACGAAAGCGGCCGGAAAGAAGGGCAAGAAGGAGAAGAAGCACGTGGTCCACGGCATCGCGCACGTCCACGCCTCTTTCAACAACACCCACGTGACGATAACGGACCTCGAGGGCAATGTGGTCACGTGGTCGAGCGCGGGGACCCTTGGTTTCAAGGGCTCCCGAAAGGGCACGCCCTTCGCCGCCCAACAGGCGGCCTCGGCCGCCGCCACCGCGGCGAAAGACTCGGGACTCCGCTCACTGGACATCCGGGTCAAGGGGCCCGGGAGCGGGCGGGAGTCGGCCATCCGCGCCCTTCAGGCGGCTGGCGTGGAAGTCAAGTCCATCAAGGACGTCACCCCGATCCCCCACAACGGCTGCCGGCCGCCCAAGCGGCGCCGGGTGTAACGGAGAGAAGCGTGGCTAGATACTCAGGTCCGGTCTGCCGCCTGTGCCGGCGCGAGGGGATGAAGCTCTTCCTCAAGGGAGACCGTTGCTTCACCGAGAAGTGCGCCATCGAGAAGCGGAACTACGCCCCCGGCCAGCACGGCAAGGGGGGCCGCGTGAAGAGCAAGATTCAGGGCTATGGGCTCCAACTGCGTGAGAAGCAGAAGGTCAAGCGCCTCTACCGCATGCTGGAGGGGCAGTTCGCCCTCACCTTCGACCGCGCTTCCCAGGAGAAGGGCGTGGTCGGAGAGCAGCTCCTGAGCAAGCTGGAGCGCCGGCTGGACAACGTCGTCTATCGGCTCGGCTTCGGCAGCTCCCGGGACCAGGCCCGCCAGCTCGTACGGCACGGGCACGTCCGGGTCAACGACCACAAGGTCAACATCCCCTCGTATCAGGTGGAGGAGGGGGACCTCGTCTCGCTCTCGACACGCGCGGCCCGCAATGCACAGGTCACCTCCTCGGTCGAGGCAGTCAAGGGGCGCGGCGTCCCGAAGTGGCTGGAGCTCGACGCGGCGGGTATGAAGGGGAAGGTGTTGTCCATGCCCGCCCGCGACGACGTGAACTTCCCCATCCAGGAACAGCTCATCGTCGAGCTGTACTCCAAGTAAGCGGCGCGTCCGCGGCGGCCACGCGCCGCCCGGCGGATTCGGAGGACTGTCACGACAATGCTTTGGAAAGGGTTCCAGAAGCCGAAGCGTCTCGAGGTCGACCGTGAGAGCCAGGACGAGCATTTCGGCCGGTTCTATGCCCAGCCCTTCGAGCGGGGATTCGCGACCACGGTGGGAAACTCCCTTCGCCGGGTGCTCTTGTCGAGCATCGAAGGGGCAGCCATCACCGCCGTCCGCGTGGAGGGAGTACTGCACGAGTTCTCGCCCATCCCCGGGGCGATGGAGGACACCACCGACCTGATCCTCAACCTCAAGCGCGTGCCCCTCAAGATGCACGTGGAGCACCCCAAGACGCTGCTCCTCCGTACGTCGGAGCCCGGCGAGGTGAGGGCCAAGGACATCACCCCGGACCCCGACATCGAGGTGTTGGACCCGGAGGCGTACATCGCCACGTTGGGCCAGGGTTCGACCTTGTCCGTGGAGATGCGGGTCAAGCAGGGGCGCGGCTACGTCCCGGCAGACAAGAACTTCGACGAGGACCTCTCCATCGGCTGGATCCCCGTGGACTCCGTCCACTCGCCGATCAAGAAGGTCAACTACTTCGTCGAAAACGCGCGGGTGGGCCAGGCCACGGACTACGAGAAGCTCACCATGGAGGTCTGGTCGAACGGGGCGGTCAGCCCCCGGGACGCCGTCGGGCTCGCCTCCAAGCTGATGAAGGACCACCTCACGATCTTCATCAACATCGAGGAGGACGAGGAGGGCGACGAGACCCCTGTGGAGATCTCCGAGGTGGACCGGGAGATCTGGTGGGAGAAGCTGAACAAGAGCGTCGACGAGATGGAGCTCTCCGTCCGCTCCTACAACTGCCTGAAGAACGCCAACATCAAGACCATCGGCGAGCTGGTGCAGAAGACCGAGGCCGAGATGCTGAAGACCAAGAACTTCGGCCGGAAGTCGCTGAACGAGATCAAGGAGATCCTGGCCGGGATGGGGCTCTCGCTGGGGATGAAGCTGGACAACTATCCCCAGCCTCAGGACGACAGGGGCTGAACCTCGGGGGGTTCCGAAAAACAACGCGCACAACCGCGGGAAGGCGAGCGCGAGGGGCGCGGCGAGCCACTGAGCGCCCGTGCTAGTTATTTTTCGGCACCCCCTTACCGGGGCCGCCCTGGGCGGCCTCCTCTGGTGACTGGCTGACCACATGAGACACCGCGTCGCTCATCGCAAGCTCGGGCGCGTCACCGCCCACCGGATCGCGCTTCTCCGCAACCTCGCTACGGCTCTCTTCGAGCGCGAGCGCATCCGCACCACCCTGATCAAGGCCAAGGAGCTGCGGCCCTACGCGGAGCGGCTGATCACCCTGGCCAAGCGCGACGACGACCGGCTCCACGCCCGCCGTCTGGTCCTGCGCGACATCCGAGACCCGGGCGTGGTCACGAAGCTCTTCGACAGTCTGGGCGCGCGCTATGCCACCCGGCCCGGCGGGTACACGCGAATCCTGCGCCTCGGCCCCAGAAAAGGCGACGGGACGGAAATGGCCATCGTGGAGCTGCTCGGCTCCGAGTACCAGCCCAAGAAGAAGGACGAGAAGGTGAAGGACAAGTCCCGGAAGGCGGCCGCGCCGGCGAAGGACGCGAAAGCCAGGGGGGGGGAGGGCCGGACCGGGAAAGGCACGAAGGGGCGGAAGGAAGGGGTCGAAAAGGCGGAAGGGGTGTAGCAACCTCCAGACCGCAAGGGCCTACCGCCGTACCGCTCCACCTCCCGCGGAAGGGTCTGCGCGGCCGCGACCGGCGATCAGGGCTGGGCCTCCTCGAGCCGGACGTCGGCGGCCGCGGCTTCCTCCTTGTAGCTCAGGTCGGCAACCAGCCGCAGACGCTCAGCGCTCGTGCGCCGGAACGACCACGACGCGACGGTCTGCACCGCCGCTTCCTTCAGCAGCTCAGGGCCTTCCACCCTTCCAACCGCCGTGCTCCCCGCCGCGTCCACGGCGAAACGCACGACCACGCGGCCGCTGACGCCGCCCATCCGTGCCAGCGGTGGCACCACCGGCCGGCGCCCCCGGACGAGGTCGGGCACTCCCGTTCCCAGCATGACGTCGCGCACCGCCGAGACCCCAGGCTCCAGCGGCGGGGGTGGTGGGGGCGAGTCGCTCAGGGGCGGGTCCGGCGCGCGTATCACCTCGACGGGTGGCGGCGCCGGAGCCTTCGGGGCGTCTCCCTTCTCGGGCGCGGCAGCCTCCGCCTGCGGGACGGGCGGAGAGGGCGCGGAAGCCTCGGGGACGGTTGGAGAGGGGACGGGCGCGGGCGCCGCCGGCGAGGGAGCGGCGGGCACGGCGAGTGGCGGCGTGCCGGGGGACGGCGCCGCCTCGGGCGCGGGGGTTGCCTCGGGTACGGGTGTCGCCTCGGGCGCCGCCGGCTCCGTAGCTGAGGTGGGGGGCGCCGCCGGGGAGCCGTCCGCAGGCTCGCTGCCCGGGCTTGGGGCCTGGGCCTGATCCGGTTCCTGATCCTCGGGGAGAACCTGGCGTTCAGGTTGAAGTCGATCTTGGGGCTGGTCCGCGCTCTGGGCGATCGTTTCGCTGCGCGTCAGGCCGCCCAAGTCCAGGGCCACCCGCCCCGGCGCTCCCCGGGCCGGCGGCTCGAAGTCCGCCCTCACGCGGAACGAGACCACGGCCGCATCGCCGGGCGCCTGGAACCTCCACGTCCGGATGGCCTGGATCAGCGCCTCGGTGAACGGGGACTCGCCCGTCTTGACCTGCGCGTCGGCCACGTTGCCCTGCGGGTCGAGCGTGATCTCGGCGGTGACGGTCGCGGACCTCTCCGGCGCGTCCCGCGGGAAGGCCGGGGCCGCTCCCTGTCTCAGCTCCGGGATGCCGTCCTGGCGCTTCATGTCCGGCAGCCGCAGCGCGAAGGTGATCGGTATGGTGTGCCGGACCCGCACGGGGACCCCGTTCACCCGCGTGGGCTCGAACTCCCAGCTTCGGGCGGCGCTCAGCGCCGCCTCGTCGAGCCCCGGGATGCTTCGGATCACGTCCACGGAGGCCACCTTCCCCTGCTCGTCGATGAGCAGTTCGAGGATCACGATGCCGCGGATCCCCTGCGCCTGGGCCTCGGGAGGGTACTGCGGGGCGACGAACTTCGTCCTCTTCGGGGGCGGCACGTCCGTCCCCGCGAGCTTCGGGGCGTCTTGCGCCGCGACGCCGCCCGCCGCGGCCAGGACCGCGGCGAGCCACAGCGCGCCGAAGGTTGGGGCCCTCCTGTTCATCGACTCCAAGCGGCACCTCCTGGTGCGGGGCGATGGCGCCTCCGGCGGAGCGACGCCACGCCGGCTCCGTTCGGCCCGGGCGCGCTCCCGCGCCTGCTCGGGCTACTCCTCTTCGGGGGCCTCTCCCCGCTCCGCCTTGGCCGCCGCGACGATCTTCTCCTGGAGATGCGCCGGCACCTCGTCGTAGTGCGACATCTCCATGTGGTAGGAGCCCCTCCCGCCGGTCATGGAGGTGAGCTCGGCGTCGTAGGAGAGCATCTCGGCGAGGGGCACTTCGGCGCGTATCACCTGCAGGCTGCCGTTCGGCTCCATCCCCTGGGGACGCCCGCGGCGGCTGGACAGGTCGCCCATAACCGAGCCGGCGAACTCTTCCGGCACGGCGATCTCCACCTTCATCACCGGCTCCAGGAGGGTGGGGCGGCACTTGGCCACGGCGTCCTTGAAGGCCAGCGAGCCCGCGATCTTGAACGACATCTCGGACGAGTCCACGTCGTGGTATTGCCCGTCGTGGAGCTCCACCTGGAAGTCCACCATGGGAAAGCCGGCCACGAGGCCCCGGTTGCGTGCCTCCTGGATGCCCTTCTCCACCGCGGGGATGAAGTTCTTGGGGATCGAGCCGCCGAAGATGTCGTCGACGAACTTGAAGTCCTCGCCGCGCGGCAGGGGCTTCATGCGTATCTTGCAGTCGCCGAACTGCCCGTGCCCCCCGGTCTGCTTCTTGTGCCGGCCGTGGCCTTCGGCCGATGCCTTGATCGTCTCCCGGTAGGGGATTTTCGGCTTCTTGAGGTTGACCTCCACCTTGTAGCGCTTCCGCAGCTTGGCCACCGCCACCTCGATGTGGAGCTGGCCCATCCCGGACAGGAGCATCTCGTGGGTCTGGGTGTCGCGGGAGAGCCGCAGGACGGGATCCTCCTCCATGAGGCGGTGCAGGGCCAGGGAGATCTTGTCGTCGTCGCCGCGGGTCTTCGGTTCGATGGCGAAGGTGGTCGCGGGTTCGGGGAAGACGACCGGCGGGTAGACGATCGGGTGCGCCTTGTCGGAGAGGGTGTCGCCGGTCTGGGTCTCCTTGAGCTTGGCCACCGCCCCCAGATCGCCGGCGTGGATCTCGGGCACCGGGGTCTGGCTCTTCCCCTGGAGCAGCTCCAGGGCCCCGACCCGCTCGGGGACGTCGCGACTGGCGTTGTGGAACGTGCTGTCGGACCTCAGAGTGCCGGAGTACACGCGGAAGAGGCTGATGCGGCCTGCATGGGGATCGGCGATCGTCTTGAAGACGAAGGCGGAGAGCGGGGCGTCGGCGGCCGGCTGGCGCGAGGCCTCGTTGCCGGCCGGGTCCGACCCCTTGACCTCGCCACGGTCGACCGGAGAGGGGAGAAGCTCGAGGATGGCGTCCAGGATCGCGTGCACGGCGACGTTGTGCAGGGACGACGCCGGGACCACCGGGAACACCCTCCTCTCGAGCACTGCGGCGCGGAGCCCGCGGACCAGGTCGGCCTGGGACAGGCCGCCCTTCTCGAAGAAGACCTCCATCAGGTCTTCGTTGCTCTCGGCCACCATCTCCACCAGCTTCTCCCGCCAGGAGCGGGCGGCGTCCGCGACATTGGCGGGCACGTCCACGGGCTGGAACCCGCCGCTCTGGTCGTCGGAATAGACGAAGGCCTTCTCGGTGACGAGGTCGGCGAATCCGACGAAGCCCCTCTCTTCTCCAAGCGGCACCGCGATGGGGACGACCCCGCGGCCGAAGGCGGACTGGAGCGATTCGAGGCTGCGGGCGAACGAGGCCCGGTCCCGGTCCATGCGGTTGACCACGACGAGCCGCGGGATCCCGTACTCCGCCGCGTACCCCCAGACCTTCTCGGTCTGCACCTCCACCCCGGAGACGCCGTCCACGAGCACCAGGGCGGAGTCGGCCACGCGCAGAGCCGAGCGGGCCTCGGAGAGGAAGTTCGCGTAACCGGGGGCGTCCAGCATGTTGATCTTGGCCTTCTTCCACTCCCCCCAGGCGAGGGCGGTCTGGAGGCTGATCTTGCGGTCGATCTCGTCGGGATCGAAGTCGGTGACGGTGGTGCCGTCCTCCACCCGACCGATCCGGTTGACCGCGCCCATGTCGAACAGCATCGCGGATACGAGCGAGGTCTTTCCGCACCCACCGTGGCCCACCAAGGCGACGTTACGGATGTTGGGTGCCTCGTAGACCTTCATGCCACCCCCTCGTCGAGATCAGGTCGAACGCGTTCGATGGAGGACACGGCCGTGATGGGTCCGCAGGCCGGCCTCCTCGGCGGCGGCGTCGCGGGGGAGGGGCGCTGAGACCGGCAGAACACGGGCTCCGGCGCGGAGCCGGAGCGGCCTCCGAAGGGGGGAATGATAACACTCGCATCATGCCCGGGCCAAGGCGGCCGGGGTGGTCGACGCGGCGCCTGAGGGCCGGCCGGGCCCGGCAGGCGCGAGGAACTATAATGGCTGCGGCCACAGCGCCGCCTCTCGTGGGATTGCTCGCCGACCGGCTCGTCATCGCGTTCGAGCCCTCCGTCGTGTCCGGGGTGGCTGCGTCGCGGAGTCTCGCCGGCTGGCGGCTTCGCTCCGTGGCCAGGGCACCCCTCCCCGCGGGAGCGCTGGTCCCCTCGCCCCTGGACCGGAACCTGGCCGGGACGGAGGAAGTGCGCGCTGCGGTCGCGCACGTCGTGAAGGAGCTCGGCGCCGAGAGAGGCCGCGCCGCGGTGTTGCTGCCCGACGGGATCGGGCGGACGGTGCTGCTGGACACCACACCCGGCGTCGCCGCCCGCGAGTACGCGCGCTTCCGTCTGGCCTCCACGCTGCCCTATCCGGATGGGGAGGCGGTGATCGACGTGCTTCCCGCCGGCGAGGGGCGGGTGCTGGCCGCGGCCGTGCGGCGGCCGATCGTGCAGGAGTACGAGGCGGTGATTGCCGCGTGCGGCCTCGTCCAGGACCGCCTCGACCTCGCTCCGCTAGCGGTCCTGGCGGGACGGCTGCGCCGCGCGGGGGACGGGCCGGAGGTGGACGTCATCCTGGGCGAGGCCGCGTTGAGCCTCGCCGCTTTTCGCCGCGGTGTGCTCCGGGTCTTTCGGAGCCGCCGCCGGGACCCAGGGCCCGAGGAGGCCACCAGGGTGGCCGAGGAGGCCGACCGCAGCGCGTTGCTGGCCGGCGACGGCGCGGCACCAGTCCTCCGTCTGATGGGAGCGGGGGCCGGTGGACTGGCCCTGGACCTCGCCCAGCGGGGGCGGGACGCCGAGGTCGTCGCGCCGCCGGTCGCCCCCGTGCCCGCGGAGGCGGCCGAGCTGAGCTGGCTCGCCGCGGCCCTGGCGTGACCCGTCCTCCGGACTTCTCGACCCGGCCGCGCCGAACCCCCGCTTCGCCCGGGGACCTTCTGCTCTTCGCCGCCGCGCTGGCTGCGTTGGCGCTGTCCGCGCACGTCGCCTGGTCGGCGTGGACGGCGGCAAGGACCGCACGCGTCGAGGCCGCCATCGCCCGGCGCGAGGCGCAGGGCGCGGGCGAGGCCAGCCGCGGACTGCTTGCCGGCGACGCCTCCACCAGCGGGCTCGCCGTTCGCGCCCTGCTGACTGCCGAGTCCCCTCCACCGCGCGTCCTGGCGGCGCTCGAGCCGCTGCTCCCCCCGGACGTGCGTCTCGCCCGGGTCTCCATGAGGTACGGGGCCCGAATCGACCTGGAGATCCAGGTGGCTGCTCGCCGCGGCGTGGCGTATGACGAGTTCGTGAGGAGGATCGGAGGCTCGCGTTCGTTCGCCGAGGTCGTGCCCGAGACGGAGGCGCGAGACGGCGAAGTACGGGCCACCATAAGGGCGATCTACGTGGGTGTGGCGGGCTCGTGAGGCTTCGCGCCGCCGCCCTCATGCTCCTCGTGGGCGCCGGCCTGCTCCTCGCCGGGCTGGCCGTGCCGCTGCGTGCCCGCGCGACCACGGCCGAGGGCGAGCGTCGGCGCGCGCTCCGCCAGCGCGACGAAGCCCTCTCCGGGCTGGAGGACCTGAGGCGTCGCTCAGGGGCTCTCCTGGCCGTATCCGCCGCGGGCGACCCGGGAAGCCTGCGCGAGGCCGTCATCGGGTCGCTCGACGGGGCGGCGGTCTCGAACGTCCGGCTCTCGGTCCGGCCGGCCCGGCCGCCCCTGGTCGCGGTCCTGAGGCTCTCGGCCGAAGGCGACTTCGACGACCTCGTCGCGCTCTCCGGCCGGCTCGCCGGCCCCGGAACGGGCCTCGTCCTTGCCGAGTGCCAGATCGTCCCCCGTCCCCCCGGTCTCAGGCTCGAGATCGAGGCGGTCGGGGTGGGGGGAGGAACTTGAGGGGGCGCGCCGTCGCTGCCCTGGTCGCGCTCGGGTTGGCGGCCGGGCTCGTCGCCCTGCAGGGCACGCCCGAGGCGATCTCAGGACGCGCCGTCCGGGTGGCCACGCCTCCGCCTCCGCCGGCCGCACCCGCCGCGGCGGCGTCCGTGAGCGCGCCGGCCCGTCCGCGACCCTCGCGCAACCTGTTCGAGTACGTGGAAGCCACCCCGCCCGCACTCGAGCCTGCCCCGCTTCCACTCCCCGAGGTGGTCGAGCTCGACGAGCGCCCGCCCCCGCGGCTGCCGGTGAGGCTGGTCGGGATCGTGGTCCAGGGAGGGCGGCTCCGAGCTGCCCTGGCCCACGCCGGCGACGTGCTCGTGCTGGGTCCTGGAGACGAGCTGTCCGGCTACGTCGTGCTCGCCGTCGATGCGGACGAGGGCGTTCTTCTCAGGACCCCTGAGGGCGGTGAGATCCTCTTGTCGGCACCAGAGGCGGAGTAGGGAGAGCCTGGGCTCAGGAACGCAGTCGGCCGAACGCCACGGCCAGGAGACCGGCGAGAAGAAGGCGTGCCGCGGCCGCGCCGACTCCAAGGCCCACCAGCGCGGTCACGACCTCCACAAGCGGCTGCATCGATCCACCTCCGGTGTCTAGGTTGGCGAACGGCGTGCCAGGTGGAGTCCTATGTTTGTCAAGCATTTGGCTCGGAGAGTGACGGCGGCGTGGGCGTTGGTCGACAATACAGTGTAAGAATGGACACGATCGGAGGCTCCTCCGGTCGCTCCTTCCGCGCGGCTGACCCTTCTCCTAGGGGAGGGTCGAGTCCACCGCACCCCGACCGTCGGTCGCTTGCCGGTAGAACTCCTCGAAGCGGGCGCGGATCCGCGCGACGGCGCGGATCCGCGCGTCCGTCGCCGGTGACGCCGCGTCCGCCACGAGGATGAACGCCAGGCGGGCCACCGGTGACGAGCGGGACGGCATGCGAGGTCCCATGGCTGCGACCACGTCCTCGATCCGCAGGTCCCGTCGGACGCCGGTGAAGCTGACCCCCGCCTCAGCGCCGGAGGACGGTTTGAAGGGGCGGTTGGGCCGGAAATCGTCGCCGGACTCGACGTAGAAGAACGGGGGCGTCTCCTCGGGTCCGCGCAGACCCATCGCATACTGGTCGAGGGCGCTGTAGCGCCTGACCACATCCACCGTCTCGAATCGGCCGCCGCCCCGGTCCGCGATGTCGTTCCCGTCCATGACGGAAGCGTCCGCGTCCAGGAAGAAGCTCCAGTGGACGCCACCGCTGCCGAGCAAGGCGCCATCCGACGATCCCGAAGAGCCACGGAACCGCAGCCGCGAGAGCCAACGGTGCCCCACCTCGTGGGCCAGCACCTCGAACCCGTCGACCTCCAGGTAGGGATCGATCGAGTCCATGTAGACGACGCTGGCGAGCCGCGACGCGCTGCCCCATTCCCGGGAGTCGTCCAGGAGCGGCAGCCCGATCCCCTCCACGTCGTTCCGAACGTTCAGCTCGAAAGCGAGGGTGCCGGGGACCGGGTTGAGCGGCCGCGTCGTGTAGACGACCACCTGCTCGAAGACGTCGGGGTGTGCGGCCAGGAAGCGCCGCGTCACCGACACGAGGTCGACCTTCTCCGTCTCGCTGAAGCGCTCCACGAGCGCACCGGAAGAGCCGACCGGGAGTGCGGCGGAAAGGTCCACGGGCGCCGCCTCCAGCGTCCCCCCCGGCGAGACGCCCACCACCGCCTCGCGCGTCTGGACCTCGCCCCAAACGAGGTCGACCGCGCCCCCCGGGTGCAGGACCGCCGCGAAAGTGTTGCCGTTGATCTGCCCGGCGCCGGGGACACCCCGCCAGACGAACGACGCGCGGTCGGCCAGGAGCTGGGCGCTCACGATGCCGCCGCGCGAAGGGTCCAGGTCGGCGAAGAACGGAGCGACGCGGGGCGGTCCCGCCAGGAAGCGGGGGAGCCCCCGGTCAGCAGGTCCTGGATCGGGGGAGCCGAACGAGAGGTTCCCGTCGGCGTGGACGAACACGGTCTCGTAGCGCGTCCCGAAGAACGGGAACCCGAACGGCAGCCCTACCTCGAGGACGCCGTCCGCGGCAAGCCGCACGGGAAGGCCGTCCGGATCGACGGGCGTCGAGAGGCGCGCCAGGTCGTACCCCCCCGCCGCGTTCGGGCTCAGGCGGACCGCCGCACCATCGAGGTCGAACGGCCGCCGCCCCACCACCAGGTCGCCGCGGTCCTGCAGGATCGCCACGTGGCTCTCGTCCCGATCCAAGACTGGACCGGGCCCCGCGGCGTCGTGGGCGACGGCGACGATCCAGTACCTGTGGAGGGCGAGGATCGCCCGCGCTCCGCCGGCCTCCGTGCCGCACCACTCGCCCGGATCCGCCGCTTCGACCCGTGGAAGCAGGAGGGCGAGCGCGAGAGCGGCGGCGGCCCTGCGGATCGGCATCTCGCGTCCATTCTATGCTTTCGCTCGCGCCTACCGCCCTGGTTTCGGCCCTCCATACGCCCGGACTACGCCCCCGAGGGGCGCCCGAAGGTCCGCGCGTCCCACGTTTGACGCCTCTCGACGGCGCATGCTACTTTCGTGAACCGCGTATAATTCTGACCGACAATCCTCCATGCCCGCGCCAGAGAAGTTCGGGAAGTTCGTGCTGCTCGAGGAGATCGACTCCTCGGGCCTCGGCACCGAGCTCAGGGCGGCCAAGCTGGGGGCATCCGGCTTCGAGAAGATCGTCAGCCTCTTGAGGCTGACGCCTTCGCTATCGTCCAACGTCGAGGCCGCCCGGAGCCTGATGGACCAGGTCAAGGTCGCGGCCCAGCTCCAGAACCCGAACATCATCAAGATATTCGGCATCGGAAAGGTCGAGAGCAGCTACTACATCTCGTACGAGTTCGTGGAGGGACGGAACCTCAAGGCCGTCTTCGCGCGGTGTCGCCAGGAGGGGTTCCCGTTCTCCGTGGACCATGGGCTCCTGATCGCGAGCAAGGTCTGCTCGGCCCTCGAGTATGCGCACTCGCGGAGGCTGGAGGGTGGCTCGCGGTACTTCCACGGGCTCCTGAGCCCCTCGAGCATCCTGGTCTCCTACGAGGGCGAGGTCCGTGTCCGCGGCTTCGGTTACTGGCCCAGCCGCGCGCGGGAGGCGGGTGCCCTGGGCGAGGAGGAATCGCTGTACCTGTCGCCGGAGCAGGCGCTGGGCGGAAACGGGGACGTCCGCTCCGACGTCTTCGCGGTCGGAGCGATCCTCTTCGAGACCGTGGTGGGGAGTCCGCTGCTGGAGGGAGGCCGTACCCGGGACCTGGCCGGCCGGCTCGCGGAGGCAAAGCTGCAGGGCCCGTCCGGAGAGGACGACACCCTCCCGAAGCCGCTTTCCGAGATACTCGGCCGGGCGCTGGTCGAGGATCCCGGCCGCCGCTACGCCGAGATCCAGGAGATGAGGAAGGCGATCGACACGCTCCTCTTCTCCGGGGACTTCACCCCGACCACGTTCAACCTCGCGTTCTTCATGCACTCGCTCTTCCGCGACGACATAGACGCGGACTCGAAGCGCTTCAAGGACGAGCGGGAGTCGAGCTATGCCGAGTACCTCGGCGACGAGCCCGCTCGGGCCGGCGCCCCGCCCCCGGTGGCGTCGGCGCGGCCGCACCTGGGCCCCCTCGGCGAGCCCGCGCTGATGGAGGGGGCCGCCTCCGAGCCCGCGCCGGTGGAGGAGGCCGCATCCGAGCGGGCGCGACCGGAGGAGGGGCCCTCACCGGCGTTCTCGCGGCTTCCCGGCGGAGAGGGGCTGGGCTCCGTCCGGGACGGATACAACGAGGCCATCCTGGGAGGCGACGTGCCGGAGCTCTCGCTCCGGGAACCCCAGGTGCGCGAGCCGTCCGTCCGGGAACCCGCGTCACGAGAGGCCGCTCGCGAGGCGGCGGCGGGCTTCACGTTCCATCGCCAGGAGCGCCGCGGCCGCTCGTCCCTCATCGTGATCCTGGCCGTGGTCCTGGCCGCAGCGGCGGCGGCCTACTGGTTCCTCTGGGGTCCCGGCCGGAGGATCCCAGAGGCCGCCGCTCCCCAGGTCCAGGTCCCGCCGCCGCCCCCTTCACCCTCGCCCGAGGAAGTGGCCGCTCTCGCGCGGGTCAAGGAGCTCGAGGAGCGGCTCGCCGCGCTGGAGGCGGAAAGGGCCGCGGCCGAGGCGAGGGCGGCGGAGGAAGCCAAGGCGCGGATGGAGGCGCAGGCCGCCGCCCGGGGCAGGGCGGCGGATCCCGGGGCGGTCCAGAGGGCGCAGGACGAGGCCCGGAGAAGAACCCAGGCCGATCAGGAGCGCGCGCAGCTCGAGGAGATAAAGCGGCTCGAGGAACGGAAGCGCGCTGAAGAGGCGCGCCTCGCGGAGCAGAGGCGTTTGGAGGAGCAGCGGAGGGAGGAGATGCGGCGGGAGGAAGCCCGCCGCCTGGCCGCCGCGGCCACGCCGGAGCCGCCTACCACCACCCTGGCCGCAGCTGCTCCAGTCACCACGCTGCCCGCGCCCGCGGTACGTGCCGGCACGCTCGTCAACCTGACCGACCCGGGTGTCGTCGCCCCGGTCGTCGACCGCGCTCCGACGCCGC
>Ga0268386_10000395_pt1 | contig 27086 bp, 28 predicted proteins | sample RVTome_15_FD_200260 | JGI IMG/M metagenome (GOLD analysis project Ga0268386, IMG submission 200260) | Soil microbial communities from uranium-contaminated site in the Upper Colorado River Basin, Wyoming, United States - RVT150D86... ... | reverse complement strand
CGCCGAGGGCGACACCGGCTACGTCTACGAGGGCGAGCTGCCGTTCGAACAGAAGGACATCGAGCTCGACTCGCTGCCCTCGATTCCCGTCAAGATCATGATGAACGTCGGCAATCCGGATCGCGCCTTCGACTTTGCCGGCATTCCCAATCATGGTGTCGGACTCGCCCGGCTCGAGTTCATCATCAACCGGATGATCGGCGTGCACCCGAAGGCGCTGCTCGAGTACGACTCCCTCGATCCTGACCTGCAGAAAACGATCGGGCAGCAGATGGCAGGGTACACGGATCCGGTCGAGTTCTACATCGAGAAACTGAGCGAAGGCATTGCCACGATCGCCTGCGCGTTCGCCCCGCAGCCGGTCATCGTGCGGCTCTCGGACTTCAAATCCAACGAATACGCGAATCTGATCGGAGGCCGTCAGTACGAGCCGCAGGAGGAGAACCCGATGCTCGGGTTCCGCGGCGCCTCGCGCTATATCGATGAGGCCTTCCGGCCGTGCTTCGAGCTCGAATGCCGAGCGCTGCGGCGGGTACGCGAGCAGATGGGTCTGAAGAACGTGCAGGTCATGGTGCCATTCGTGCGCACGCTGCGAGAGGCCGAGCAGGTCACGCAACTGCTCGCAACGAATGGTCTCGAACGAGGTCGTGACGACCTCAAGATCATCATGATGTGCGAACTGCCGACCAATGCGTTGCTCGCCGAACGCTATCTCGAGTTCTTCGACGGCATGTCAATCGGGTCGAACGACATGACCCAGCTCACGCTCGGCCTCGATCGCGATTCGGCCATCATCGCGCGCCTGTTCGACGAGCGGGACGATGCGGTTAAGGCGCTGCTGAAGCTGGCGATCGACGCGTGTAAGGCGGCCGGCAAGTACGTGGGGATCTGCGGTCAGGGTCCTTCAGACCATCCGGATTTCGCGCGCTGGCTCCTGAACCAGGGCATCGACAGCATCTCGCTGAATCCGGACACCGTCGTCGAAACGTGGCTGTTCCTGGCAGGTCAGTCACCCGACGATCAGGGCCGCCGCAGTCACTGACGGCGACCGTTGCCGAAGTCCCGCCCCATCACTGCGACCGCGTCGGGCGACGTCGCACCCCGTGTGGCAGTTCCGCGAGGGAAGCGTAGGACGGTCGGTCGAACATGTCCGGTGCGTCGCAGAATTCGAACAGCATCTCGGTCAGATCGTCACCCCAGAACAGCCGTCCTGCGACGATGACGGTGGGCACACCGAAGACGCCGGCTGCGATCGCGGCGGCAGTCTCTCGCCGCAAGGCGTCTTTGATCTCGGCATCGGCTACACGTTGCGACCAGTCGGTGACGTTGAGCTCGCTTGCGAGCGCCTCGACGCCGGCCGCGCCATCGGGCAGCCTGCCCTCGCACCAGACCCAGTCGAAAATGCGCCGGACGGCGCGAAAGTCGCCCCCCGCAGCGATCGACAGGCGCAACAGTGGCAGCGGATTGAACGGATGCACCGGCGGCATCCGCAGCGGAAAGCCATCGCGCGCCGCACGCCACACCACGTGTCGATAGGTAAGTTCCCGCTTCGGCTCGATCTCGGCAGGCCCGAGCTGTCCCCAGTGCTCGAGAATCGCAGCGAGCAGCACCGGATGGCAGACCAGCGTGTGCCGCCGATCGATGCGACGCTCCAGTCTGCAGGATTGCAGATACGCGAACGGAGATACGAAATCGAAGTACCAGTGGAGGGTCTGTCCGCTCACGACGCGTCCTCCTGCCAGGGCAGCCGGTCGAGATCAACGTTGCCGCCTGTCAGGATCATCGCGACGGTGCGATCCCGCAGTTCGACCGCGCCCTGCATGATGGCCGCCATGGGCACGGCGCTCGATGGCTCGACGACGATGCGCAATTCCGCATACAGCAACCGCATCGCTGCAATGATGTCGGCCTCGGTGACCCGCACGATCCGATCGACGTACTGACGGACCAGCGCGAACGTGCGATCGCCGAGCGATGCGCGCAAGCCGTCGGCGATCGTGTCGGGCGCATCGAGTTGCACGAGCTCGCCCGACGTGAAACTCTGCCAGGCATCATCCGCCTGTGCCGGTTCGACACCGACGACTTCGATGGCGCGACCCTGCCCTCGTGCCGCCAGCGCGGTTCCCGACAGGAGCCCGCCACCTCCTACGGGAACCAGCACGGCATCGATTTCCGGATACGCAGCGAACAGCTCGAGCGCTGCCGTGCCCTGTCCCGCGATCACTCGATCGTCGTTGTAAGGATGCACGATCGCGGCGCCGGTGCGCGCGACGACCTGCTCGAGGGCGCGTTCACGCGCGATTCTGCCGGGCCGGCAGTAGAGGATTTCAGCGCCGAACCGCGCGACTGCCGCCTTTTTCGGGGCAGCCGAGTTCTCCGGCATCACGACGGTGGCGGGGATCCCGCTCAGCTTTGCCGCGAGCGCGAGTGCAGCGCCATGATTGCCAGAGGAATGTGTTGCGACGCCGCTCGTGCAGTGCTCCTGTGCGAGGACTCGCACTGCATTGACGGCTCCACGGAATTTGAAGGCACCGACCCGCTGCAGGTTCTCGCACTTGAAGAGCAGACGTCCACCGTAGCGCTCGTCGAGCTCTTCCGAATGCAACACGGGCGTATGACGCACGCAGTCGGCGATGCGCCCGGCAGCAGCAACGACATCCTCGAAAACGGGTAACGGTACGTCGATCGCAGTCATCGTCGCTCCCAGACGAGCAACCGGTTATTGGCAGGCATGGACTCGTCAGCGGCGAGAGCGAGACCCTGCTCTTGCGCCAGCTCCTCGAGAGCTGCGTCGTCCCGCAATCCCATGGCCGGATCCTGAGCGCGCAACGCCGCGTCGAAGCGCTGATTTGAATGGCTCGTGAACTGGCCGCGTCGGTTGAAGGGTCCGTAGAGCACGAAGCGCCCATGGGGCGGCAACAAGCGACCGACCCCGGTGTACATCGCGACGACCGCGTTCCACGGCATGATGTGCGTCGTATTGGCGCTGAACGCGTGATCGATGTGACCGATCGGCCAGGCAGGCGCGCACACATCGAGCTCGAGGGGGCCGCGGACGTTCGCGAGTCCGGCCTCTTCGATCCAGCGGCGAATTCCGGGCAGATTGCGAGCGAGATCCGTGGCGATCCAGGTCAGATCCGGCATCGCGCTCGCGAAGTACACGGCATGTTGACCCGTGCCGGCGCCTATCTCGAGCACTGTCACAGGCTGCGCGAACAGTGCGCGGAGCCGCTCGAGAATCGCGTCGCGGTTGCGCTCGCACGCCTGCGACCACGGCTTCATGGCAGGCGCAGGAAGTGCTGTCGATAATGCTCGAGCTCGCGGATCGAATCGCGAACGTCCTCCAGCGCCAGGTGCGACGAGGTCTTGCGCACGCCCGCCGCGACGGCGGGCGCCCAGCGTCGAGCCAGTTCCTTCAGGCTGCTGACGTCGAGATTGCGGTAGTGGAAGTAGCGTTCGAGAGCAGGCATTTCGCGCGCGAGGAACCTTCGATCCTGGCAGATGCTGTTGCCACACATCGGCGATGCGCCGGGCTCTACCCACACGCGCAGAAATTCGATCGTGCGGCGTTCGGCGTCCGCCGCAGTCACCGTGCTCGCACGCACGCGCTCGAGCAGGCCCGACGCGCCGTGCGTCGTGCGGTTCCACTCATCCATCGACTCGATCTCCGACTCCGGGCACGTGATCGCGAGCACGGGGCCCTCCGCGAGGATATTGAGATCCTTGTCGGTGACGATCGTTGCGATCTCGATGATGTGATCACGCTGCGGATCGAGGCCCGTCATCTCGAGATCGATCCAGATCAGTCGCTGCGCGTCGGGCTCGGCCAAGGGGTCTCCTGCAGGGGGCTGTGTGTTGCCCCCGAGTCTAGCAGACGCTAATCTCCGGCCGCCTCGAAGCGGCATTTTCCTTGGTTGCGCTGCATGCACTGGTTGACGTCACTGTTCGTAATCGCGGTTTGCGCCAGTGTCGGGGTGCGCCTCTGGCTCACGCTGCGCCAGGTTGCGGCCGTGCGCGCGCATCGTGATCGGGTGCCGCTGCCGTTCGCCGGCGCGATTCCGATCGAGGATCACCGCAAGGCAGCCGACTACACGGCTGCGCACGGGAGGCTCAGCATCATCGACACGCTGCTCGACGCCGGCGTGCTGCTCGCGCTGACAGTCGGCGGCGGCATCGCGGCGCTGGACCGCTTCTGGCGAGCGGCCGGTCTCGAGGGCCCGACGCTGGGCGTGGCCGTGATCGTTGCAGTGCTGCTGCTCACGACACTGGTCTCCTTGCCGCTGTCGATCTGGCGCACGTTCGGCGTCGAGTCGCAGTTCGGCTTCAACCGGACGACGCCCGCGCTCTTCGCGCTCGATTTCGTGAAGAGTCTGCTGCTCGGGGCTGCGCTCGGCATTCCGCTGCTCTATGTCGTGCTCTATACGATGTGGCACGCCGGACAGTGGTGGTGGCTCGCCGCCTGGGGAGTCTGGGTCGCTTTCACGCTATTGGTTACCTGGGCCTGGCCGGTGTTCATCGCACCCCTCTTCAATCGCTTCGCGCCTCTCGAGGACGAGACGCTGCGTGCGCGGATCGAGGGTCTGCTGGAGCGCTGTGGCTTCACCTCCCGAGGCGTCTTCGTCGTCGATGGGTCCAGGCGCTCGACACATGGCAACGCCTATTTCACCGGCTTCGGGCGGCACAAGCGGATCGTGTTCTTCGACACGCTGCTCGAGCGGCTCGGCCATCCCGAGGTCGAGGCCGTGCTCGCGCACGAGCTCGGTCATCTTCGCCTGCACCACGTACGCCAGCGGCTGATCGTGATGCTGGTGGGAGGACTGCTCGCGCTGGCGCTGCTCGGCTGGCTCGCGCGCCAGCCGCAGTTCTACGCTGCTCTTGGCGTCGACACGCCGTCACCTCATGCCGCGTTGCTGTTGTTCCTGCTCGCGACGCCGGTGTTCACCTACTTTCTCACGCCGCTCGCCGCATGGTGGTCGCGCCGTCACGAATTCGAAGCAGACCGTTTCGCCGCTTCGCACGCGGACGCCGACGCGCTTGCGGAGGCTCTCGTCAGCCTGTACCGCGACAATGCGACGACGTTAACCCCGGACCGGGTGCACTCGGCTTTCTACGACAGTCATCCGCCCGCCCTCGTGCGCATCGGTCGGTTGCGGGCGCTGGCCAGGGCAGGCACCTGAGCAGCCTCAGAGGCAGCACATCGCTTGCGTGGCACTGCGATCGTGTCGTGCTGCCGACTGTGCCCACCCCGCTTCCCGTTAACGCGCACCCGTTACTGCCGCAAAGCACATGCGTGCTCTGGGGCATCGAGATGATTGACACCGGCGGCGGTCGTCCACGTCCGCACCTCGGTGCTGCGTCCGGATGAGCCGTCCCCAAGCAAATCACGCAAGCGCAACGCACGCGCGCGTGGTCGAGTCTTTCGGCCGACACCTGATCGTCGAGACGGATGCTGGCAGCCGCTTCCCAGCGAGACTGTTCGGCCGGCGGATCGTGACGGTGTGTGGGGACCATGTGCAGCTGCAGCCAAGCTCGAGCGACAATGAGCCGCGCGTCGTCGTCGCGGTACTGCCCCGCAAGACGCTGTTCGCGCGCACCGACGCTCGCGGTCGCACCGAGCCGCTGGCCGCTAATCTGTCGCTGCTCGCGGTGCTGCTCGCACCCGAGCCTCCATCGGACCCCTTCATCGCAGACCGATACCTCGCCGGTGCCGCATTTGCCGGTATCACCCCGGCCGTGATCGCTCACAAGGCCGATCTTCCGGCCGCTACCTCGAGTGAATTCGTCACCACGATCGGTCAGTACCGTGCCGCCGGGTACCCGGTGCTCCACGTTTCGTCGCGCGACGGCCGCGGCCTCGAAGCGCTGCAGGAGCAGCTACGAGATCGCACGGCGATGCTCGTGGGCCAGTCGGGGGTCGGCAAATCGACGCTGGTCAATGCGCTCGCGCCGCAATCGCAACGCGTGACCCGGGAACTTTCCGCGGCGACCGGCGAAGGTCGGCACACAACCGTCGCTGCAGCATTGATCAGGCTTGCAAGCGGCGGCGAGCTCATCGATACGCCGGGCGTCCGCGACTATGCGCCTCCGCCGATCGCCGACGCCGATGTTCAGCAAGGCTGGCCGGAAATCGTACGGCTCGCACCCGGGTGCCGATTCAACGACTGCCTGCACCTGCGGGAGCCGGGATGTGCCGTCACGGCAGCCGTTGCCGCCGGCACCGTGGCCGAGCGTCGGTACGAAAGCTACAAGCGCCTGATGAATCTGATGCGCTCGCTGCTGCCCGCGCACGAGCGCGGCGGACCGGGAAGGCCGTCGACGCGGTGATCAGCGGAGGTGCTCCGGAAAGTCGTGCATCATGCGGCGCACGAGACCGGGGGCCTCGCGTACGGTCTGCCCGACCGAGATCACGGTGTCGTCGGCGACGGCGCGCCACAGAATCCGGCCCGACTCCCGGTCGGTGGCGAAGATCAGAAGTGACCCCTCCGTTGCGGTCATCGCGGTCTCCGGCCCCTGCGACTCGCGGATGATGTCGAGGGGGTCGCCAGGACCGACGCTCCCGGAGACGGTCGGCGGCGTCGCCTCGCGCCGCGTCGTCACCCTCCGATCTCCGACCACGATCTGATACGTCATCAGGAAATCCGCGGTCTGCGCAGGCTCGGGTACATAGCCCTTGTCGCTGAGCGCCTCGATGACGCCACGCTGGATGTTGCTGTCGAGGTGCCGGATCTGCTCTTCGGTGGCCTCGACCCCTTGTGCAACGAGCCGCGGCGCCTGCCATGCAAAGCTGTCACGCGCTGCGAGATTCGCGCCTTCGACCTCCGTCGTTTGCACCGATGCGCCTCCCGCCACGCAGCCGGCGAACCCAATCGCAAGCAGTACCACACTCCCCGTCATGCCGCGAACAGTCATCATCCTTTACTCCTGACGCTCATCCCAAGGCATGCCGCCCCGCGAGCGCGTGCGCCAGCGTGCCCCCATCTACGTATTCAAGCTCGCCCCCGACCGGCACCCCGTGCGCGATGCGTGTCGCACGCACGCCAACGCGCGCAGCGATCTCTGCCACGAAATGCGCCGTCGCGTCCCCTTCGACGGTCGGATTGGTCGCAAGAATCACTTCCCTGATTTCGCCCGCAGCGAGCAGGCGTTCGAGCTCGGCGACGCCGAGCTGCTCGGGCCCGACGCCGTCGAGCGGCGAGAGATGGCCCATGAGCACGAAGTAACAGCCACGGTAACTGCCCGACTGCTCGACAGCGACCACGTCCGCGGGCGACTCGACGACACACAGCAGGCTCCGGTCTCGTCCGCTCGCAGCACAGATCGGACACAGCTCGGCCTCGGCGAACATGCGACAGCGGCGGCATGCCCCGATGCTGCCGATCGCATCCGTCAACGCGCGAGCGAGCGCCCGAGCGCCCTCGCGATCGCGCTCGAGCAGATGAAACGCCATCCGCTGTGCGGATTTCGGCCCGACACCCGGCAGACAACGCAGCGCATCGATCAGTCGGGTCAATGACGGGGGATAGAGCATCCGCGCGCCGCCTCAGGGACCGAATGGCAGCTTCATGCCCGGCGGCAGGTTCATGCCCGACATCAGCCCGGACATTTTCTCCTGTGTTATCGCGGTGACCTTGTGGACTGCATCGTTGACCGCCGCCGCGACCAGATCCTCGAGCATCTCGCGATCATCGCCCATCAGCGAGGGATCGATCTCGACGCGCCGGACCTCGTGGCGACCGTTCATCGTGACCTTCGTCATCCCACCGCCTGCCTCGCCGGTCACCTCGAGATTGCCTATCTCGGCCTGCGCCCGTTGCATGTTCTCCTGCAGCGCCTGAGCCTGCTTCATCAGGTTACCAAGTTCACCTTTCATCAATCGTCCCTCGAGTAATGCGTGGAAGCGCCGCCGCGTCACTGCGCGGTCCGGCAGTTCAGTTCACCGGCTTGACCGAATCCGGCTGGACCCGTGCGTTGAAGACGTCCTTCATCGCGCGTACGTTCGGGTCGTTCTCGATCGCATGCTGGGCCGCGCGCTGGCGTTCGTCGGCTTCGAGCGCGCGTCGGCGTGCCGGAGTGTCCGCCGGCGCCGCGGCGATCTCGAACTCGACCTGAGCAGGTTCACCGATGAGCTGTGACAGGGCCTGAACCAGCTTTTCGACGAGCTGCGGCCTGCGGAAATGCTCGCCGTCCGGCTCGAGCATGAGCCGGAATCGACCACCTCTACGCTCGACCAGCGTGGTGTGTTGAGCCAGCTGACTGGCCGGACCCTGAAGTGGTAAGCGATCGACGATCGCCGTCCACTCGTCGGGGGTCACCGTGGCCGTCGGCGTAGCCACCTCCGACTTCGGCGTATCCGGTGCGGCGCGGGCGGTGCGCGGTTCGCTGCGCTCGATCCGGCGCGGCATCGCCCCGGAGGCAACGGGCGCCGCCGGCGTTTCACTCTCGAGGCGAAACGCCAACATCCGCAACAGAACCATCTCGAACGCGGATCGCGCATCGACCGCGAGATCGAGGTCCCGTCGTCCGAGCAACGCGATCTGGTAAGCGAGCTGGACGTCCTCGGGCGTCATCTGTGCCGCGATGCGTTGCACGGCCGCTGGATCCTCGTCCTGCTCGAGCGCGAGATCCGGCACGAGCTGCACCAATGCGACACGCTGCAACAGTGCAGCCATCTGCCCGAGCACGTCACGATAATCCGGCACGAGTTCGTCGAGCGCGGCGACCGCCTCGAGAACTGCTTTGGGCTCACCGGCGGCAACGTGCTCGAGAATGCGCCCGACATGCGAGCGATCGAGCGTGCCGAGCATTGCGCGAGTGTCGGACGTCGTCAGGTTCGACCCGCCGAACGCGATCACCTGGTCGAGCAGGCTCAGGGCGTCCCGCATGCTGCCGTCCGCAGCGTGCGCGACGAGCCGCAACGCCTCGGCCTCGAAATCGATCCCCTCCGCACTCGCGATCTGCTCGAGACGCGCCACGATCAATCCGATCGGCAGCCGCTTCAGATTGAACTGCAGACACCGCGACAGAACCGTCACCGGCAGCTTCTGCGGATCGGTCGTTGCAAGCAGGAACTTGACGTGCGGCGGTGGCTCCTCGAGGGTCTTCAACAGCGCATTGAACGAATGCGTCGACAGCATGTGCACTTCGTCGATCAGGTACACCTTGTATCGCCCGCGCGCCGGCGCATATTGCACGTTCTCGAGCAGCTCCCGCGTATCATCGACTTTCGTGCGCGACGCCGCGTCCACTTCGAGCAGGTCAATGAAGCGGCCTGCGTCGATGTCCTTGCACGCGCTGCAGACACCACAGGGCCGCGACGTGACCCCCTGTTCACAGTTCAACGACTTCGCCAGGATTCTCGCGATCGTCGTCTTGCCGACTCCGCGCGTGCCGGTGAACAGGAACGCGTGGTGCACCCTGCCCGAATCGAGCGCATTCACGAGCGCCCGCTGGACGTGCTCCTGTCCGGCAAGCTCGGCGAACGTGCGGGGGCGCCACTTACGGGCGAGTACGAGATAGCTCATCGCGATTTGAACCAGGAGCGAGCCCGCACTTTACACCAGCGGGCGACTACCGGCCGCGGCGCGCGCAGCGGCCCTCAACGCCCTTAAGGAGACGGCCCGCGCCAGCACCCCTCCGACGCACGATGGAAGCCGCTGCCGCTGCTCCCTTCCGGGCCTGACGGGGTTCACGGCTGATCGTCGCGGAGGAACCGACGCGGGCCGCCATGCAGTCACCTGGCAGCGAGTCGCGCAGCGCGAGCGAGCTGCGGGGCCGCGACTATACCATCCCCGCGGGGATCGATACCGCGTCAACCGCGACCTCGATAGGAGGGGACCGCCTGGTCGGGAATCCAGACGCCCGGAGGCGGCCGCCCGGTCTGCCAGAAGACGTCGATGGGCATCCCGCCGCGCGGATACCAGTACCCACCGATCCGCAGCCATCGTGGCTTCAGAAAATCGACGAGCCGTGCGCCGATCGCGACCGTGCAGTCCTCATGGAAGGCACCATAGTTACGGAAGGCGGCAAGATAGAGCTTCAAGGACTTGCTCTCGACCAGCCAGCGGCGCGGCACGTAGTCGATCACGAGATGCGCAAAATCGGGCTGGGCCGTGATCGGGCACAGCGAGGTGAACTCCGGTGCGACGCAGCGCGTCAGGAACTGCTTGTCCGGGTGCGGATTCGCGACACGCTCGAGCACGGCATCCTCCGGCGACGCGGGCATCGCCGTGGGCCGGCCGAGCTGTTGCAGACGGGCATAGGGCGTCGGAACCCTCGTCTTGTTTCTGCGCGCAGCCATGGCTTGACATTCTACTGAACTCGGCGGCGGGACGCGGAGGTGAGGCTCGGACCTGACAGCGCATGACTCATGGAGTCTGCTCGTGGAGCGATACGCGCGTGTCGCAGTGATTGCGTGTCCGGGGCTCGTCGCTTGGCAAGCATGACCGCGAAGCGCACAGTGGATCGCGCAGTTCGGGCGCGAGGACGGACACGATGGCAACTACGTCAACGACGCCGAGGCTTCTCCTTCGAATCGGCCTTCGCGCAGCGCTCGTTCTGGCACTTGCCTCCGCGAGCGCGTGTGCGCCCTATCAGGTGCAGCCACAGCGGGCGCAGGTGCAAGATGAACGCACCATCTTCTGCGAAGGGCCGGGCAGCAGCCGCGGCCCGGGGCCGCGCGGGACGGCCGACTGCTTCTACGTCGATCGCGCGAATCTCGAGCGCTTCATGAGCGGGCAGTTGCGGCTGTGAAGCGCGCGGGTCGAGACCGCGTGCGTCGTCTTGACGCCGCCGCACCCACGGAGCGCTGTTATCCTCGCGTGACGTGCCATCCGTCAATGCGAGGAGCCGAACGGTGCAGCCCCTGCCCGCCGAAGTCCAGGAGCTCGTCGATCGCCAGAAGATCTACGAAGTTCTGACGACATACTGTCGCGCCCTCGACCGTTGCGATGTCGAGCTCATGAAGACCGTCTACTGGGAGGATCGCCGGGACGAGCACGGTGTCTTCGACGGCAATGCGCAGCAGTTCGCAGAGTTCATGGACTGGAATCTGAATCAGCCCTCGACGGACGTTCTCTCTGAGGGCATGTTCAAGGCGCTGGCGATCCACGGGAAGCGCGACCGCAGTGATCCGATCTATCGACGGTGAGGGAGGTCCGTAGGGGCCGTCGAATTCGCGCACCTGAAGGAGCTCACAGCGCAGCCGCGCTCGGGAATGGCGCGTGACCGCCGTACGATGCGAGCGGAGCTATTGGCGCGCAGCATTGCTCTGCTCGCGGATCGCCTTGAACTCCGAGCCAGTCTTCCACTGCGGCCAGCGCGTCGAATCGCCGAGGTCTGCCACGATCAGCCTGACCGCTTCGATGTCCTGCGCGGCTCCCCGAAGATCCCAGTCCGGATCCCAGGCATCGCAGGTCGCAGTGTCGTTTTCGCAGCCTGGACGGCAGAAGAAAGCGGTAACCGATCGGCAACGGGCTCATCAGAAGGAGCGACGAAATCGAGATCGTTGACGAGAAACAGCGCGATTTTGCCCTCGAGGTCGATGTCGCCGTAATCGTCCCACTCGCGCTCGGGCGCATTGGCACCGAAGCCCACGAAGACGACGGGCGCGTCAATCCGGATCGTTTCGGTCGCGCGCACCGTACTGACTTCGACGTTAATCCTCTGCTCGAGCGGCTGCACCTCACCCTCGACCGAAAACCGCATCGTCGCCGGCAGTTGGATCCTGGTGCGGATCATCGGCCCGGTCTGAGTCCAGTCACCATCCTCACCGCCAGGCTCGAGACCGAGGCTTGCGAACCTCTGCGTCAGATACTCGACGGTCTTCTGCTCGCCGGGTGTGCCAGGTGCGCGACCACCGAACTCGTCCGAGGCCATCCCCTTGACGATCTCGACAAGCGCTCGGTATCGACTTCGGCGCGTGCCTGGTCAACCGTGGGCTGCGCGCCAGCGGAGACCACCGGTGGCACCGCAGGCTCGTTCTCGGGGGAACCACACGCGATGCAGCCGGCAGACACCACGACGACAAAAATGTCCGGCAGGACATGCAATGCACCTCGTTCGCGGCTCACGTCGTGAGAACCGATTTGCAGTGTACTTCACGCAGGCTGGCGACTCGCCCCGTGGCGTCGAGATCGGTCACCGCAGGTGCCGCAAGCACTCGGGCTGTATGCTCGAGAAGCGGTCGCGCAGGGAACCGCGCCTCGTGCAGCTCGTCGAAGCACCGGAAGTATCGCGCTGCCGCCCGCGAACCCGCGCATAAGCTGCTGCAGATCACACTTCTGATCACGATTAAGCCGCAGGGCTTGCTCACGCCCGGCCACGCAAGCTATCGGGAAGATGCGTGCAGACTGCCGGAGGGCGATTCAGAATGGGCTGGTTGACCTTGGGCTTCTTCGTCGGAATGTTCTTCGGCGTCTTCGTCATCGGGCTCGCACGCGCTGCAGCCCTCGAGACCCCCCGTCGAGAAGGCGCAGGCACGACTCTGCGCTCGCACAGCCGCGCCATCGACGAGCCTGCAACTGACGAGGCTGAACTGTTGCACGTCGTCGAAACGCAGCTCGAGCGCACCCGCAGGCGCTCCTCCGGCTAGTGCTGGCGTCGGCAGAGCACACTGCAGCGCGCCCGTCCACAGGGCGCGACGAGCACGGCAGCCTGTACCCCGGTCGTTGGTTGGTGCGCCTGCATTCAATGCGGGTCCTGACCTCGAACCCCAGGCAGGGTTGACTCGTCCCATGCCGCAGAGCTCTCGTATGCCATTGGGCGCCTGCCCGTAGCGATCGGCCACGCCAGCTTATGAAACCATCTGCAGGCATCAGCGTCCGTCGCCTCAGACAGCATGACGTCGCACTGATGGAGGCGATGCTGACGATGTTCGGCGAGGCCTTCGAAGAGCTGGAAGTCTATAGCCACCACAGGCCGGCACGCGCTTATCTCGAGTCCTTGCTCGGCGCCGACCATTTCATACCCCTGGCGGCGCTCAGCGACGATGACGTCATAGGTGGGCTGGCCGCCTACGAGCTCAAGAAGTTCGAGCAGGAGCGCAGCGAGATCTACATCTATGACCTGGCGGTGGCGCAGCCATATCGACGCCGGGGCGTCGCGACCGCTCTGATCGAGGCGTTGCAGCCGATCGCCGCGAAGTGCGGAGCGCACGTCATCTTCGTTCAGGCCGACCGCGGTGACGCGCCTGCGACGGCGCTCTACTCCAAACTCGGCGTGCGCGAAGACGTGCTGCATTTCGACATCGCCGTGCCCACGAGAGGAAGTTGAGGATTGTCAGGCTGATGCCCGATCACCGATCCCTTCCAACCTCCCGGAACGGGCGGCTGTGACTGGCGGTGGGGGTGGGATTCGAACCCACGGAAGGCTTGCACCTTCGGCAGTTTTCAAGACTGCTGCCTTAAACCGCTCGGCCACCCCACCCTTGCCGGAAGCCTGACGAGCAGGGCAAGACCGGTGCATTCAACCGCTCTGCGCCTCTCCGTGGCTGGGCTTGAGGCTGGAGGCTTGGGGCTGGAGGTCAGAATGCTAAAGCGAAGCACGGGCTCCGGATCCCCAGCCTCCCGCCTCAAGTCCCCAGCCGCGCCGTCCGGCGCCCACAGGGCGGCGGATTGTCCCCTGCAATCGGTGCCGGGACAAGAACTTGCCGGAACTCTACGGGTTCTGTAGGGTCTCAACCACTCGTGCATGGCGGGACCGCTTCCCGACCGGCATGTTCCACGAATTTCAGGTGAGGAGAGTGGCAAGGATGGAACGCTATCCCGCGTCCGTAATTACGGGCGCCCGCCCGTCGGCTCTGACGACGAACAAGGTTCTGCGCAACACGTACCTGCTGCTCGCAGCGACGCTTGCTTTCAGTGCGCTGACGGCTGGCGTGTCAATGGCACTCAACCTGCCGCACCCGGGGCTCCTGATCACGCTGGTCGGCTACTTCGGCCTGCTATTCGCGACGATGAAGACGCGTAACAGTGCCTGGGGAGTCTTCTTCGTCTTTGCGCTGACCGGGTTCATGGGACTCACGCTGGGCCCGATCATCAGCATGTACCTGAACGTGATCCCGAACGGCAGTCAGGTCGTAATGACCGCGTTCGGCATCACCGCAGCGACTTTCGTCGGACTGTCGGCCTATGCAATCCGCACCGAGAAGGATTTCAGCTTCATGGGCGGTTTCCTGATGGTCGGCATCATCGGGGCCTTCCTGCTCGGCCTCGTCGCCTACTTCTTCAACCTGCCGACGCTGGCGCTCGCCGTTTCAGGCATGTTCGTGCTCGCGATGGGCGGACTGATCCTTTATCAGACCAGCGACATCGTGCGCGGCGGCGAGACCAACTACATCATGGCGACGGTCACGCTGTACGTGAGCATCTACAACCTGTTCACGAGCCTGCTGCATCTGCTCGGCGTGATGTCGGGCGACGACTGAACCAGAAGAAGAGCTCTCGGCTCTGGGCCCCGGGCGTTAGGCCCTGGGCTCGGAGAGCCACCGGTAACGATACCGCCTCCTTTCTGGCCAGCGCCCAGCGCCCGGCCGGGCGTCATTCCGCGCGAATGACGTCCAGGCCCCCCATGTACGGTCGCAGTGCCTCGGGCACGACGACGCTGCCATCAGCCTGCTGATAATTCTCGAGCACGGCCACGAGCGCACGGCCGACCGCGACGCCCGAGCCATTGAGCGTGTGAAGCGGCTCCGGCTTGCCCGTGCCGGGATTGCGCCAGCGCGCCTGCATGCGCCGGGCCTGGAAGGCCTCGCAATTCGAACAGGAGGAGATCTCCCGGTACTTGCCCTGCCCCGGCAGCCAGACCTCGAGATCGTTGGTCTTGGTACTGCTAAAACCGATATCTCCGGCGCATAGCGCGACGACTCGGTACGGCAGGTCGAGCCGCTGCAGCACGACTTCTGCATGCCCTGTCAATTCCTCGAGCGCCTGATAAGACTGATCCGGCCGCACGATCTGCACGAGCTCGACCTTCTCGAACTGGTGCTGGCGGATCATGCCGCGGGTGTCCTTGCCGTAGGAACCCGCCTCGGACCGGAAGCACGGGGTGTGCGCCACGTGTCTGCGAGGCAGGTCCTCTGCCTCGACGATCGTCTCGCGCACGAGATTCGTCACCGGCACTTCCGCAGTCGGGATCAGAAAGAACGTGGCCTCCCCGCCCTGAACGCGGAACAGGTCTGCTTCGAACTTAGGCAGCTGCCCGGTGCCGATCAGCGCCTGCGGAGCGACGAGGTAAGGCACGTACATCTCTCGATAGCCGTGCTCGCGCGTGTGCAGGTCCAGCATGAACTGGATCAAAGCCCGATGCAGGCGTGCGATCGGGCCACCGAGCACGACGAACCTCGCACCTGAAATCCGGCCTGCGGCGGCGAAATCGACTCCACCCAGGGCCTCGCCGATCGCGACGTGATCCCGTGCGTCGAATTCGAACACGCGCGGCTGACCCCAGCGACGCAGCTCGACGTTCGCCGACTCATCCGTGCCATCGGGCACGCTCTCGTGCAGCAGGTTCGGCAGTCCGAGGGCGATGCCATCGAGCTCGGTCTGCACTCGCCCAAATGCCGCTTCTGCCGCCTCGAGCGCCGCACCGAGCGATTCCACCTCACGCAGCAGCGGCGCGATGTCCTGGCCCTGGGCCTTGGCTCGCCCGACGTTCCTGGCATGTGCATTGCGCTCGCTGCGCAGGCGATCGGCTTCGATCTGCCAACGCTTGCGTTCGGACTCGAGTTCCTCGAGCCGGGCGACGTCGAGCTTGAATCCACGACGGGCGAGATTGCGGGCGACTGCGTCGGCGTCGGCGCGAAGTAACCTGGGGTCGAGCATGGCAGTTCAGTCGTCAGGGTCAGTGAGCAGCGCGGAGCCGCGAAATTAGTCGCTCGTGCCACGCAAGCGCACGAGCGCTTCGCGGATCTTTATTTCCAGGCCACGCGCCGCGGGCCGGTAATACTGCCTCGGCTGCATGTCGTCCGGGAAGTAGCGCTCGCCGCTCGCATACGCGTCAGGCTCGTCGTGCGCGTACCGATAATCCTTGCCATATCCGAGCTCCTTCATCAGCCGTGTCGGCGCATTGCGCAACCGCAGCGGCACTTCGAGGGAACCCCCGGAGCGCGCGTCCGCCATCGCCTCATCGAATGCTACGTAGGCGGCGTTGCTCTTCGGTGCACACGCGAGAAACAACACCGCCTGCGCGATTGCCAGCTCGCCCTCCGGACTGCCGAGGCGCTCATAGGTCTCGCAGGCATCGAGCGCGAGCCGGATCGCCCGCGGATCGGCATTGCCGATGTCCTCGGAGGCCATGCGCAGCACGCGCCGTGCGATGTAACGGGGATCACAGCCACCGTCGAGCATCCGGCACAGCCAATAAACCGCTGCATCGGGATCGGTGCCACGCACTGACTTGTGCAGTGCCGAGATCTGGTCATAGAAGGCTTCACCGCCCTTGTCGAAGCGGCGCAGGCCCCCTGCACTCACTTCCGTCGCAATGTCGCCCGTAATCGTCTCATCGGCGAGGTCGAGCGCGACGTCCAGCATGTTGAGGGCTCGGCGTGCATCGCCATCCGCCGATTTCGCGATGATCTCGAGCGCCTTCGGGTCTGCGCGTGCACGGCGCCCGATCGAGGCTTCGCGCGCCCGCGCACGCTCGAGCAACTGAAGCAGATCATCGACGCCGAGCGCCTTCAGCACGTAGACGCGGGCGCGCGACAGCAGCGCATTGTTGAGCTCGAACGACGGGTTCTCCGTCGTCGCCCCGATGAACACGAGCGTGCCATCCTCGACCCACGGCAGAAATGCATCCTGCTGCGCCTTGTTGAAGCGATGCACTTCGTCCAGGAACAGCACGGTGCGCCGCCCGTCGGCCTCCCGCACGGCACGTGCTCGTTCGACCGCCGTGCGAATGTCCTTGACGCCGGCCATGACCGCGGACAACGCGATGAACTCGGCGTCGCAAGTGGCCGCAACGAGTCTTGCCAGAGTCGTCTTGCCCGTGCCGGGTGGTCCCCAGAGCACCATCGAATGCAGCTGGCCTCCCTCGAGCAGCTGGCGCAGCGGCTTGCCCGTAGCGAGCAGATGGGTCTGCCCGACGAACTCCGCGAGAGTGCCGGGCCGCATCCGGTCGGCGAGGGGGCGGCTGCGACTCTGCGCGACGTTATCGAGCATGCTCGAGGCCCAGCCAGCGCTCGACCTGCAGACACCATTCCCCGAGCCCGAGCCGCGCGGCTGCAAGACCGAGCACGATGCCTGTCCCGTTCGCGGCGAGATCGGCGGCCTCACGCGACCTGCCGATGGCAGGCATCCCCTGCAGCCACTCGATGCCCGAGCTCAACACCAGCAGCGCCAGCGCAACCGGAATCTGAGAGCGTGGCTCGAGCATGCCCGCAAACCAGAGCGTAACCGCGGCATAGGCGATGGAATGATGCAGCTTGTCACTGCCGGGAACCTCCGGCAGAACGGGAATCGGCAGCAGGCTGGCCGCGACGACGGTCAGAACCAGCAGCAGCCCGCCGGCGAGCCAGGCTCGGCGATACACGAGCGGCAGCATCGACTCACTCCGGCCGGCTTTCGGACGGCTCGCCGATCACGTCCGCGTCGGCAGGAGGCGTGAACACGAACCGTTGCGCATCGAGCGGCTCATTGACCTCAACGTCGGTGAACTCGAGCACCGTGGTCTGCCCGAGCTTGTCGTCGAGCTCCATGTAACGCAGCGCATCTCCCTCCAGGCCAAGGCGAACTTCCCGGAAGTCCGTATCCGGTCGCACAGGCACGAGCGCAATCCAGGTGACGGTACCGCGTTGCTCGAGGCTTTCCGCCCGGAACTCCTCGGCCAGGGTTCCGTCGCCGGACAGCAGCATCGCGGGCGTTCCGGCGAGCGTCGTGTCGATCGGCCGCACGGTCACTTGCTCGAGATCGCGATCATAGAGCCACAGCCGCTCGCCATCGGCGACGATCACCTGGGTCGCAGGCTCGGTGTAGTCCCAGCGAAACCGCCAGGGCTTCGCGATCGCGAGATGTCCGGCAGAGCGATCGAGGACCTGCCCGGTGCGATCGCTCAGGATCTGTACGAAATCGGCCTCGAGCGTTTCGAGTTCGTCAAAGAAAGCAGCGACGCGCTGCTGCGCAGACGTCTTCTGCGACGCGTGATCGGCCTCCGTGGCGCTGACTCCTGCGGCGGTCACGAGTGCCGCGAGTGCGGCCGCCTGGCTTAACAAGGTCCCTTTCATCATCTGTCCTTCAGTCGTCGTCGCTCGGTGGCGGCGGGGCAAGCACTTCGCGGCTGCCATTCGGTTGCAGCGGACCGACCAGACCGGCCGCTTCCATCGTCTCGATCATCCGTGCGGCGCGGTTGTAGCCGATCTTCAGGCGGCGCTGCACCCCGGAAATCGAGGCCTTGCGCGATTCGGTCACGATGCGCACGGCCTGGTCGTACAAGGGGTCCTGCTCCGCATCGATCTCGCCAGCCTCGAGTCCCTCCACCGGCTCGCCCGGCAGCCCCGGGATCGCCCCGAGAGGTCCGGACAGGATCTCGTCGATGTAGGCAGGTGCCGAGCCGGTCCGCAGCGTACCCACGACCCGATGCACTTCCTGGTCGGAGACGAACGCGCCGTGCACGCGCACCGGCACCGACGTGCCAGGCTGCAGAAACAACATGTCACCGTGACCGAGCAGCTGCTCCGCACCCCCCTGGTCGAGAATCGTCCGCGCGTCGACCTTTGCCGACACCTGAAACGCGATCCGCGTCGGAATGTTCGCTTTGATGAGACCGGTGATCACGTCGACCGATGGCCGCTGCGTCGCAAGGATCAGGTGAATGCCCGAGGCGCGCGCCTTCTGTGCCAGCCGGGCGATCAATTCCTCGACTTTCTTGCCGACGATCATCATCAGATCGGCGAGCTCGTCGATGATCACCACGATGCAAGGCAAAGGCTCGAGCAGCGGCACGGCCTCGCGGTCGGAGTCGGGCGGGAGCTGCTTTGCGACGAGCGGGTCGCTGATCGGCGCACCCTGCTCCGCGGCATCGCGCACCTTGCGGTTGAAACCGGCGAGGTTGCGCACGCCGAGGCTCGCCATCAGTTGGTAGCGACGCTCCATCTCCGCCACGCACCATCGGAGTGCGTTCGCCGCTTCCCTCATGTCGGTCACGACCGGCGCGAGCAGGTGCGGGATGCCCTCGTAGACGGAGAGCTCGAGCATCTTCGGATCGATCATGATCATCCGTACTTGCTCGGCCGTGCTCTTGTACAGGAGGGACAGCACCATCGCGTTCACGGCTGTCGACTTGCCGGAACCGGTCGTGCCGCCGACGAGCAGGTGGGGCATCCGCGCCAGATCGGCGACGACGGGTAGCCCGCCGATGTCCTTGCCGAGCACGAGCGTCAAGGGCGAGCTCATGTCGTCGTAGGTTTTCGACTTGATGATCTCGCCGAGCGTGACGAGCTCGCGCACTTCATTCGGAATCTCGAGCCCGACCGTCGATTTGCCCGGAATGATCTCGACGACCCGCACGCTGATTGCGGACAGCGCTCGCGCGAGATCCTTGCTCAGATTCGAGATCTGATTGACCTTGACACCTGGTGCGGGCTTCAGCTCGAACCGCGTGACGACCGGGCCCGGATGGACCTCGACGACCTCGACTTCCACCCCGAAATCACGGAGCTTCAGCTCGACGAGCCGCGACATTGCCTCGAGCGCCTCTGCCGAATACTGGCCGGCGTGCGGAGGCGGATCGTCGAGCAGACTCAAGGGAGGCAACTCTTTCGACAGCGGTTTGTCGAACAGCGGCACCTGCCGCTCTTTCTCGACGCGCTCGCTCTTCTCGACCCTGGCGATGACGGGCTCGATCTTGGGTGGCGTGCGCCTCGCGACACGTTCCTTCTGCTCGCGCACGACTTCCTTGCGTGCTTCCTTTACTTCACGGCCCGCGCGCAAATCGCGTGCCGAAGCGAATCGTGTCCGCAACCACTCGAGACCGGTCAGGGTCGCCCTGCCGGTTCGATCCATGATGTCTATCCAGGAGACGCCCGCGAACAGCGAGACCCCGGCCAGCCACAGTGCGAGCAACAGCAGCGTCGCGCCGAGAAAGCTGAGCGCCGCCTCGAGCCCGGTGGCGACCATCGAGCCGAGGATGCCGCCGGCGGTGCTCGGATAGCCGGCGCCGGAGAAGTGCAGCGTCGCAAGGCCGCAGCTCGTGATCAGCGTCAGCACGAACCCGGCACCGCGGAACACGACCGTTGCCCGGTTCGGCAGCTCTCGTGCATCTCGTTCGCGGTACAGAAACCAACCAGCGAGCCCGATCATGATCGGGAACAGAAAGGCCGGGCGACCGAACAGCATGATCAATAGCCCTGCGAGCCACGCGCCCGCCGGTCCAATGACGTTCGTGATCGGACCCGGCTCGCCGGTTGAACTGAACGACGGGTCGCTGGCGTCATAGGTCGCGAGCGCGGCAAACAGAATCAGCGCGAGCGCACCGAACACCCAGAGGGCGCTCTCGCGCAGTGAGCGCACCACGTTCGAGCCGAGGCGGCCCGCCCCAGCGCGGGCTTCAGCAGTCGTTGCCAAAATCCTATGACCCCATGAAGAATTAACTATAAGGCGCTGTATTCAATAGAAAACTACTCAGGATAGCAAGGCCGGATGAACAACCTTTCCTCCCTCCAGATTGACCCCGCGACGCAAGTTCGGTTCGTCCCGCCAGTCACCTTCGGCCAGCCGCATCACATACGGCGCGATCGCAGCCGAGAGCGCCTGCGACGCCGTCCGGGGCGCAGCGGCCGGAATGTTCGCGACGCAGGCAATGAATGACCCGGTGGCACAGGGAGCTCGGGTCGCCGCAGTTCGCAGGCCGGGAGGTCTCTACACAGCCTCCCTGATCGACCGACAGTTCCACGATGCCTCGACTCGCCGGCGCCGCTCGCGACGAACCGCTCGTGGCCGGATTGCACGAGTTCCTGGCACGCCGATGGCACCAGACCGACCCGGTCTTCGCCCGCCTTCAGCTCGCGAGGTACGCCTATGCGCATCGCGGCCTCGCCGACAGGAGCCTTTGCCGTGGCGGTCGCTTATTCCTTACCATCTGCGATCCCGCTTCCATCCGGAAGCTGCCTGACTTAGCCCGTCAGTCTCCCGCCCGATGCTCCAGAGCGCCGAGCAAGCGGTGCGTAGAGCAGGTCGAGTGTGCGGGCTTGCGATCGGCGCGCCGCCGGCGCGACGCGCACCGGCAGACGAACGGCGGGACGTCTCTGGAAAATTAGGACGACGGAGTATACATGAGCACACCCCGGCACTCCCGGCTGATCATCCTCGGCTCAGGGCCTGCGGGCTACGCGGCTGCGGTCTATGCCGCCCGCGCCAATCGCAAGCCACTGCTGATCACTGGACTCGAGGAAGGTGGCCAGCTCATGACGACGACCGACGTCGATAACTGGCCCGGTGATCCCGAAGGTTTGACCGGCCCGGTCCTGATGGAGCGCATGCGCAAGCACGCCGAGCGCTTTGCGACCGAAGTCGTGAACGACCACGTCAACCGCGTGGAACTGCGCGAGCGTCCGTTCCTGCTCGAGGGCGATCGCGGCCAGTACACCTGCGATGCGCTGATCATCGCCACCGGAGCGACGGCGAAGTACCTCGGACTGCCGTCGGAGCAGGCGTATCGCGGCCGGGGCGTCTCGGCGTGCGCGACGTGCGACGGTTTCTTCTTCCGCGACCAGAAGGTGGCCGTCGTCGGCGGCGGCAACACCGCCGTCGAGGAGGCGCTGTATCTCACCAATATCGCCTCACATGTGACCCTGGTGCACCGCCGGGACCGGCTGCGCGCAGAGAAGATCCTGCAGGACCATCTGTTCGAGCGCGAACGCGCGGGCAAGGTCAGCCTGCGCTGGAATCACGTGGTGGAGGAAGTGCGCGGCGATGATGCCGGTGTCACGGGCCTGCGCATCGCTGCAACCGATGGTCAGCAGCAGAGCGATCTCGACGTCAGCGGGGTGTTCATCGCGGTCGGTCACGCGCCGAACACGCAGCTGTTCGAGGGACAGCTCGAGATGCGCGGCGGTTACATCGTGGTGCGGTCCGGTCTCGATGGCGATGCGACTGCGAGCAGTGTTGCCGGCGTATTCGCCGCCGGCGACGTCGCCGACTACGTGTATCGTCAGGCAGTGACCTCGGCCGGCACCGGATGCATGGCAGCGCTCGATGCCGACAAGTACCTCGAGCAACTCGATGTCACGTTGTCGCGCTGAGATCTCGCCGCGGACGCCGCCAGGATGCGGACCCGCATCATCGATAGTCTGAAGTGCGTCGAGCGCAGCGCGTGGAATGCCCTCGCGCTCGGCGGTAATCCGTTTCTGCGCCACGAGTTTCTCGCCGCGCTCGAGACGGCGGGCTGCGCCGGTCCCGGCACGGGATGGCAGGCCTGCCATCTGCTCCTCGAGGACGAACGTGGCGCGCTGGTTGCTGCGGTGCCGCTGTATTTGAAATCACACTCGTGGGGGGAGTTCGTGTTCGACTGGTCCTGGGCGAATGCTTATGCACGCGCCGGACTCGATTACTACCCGAAACTCGTGAGTGCGATTCCGTTCACCCCCGCGCCTGGACCTCGCCTGCTGATCGCCCCACAAGCGGATCGAGCGCAGGTGCGCACGCTGCTGCTGAGCGCCTTGCGGGGGCTCGCGCGCGCGCATGGCGTGTCATCGCTGCACGTCCTTTTCACCGCAGCCGAAGACCAGACGGCGCTTCTCGAGGCTGGCTTCCTGCCGCGCAAGGACTGTCAGTTTCACTGGTATAACCGCGGCTACGCGAGTTTCGCGGACTACCTGGCGACGTTTCGCGCCGACAAGCGCAAGAAAGTGCGGCGCGAACGTCGGCGGGTGGCGGAGCAGGGGATTCATTTCGACACGCTGACCGGCGAGGCGCTGGACGCGCAGCTCTGGCGCGACATCCATGCTCTGACGGCAGGCACGTTCCATCGGCGCGGACATGAGCATTATCTGTCGGCCGATTTTTTCACGGCGCTCGCGCGCAAGCAGCCAGAGTCGATCATGGTCAAGCTGGCCACCCTGCACGGCAGATCGGTCGCTGCGGCCGTCTTCTTCGTCGGCGCGGACACGCTCTATGGACGTTACTGGGGGGCGCATGAGGAATTCCACAGCCTGCATTTCGAGACGTGCTACTACCAGGGCATCGAGTTCTGCATCGAGCGTGGCCTCACCCGCTTCGAGCCCGGCACGCAGGGTGAGCACAAGGTTGCACGCGGCTTCGAGCCCACTGCGACCTGGTCGGCGCATTTCATCGCCGATCCGCGCTTCGCCCGAGCGATTCGTCAGTACCTCGTCGAGGAGGCGAAGGCGGTCGATGCCTACATGCGCGATGTCCGCAGTCATCTGCCTTTTCATCGCGAGGAAGCGTCGGGCACCGACACCGCCGTCCGATGAGTGCGATCATCTGGCTGAGTGACCGGGACCCGCCGGAGGCATTTCCGCCCGTCGAGATGGCGCTCAGGGAGCCGGATGGCCTGCTGGCCGCCGGCGGCGATCTATCGCCCGAGCGGATGGTCGCAGCGTATCGCCGCGGCATCTTCCCCTGGTATTCACCGGGACAGCCGATCCTCTGGTGGTCGCCTGATCCGCGGGCGGTTCTCGACCCGGCGGCGTTGCGCATCCGGCGCAGTCTCGGTAAATCGCTGCGCAATCGCGGTTACCGCGTGACCGTGGATACTGCGTTCGCTGCCGTGATCGAGGCCTGCGGCAGCGACGAGCTGAGACCGGGCGGCACCTGGATCTCGCCGGAGATGAGCCGCGCCTACCGCAGGCTGCATGAACTCGGGCTCGCGCATTCGATTGAGACGTGGCGAGAGGACCGTCTCGTGGGCGGGCTCTACGGCGTCGGCCTCGGCCAGGTCTTCTTCGGCGAATCGATGTTCAGTCGGGAGCGCGATGCATCGAAAGTTGCACTGGTCGAGCTGTGTCGGCGCATGCTGGACGCGGGCGGCGCGCTGATCGATTGCCAGATGGCAACCGCCCATCTCGAGTCGCTCGGCGCAAAACTGATCGATCGGCGCCAATTCCTGGCGTTGCTGCGACGCCACGTCGACGCTCCCGCCGATTTCTGGCGCGCGCCGGGCGCACAGTGCTTCCCGCAGCCTCCCTAGCTGCTGTCAGTGGTTTGCAATGCACAGGGGGTTTATGCACAATTCGCGCGCTTTCGAGCCAACCCGCAGGACTTCATGTCGAAGGAAGATGCCATTCAGATGGAAGGGCGCGTGATCGACACGCTCCCGAACACGACGTTTCGTGTGCAGCTCGAGAACGGGCATACGGTGATCGCGCACATCTCGGGCAAGATGCGTAAGAACTACATCCGCATCCTGACTGGCGACCAGGTCACCGTCGAGCTGACTCCGTACGACCTGACGAAGGGCCGCATCGTATATCGCGGCCGCTGACCCCCACCTGCGCCACACACAAGACGAGGGCCGGCATTGCCGGCCCTCGGTTTTTTTGCGCTCGCCGATCCGAGCGGTCAGATCATTCCAGCAGCGCCGGCTCGCGGGCGCTGCGCGTCTCGAGCTTCAACGCATCGTCGGCACCGACCGTGACGAAGGCGTGACCGCCGGCAGCGAGCTTGCCGAACAACAACTCCTCGGCGAGCGGCCGCTTGATCTGTTCCTGGATCAGCCGTGCCATCGGACGCGCGCCCATCTTCGGATCGTAACCATGACGGCCGAGCCACTCGCGCGCGGCATCGTCGACGTGCAGCTGCACGCCTTTCTGCTCGAGCTGTGCCTCGACTTCGACGAGCAGCTTGTCGACGACCCGCGCGATCGTGTGCTCGTCGAGCGAGTTGAACTGGATGATGCCGTCGAGCCGATTACGGAACTCCGGCGCGAACATGCGGCGGATCGCTTCCATGCCGTCCGAGGCATTGTCCTGTTGCGTGAAGCCGATGCCCGGCCGGTTCATCTCGAACGCGCCGGCATTCGTCGTCATCACGATGATCACATGGCGGAAATCCGCCTTGCGACCGTTGTTGTCCGTCAACGTGCCATGGTCCATCACCTGCAGCAGCAGGTTGAACACGTCGCTGTGGGCCTTCTCGATTTCATCGAGCAGCAACACACAGTGCGGATTCTTCGTCACGGCTTCGGTGAGCAGCCCGCCCTGATCGAAGCCGACATAGCCTGGCGGCGCACCGATCAATCGCGAGACGGTATGTCGTTCCATGTACTCGGACATGTCGAAACGGATCAGCTCGACGCCCATCGCGATGGCGAGCTGGCGGGTGACCTCCGTCTTGCCGACCCCGGTCGGACCCGCGAACAGGAACGAGCCAACCGGCTTGCGCTGATCGCCGAGCCCGGAGCGCGACATCTTGATCGCAGCCGCGAGGGTCGCTATGGCTTTATCCTGACCGAAAATCACGAGCTTCAGATTACGCTCGAGATTGCGCAGCAGGTCGCGATCGGAGGTCGAGACGTTCTTGGGCGGGATCCGCGCGATGCGTGCGACGACGTCCTCGATCATCGCAACGTCCACTTGCGACTCCCGCGCCTCGACCGGCTTCAGCCGCAGCCGTGCACCGGCTTCGTCGATCACGTCGATGGCCTTGTCGGGCAGCTGCCGATCGTTGATATGACGCGCGGCCAGCTCGGCAGCCGCTGCCAGCGACTCGTCCGTATAGCTGACGCCGTGATGTTCCTCGAACCGCGTTCGCAGCCCGCGCAGGATCTCCACGGTTTCCGCTACGGAGGGCTCGACGACGTCGATCTTCTGAAAACGCCGGGCGAGCGCGTGGTCCTTCTCGAAAATGCCGCGGTACTCGTTGTAGGTCGTCGAGCCGATGCAGCGCAGCTCACCGTTTGCGAGCGCGGGCTTGATCAGATTCGAGGCGTCCATGACGCCGCCCGATGCAGCGCCGGCACCGATCACGGTATGGATCTCGTCGATGAACAGGATCGATCCCGGATTCTTGCGGATCTCGGCGAGCACGCCTTTCAACCGCTTCTCGAAGTCGCCGCGGTACTTCGTGCCTGCAATCAGCGATCCCATGTCGAGCGCATAGACCGTGCAGTCCGCGAGCACGTCGGGCACCTTGTCCTCGACGATGAATCGTGCGAGCCCCTCGACCAATGCGGTCTTGCCGACGCCCGCTTCGCCGACGTAGAGCGGATTGTTCTTGCGACGCCGGCACAGGATCTCGATCGTGCGTTCGATCTCGGTCTGACGACCGATCAGCGGATCGATACGCCCCTCGGTCGCGAGCCGGTTCAGGTTCGTCGCGTACTTCTCGAGAGCGCTGCCCGACTCGCCATCACGGTCGCTTTCCTGCGCGGGCCCGCCCTCCTCCTTCTCCTGCCGCTCGTCGCCGACCTTCGAAAGGCCGTGCGAGATGTAATTGACCACGTCGAGCCGCGCGACGTCCTGCATCGACAGCAGATACGCCGCATGCGAGTGCTTCTCGCTGAAGATCGCGACCAGCACGTTCGCCGCCGTGACTTCCTTCTTGCCGCTCGACTGCACGTGAAAGACGGCGCGCTGGAGCACGCGCTGGAACCCCAGTGTGGGCTGTACCTCACGCTCGTCGTCGTCTTTCAGGCGCGGCGTCGTCTGGTCGATGAATTCCTTCAGATCCTTGCGCAGGCGGGCAACATCGGCGCCGCAGGCGCGGAGAATCTCGCGAACCTTGGGCGTATCGACGATCGCGAGCAGCAGGTGCTCCACGGTCATGAATTCGTGACGCGATTCACGCGCGGCCTGGAACGCCTCGTTCAGACAGATTTCGAGTTCGCTGCTTAACACTCAGGCTTCTTCCATCGTGCAGAGGAGTGGATGCTGGTGCTGGCGGGCATACATCGTGACCTGCGCAACCTTCGTCTCCGCAATCTCGAACGTGAACACGCCACACACACCTTTACCCCGGGTATGAACCTCGAGCATCACCCGGGTAGCGGTCGTCCGATCCATGCCGAAAAGGCACTCGAGCACGTCGACGACGAATTCCATGGGCGTGTAGTCGTCATTGAGCAGGATGACCTGGTACAGCGGCGGCCGCTTCAGGCGCGGCGCGGCTTCCTCTACGACGAGCCCGTGACCCGGATCTTGA
>Ga0268386_10000394_pt1 | contig 27122 bp, 21 predicted proteins | sample RVTome_15_FD_200260 | JGI IMG/M metagenome (GOLD analysis project Ga0268386, IMG submission 200260) | Soil microbial communities from uranium-contaminated site in the Upper Colorado River Basin, Wyoming, United States - RVT150D86... ... | reverse complement strand
CGAAGATCTCGCCGACGGGCGCAAGGTGCGGACCGGGGTGACCGCGATCCTGCCCCGTGGCCGCGCGACCCTGAACACGCCCGTGTTCGGCGGTTGGTTCTCGCTGAACGGCAACGGCGAGATGACCGGCACCGCATGGCTCCAGGAATCCGGGTCGCTCGAAGGGCCGGTCCTGCTCACCAATACGCACAGCGTCGGCGTCGTGCGCGATGCCGTGATCGCCTGGCGCGTGCGAGCGGGCGCAGCGGACGCGAGCGGTTACTGGTGGTCGCTGCCCGTGGTGGCCGAGACCTGGGATGGCGAGCTCAACGACATCAACGGCTTCCATGTGCGACCGGAGCACGTCGACGCCGCGCTCTCCGGCGCGCAATCGGGCCCGGTAGCCGAAGGCAACGTCGGCGGCGGAACCGGCATGATCTGTCACGAGTTCAAATGCGGGATCGGCACCGCGTCGCGTGTCATCGGCAGCGACGGGACGAACTACACGCTCGGCGTGCTCGTGCAGGCCAACTACGGGCTGCGCGACAGCCTGCTCATCGCAGGCGCGCCCGTCGGCCAGCACTTGCGCAACGACCGCATCTACTCCGCGGCCGACGACGCGGCGGGAGACACCGGTTCCATCATCATCGTGATCGCCACCGACGCGCCGCTGCTGCCGCATCAGCTCGAGCGCATCAGCCGTCGCGCCGGCATGGGGCTCGCGCGCATGGGCAGTAGCGCGGGCAACGGATCGGGGGACCTGTTCGTCGCCTTCTCGACCGCGAACGAATCCGCGCTCGCCGGCCGCGCAAGGCCGCAGGCCACCTTCCTGGCCAACGACCGGATGGATCCGCTTTTCGTCGCGACCGTGCAGGCTACGGAGGAAGCGATCACCAACGCGCTGATCGCGGCCCGCGACATGCAGGGCACCGAGGGTCGCCACGCGAAGGCGATCGATCACGAGGCGCTCGTCGCCGTGCTCAAGCGTTACGGACGGCTGGCCGAGCGACGCTGACGACCGCCGGATCACGGCGCGGCACTGCCGGCGTCCGCTGCGGGCTTGAGAAAGCGGTCATACCACTGGAGATGTCGCGTCAGGCGGTCGCGCAGATAGCTCGGTATCGTGAGCGCATGGTACTCATCGGGATAGATCACGAGCTGTGACGGGATGTCCTGGGTGCGCAGCGCCTGGTACATCTGCTCGCTGCCGAGACAGGGAACGTTCGCATCCGCACCGGCGCAGTAGAAGAGCGTCGGCGTCTTGATCCGGTCGGCGTGGAGGAAGGGAAAGCTCACTCGCTCGTAGGTCTCCTTGTTGAGCCACGGCGTGCCGAGCTCGAGCTCGTAGTAGTTCGAGTACTGGTCATGGCCGTACATGCCGAGGATGTTCGACGCGCCTGCGCCGCTCACCGCCGCCCTGAACCGCGTATCCGAGGCGATGGCGTAGTTGGTCAGCATGCCGCCGTAGCTGCGCCCGCCAATCCCCAGCCGCGCCGGATCGGCGATGCCGAGCTTCACGACGTGATCGACCGCCGCGAGCACGTCCTGGACGTCCTTGTTGCCCCAGTCCGCGTAGATCGCGCGCGCGAAGTCGAACCCGCGGCCGGACCCGCCGCGCGGATTGGCCGCGACCACCGCGTAGCCCTGCGCGGCGTACGTCTGCCAGTCGGCCATGAACTCGTGACTGAACTGGTAGACGGGTCCGCCGTGCAGCCGCAGGATCGTCGGGTAGCGCCGCCCCGCCTCGTAGTCGAGCGGCCTGAGCAGGAAACCGTCGATCAGCGTGCCATCGGCGCTCCTGAACTCGATCGGTTCCACCGGTGCGAGGCGTTTCCCGTCCAGGAAGGCGTTGTGGTTGGTGAGCGCGCGCAGGCCGCGGCGCTCGACGGCGGCCAGCTCGTACGGGTGCCAGTCATCACCGCCGAGGACGGCGATCCGGCCGTTCCGGGCGACTGCTATGTCGGCATCGAAACGCCGGCCCGAGGTGAGCGGCGTGACCTTGCCACTCGTTGCGTCCACACGTGACAGGTGCGTGACGCGGCTATGTTCGATCGGTGTCAGCACGCCGCGGCCGTCCGGTGACCACGTCGGCTTGAAGAAGCAGCGGTCGATCGGCGCCGGTAGCTTCGACGTGCCGGTGGCGACGTCTATGATCGCGAGCTGCCAGGGCGCGTAATAGATCCACTTGTCTTCGCCGCCTTGCAGATATGCGATGCGTCGTCCATCCGGGCTCCATGCCGGACGTGCGCCCCAGTACGGATCGAGATCCGCGCCCGCGAAGCTCGTAAGGCGGCGTTCGGCGCTGCCTTTGCGCGGCTCGACGAGGTAGATGTCGTAGTTCAGGTGGCGGTCGGCGTCGCCGCCGCGCTTCGACACGTAGGCGATCTGCCGGCCATCGGGCGACCACGCGGGGAGGTACTCATCACTCGCGCCCGAGGTGAGCTGGGTCACGGCGCCGCCTTCGATCTGGTACAGGTAGAGATGACGCCGCTGCGCGGTCAGGTATCCGTAGTAGTCCTCCTTGAACATGAAACGGTCGGTGACGATCGGCGGGGGATTCGGCGGCTTCTTCTCGCCAGCGGGGCGATCCGGATCGGTCGCGACCACCGCGAGGTGCTTGCCGTCCGGCGACCAGGAATAGTCCTCGACGCCGCCCGGAAAATCGGTGAGCTTGCCTGCCTCGCCCCCGAAGGCGGGCAGGATCCACACCTGCGTGGTCGCGTCCTCGCCGCCGCGATCCGAAAGAAACGCGATCGACTGGCCGTCCGGGCTCCAGGCGGGCAGCCATTCGTCATCGTCCAGCGTTCGCGTCAGCGGCTCCGCGCGCCCGTCGTGGAATCGCACGCGCCATAGATCGGTCTGCGGCTCGTCGGCCTCGAGGTTGCTGGTCGTTACGCTGTACGCGATGTATTCGCCATCCGGCGAGAACGCGGGCTCGGCGACGTCCGCGAGCCGCGTGAGATCATCTACGCCGAAGCGATCGCCGGCAGCGCCGGTCAGGAACAAGAGCGCGATGGCAGCGCAAGCGAGCCGTCGTCCTCTCATCGAGCCTGCTCCAGGTTCTGTCCCGCGAGTGTGCGATAGCGTTGCTGCGCGGAGCGCAGATACTCGAGCGTTGCGGTGCGCTCGCGCTCGTCGTTGAAATCGTCGCGCGCCGCGGTCGCCGCGATTACCCGCTCGAGCCAGTCCGCGAAGTACGTCGCGTCGCCGGTCGCGGCCGGCCGCGAAGCCGGCAGCTCGAGCCAGACCGGGCTCGTCGTCGCGTAGGGATACAGATCGAGCACCGTCGGATCCGCCGCATCGTTCCAGGCGCGGAGCAGAAGCCACCCGCTTGCGTCGACCGGCAGCTCGCCTTCGGCGTCGAACGACCGCCGGTCGCCCGCGAGCGTGAAGCTGCGCACGACCCGTCCGTTGTACACCAGCTCCAGGTGATCGACGGCGACGGGCGAGCGGAGCGCCACCCGGAATCCGAGCGCGCCCGGTGCGCTGCGCGAGACGGTGGCCCCCGGCCGCTCGCCGGCCAGCTCGAGACCCAGCAGCGGACCGTTGCTGGCGAAGCTGCGCCCTGCCTTGATCGCGTCGCGCACGGCTTCGGGCGTGCGGCGTCCACCTGTGTCGACTAAGACGCGATTGAGACCCACGGGACCACGCAACGACGCGTAGTTGGCCATCGCGTCGGTGCCGGCGCCCGCGGGAACGCGGAAGCCGAGATTGAGCAGCCGGTACCACACGGCGGCCGTAGCACGATGATCCGAGAACCCGACCACCTCGAGATAGTCGACCTTGCCGTGCGCGACGTCGGCCGGAAGCTGGTTGGTCAGTGACTTCTCCTTCGCAGGGTCGATCTCCCAGTCGAACGGATGCACGTAACCGACCAGCGCACCCTGCGCATGGGCGAGATCGGCGATCACGCCGTTGTGGGGGTACGGGCTCGCAAGACCCGTGTGCCGATAGCTCGAGAAATCCGGCAGCAGCAGGTGGTCGGACAGGTTGAGCAGGCCTAGGTGGCCCCAAAAGCTCGTGTGGTACTCCTGCGCCTGAATCAGGAGGCGCGCGTTGTCGCTGCCGGGATCCGTCCCTGGCCGGAACCAGGCAATGTCCGGAATGCGCTCTTCCTTGTTGACGATCAGGTTGTAGATGACGTCGAGATCCTCGGCCGCGGCCTGCCGCAGGACGTTCTGCATCGAGTTCCGGTAATGGCCGCCGTAGTTCGTGTGCACGTGCAGGTCGGCGCTCATCCAGTTGCCAAAGACGGCCGGAAGTTCGTTCGATTTCAGCTCGACCGCGACCTTGCGCGACTCTCCCGCCGCAAGCTCGATCGTGGATTCCCAGGGCAGGTGCGCGAAACCGTGCTGGACGCCGATCGTCACCCTCCCCGCCGGCACGTCGAGAGCGCACGGGAACGCGCAATGAAAATACTGGGTCTCGACGCGTTGCGTCGTGCGGTCGAATCCATCATCGGCGTGCATCCACGCCGTCTCGGGCGCGTGGGCGCGGCCATCGGCGGCACGCACGATGACGCGCGCGGGCACGCCCTGTCCCCGGCCGTTACGGATTTCGATCGCGAGGCGCGCCTGCGGCAGGCGGTGCATGCGCTGCTTTGCGATCACCGGCGTGCGCTTGCCGCCGATCATGTCCAGCACCACCAGCCCGGTATTTCCGTTTTCGTTGGCGATGTATGCGATACGCGCGCCGTCCGGCGACCAGCGCGCGTTGCGCGCATCGAACTCGCCGAACGTAAGGGGCAATGACGGCGCACTCGCGGGAGTCGTGAGCCAGAGCTGATGCGACTGCCGCCCGTGATAGCTCGAATAGAGCAGCCTGCGGCCATCGGGCGCAACCTCGGGACGAGCGCTCCAGCTCGTCTCCTCGCGGAGCACCCGGCGACGATCCTGCGGGTCGTCGACCGCGACCGACCAGAGATCGCCGCTGCCCCACGCGACATCCGCGTTGTCCACGAAGTAGATGCGCTTGCCGTCGGGAGACCATGACGGGTTGATCGCATGATCGTAGGCCGAGTAGTAGTAACGGTCGATTGCGGTTTGGCGCTCGGGAAAGAACGCTTTTGCGTTCTGGATGCCTTCAGGCCCGATATCGGCGACATGCAGATCGAAGCGCCCGTTGCGCCGCGTGGAAATCCATGCGAGTCGCCGGCCGTCCGGCGACAGCCGCGGCTCCACGTTGACCGCGCCATCGGACGTCAGGCGCTGCTCGCGTCCGCTCGCGAGATCGAGGCGCCAGAGCCCCACACCTGCGCCATCGTAGCGGCTGAACACCACCGAGCGGCCGTCGGTGGATACGTCCGGCTGATAGTCATAGGCACCGGTCGCATGCGTGAGCTCGACGGCCTCGTCGGCGTCGATGGTCTGTCGCCAGAGCGAACCCGCCATGCTGTAGACGAGCTCGCGACCACCGGGCAGGAAGCTCGCCGCCGACGGACCGGTCGTGAGCTGCGGCAGGTACAGCTCGCGCCAGTAGTAGCCGTGCGGGACATCGACCTGCCTGAGCACGGGCTCGCGCGCGCCCTCAGCCGTTGCCGCCCAGGCGACGGGCAACAGCGCGATGAGCGCCGCGAACCCACGCAGCCGCCTCACTTCCGGACCAGGTTCAAAGCCTCGCTGAGGCTCGTGCGCAGCAGTCCCACGGCCTCGTCGACCTGCGCCGCCGTCACGTTGAGCGGCGGCATAAACCGCACGGTGCTCACGCCGCAGGACAGCAGCAGCAGGCCGTTGTGGAACGCTCGCTCGATCACCTTCTGGCAGAGATCACGCGCCGGCACGCGATCCGGTCCCGTCTCGATCAGCTCGATGCCAATCATGAGGCCGCGCCCGCGCACGTCGCCGATGCAAGCGAAGTCACGTCCGAGCTCGCGCAGCCGGCCGGTGAAGTGGGTGCCGACCGCCGCAGCGTTCGCCGCCATGCCGCCGTTGACGAGATCGAGCGTCGCATTCGCCGCGGCGCAAGCGAGCGGATTGCCGCCATACGTATTGCCGTGCGCGCCGCGCTTCCACTGCTCCATGATGCGTCGCTTCGCGACCATGGCGCCTATCGGCAACCCGGACCCGAGACCCTTGGCGAGCGTCATGATGTCGGGCGCAACGCCCTCGTGTTCCGCGGCGAACATCCGGCCGGTACGGCCGACACCGCACTGCACCTCGTCGAAGATCAGGAAGATCCCGTGCTCGTCGCATATCGAGCGCAGCCCGGCGAGAAAACCCGCGGGCGGCACCAGGTAGCCGCCTTCGCCCTGTAGAGGCTCGACCAGGATCGCAGCAACCTCCTGCGGCGGCAGGTTGCGCTCGAAGAGCGTCCGGATGTAGGACAGCACGGCCTCGCCCTGGTCTGGCCCCGCGAAGAGCGGCCGGTACACGTTCGGATACGGGACGTGCGTGACGCCGGGCATGGTCGGTGCAAAACCGGCCTGCTGCGTGTACTTGCTCGACGTAAAGGACAGAGAGCCCATGGTCCGGCCATGAAAGCCGCCGAGGAAGCCGATGAATCGCGGTCGTCCCGTGACGAAGCGCGCGAGCTTGATCGCCGCTTCGACCGATTCGGTGCCAGACTGGCACAGGAAGCTCATCACCGGTTCGCGCATCGGCGCGAGCGCGGCCAGCCGCTCGGCGAGCGCCGTCATGCGCTCGTGCCAGAAATCGCTCGAGATGTGCAGGAACTCCGAGGCCGCCTGCTGAACCGCGCGCACGACCTCCGGATGGGCGTGCCCGGTCGAGCAGACCGCGATACCGGCCGCGAAATCGAGGAAGCGATTGCCGTCGACATCCCAGACTTCGGTTCCCCGGCCATGCGACATGACGAACGGGTAATCGCGGGGATAGGACGGCGAGCTCACGCCTACGTCGCGCGCCATCATGGCGCGCGCCTTGGGTCCCGGCAGCTCGGTCTTCAGATGAACGTTAGCCACGGTGGCTTTCTGGATGGCCGACATCGCTGAAACTCCTGTTCGGAATGTGAACCGGCCGCGCGTGTGCTGCAGCCGTGCGCGCATGCAATACCCGAAGCGCCGTGAGCTCCCCAGGCGTCGGACGCGGGACCGGTACGGGGGACTCGTGGGTCGCGAGCGGCCAGCCGACAACCGCCCGCGCCTCGTCGGCCGATATGCCCGGATACACGGCCGAGAGCGCGAGCTCGTCCGTCCCCGGCAAGGGCGTGAGTATTCCGACGTCGGTGATCACCGCGCGCGGCCCCGCGCCGGTCGCGGCGCTTCGCGCGCGCGAACCGTTACCGTCGAGGAAACCGGCGCTGGTGCAGAAGTCGAGACGCGGGACGAAGCTGCGCGGCGTCGCCTTCATCACGACGAAGGTCTGCCGCGCATGCGCCGCGATCTCGGGCGCGCCGCCCGCGCCGGGCAGCCGCGTGGCAGGCCGATCGTAGGGGCCGATCACCGTGCTGTTGAGGTTGCCGTAGCGATCGATCTGCGCCGCGCCGAGAAACCCGACGTCGACGCGCCCGGCCTGCAGGTAGTAACTGAACACCTCGGGCAGGGGAACTACGCAGGCGGCGGTCTCCGCGAGCTCACCGTCGCCGATGGACAGCGGCAGCACCTCGGGCCGCGTGCCGATCGTGCCGGATTCGTAGATGAGAACGACGCCTGGCGCGTGCGTCAAACGCGCGAGGTTGCAGGCCGCGCTCGGGAGTCCGATACCGACGAAGCACACGCAACCGTCCCAGAGCAGCCGGGCCGCGGTGACGGTCATCATCTCCTCGCGGGTGCAGTCGCTCACGCGGCCGCCTTGAGGCTCTGCAGGAATCCCGCGTGATCCGCGGTCCCCGTCACGTGGCGGCCGATCCAGGCGAGAAACGCGTCGCGGTCCCGGGCGACGTCGTCCCAGCGCTGGTAGAAAGCGTTGTCGCGGGCGTAGAACCCGTGCGCGTAGGACGGATACGCACCGCCCGGACACAGCGCCACCGCGGACAGGAGCCAGTGCGGCAGCACGACACCGTTCATGGCAGGGGGCAGCGCGTCCACGATCTCCTCCACCGTAACCACGAGGCATCGCGCGGCGAGCGCCGCTTCGCGCTGCGCGCCCACGATGCCCTCGATCGCGACGTTGCCCTCCCTGTCCGCACGCTGTGCATGCAGGATCGTGACGTCTGGATTCAGCGCCGGCACAGTCGCGATCTCCTCGCCAGTATAGGGGCAGCGGACCGCGGCGATGCGGGGATTGTGCTTGACGAGGTCGGTGCCGATGTATCCGCGCAACAGTCCGAAGGGCAACCGCGCCGCGCCCGCGCAATAGGCCGCGGCCATGCCGGCGTGCGTGTGCTCATCGAGCGCAAGCGGCGCGGGCCAGCCGCGTTCCACCGCGTCGCGCAAGCGGTGCAGCGAGCCCACGCCCGGATTGCCGCCCCAGGAGAACGTGAGACGTCGCGCACAGCCGGTGCCGATCAACTGGTCGTAGACGAGATCCGGCGTCATGCGCACGAGGTGCAGGTCGCGACGACCCTGGCGGATGAGCTCGTGTCCGGCGGCAAAGGGAATGAGATGCGTAAAGCCCTCGAGCGCGACCTGCGCGCCGTCGGGCACGAACCGTGACATCGCTTCCGAGAGCGACAGGAACTCCATGGCTACTCGACGACGGTGCGCGACTGCTCGCGCAGATACAGGGGCAGGTAATAGAACGAGGCGATGGCCTTGCCGGTCGAACCCGAGCCCTTCCATCCACCGAACGGCTGATAGCCCGGCCAGGCGCCCGTCGTCGCACCTTGCGCGCGGTTGGCATACGTGACGCCGGCCTCGATGTTGTCGTGAAACCAGCCGATGTCCGCCGCGGACCCGTAGATCCCGGCGGTCAATCCGAGCTCGGTGTCGTTCGCGAGCCGCATCGCCTCGTCGCGGTCGGCATAGCGATGCACCATCAGGATCGGGAGGAACATCTCCATGCGCCACAGCGGATGCGAGGTCGGCGCCTCGGCGAGCACCGGCTGCACGTAGTAACCCGATACACGACCGTACTCACGCAACTGGCGGCCGCCGTGCCGCAGGGCCGCGCCCTGCGAGCCGAGCTCATCGACGAAGCGCGCGTAGTTGCGATACGCAGTCGCGTTGACGACCGGGCCGAGCCAGTTCTCGCGCAGGCGGGGATCGCCGATCTGGATGGCGTCCATTTGCTTCTCGATGCGCTCGAGGAGTCCATCCGCGATGCGCCGCTCGACGTAGAGGCGCGACAGCGCAGAGCACTTCTGCCCGCCCATGCCGAACGCCGACCGAACGATGCCGGTCGCAGCCCGGTCGAGGTCCGCATTCTCGGTCACGATGCACGGATTCTTGCCGCCCATCTCGGCGATGCAGGGCCTGGGTATCGCGCCCCCGGTCAGCTGCTGCTGGATGCTGCGGCCGACGGCGGCCGAGCCGGTGAAGGTCACGCCCGCCGTGCGGCGGTCGCGCACCATCGCCTCGCCGACCGAGGCACCGCCACCCGCGAGGTAGTTGAACACGCCCGGTGGCAGGCCCGCGTCCCGGATGCAGTCGGCGAGCATTCGTCCCGACCATGGCGTGTCGCTCGCGCTCTTGAGCACCACGGTATTCCCCGTGATCAGCGCAGCCGCCGTTGGTCCACCGGCGAGTGCCAACGGGAAATTGAACGGCGCGATGATCGACCAGACGCCGTACGGCCGCAGCACGCTGCGGTTGTGCGAGACGACACCCTCCAACGGGTCATCCGGGAGTGCCACCTCGTAGCCGCCGTGCGATTCGAAGTCGTCGGCGTAGTAACGGAAGAAGTCGACCGTTTCCTGCGCTTCGCCGAGCGCTTCCATCCGGTTCTTGCCGACCTCGAGGACGAGCGCGGCGGCGATCTCGTAGACGGACTGCTCCATCACCTCCGCGACACGGCGCAGGGCGTTCGCGCGCTCCTTGACGGGGAGCGCACGCCAGCGCGGATATGCCGCTTCGGCGGCGGCGAACGCCGCCTCGATGTCGCCGGTGCCCGCCAGAGGGAAGCGGCCGAGCATCAGCTCCGAGCTGATGGGGCTGCGTCGCTGCTCGAGCCCGAGCGCATCGCGATCCCGCCCGTCGATGAAGAGGGGATGCGTCTGTCCGAGACGGCCCTGCACCGTCGCGAGCGCGGCCTCGAAGCGCTCGTGCATCGCTTCGGGCGGATTGAACATCGTGCCGTAGGTCAGGCGGAAACTCATGGATTCGACTCCGTTCCCTGGATTGTGAAGAAACTCGCGAGCAGCCGGTCGAGCACCGCGAGCGCGTCGGCCAGTTCCTGCTCGGTGATGACGAGCGGCGGCGCGATGATCAGGAGGTTGCCGCGTGCGCCCAGGGAAACCCCCGCATCCATCGCGGCCGCGATCAGCGCGGTCAGCGCCTGCGGCTGGCTGGGCCAGGGCGCGAGCGGTGCGCGCGTCGAGCGGTCGGCGACGAGCTCGAGCACGGCGAACAGGCCGTGACCGCCGCGGACATCGCCGATCACGGGGTGACGCGACTGCAGCCTGCGCAAGTCCTCGAACAGCTTCGTGCCCAGGCGACGCGACCGCTCGATCAGCCGTTCGTCCTCGTAGGCGGCAAGGGCCGCCACGCCTGCCGCGCAGGACAGCGGATGCCCGCAATAGGTGAGGCCCGTCTGCAGGCTCACGTGCTCCAGCGTCTCGGCGACTTCGCGCGAGAGGACGACGGCCCCGAGCGGCAGCGCGGCCCCGGTCAGGCCCTTCGCGAGTGTCATGAGGTCGGGCCGGCTCGTCTCGCCGTGCCGCTGCCAGGCAAACCATTCCCCGCACCGGCCGAAGGCGCTCATGACCTCATCGGCGATCAGCCACACACCGCGTGCTGCGGTCGCGGCGCGCAGCGCGGGCCAGTAGCTGTCGGGGGCGACGATGCCGTTCGTGCCTGCGTTCGGCTCCATCATCACCGCGACCACCGCGCCCGGCTCCTCGCGATCGATGCGGTCGGCAACGGCCGCCGCCGCGCGCGTGCCGCACTCCTCGGCTGTCCTGCTGCCGAAGGGGCACCGGTACGCATAGGGCGGCGGCACATGCAGCACGCCCAGTGCTTCCGGCTCGACGTGGACCTCCGTGCGGCTGTCTCCGGACAAGGCCATCGCGAGATAACTTGCGCCGTGATAGGAGCGGTCGCGGGTCACCACCAGGCCCCGTGGCCGTCCGCGCGCCTGGCGCACTATTTTCGTCGCGTGCTCGTTTGCATCCGCGCCGCCCTGCGTGAAGAAGACGCGGCCACCGGTAAACCCGGACAGCTCGAGCAGCCGGCGAGCGAGCGCGGCGCGCGGCTCGGCTCCCCAGGCGCTGCTGACGAAACACAGGCGCTCCGCCTGCTCACGGATCGCGGCGACCAGTCGCGGATGCTGATGGCCCAGGTTGCTGCACTCCGCGAGGCTGCTCAAGTCGAGGATCTCGCGGCCGTCGGCGAGCTTGAGCTTTGCGCCGCGCCCGCCAACGACGGTGGGCGCGGACCAGTCGGCCTGCACGCACCAGCTGTGCAGGACCACGTCGCGTTCGGTCAGGGCCAAAGGAATCCGGTCTCCGAATGCTGTGCGCATTGCGCACATCGGGGCGTATTGCGCACAATGCTAAGAATCCCTAGGCTCGCCGTCAACTCTTCCGGATGACCGCATGCCGGCAACTCCCCGGGCACAACCCATCGGCAAACGCGCTGCCAGGCGCGAGGCGGCTCAAGACGATGAGTTCGAACGGAGCCGCGACTACGTTCAGTCGCTGGCACGCGGGCTCGCCGTATTGCGCAGTGTCACGGGCCAGCGCCCGAGCGCAACGCTCGCCGAGATAGCGGCGCGGTCGGGGCTCTCGCGCGCCGCCGCGCGCCGTCTCGTGCTCACGCTCGAGCACCTGGGCTACGTGCAGGCGGCGGGCCGCGAGTACCGGCTTACGCCGCGCGTGCTCGAACTCGGCTACGGCTTTCTCGGGGCGCGCGACCTGACCGACCTCGCGCAACCATGGATGGAGCAGCTTGCGCACCAGGTGAACGAGAGCTGCTCGATGGCCGTGCTCGATGGCCGGGACATCGTCTATGTCGCGCGCGTGTCGGTGCGCAAAGTGATGACCGTGTCGCTCGCGGTCGGTGCGCGCCTCCCCGCCTACTGCACTTCGATGGGCCGGGTGCTGCTCGCCGGTCTGCCGGCCGCGCGGCTCGGTGAGTGGCTCGAAGGGATCGACGCGCAGCGATACACGAGCCGCACGGTGGTCGATCCGACGAAGCTGCGTCGGATCGTCGAGAACGTGCGCCGCGACGGCTACGTGTGGGTCGAGCAGGAGCTCGAGACGGGTCTCTGCTCGCTCGCCGTGCCGCTCCGTGACCGTGCCGGGCACGTGGTCGCCGCGCTCAACCTCGGCATGCCGTTTCATGCCGACGCGCGCCGCCGTGCGACGCAGGAGCTGCTGCCGGCGCTAAAGCAGACCGCGCATGAGATCGAGCGCTGCATGCCGGCGAACTGGCTGGCGCCGGTCGGCGGCTGAGTGGACGCGAGCCGTGAATCGATGCGCGGGCCGCAGCCGTCATGTCCCGAAGGATTCCGCCGCGTACTGTTCCCCCTCGATCAGACCGTTCGGGTGCGGCCGGGTGTTGCGGAAGGTGACCGGAATCGTCTCGCACCCGGTGCATCGCTGCACGTGAAAGTGCAGATGCGGTGCCGCGTTGTCGCCCGTGTCGCCGCTCAACGCGATCAGGTCGCCGCGTGAAACCATGTCCCCCACGGACACCAGCGCACCGTTACGGGTCAGGTGCACGTAAGCGGCGATCGTTCCGTCGTCGTGAGTGATGTTGACGTAGTTCTCCTGCCCGGCGGTCCGATTTCCGTCGTCGAACCGCTCTTCGACGAGGAGCACGACTCCCCCCGCGCAGCGATGACCGGCGTGCCCACCGGCATCAGAAAGTCATACGCGTGTTGAACGAGAGTGCCCGCTCCATGCGATCCCGTCGAGCAGTTCCCCTGACTCACCGGGTAGATCTGCCCAACCTGATAGGGAAGCACGTACGGCGAGGATTCCTGCGGTGGATATGGACCGCAGACCGAGCCGGCGTCGCCGCCGGAACTGCAGCCGGCCGAGATCAGGCACCAGGCGCAAAGAAGATGGCGCCCTGCCCGTCTCAGTGACTCATCGGCGACGGTGCCACGCATGATGCGCCGGCCCGATCGTCCCTGAGACGGCGCTGCTAAAGGAGCGCCGCCATGTGCTCGGCGTACCAGCGGTCGAAGGTGTGCACGCAGTCCTCGTTCGGCTGGTAGGGTCCGGGGCGAAAGCCGCGCGACTGCGCCCCGTGCTGCACACGCTCGCAAAGCCCCCAGTCCTGCCGGTTCGTCACGTCCCAGAATTCCACCATGTCGGTCGGGTCGAAGTCCGGTCGCGCCAGCGCCTCCTGTGTGAACAGGAATTCGCAGACGATCTTCGTGCGGCCGGGTGCGATCGGCCAGGCCGTGTGCGTCAGGACGTAGTCGGGGTGCGGGCTCAGGAGCAGGTTCGGGTAGATCACGTAGTAATAGACGAAACGGTGATCCTCGAGCTTGAGCCCGCTGATGATGGGCACCGTGCGCTCGCCAGACATGGACATGGTCTCGTAGCCCTCGCGAAGCATCATGGGCCCGCCGTTGAAGCAGGCGCCGATCTCCTGCACGCGCTCGTGCCGCGCGATGTGATCGCTGATCCGGAAGAGCTGCGGATGCACGCCCGGGCAGTGATAGCACTCGCTGTAGTTCTCGCAGATTAGTTTCCAGTTGGCCGCGACCTCGTATTCGATGCGCTTACCGAGCCGCAGGTCCTCCATCCGGAATCGCGCGAGGTCAGGCAGGTCCGCGAGGTATTTCTCGAGCGGTTCGGCCGCATCGTCGAGATTGATGAAAATGAAGCCCGCCCAGGTGCCGAGGCGGACGGGCACGAGGCCGAAGGATTCGCGGGAGAACCCCTCGTCCATCCGCGGCACCTGCGCAAGCGTGCCGTCGAGGCGGTAGGTCCAGGCGTGATACGGGCACACGACGCGGCTCAGGCCCTTGCCGCACGCCGAATCCAGCAGACGCGCGCCGCGGTGCCGGCACACGTTGTAGAAAGCCCGCACCGCGCCGTCGCCGCCGCGCACGACGATCACCGATTCCCCGGCGATCTGGTGCGTGAAGTAATCGCCCGCGGCGGGAATGTCGGCTTCGCGGCCGACGCACAGCCACATCTTCGCGAACAGGCCCTCCTGCTCGAGGCTGAGTACCCCGGGCGAGGTGTACAGCGACGCCGGCAGGGTCCGCGCCTCCGGTATCGGTCGCAGAGTCGGCGCCAGATCGGCGTGGGTGAGGCCCGATTCGATCGCAACCTTCGAAGGCGCGTTCCGGCGCGTGGTGGGCTTTTCGAGTACTGAGGACATGGCGCTCTCCCGGTCGGCGGACCCGGCGGAGGCTCATTCTAAGGCAGTTTGAACGCGAGACCGCCCTTGATGACGATGGCGACGTTGCCGAGCGCCCGGATGTCGACCAGCGGGTCGTCGCGCACGGCGATCACGTCGCCGTAACAGCCGGGCGCGATCCGTCCAACCTGGTCGGCCCGACCCATGTAGCGCGCCGCAACCGACGTGGCGGACTGGATCGCCTCCATCGGCGACATACCGCGCTCGACCATGATCGGGAACTGCCGGGCATTGAGCCCGTGCGGATAAACGGCGGCGTCGGTGCCGAAGACGATGTCGACACCGGCCCGGTGCGCGCGCGTAAAACCCTGACGCTGCGCCTCGGTGGTCTCGACGTTCTTGCGGAGAAATTCCTCGGGCCAGCCCTGGGCGCGACCCTCGCTGTCGATGTAATCGCCGTTGTAGACGTCCATCGAGAGAGCAACCCCGCGCTCGCGTGCGAGCGCGACGCCTTCGTCGTCGATCAGCGAGGCATGCTCGATCGTATCGGCCCCGGCGCCGATCGCCTCGCGGATCGACCGCGCGCCGTGCGCGTGGGCCGCCACGCGGCGATTCGCGGCGTGCGCCACTTCGACGACGGCGGCGATCTCCTCGGGAGTCATCTCGGGCTCGCCCGGCACACCGCCGTACGCCAGGACCGCCCCGGACGCGATCACCTTGAGCACGTCTGCTCCGCCGGCGACGGCCTCCTCGGCCTTCCGCCGGAACTCGGCGCGTCCGCGCGCCACGCCCATGCGGAGCTGCTGCGGGATCTCCGATTCCGCATGACCCGGGATCACGAGATCCCCGCCGCCGCCCGGGATCGTGAGGTAGAAGCCTGCGGCCTGGATGCGCGGTCCAATCGCGCGGCCCGCATCGATCTCATCCCGCAGCGCGCGATCGGCCCACGCAACGTAGGTGCCGACATCACGCACGGAAGTGAATCCTGCGAGCAGGGTCGCCCGCGCGTTCTCGCGGCCGAAGGCGACCTGGTCTTCGAGCGTGCGGCGGTAGAAGACGCTCAGGTCGGCCGTGTCACCCGGCCGGTCAACGATATGCGTGTGCATGTCGATCAGGCCCGGCAGACACGTGTAACCGCTCAGATCGAGCAGCGACACATCGCGGGGGGCACGCACGCCGGCGCCGACGCGGGCAATGCGTCCGTCGACAATCAGGACGCTGGCGTCGCGGAGCGCTTCGTTCGAGCTGCCGTCGATGAGCGAGCCGCAGCGGAGCGCGACGGTGCCCGTATCGGGCGCGAAGGGCACCGCGACGAGTTCCACCGGTCCGGGGGCCGTGCAGGCCCAGACGCCGATGCAGGCCGCGCAGAGCGCGCCACGAACGGTATGGAGCCAGCTCACGCCGCGAGGATACCGTCAGCCACTCTGCTTGCGCAGCCCGGACGCCTCGATCACGGCGCATACCAGCTCCGGATCCCCTGGAGCGATGATGTGCGCGCCGCCGACGCCGGGCACATCCGCAAGCTCGCGGAGCATCTCGGCGCAGATCTCCACACCGGCACGTTCGGGGTCCCGCGCCTGCTCGATCCGCTGGATGAGCGCGTCCGGTATGATGGCACGGCGCAGATTGGTACGCAGCCGGCGCGCCGCCTCCACCGACAGCAGGGGCGCCACGGTGACAACGACATGGGCGCGATGGGTCAGTCGCGCCGCCACGACGCGGCGCATGTAGTTTCGGAGCAGCGGAAGATCCAGGCACAGTTGTGTCTGCAGCCACTGCGCGCCGGCGTCGAGCTTCGCCAGCAGCGACTTCGGCTCCCATCCCGCCGTCACATCGAACACCGTCGCCGTCGCGCCGATGAAGAAATCCGGCGACCGGGCCAGACCGTATGACGACGGCGCCTCGGCGTCGCGGATTCTGCGCGCCATCCCTATCAGCTGCCGCGCACCGATGTCGAACACGGTCCTTCGCCGGGCGGCACGCCCCACCCGCATCGGCACGTTGCGCATGAGAAGGAGCGCGGATACGCCCGCGGTGGCGGCACCAAGCAGCTCGCCCTGCAGGGCCGTGCGGTTGCGGTTGCGACAGTTGACGTGCAGGACGGGCTGCATCCCGGCCTGCCGCAGCAGGCTCGCGGCGAGCAACGGTGAGCCGAGCGGCCGCAGACCCGGGCTCTCCGTCACATGGATGGCGTCGACGCATTCGCTCAGGCGCCGCGCGCGCGCCAGCAGCGCAGCCGGATCCGATATCGGCGCGAGCTCCGCGCTCAAAGCGGGCGATGTCGAACGCAGGGCCGCCTGCAGGCCGATCATCGTTGGGTGCACTCGGAAGCGAACACGTCGGCCGTCGGCGGCACCCCAGCGCGATCCCGCCCTGGCGGCCGAGCAGCCGTCCGAGATCCTCGAGGTCGCACCCGATTACGGATAACCACCCGCCACGCTGATTCTGACGCAGGCCGCATGCGCCCGCGGCGATCTGGGCAGAGCGCTGGCAACCCTCGGGTCGCTCGCGGCTGCGCAGCCCAACTGGGGCTGCCGCACATTACGAGTTCGGGCTCACGCGCTCCGCGCTCGATCGCGACGCGGCGATCGAAGCACCGGGTCGGCGCTGCACACGCATCCGACGGATGTCGCAGTGATTCCAATGCTGGCCGAGGTCGCTGCGCGCGTCGGCCCGCTGGACGATGCCGAGATCCCTCACTCTCCGAATTTCTGGGTGAACTTGAGCCCGATCGTGCGGGGCGCCGTCGAGCTGATGTACGGCTGGTCGCCGCATATACTCTCCGCGCACTGCACGTAGCGGTACAGCACGTTGCGCTCGTCGGTGACGTTGTTGACGAACAGCTCGACCGAGTAGCTGTCCCGCGAGAGCCCGAGCGAGAAATCGAGCAGATCATAGCTCGGCTGCTCGCCGAGAATCTCGTTCGCCTCATCGCGCAGATCCGCGCGGCTCGACCCTTTGTAAATATATGACGCACGCCAGAACGAATCGAAATCGCCGAGCGGAAATTCCTGCCGAATTGTCAGGTTGCCCTTCCATTCCGGGGTGACCGGCAGCGGTGTGCCTTCGCGTGCCTCCGGCGTCTCCGTTGTAACGCCGTCCTCGTCCACATCAAAGGGATCCGGGCATGGGTCTACGGCCACCGGCTCCAGTGTCACGGGATCCGCGAAGCCACAGTACGGCGACGTCAGTTCCGAGTCGATGTACGCGATGCCGCCCGAGAGCTGAATGGTGTCGGTCATGGCCCAGGTGAGATCCACCTCCACACCCTGGATTTCCGCGCCGGCTGCATTCTTGATCTCCGTCAGGCCGTTCGCGCCCAGGAGCGAGAACTGGAAATCGTCCCACTCCTCGTAGAAAACCGCGCCGTTGAATCGCACGCGCCCGTCCGCCCACGTGGTCTTCCAGCCAAGCTCATAGTTCGTCAGGAAATCCGCCGCGTAGGGCGGCAGGGTGCCGCGGCGGTTGATGCCGCCCGGCCGATAGCCCTCGGACCAAGTGGCGTACGCGAGATGGTCGCCCGTGAACTTGTAGGTCAGATTGACCTTGCCGAGGTAGTCGTCGTCCTTTGTGCCTTTGTCGATGCGTTTGCAGGGTGCGCCGCGATAGGTTCCGGGCGGAATGTCGGGAAAATCTTCCGGGTTGTTGCACTCGGCCTCGCCGTTCGACGAGAAGCCCCAGTCGCCGTAGCCGAAGAAACCCTCGAGCGTGTTGTCGAACTCGTAGTACCGGATTCCGCCGGTTGCCGTGAGCTGGTCCGTCAGGTCGAAAGACAACTCGCCGAAGATAGCGCGGTCCTCGTCGACGCGCTCTTGCTGCGTCAGCCAGATCGTGTCCTCCCAGCCGGTCACCCAGTAATCCGGATTGAGGTTATCTACCCAGTAGCGCTGCGTGATGTCGTGGGTCTGCTGCTGGTAGAACAGACCGCCGACGAAGCGCAGGCGGCGGTCCGTGGGTGTCGACAGGCGCAGCTCGTGACTCATCTTTTCGTAGCCGTCGTCGCCCCAGATGTACTGCCCGATCGTCGGATTGCCGTCGGCGTCCGTGATGTAGTGCGAGTAGTAATAAGAACCCTCGGCGTCATAGAAATAGGAGTAATCCGAGTAGTCGAGCCGTGAGTCGATCTGACGGTCGAGGTAGGCGCCGGTATAGGTGACGTCAAGGTTAGCGATCTTGCCCTCCACGGTGAGCGCGGCCTGCCACCACTTGTCCTCCGACCAGTCGGGATAGACGTGCGCAACCTGGAGCTCCCCCAGTGTGTCGTCATAGCCGAAGACGCCGTCCGCGTACATCTTCTGTCCCATGACGGTCGGCGTCACGGTCCAATTGTCGTTGAGATCGATGCGCAGCGCCGCACGCGCGCCATAAGTATCGACCTCGTTGAAATCCTCCTCCGCGAGCGGCGTGCTGTCCGTCGTGCAGTTCTCGACGGGCGCCAGCAGCGAGCAGCCGAACCAGGTGCGCTGGAGCGGCACGTTATCGATGTAGCCGGCGTCCTTGCGCGCCCAGCCGACGAGGCGGATGGCTGCGCGATCGCCGATCGGCACGTTCACGTGACCTTCCGCAAGATAACCCTCGCCGCCCTCGTTGACGGTGTTGAGCTCGAGGCCGTAGCCCGCCGAGAACGCGGAGGGATCCGGCTTGTTGGTGATGATGCGGATCGTGCCCGCCTGTGAGCTTGCGCCGTAGAGCGTGCCCTGCGGCCCGGCGAGTGCCTCGACGCGCTGAATGTCGTAGAGGTGCACGTCGAGCGCCCCCGTGGTCGTCGTGATCGGTTGCTCGTCGAGATAAACGCCGACCGAGGGCAGCGACCCGGAATGGTTGCCGTCTCCGCCGCTCGCGACGCCGCGCATGTACACGAGCGCGAAGCCGGGACCGAATGTCTGATAGGAAACCGAGGGGAGGAACTTCACGTAGTCGTCGAACTTCGTGATGTTGAGCTCCTCGAGCCTCTCGGTGCTGATCGCCTGGATGCTCATCGGCACGTCCTGGAGAGACTCCTCGCCGCGTTTCTGCGCGGTGACGATGATCTCCTCCAGGCCCTGCGGCTCTTGCGCCTGCGCGGCTTGGAGGACCAGGAAGATCGCCGACGCCAGTGGCGCCCTTACAACAACTGAACGCGAAAGCTTTGATTTGCGTTTCTTCGAGCGTTGCATGACGGATTCTCCAGCCCCGGGTTGGCGGAGTGTACCTCCACGGCGCCCGGCGTCAAAACGGCGGCGGTTGGCGCCAGGACGCGAGCACCGGACCGAGCGCCTCCTTCAGCGGGCCAAACCAGGGCTCGTAGCGGCGCCAGTGATCGAGGCCCTCCCGGTAGATCGGCTGCCGCACCTGCTCCGAGCTCGCCGTACGCACCGCCCGCTCGTTCTCGTAGAAACGCAGGCAGGACTCCTCGAACGGCAGGCCGCAGTAGTCGAGCAGCCGGCGGATCTCCGCCTCGGTATCGTCGATGAGCTGCTCGTAGATGACCCGGTGCACGCGCCCCTGTAATACGGCATCGAAGTGCGCCATGAGGTCCACGTAATCGCGATAGTAGCGGCCGAGCTCCGCCAGGTCGTAGCTGAAGTGCTGGCCGCGCGCGAAATGCTGCTTGAAGACCGAGAAGCAGCAGCCGAGCGGATGGCGGCGCGCATCGATGATCTTCGCGTTCGGCAGCATCAGATGGATGAGGCCGACGTGCATGAAATTGTTCGGCATCTTGTCCACGAAAAACGGCGTTCCATCGCGCCGCTGGACGCGCGTCTGGTCGAGATAACGCTCGCCGAGAGTGCGCAGGTCTTGCGCCGTCATGGCCGAGAGTATCTCGGGATACCGCGACGGCTCGCCTTTCCGGCGGGTCCCCTCGAGCTCGCGAGCAATCGAGATGACGTCGGGCAATTCCATCGTGCCTTCGACCGCCGAGTGCGAAGAGAGGATCTGCTCGAGCAGAGTCGAGCCGGCGCGCGGTAAGCCGACGATGAAGATCGGATCCGGGACTGGCGTTCCCCACTCCGCGCGCGACTGGAAGAATTCCCTGGAGAAAAGCGCCTTGCTGCGCTGGACGCCGTTCGCGATGTTGTCGGCGTCGTAGCGGATGACCTTGCGGCGCTCGCGATTTCCGAGGGCGTACTGCTCAAACGAGGCCGCGTAGTCGCCGGCATCCTCGAGCGCCTTGCCGAGCGAAAAGTGGAAGTGGTAGCGATCCTCGATCCCGAGATCGGTCCGATCGAGCTCCCGGCGCAGGGCCGCAAGATCCGCATCCGAGAAGCGGAAGGTCTTCATGTTGGCGAGGCTCCACCAGGCCTCGCCAAGCGACGGTGCGAGTTCGATGCTCTTGCGGTAGGCGGCGATCGATTCGTCCTGCCTGGCGGCAGATTTCAATGCATGCCCGTAGGTCATCCAAGACTTGGCCCGTCCGGGGTAAGCGCCGAGCACGTCCGCGTAGATTCGCAGCGCCTGATCGAAATCGCCGATGCGCGCGAGCGCCGAGGCCTGCAGGTGCCGGTATCCGGGATTTCCAGGATCCTGCTCCAGCGCGCGCCCGATCTCCGCCAGAGCCTGCGCAGCCTTACCGTGCTTGAGAAGGACGGAAGCGTAGTTCTGCCGCGCCGCCGCAAACGAGGGCGCCAGCTCGAGGCAACGTGCCAGGAGGGTTTCGGCGTCCATCAATCGGCCGAGCCGGGCCGCAACCTCCGCGAGCATCCGAATCGCGGCGATGTCCGTGGGAAATCGCTTCAGATGCGCGCGCAGCAGCGTCTCGGCCACGGCGATGCGGTTCTCGACGAGCGCGGCCGCGGCTTCCAGCAGCCGCGGGTCCCTCGTCGAGAAGCGAAGGTGCCGCGCGTAGGCGTCGTCCGCAGCCCTGGTCTCGCCGATCGCATACAGGTGATCCGCGAGCGCCCGCCAGGCGTCGCCGAGATCCGGCTTCAGCTCGACCGCGCGGCGCAGCGCACGGACGGCCTGCTCGCCGTGCCGCAGCGCGCCGTGCGCAACACCGAGCTCGTACTGGACGATCGCCCGGTCGGGGTTCGCGGCAGCAACCGGCTCCAGGATTTCGAGCGCGGCGGCGGAATCGCCCAGCCGGTTGCGCGCCGCGGCGAGCAGCAGCAGAGCCGAAGGATGATTGGGAACGACCGTGAGAATCTCGTTCGCCTGCTCTGCGGCGAGCCTCGGAGAGGTCGCAAGGAGGCGCTGGGCTTGTGCAAGCGCGGTCGCGAGCGAACCGGTGGGTCCGGCCTGAGGGTTCGCCATCACATTCCTTGCAGCGCGGCAGCCGGGGACGATAGGTTTGCGCGCACGTAGTCGAACGGCCCCTGAGCCTCGGGCAGTCGGCAGGCCAGCGTGGCGATGCGCCTCGATGCGCGCCACACGACGGCCGATTCGATGGCGAAGGGCAGCGACCGCAGATCGATGTCCGTCATATTCTCGGCGCTGGAGAACCGTCGAGCGTTCGGAGTGCCGCCCAATGGTATGCGATCGGAGATTGATCGTGTAGCGGTTGGGTGAGACGGGCCCTCGCTCAATGTCGTGAAGAGGCCGAGCTCGACGGCCGTCTCAGGGCTTCGGTATCTCCAGCCCCCGGATCACGGCCGGCCGGGCGAGAAACGTATCGAGCGCTCGGCTGACGTTCGAGTACTCGGCGAATCCGACGAGGTCGCCCGCGCCGTAGAAGCCGTTCAGATTGCGCACCCACGGGAACGTGGCAATGTCCGCGATCGTATAAGCGTCGCCCATAATCCAGCATCGTCCCGCGAGACGCGTGTCGAGCACCTCAAGCAAGCGTTTCGATTCCGTGACGTAGCGATCGCGAGGGCGCTTGTCCTCGTACTCCCGGCCCGCGAACTTGTGAAAGAACCCGACCTGGCCGAACATCGGACCGATGCTCGCCATTTGGAACATCAGCCATTGCAGGGTCTCGTAGCGCGCGGCGGAAGTGCGCGCCAGGAGCTGGCCGCTCTTGTCGGCCAGGTATACGAGGATCGCGCCGGACTCGAACAGGGGCAGTGGTTTTCCATCCGGGCCATTGGGATCGATGATCGCGGGAATCCTGCCGTAGGGATTCAGCGAGCGCAACTCGGGGGATTTCTGCTCGTTCGCATCGAACCGCACGAGATGCGGCTCGTACGGCAGCCCCGTTTCCTCCAGCATGATCGATGCCTTGACGCCGTTCGGCGTGTTGAGCGAATAGAGCTGGATCCGGTCGGGCTGAGCGGCAGGCCACTTGGAGGTGATGGGAAAGGCGGACAGGTCGCTCATGATCGACTCGCGGTGAAACCACGACATACCGCCGCCAGCTTGTTTCCGTCGGGGTCGCGGACATAGGCGGCGTAGAAATCCGCGTTGTAGTGCGGTCGAAGACCCGGCTCTCCCTCCGACTGCCCGCCATGCTCGAGCGCCGCGGCGAAGAAAGCGTCGACTTGCCGCCACGATGATGCGTGCAGGGCGACCATTGTTCCGTTGCCGACCGAGGCTGGACGCTTGTCGAAGGGTTGGCACACCCACAGGGCGACCTGCCTGCGGCCCTCGTCCTCGTAGGTGCCCCAACCTGCCCAGCCTTCCCAGTTCGGCTCGCCGGATACGTCGCAGCGCGACAGGCCGAGCGTCCCCAATACCGCATCGTAGAAGCGGCACGAGCGCTCGAGGTCATTCGTTCCCAGGCAGATATACGTGAACACGCGTGCCTCTCCGAAAGCGGAACCGCAGCGTCCTCGGGCTACTTTGTGTACCGCGGTTGATACTCGATGTCGTCGCCGTAGAAGGAAACATCCGAAGATCCCGAGGCGGGACCTTCGCCACCTGTCGGATGAACGCCCAGATCGGCTTCGGGGGCGTCGAAGATCAGCCATCCGTCTCCGACATCCTTACCCGGAAGACCGAGCTTCTCCTTGATGAAGCTGCGCAATTCCGCTGCGTGGGTGGAATACCACATGGCGTGCATGCCGCGAATCATCGTGAACCTCCTTACAACGCTCGTTCGCTCAGCCTGTACCGAAGGCTACCAGCCAACAAGGCGCAGGCACCATCCGTAACCAAAGCCAACGCAACGGTTTCACCATTGGCCAAGATCCCGTCTGGCCTGAATTGCAGGGGACTCGCCTCATGACCGACCTCGATCTGGAGTTCGTGCGCGCGCAGTTCACCGCCTTCGCCGAGCCCTCGCTTAAGGGTTTTGCGCACTTCGAGAACGCCGGCGGATCCTATGCCTGCCGGCAGGCCATCGAGTCGCTCGATCGCATTACCGCCAGACCAAGGTCCAGCCTTACCACGACTTTCCGTCGTCCAGGACCGCGGGGCGACAGCTTGCTTAGGCCGCGAATTTCCACCGACACCGACGGTCGCTCATCGGATTGCGGATGTCCTCAGGTGGCCGGCCGGGGAACCTTTTCACCCGCGCCATCGTGTTAGTCCCTGAGACCCTGATCGTGGAGTGCATTATGCAAGATTCTTCGAGCTGCCCCGTGCGCCACATCGTGCTGGCTGGCGCATCCCTGGTGTTGATGACCCTCGGCGGCTGCAACGATTCGTCGAGCGACGAAGAAGTCGGCAGGATGACGCTGTCGATTACCGACTCGCCGGTGACCGACGCCGAGCAGGTGTGGATCGAGTTCACCGGCGTCGAGGTCAAGGCACGCGCCGAGGGCGCACCCGAGGTGTTCGACTTCGACACGCCCCGCCAGATCAACCTGCTCGCGCTCGACGGCGGTGGCAGCGAGATCCTGCTCGACAACGTGTTGCTGCCGGCGGGCGAGTACGAGTGGATCCGTCTCAAGGTCAACGCGGGCCTCGACGGCTCCGACTCCTACGTCGTCACGACGAGCGGCGGCGAAGTCCCGATCTTCATTCCGAGCGGTAACGAGACCGGGCTCAAGCTCGTCTCGGGCTTCACAGTGGGCGTGGGCTCGATCGTGGACTACACGATCGATTTCGATCTGCGGCAGTCGCTGACCTGGGCGTCAGGGCTCGGCGACGTGTACACGCTGAAGCCGGCCCTGCGACTCGTCGACAATCTCGAGGTCGGTGTGATCGCCGGCACCGTCGGCGAGCCGCACCGGACGCGGATCGCAGACGGAACCTGCATCCCCGCCGTATATCTCTACACAGGCTCCGTCGACACACCGGACGACTACGGCAGCGCGACGGCGCCTCCGCTCGCGTCCACCGCCGTCAACCTCAATGACGCGACCGGTGACTACGTCTATCGGCTGGCCTTCGTGCCCGCCGGCAGCTATACGGTCGCGCTCACCTGCGATGCAGATGCCGACCTGGGCGCCACCGACGAAGCGCCGGATGTTGTCGCGTTCATCGATCCGCAGGCGGTCACGGTGGCCGCCGGCGTGACGGAAACCGTCAACTTCCCCGCCGGTTGAGGTCCGTCCGGCAGAGCCGCGCGGGCTCGGTACGCAGCCGGGAGCGTTCGGCACCGCTCCCGGCCGCGGCCGTGTATCGTCCCGACCGCGCCATGCCGAAAGTCCGCTCCTCCGAGGCTGCCGAGTTCGATCGCCTGCTGCGCGACCACATCCCTGCGCTCTACCGCTATGCCTACCGATGGACCGGCAGCGTCGAGCGGACCGAGGACCTCGTGCAGGAACTGCTCACGCGCCTCTTCCCGCAGCTCCCGCAGCTGCGGCGGATCGAGCGCCTGCGGCCGTGGGCCGTGCGCGTGATGTACCGGATCTTCGTCGACGAGCTGCGCCGCAATCGCCGCTCACCAATCCAGTACGTCGGCGCGAGTGGGGTAGCCGGTAGTGCCGGGGATGACGAGGATCTGGAAGTGGCGGACGAGGCGGAAGCGCCGCCGGACCTAGCGGACCGCGCGATGCTGCAGGAGCGGATCGTGGCCGCCTGGGCGGGTCTTCTCGAGGAGCATCGCGTGGTCCTTTCCATGCACGACATCGAAGGCTACAGCCTCGAGGAAACGGCGGAGATCGTGGGTGTTCCGCTCGGCACGGTCAAGTCGCGCCTGCACCGGGCCCGCACACGGCTGCGGCAACTGCTAGTGGAGGGAACCAATTCCGCGGCTCGTGCGTGTAGATTGGTAGGCGACTCCGAACGGTGAGTAACGTGACCGACAGCTTCGACCCGATCCGCGATGCACTGCGCGCCATGCCGGTGCCGGAACCACATCCGGGGTTCGTCGACCGCGCAATCGAGAACGCGAGCGAGGCAGCGCCCCCCGTGCCGCGTCGCCGCTGGCGCGCCGTGACGAGCCGTCGCGAGGTGTGGTGGGGCGCGGTCGTCGGCGCGTTGGCGGCGGCACTGGCGATCGTGGCTGTCCTGCCGCGTGAAGCCGTCGACCGCGGCACGAGCGACGTCGCGCTCGCCCTGAACGAGTCGCGCGAGATCTCGGTCGTCATCGAGGCCGAGCGCGAGCTGACGGATGCCAGGATCCGCATCCATGTCACCGGCGGCGTGGAGCTCGCCGGCTTTGCCGACCAGCCGCAGGTCGAGTGGACCGCGACCCTGGTGCAGGGCGCGAACGTGCTGGCTTTGCCGGTGTATGCGCGGCTCCCGGGCGAAGGCCGGCTCGTGGCGGTCGTCGAGCACGGCGGACGCACCAAGCGCGCCGTGGTAGACCTGCACGTGGTCGAGGTATCGACCACGGGGCGCACCACGGAATCGCAACGCGGAAGTCGTAACGCATGAGCGATAGACTCATCATCCGGCGGTGCGCGTGGGGCGCGGCGGTCGCCCTCGGAGCAGGTCTCTGTAGCCTCCCCGCGCTCGCCCAGCAGCAGACACCTGCCGATGGAGGCGGCGAGCTCGACGTCACCATGACGATCATCATGGATCCGAATGCGAAGCTGCCCGACGAAATCGTCCGCCGTATCGCGCTGCCGCCGCCGCGGCCTGCTCCGCCCGCCCAGGGCGGTCCCCACGGGGAGCGCGCCACCGGGCTCGACCGCGCCGAGGAGGCTCGCGAACAGGGCCGTCAGTTCGGCCAGGACGTTGCCGCCGGGGCGCGCGAGCACGCCGAGGAAGCACGCCGCAACGCCGGGCCGCCGTCCGCGCCGCCCGGGCCTCCGGATCAGGCCGCGCCTCAGGCGCCCGTCAACCCGCCTACGCCCCCGCCTGCGCCTGGCCCGGGCGGCTGACGTCTTCGCGCGAGTGCTGCTCGCGCTCGTTGCGGCCGCGCTGCTGGGCGGCGCGGGCGCGGCCCGCGCGCAGGCGTACGATGTCGCGCAACTGTTCAACGCCGGACAGCGGGCCTTCGCTGCCAACGATTTCGAGGCGGCGCTCGCAGCGTTCGAGGCCGCGGCAGCCGCGGGCCTCGCCGGTTCCGCGGTCCACTACAACATCGGCGTCACGGCCTACCGCCTCGCTCGCCTCGATCGGGCGGAGGCGGCCTTTCTCGAGGTTGCGCGCACACCAGCGATGGCGTCGCTCGCGTATTACAACCTCGGGCTGGTGGCCTTGGAGCGCAGCGACCGCTCGGATGCGCACCGCTGGTTCGACCGCGCGCTCACGACGCAAGGCGACGAGCGCGTCGCGGCCCTGGCGGCCGCTCAGCTCGATGAGCTGCGGAACACGCCCGATCTTCCGCGCTGGTCAGCCTATGCCCGACTCGGCGGCGGCTTCGACGATAACGTGACGCTGGTGCGCGACGGCGTCGACGCGCCGGCCAGCGGCGCCGATGACGAGTTCCTCGAGGCACACTTCGCCGCGAGCTGGCCCCTTGATCGACCATGGCGGCTCGACGCGGCCGCGGCTTTGAGCGACTACCGGGACATCGATGCGTACGATCAAATGGGAACCTCGCTCGCTGCGAACAAGGTCTGGCAGGCGGGTCGCTGGCAGGGCGACGTCGGCGCTCAGGCGAGCTACTTCACGCTGGACGGCGAGGGCTACG
>Ga0268386_10000393_pt1 | contig 27125 bp, 15 predicted proteins | sample RVTome_15_FD_200260 | JGI IMG/M metagenome (GOLD analysis project Ga0268386, IMG submission 200260) | Soil microbial communities from uranium-contaminated site in the Upper Colorado River Basin, Wyoming, United States - RVT150D86... ... | reverse complement strand
GTCGAGAGTCCAGAGCCGGAAGCCCCGGATTGCGCGCGTCCTCTGGCTCTCGACTCTCGACTCTCCGCTCTCGACTCGAATGCTTCCGCACGGCCCGGCGGATGCGGCCGAACAGTTTGGGGACGGTGCCGGAATGGAAGCCCGGCTTGAGCAGCCGGAGCATCGTTTCGCCGTGGTCCCCCACGAGGACCGGCCGCAGCGTTTCCGGGCGGTTCGCCAGATACAGCCTCCAGTTCGAGCGCAGTTCCCACACCAGGAACCCGAAGATGCCGGGGATGAGCCACACGATCGAGGCGGCGACCGCGTCGGCGGTTTTGGCGGAACCGGCGAGCGGCTCGATCAACTGGCTGAGCATGCCGCCGGGCCAGCCCATCGGCAGGATGATCTTGTGCCCCACGGTGACCACGGGGAAATGCTTGATCGGGTTGATCTGCGGCTCGATCAGCAGCGTGACGGCGAAGGTCAGCACGAAGGTCACGACCGCCCACACGACGCCGAAGACGGCCTTCACGCCGAGCATCACCTGCGACTCGCCGCTGCGGAAGCGAAGCCATTCGGCGACGGCGTACAGGAAGCGTTCCACGAATTCGATGATCTTGTGGAACACCGACATCACCCATTCGAACATCGCGATGAACACGCGGGTCCGAATCTGGAACCAGGTGTGCTCGACCCAGTCGGCGGTGAGTTCTTCGGCGTCGCGGCCCATTCGCGAGTTGACGATTCCCGTCAGCAGCGCGTAGACCAGCGCGGTGATGAGCCAGCTCGGCCGGCCGTACAGACCCAGCGCCGGCAGCGCAATGCAGAAGAAGACAGTCAGGACGACCGGCACCAGCACGAACCGCCGCAAAAACAACACCGGCGGGCTGCGGAGCAGCGCGCGGATCGTCCGGCTGCGGACCGCCCACACCGGCAGGTCGATCAGCACCGCCCCCAGCGCGCGGAGCAGCCACGACAGCAGCTTGCCGACGACGCTGCGGAACAGCGGCCAGTGCATCAGCAGCAGCAGGAACGACCCGCAGCCGGCGATGGTTTCCCAATCCGTGAGGTGAGGCGTCGGCACCGGCAGCTTTTCCAGCAGATGGCCGAAGAAGCTGAGCACCATGTACGCCCCGCCGAACGGAATCAGCACGAACAGCGTCAGCCAGCGGCCGAACTTCGTGCCGAACGCCGCGGAACTCAGCCGCTGCAGCCAGCGGAGGTAGAACTCCCCCCGCCGGTAGACGCCGTCCAGCTCGACCGACAGCTTGCGGTCTGCCTGCAGCAGCTTGTCGCCGGTGAGGAATTCCCGCGGGCCGGAGAGGTCTTCCAGCTTCAGCCAGTTGCGGGAGACGGCGTCGCGGAGCGTCCCCATGTTGGCGAAGCCCCGCTTCACGACTCCGTCGAGCAGCTCCTCGATCAGGCGTTGAAACGAGACCTGCTCGGGCGGATTCGCCGGCCGGAAACCGACCTCCTGCAACACGCCGGCGATCACCGGCCGCAACCTCTCCCGCAGCACGCGCTCTTCGCTTTCCAGCGCGGCGTGCAGCAGCCGCGACAGCGTCTCGCGGTGGTCTTCCGCGATGCGGATCGATTTCAGCCGGCCGACGGCGGTCCGCAGGTGTTTGACGATCAGCACTTCGCGCTGGTAAGGGAGCCGCCGCTTGATGGGCCGCTTCCCGCGGGAAAACGCCCACTCCAGCAGGTCGATCTTGTAGACGTCGCGCTCGTGGTCGACGCAGACCTTCTGCAGGTCGCTGAGCATCTTGCGGTCGGCGTTCCAGAACCCGGTCTGCGACGCCGGCAGCAGTTCCGCCAGCACCTCGCGCCAGGCCGCCCGCTGTTCGTCGTCAAACTCGAGCGCCGCGCGAAGCCGGTCGGTCAGCCGATCGAGCTGTTCGGCGGTGCTCTGCTCGGCCTGCGACCTCTCGGCGTCGTTCCCCCAGGGGGCGGCGCGGGAATGCTGAATCGCCGCCCGCACGGTGTTGCCGCGGCTTTCGGCGCGGCCCGCCGCGATCGTGTGCCGCATGAACCGCCGCACGTTCGGGGTGCCGTGGCCGACGCTGCCAGCGTCGGCTCGGAAGCTGGCAGCTTCCGCCACGTCGGTCGCCGCGGGCAACGGCTCGACTCGGCCGTTGCCGTCCCTTTTCGATGCGGGTGAAGCATCGCTATCCTCGTCACCCGCTTCGGCGCTGGCGACGATTCGCGTCTCTTCCAGCAGCGGCGCGGGGTCGAACACGTCCCGCAGAATCGACTCGACCGCCGCGAAGTTCGTCAGTGACGGAAAATACCACGGCAGGCGGTGCGGCGCGAAGAACTTGTATTCCCAGTAGACGGCGCAGAATTCCTCGAAGACTTCGGAGCGGTCCGCCCGCGACATCAGAAAATGCTCGCGGGCCAGCACGCTCTGCACCTCGTCGAACTCCACCTGCCCGATGCGGTCGACGCAGGCCCGGATCCGCGACGGCGGCAGTTCGCCCGATTCGATCATGCGGTCCAGCTCGAAATGCACTCGCGCGTGGAACAGCAGCCGCCACGCCCAGCGGAGCATCTCGTCGAACGACATCCCGGCGAGTTCCGACTCTTTCGGTTCCGACAGCAGAAACACGTAGGCCGGGAAATCGTCGACGATCGTCAGGCCGAGCTCGTCTTTGTCGACGAAGTATTTGACCCGCGTCCCCGACAGCACGTAGCTCTTGCGGTGCGGAATGCGAAACCCCAGCCCCGGCAGCGCACGGTCGGTTTTGATGACCCGCCGCAGAATCCGCGGCGGCACGAGAAACGCGCGCGAGTCGGCCTGCCGGACCGCCTTGGCGATCTTCTCCAGCCAGCCGTTCGAGTCGGTTTCGTTGGCCACGGTTTGATTCAGGTTTGAAGTGGTCGCAGAATTCGTGAGAGTAGCAGAATTCGTGAGAATTCTGCCGTCCGTTTTCGCACTCCGGAATTCTTACGAATTCTGCTACGAACGTGGGACGGCCCTGGAAGGCCGTCCTACGAAGACACGAGAGGCGCCGTTGCGGAAATCATACGCTGAAATCATACGCTGAATTGCCGCCGGCGGATCAGGAAAACCCGTAAACCGGCGACACCGCAATGTACCAGAACGGCCGCCGTTTTCGCGACGCCGGAAAACGGAACCGCTGATAGACGCTGATGATCGCTAATGGAAGAGATCTGATTTGAGTCGAGTTTCTGAACGGGGCCGCCGCTTCGGTGCCGATGAGGGATGAAGGATGAGGGATGAGGGATGAAGGATTGTTGCGGTTCGACGGTCGGTTCTCATCCTTTATCCCTTATCTTTCATCCCTCATCCCTCATCAGCGTTCATTAGCGGTTCACTTGCCTTCTACGCCCGCCGCGCGACGAAGCCCGCCAGACCGGGAAGCAGTTCCATGTCTCCGTAGCGGCGGACGATCCGCACGCGGAAGCCGGCTTTTCGCAGCAGGCCGGCGACGTCCGTCGCGCGATGCAACTGCAATGCGTGGGTCTCGACGCTGCGCCGCCAGAACTTGCCGATTCTGCGGAACGTGACGATCCGCCGCGTCAGTCGGTTCCGACTCGTGTCGCGTTGGATTTCGACGCAGGTCGTCCAGTCGGTTCCTTCGAAGAACCGTTGCGAGACGTTGCGCTGGCGATCGGGACCGGCGAGGTCGAACACGAACAGGCCGCCCGGCTCCAGAACGGCGTGCACGCGGCGGAACAGCCGCTGCAACGCCCCGCGGCTATTGTGAGGGTCGAAGCGGTAGTTGAGCACCTCCCCGAGCGCGGTGACGGCCCCGCACTCCGGCAGCGGGACGTCGAGAAACGAACCGACGTGGAATGCGGCGCCCGGGGCACGTCGGCGGGCGATGTCGATCATCGCCGCGGAAAGGTCGACGCCAACCGCTTCATACCCGGCCTTCACCAGTTCCGCCGCCCAGATGCCGCTCCCGCAGCCGAGGTCGACCACACGGCCGCCGTCGATGCCGTGGCTCCGCAGCAGTTCCAGCAGTCCCGGTGCGGCGTTGCGGGCGAAATCGCCGAAGCCGGTGTCGTGCACGTAGGCGAGGTCTTCGGAATAGCAGTCGGTCATGGTCCCGCCAGTTTAGAACGCGTCAAGGAATTACGTCCTGATTCGTGCCACTGCTTGCCCGGCCGAAGTGTGCGATCGAATGCACGTTCGGCACCGCTTCGGCCGGGCAAGCAGTGCGTGCGGCGCGAATCAGCCGCGGGGCGCGAGCCCCCGGTTTTTTCCGACGGAACCGGACGCTAGCGCGTGCCGGCCGATCTGAGTCCACGCATGTTCCGTCATGTTGACGAACCGCAACATCCCCGAATACGCGGCGGAATTGTAAGATTCCCTGCGGATTCCGCCATCGACGCCGGGGCGTTCCGATTTGCGTTGACAGCCGTTGACCCGATCTGGTTTGCTGAAGACCAGGGAGGTGTTCCCGCTGGAACACGTCGCGGGGACGTGCCCTATAATGAATCATTGAGCGGGTTCCGCGACACATCGATCCGCGTACTGAATCCGAAGTACGAAATCCGAAAGAATTCCCAAAACCCAATTCCCAATTCTCCAAGACTTCGCCCTGTCATTGGAATTCGGAAAGCGGAAAACGGGAAGCCGACATGCGCTTCCCTCTCTCAACTCTCAACTCTCAACTCTCAACTCACCATGGCTGTTTCGAAGACGCGTCTCGCCATCCGTTTCGTGCTGTTGTTTTTGCTGCTGGGCGTGATCGCTTTGGGGGTCGTCGCCTGGAAGAATAACCAGCCGGATGCGCTGTGGGACCGCGCCCAGGCCGCCATGACGGACGGGGACAACGAGACCGCCAAGCTGCTGCTGCGGAATCTGCTGCAGAAAAAGCCGGACCATGCCGAGGGGCATCTCGCCCTGGCAACTGTCCTGCGGGAGGAACAGAAGAACGACAACCCGAATGTGACGTTCGCCCAGGTCCCCGCGGCTGTCGAGCATCTGGCGCGCGCGGCGGAGCTGCGGCCGGACGATGGGAACATCCTGCGGCCGCTGCTGACGGCCTACGAGCAGCTCGACCGCCGCAAAGACGCCCTCCAAACCGCGGAACTGCTGCACAAGGTCGACCCCGACAACGCCGAGGCGCTGTACTGGCTCGCCCGCGACGCGATCGCCGACCGGAACGACAAAACGGCGAAACCGCTGCTGGAACGGCTGCGGAAGCTGAAAGGAGAGCCCCGCCTGCGAACGCTCCGCCTGCTGGCCGATTTCCACGAGATCACGAAGCAACCGAAGCAGCGCGACGCCGTGCTGGTCGCATCGCTGGCCGCGGCAGGCCGGCTGGAACACAAGGTGCCGCTGTCGGACCTCGCCGCGGTTGATGCGCTGCACCTGGCGGCCGTCAAAGAGGCACCGACCGCCGCCGAGGCCGATCGCCGCATCGCGATCGCGCTGCAGTTTCAGGAACGGCGATCGAAAGTCGCGAAGCGGCCGGTCGAGGCGGCCGAAGCGACCGTGCGGCTCATGCAGGCGTATCTGGCGGGTTTTCCGCTCGTTCCCAAGCTGGAGCTTGGGAACGAGCAAGACCCGAAACGCGACAAGGCGGTCAAGTCGGCGGTCGCGCGGTCCATCGCGCTCCTGGAGATGGCCGCCAAATCCGAGCGTGCCGCCCCGCTCGTTCAATGGGAATTGGTCCGGCTGATCCTGTATTCCGGCGACACGACGAAAGCCGTCGCGACGGCGGAATCCGCCCTGGAACTCCTGCAAAAGCACCCTCGTTCCCAAGCTGGAGCTTGGGAACGAGGACGGGTGGAGCTCGACCTGCATCTCGTCGCCGCCGAGGCCCTGTACCAGCAGGGCCGGCTCAAATCGGCGCTGAAACACGCCGAAGCCCTCGTGAAGCGCGGCAAGACCGAACGGCACCTCGCCGGCGGATTTCTGCTGGCCGCGAACATTCACGCCGACGAGGGCCGGCACGAGTCGGCGCTGTACCACTTTCATCAGGCCGCCAAACACGGGCTGGCGCAGTCGCTGCGGGTGTCGGTGGGGCTGGCCAATTCCTACGCCGCCCTGGGACGCTGGCAGGAAGCGAGGCCTCACCTCGAGGCGATCAACCTTCAGGCCGGCGACGTCAAAGGGGCCGACGCCCGCTGGGCGAAGGCCGTGCTGGGGGACGGCTCGCGGGTTCGCCTGAGGCTCGCGCAGGCCTACCTGGCCACCGGGGAAACGCAACGGGCGGAACAGCTTCTCGAACCCTTCCAGGGAACCGAGCACGAACCGGCGGCGTTGGGCCTGCGGATCGTCCATGCCTGGCAGAGCGACCGCGGACTGGCCCGCCAGCAAATGGACGCGGCCCGCAAGAGATTCCCGACCAACGCCCCGCTGGCCTACCTCGACATCCGGATGCACCTCGCGCTGAACCAGGCCGAACAGGCCGAACGGATCGCGTCGCAACTGGCACGGGCGCGGCCGATGGACGTGACGGCCCAGATGCTGATGTTCGCGGTCCTCAAGCAACGCCGCGACGACGCGGCGGCGGTGAAGCTGCTGGACGACCTCATTCAGCGCTTTCCCAAGCAACCGGCGCTGATTCTGCTGAAGGCCCAGACCTTGCTCGACGCCGGCAAGCACCAGGAAGCCGTTGAAGCAGCCGGGCATCTGGCGAAACATCCGGAATTCAAAGACCAGGCGGATTACATCGCCGCGCTCGCGGCGTTGCGAAGCCAGAATCTGAAAGACGCCGCCGACCGCCTCGAAGCGATGCAGGAGCAGCAACGGCAACTCGGCCGGGTCGACCTGCTGAAAGGCAGCCTCAGCCTCACGCAGGGGCGGCCCGATGACGCGATCCGCGAGTTGGCGTCGGCGTTGCAGTACACCCGCCTGCAAGGGGTCGCCGGCCGCTCGCTGCTGCGGTCGCTGCTGGCCCTGTCGAACCAGAAAGGCCCGCGGGAAGCCCTCGCGAAAGTCGACGGGCTGCTGCGGCGGCATCCCGCGCAGCAATCGCTGCTGCTGGCCAAGACCGAGCTGCAGGCCCGCACGGGCGACTACTCCGGAGCGCTGGCGACGCTCAAGACGCTCGATGCCGCGAATCCGAACTCGTCCGACGGCCCGTATTACCTGGCGCGGTTCTGGTTCGGGATGAACCAGGTTCCCACAGCCGCCCGCGAAATCGCGCGGGCCGTCGCGATCGCGCCGCGGAGCACGCAGGTCCGCGTCCTTGCCGCGTCGATCGCTTTGCGGGCCGGCCGCCCGGATGAAGCCGTCGCGCACGCCCACGCCGGGCTGAAGCTCGCCCCACAGAACGCCGGCCTGCGGCTGTTGAAGGCGACCGCGCTGCATCGTCAGCAGCGATCGGCCGACGCCGTTTCCGTGCTGCAGGAATTGACGCAGGAATCGACCCACGAGGTGGCGGCGTGGGTGCTGCTGGCGGGAATTCACTCCGCCGAGAACCGCCCGGACGAAGCCCTGCAGACGCTGGCGGACGGACGAGCGAAGAACCCGGCGGATCTCAGTCTCGTTCGCGAATCGTTCCGCCTGCTGGTTTCCCGGAAAAAACTCGCCGAGGCGGATAAGCTGGCGACGGCGCTGGCCGGGGACAAGCCCGATTTCCAGACGCTCTCGCGGCTGACGGCGGCATTCGAAGCGGCCGGCGAAACGGCCCGCGCCCGCGAGTGGGGCCGCAAGGCGCTGGCGGCGGCGAAGGCCGGCGGCAAGCAGCCACAGATCGATGCCGCCGAGTTGAAGCTGGCCGACCTCGCCTGGGCCGAAAGCAGCAAGCCCAACGCCGATGAGAAATGGCTGCGGGAGGCCCGCGACCGGTACGAGGCGATCCTGAAGAAAGACCCGAAGCACGTGGTGGCGGCGAACAACCTGGCGTGGCTGCTGGCCGTGCGGCAGAACGATCCGCACGCGGCGCGGAAGGTCATCGATCCCATCGCGACCGAGGACCGCCTCGACCGGCTGCCGACCGGTGCGCTCGACACGATCATGGTCGTGTACCACAGGCAGAAGGACTACGTCGCGCTGGAAAAACTGCTCAGGCAGGCGATGCGCGTGCAGCCCGGCAACCCGAAGTGGATTCGCGCCTACGTCGACCTCGCCCTGCAACGCAACCGGCTCGACGCGGCCGTGTCGGAACTCTCCGAGCTTCAGCGGCGGCGGGGCTGGTGGGCCGAACCCCCTTACGGCCTCGCCCGCATCTACGCCGCGATGGGCCGCCCCCGCGACGCACTGGCCGTCGTGCAACGCGCCCTGACGATCGATCCCGCGCATCAGGAGTCGCGGCTGCTGGCCGTCAACGTGGCGGCGCAGCTTGGCGATTCCCGAGCCGTGCTGCGGCATGCCGACGCGGCGCTGGATGCGTACGCCGCTTCGCGTCCTTCCGGGGACGCGGATCGTAGTGCGAAATTCATTTCGCACTATTGGCAGGTCTACCTGAGGAAGGTGCTCGCCCTGAAGGCGCTGAAACGCAATGACGAGGCCGCGCGGTTGCTGAACGACGGCATCTCGCGATTGCGGGAGGCGGTCAAAACGGATCGTCGTGCGAAATCAATTTCGCACTCCATCGCGCTGTCGGGCCTCGTTCAGGAGCGGGACGGCGACGCGGGGGCGCTGGTTGTGCTGCGGGAGGCGCTCCAGGCCCATCCCCGGGATTTCGCCCTCGTGCGGCCGGCGCTGATATTGCTGCTGAAGGCGGGGAAGACGGCGGAGGCCGCGACGCTGCTCGATCAGCACGTCGCGCAGGACTCTTCCGCCTCGCAGCTCGTCGAAGTCGGAAACGCCTGGTATGGCGCCGGCAAATACGACGCAGCCCTCGAATGGAGCGACAAGGCCCTCGCCCGCGCCGCGGCCGACGAGAAGCCGGCCGCGTGGATGCTCGCCGGCAACGCCCTGCTGGCCAAAGGGAAGACGACGAACGACAAGGCGCTCATCGAACAGGCCGGGACGAAGTACGAAGCCGTCTTGAAGCAGGTCCCCAGCGACTTCACTGCCGGGAACAACCTGGCCTGGCTGCTGGCGGCCGAATTGGACCGGCCGGACGAGGCGCTCTCGATCGCGGAGCGACTCCGCGGGGATGCACCGGTCGAGCGGATGAACCGATCGTTCATCGACACGCTGTCGCTGGTGTATCGCCGGGCGAAGGAATGGAAGAAGGCCCGCGACCTGCTGCAGCAGGCGACGGCGACGTTCGCCTCGCACGCGCCGTTCCACCTGCAGCTCGGCGAAGTCTACATCGCCACCAACGACCCGCGAGCCGCCCAGCGGGCGCTGCAACGCGCCCTCGAGTTGCGACTGGCCAAGCCGGACGCCGACCGCGCCCGGCGGATGCTCGCCGACCTCGGCAAGCAGGCGGACGACTAAACCATCGTATAGTAAACTTTAGTCCACTCGAAAGCGCTCTTGCCGACGAGGCGACTTCCTCGCGTGGACTAAAGTCCACGCTACGATCCCGCGGTCACACGTCGAGGTCGTGCAGGTGGAACAACTGCTCGAGGTTGGTCGTTTTGAGGACGTCGCGGACGTCGTCGGAGGGGTTGTAGATGTGGACCTCGATCCCCTTCTTCCGCAACGAGGCCATGATCCCCAGCATCCCGCTGGGAATGAACCGCACGCCGGTCAGGTCGAAGGCGAATTCGGCACACTGGTTCTCGTCGACCAGCTTGAGCACTTCGTCGTGCACCGGCGCGATGTTGATGTCGTGCAGAATCTTCTGCCCGCCGAAGCCGACGACCGTCAGCGGCCCCGTCTTGTAAACTTCGAGAACCGGCTGCGGAGGGAGTTCGGTGGCCATCGGGTCGCTGCCTTCCGGGTCGACTGCGGGATGAGCGCGAATGATTACGGCCTTTCAGTGTGGCAATTCAGCGGCGTTTCTGCAATCGAAGGCGGAAGGCGGAAGAGTAAGTCGAAAGTCGGAAGGTCGAAAGTCGGAAAGTCAGAAGGTCGCAGGTCGAAAGGTCGACCGTCTTGCAATTGCGACTCTTCGACCTTCGACCTTCGACTTTTCGACCTTCGACTCTACTTCCGACCTTCGACCTCGGCTTTCGACTCTCAACTCTCCCCGTCAGCGCTCCAACAGCCGAGCCGCGATCGCCTTCGCGATGATCCGGTTTCCCCGGTCGGAATAATGCGCGTGTTTCGGGGCGGCGAAGAGCACGTCGAGCGGCGTTCCTGCCGCGGCTTTCAGCAACTGTTGTCTGGGGTCGACGGCGGCATGTTCCCGCTCGATCAGCCGCCACAGCCGTTTGTAGACCAGCCCCCGGCCGGAACGCAGCCGTTGCAGGTCGGACTTCTTCGGCAGATGCACGACGAAGAAGCGGCCCCCCTGGGCCTGCACTTCCTTCCGGAATTCCCGCAGGATCGCCAGCGTCACGCGCTCCGGCTCGCCGTCGGGCTGGAAGACCGATTCGGCCCGGCTGATGCCCGGCTCTTCGGCCCCCGTCCAGCGGTCGACCAGCAGCGCGAAGAACCGGCTGCGATGCCACCACCGCTGCCGATAATCGTCCGGGTTGTAGAACCATTCGTGTTTCGCGAGCGGCCAGTCGTCCATATTCGCCATCACGTCCGGCACCGCGTCGACGTCGAGCGTCGGCTCGTTGATCGCCTTCAACCGGGTCGCGGAATTCTTACGAATTCCGCTACGGGCGCTGGAGCCGTCGAGAACGAACCGCGGCTTCGAGAACGGAATGCCGGTGTGCATCACGTAGAACCCGCGGAGCAGGTTGACGTTGCGGTTCACGTTTTCGGCCTGAAAGCCGAAGATCACGATTCGCGGCGAGAACTTCCGGCCGAGATGCCGCCAGCGCAGGAACGCCTGGTCCATGCCGTAGGCCGAGACGCCGAAGTTGACGACCTCCGTTTTGCGGCCGGCGGAATCTAACGCGTTTTCCAAATGCCGACCCCACGATTCTTCGAACGACACGTCGTCGGCGTGGGCGAAGGAGTCGCCGTAGATCGCGATCCGCGTCACGCCCGCGGCGGGTGCCAACGCGTAGTCTTTCGCCGGCGTTCCGCAGCGGATGCCACGCGATTCGTAGCGGTACATGCCTTTGTGCGTGGTGACGTTGGGGCGGGGGCTCCAGCCGGTGTGCGGGTCGGCGATCATCCGGCTGTCGGGGTTGGCGTGGTAGTCCTCGACCTTCTCCCGCACCCAGGCGACCTGCGGGTGGATACCGCCGACGGCCTTCCCCTTCCAGAAGAAATTCCCGTCGTCGTCGCTCTGCCCCATGAGCCGAACGGCGATCTCCGCGGCGGCAAGCGCCAGCAGTAACCCGCAGGCGAGCGCGGCGCCGCGAAACAGCCAGCGCCGTCGTTGGCGACGCGGCGGAGTTTTCGAGTCGGGGGGAGTTTCGGGCATGTGAACATGGTAGTGGTGCGGAATCGATTCCGCACGAGATGCCGATCGTGCGGAATAAATTCCGCACTACGAGCGGCCTGTCAAACGACATCGCCTGCCAGCCGGGCGGAATTGCCGTCGCAATCGGGAGCGCGAAGTCACAAACGGGAGATTCCCAATCGTTCGAGTGGAATTTCCGGCGCGCGGTCATTCTTCCCAGTTTAACGCAAATGTGGCCAGCGGCTTTCATTGCCGCCCGGCAAAGTCACGTGCAGTTTGACTAAGCGCCATCGCCGCGCCAACCGGTCCAGAAATCGACGTAACTATTTTAGATGATTAGGACTTGCGAGGTTCAAGCGGCCGCGCGGGGGAGACCGATAGTTTCATCCAGTCCGATCGGGCCGTCTAGCCTGCGGATACCTGTTCCGCCTGTTCGCGGTTGGTTCGGGTCGGGATGCTCGAACACGGACAAACGGAAACACGACGCGACACGTTGTGCAAACGTCAGAGAAGTCCCCGTTGTACGCGGAATCGGTCGAAACGAAACGCGAAGCGCTGTCTGTCGCCGGTAACGATCTCAGCCGTGCCTGGTGGATCGAAACTCGCCTGAAGACACACGCGGCCGATTCTGAGTCGTCGGGAACGGCGGCTGACATGGATCCCAAGGGAAGGAGATGCTGTCCTATGAAATGGTTCAGAGTCACCAGTGCTGTGATTGCAACGCTGGGCCTGACCACGGCGGCTCACGCCGGCCTTCTCGACCTGTTTGGAAAGCATGGGTCGAGCAAGAGTTGCGGATGTGCCCCGTGCTATCAGCCCCAGTGCTGCAAGCCGACCATCGTGAAACCCTGCTGTCCGAACATCTACACGTACCAGCGGAAGTTGTCCTGCCTGAAGCCTCCCTGCTGTGACCGCGGCTGCGCTCCGCGTGGCTGCTGCCCGCAGGCCGGCAACGGCTGCGTGCAACCGCAGTGCGCCGCCCCGACGGGCTGCGCTCCGGCTGCCCCGGCCCAGTGCGCTCCGGCGGCTGCTCCCGCCTGCGCGGCCCCGACGCAGTGTGCTCCGGCGGCGCCGGCGCAATGCGCTCCGGCGGCTGCTCCGACGTGTGCGGCCCCGGCCCAGTGTGCTCCGGCGCAGTGTGCCCCGGCGGCTGCTCCGGCGCAGTGCTGCCCGCAGCAGGGCTGCTGCCCGCAGAAAGGCTGCTGCCCGCAGCAGCAGTGCTGCAACGTCGATCCCTGCCTGCTGGCGAAGTGGATCTACAAGTCGCAGACTTCCTGCTACGCCAAAGACCGCCGCAAGGCGATCAAGTACCTCGGCGGCCACTTCGACTGCTATTGCAGCCCGGAAATCATGACGGCTTTCATCTACGCTCTCAACGACGCGGATGAACGCGTTCGCGAGGAAGCCGCCGAGCAGATTCGCCGGCAGGTTCGCAAGAACCGTTGCTGCTGCAGCCAGCCAGTCATCGCCGCGCTGACCGCCGCCCTGGGCGACTGCGACAAGCACGTCCGCAAGGAGGCCGAAAAGGCCCTCGAGCAGTGCGGTTATGAAGTCGTGAAAGGCTGCTGCCGGTGCGTTTCGTGCGATCCGTGCTCCTGCAACTACGGCGGTCCCCGTCCGTGGATGAAGGGGGGCGTTCCTCCGGTCCCGGCCGGCCCCGACAAGAAGGCCGCTCCCCCCGCTCCGGGGACGCAGAAAGTGTACTTCCCGGCCAAGCTGCGCTACGACCGGCCCGCCCGGAGCCGCGCCCGCCTGGCCAATCTGTTCGGTCTGCTCAACTAAGGCACGGCGCACCGGTTGTTCCCACAACCGGCGACTGGGACAACCAGTACCCTGAGACCTGAAACGGCCCCTGGAGAGCGATCTTCAGGGGCTGTTTTTCGTTGTCAGTTGTCAGTTGAGAGTCGAAAGGTCGAAGGTCGGAAGGTCGAAGGTCGAAGGTCGAAGGGTCGATCGTGGCTTCAACTGAGTACGTACTGGGTACTGAGTCGCATCCCTCATCCCTCATCCCTCATCCTTCATCCCTCATCCTTCATCCCTCATCCCTCATCCCTCATCCCTCATCCTTCATCCCTCATCCTTCATCCCTCGTGCGTCGCGCACGACGCCGCGTCTGGGGATTCCTGAAGGTTTCGCGGGTCGTCCACCGCCGGCGCCTGTGATGCGCGGCGGACTCGGTTTCGGCCGCTCTGCTTGGCGAAGTACAACGCCGAGTCGGCGGCGCTGATCAGGCCGGTGACCGTCTTCGCATGGTCGGGAAACGTCGCGATCCCGATGCTGACCGTGATCGTGATCAGCCGCGACTGGAAATGAAACTCGGTCGTCTCGATCGCCGAGCGGATCGATTCCGCGATGCGGGCCGCTCCGTCTTCGGTCATTCCCGGCAGCAGAACGGCCAGTTCTTCTCCCCCGTAGCGGGCCAGCAGCACTTCGTCGTCCTTGCGGACTTCCTGGAAGCGGTCCTTCAACTGCTGCGAGACTTTGCGGAGCACGTAATCCCCGGCCTGATGGCCGTGCGTGTCGTTGACCTGCTTGAACCGGTCGATGTCGAGCATCAGCAGCGAGCAGGGTTCGCCGGTCAGCCGCGCGCGGTCCCATTCCCGCTCGATCCGCTGGTCGAACACGCGGCGGTTGGCCAGCTCGGTCAGCGCGTCGACCCGCGCCTGCCGCGTCGTCGCGATGTGCTGCAGCACGCGGTGAATGGCGTGCGTGAAGTCCTCGGCCGCCCACACGGCCAGGTCGCGTTGCGACTCCGAGAACGACTCCCGCCGCCGCCGCGTGCAGCAGACGTGGGCGATCGTGCGGCCGTCCCGCACCAGCGGCACGACCAGGGCCGACCCGATCAGCGACTGCACCCCGGCCCGTTGCAGTTCAGCGGTGGAGAGCGCGGAGATCGTGGGACGGTTGCGGCAGCCGTCGAGGAGACGCTCTTCGTGCGACGTCCAGCGGGACGCGATTCCCGGCGGGAGGTTCTCCCCGCAGCGGAAGATGTTCGCTTCGCCGACCAGCGAATCGGCGTTCAGAAAGAACGCCATGCGGTCCGCGCGAAGCAGATGCATCAGGCACGAGAGGTATTCCTGAATCATCACCGCGGGGGACTCGACCGTGCGGTCGGCGATCGACCGCAACTGCAGCATGTCGGCGGTCAGCCGCAACTGGTTCTTCTGAATCTCGAAGTCGCGCTCCTTCAGCAGGCTGTGGCCGATCGCCTGGATCAGCCGGGTGGCCATCTCGTCGGTCCCAGAATTCGTGAGAATTCCGGATTCCGGAACGTTGACGGTCGAATTCTCACGAATTCTGCTACGGAACCATTCCGTCGTCGCCAGAGCGCAGACGAGCTGCCCCTCTTCGTCGATCGACGCCACCAGCACCAGCCGTTCGACCTTTCCCCGGTCCCGCGGCGACAGCAGTTCCAGCAGACCCGAGTCGTACAGCGACTGCTTCTCGAGGCTGACCAGCGGCTCGTTCAGCAGACGATCGACGAGGTGGTTCGGAAGCTGGAAGTTCCGCCGCGATTCTTCGCTCATGCCGCGGGAGAACTCCAGCCGCTGCTCTTCCCCCAGCCACTGGATGATGGCCGCGAACCCCCGCCGCGGCCGGCTGACCAGCCGCCGCAGCAGCACGTTGGCCAGCCGTTTGGCCGTGGGCTGCGAGAGAAACAGCAGCAGCAGGCGGTTTTCGTCCCTCTCCGCGGAGTTTTTCTTCCGCAGCCGCCGCAGCTTTTCGCCGGCCGCCGTCAGTTCGTCGTTCAACCGGCCGTGTTCGCGGGCCAGCCAGTTGCTGCGGAGCGAATGCAGCAGAAACGGGAGCACGCAAGCCGCGACCGCCAGCGGCACCCAGCGGTGCCACTCCACGCTGGTCATCGCGTAGGAAGCGAGACGGAGGGTCTCCGAAATCGCGAACACGGCTTGCTCCCGGAGGTCGACATGGGAGTCTCCACGGAAGAGGGGCAGAGTGGAAACACTCAAATCTAGCTCGCGGTTGTCGCGGCCGCGCCAATTCCGCGGGCTCGGCAAAGCTGTCAAGCGGCACGAATTGTTGACATCCCGGCAATTCGTCAAAACCGCTGCAATCGGCAGAGGGTGTTCACCGCTTTGGGAGTGCGCGGGGGCTGGGGTCGGGTGTCCAGAATTCAATTTTCCGAAACCCGCGTTGGAGTGATTCCTGCCCACCGACGGAAAATTGAATTCTGGACACCCGACCCCTTCCACCAGCGGATTGCGGTCATCGCGGCCGGCCGGTATGAATCGTCGATCAGCCATTCATCAGCGGAAAGACCCGTGAAGCGCTCGAAATCCCAAGCGATGGCCATCCCCTCGGACACCGCCCGCGGTCTGGCCTTCGCGGTGCTGGACGAAGACCGCACGTCGCCTGATTTCGCCCTCCGCATTCTCGACCGGCGGTTTCAGTCAACGAAACTCGCGGACGCCGACCGCCGGCTGGCGACCGAACTGGTCGCCGGCACGGTGCGACGCCGGCTGACGCTCGACACCCTGCTCGAACGGCACGTCTCGCGCCCGCGGCAGCGCGTCGAGGAACCGCTGTGGACGCTGCTGCAACTCGGGGCGTATCAGTTGTTGTTTCTGCGCCGCCGCGCGGGACGGCTTTCCGAGCCGTCCGGACGGATTGGAAATCCGTCCTACGGTATCCCGCCGCATGCCGCCGTCCACGAGACCGTCGAACTGGCGAAGCGAATCGGCCGTCCCCAGTGGACCGGCCTGCTCAACGCCGCGCTGCGTTCGCTGGTCCGGTCCGTCACCGACGACGAAAGCACGCAGCCGGGCGTCCATGCGTTCGCGTTGACGGACGGCAAATACCGCCTGCTGACGGAGGCCGTCTTTCCCGACCCGCCATCCGATCCCGCCGGGTACGTTTCGCGGGCCTTCAGCTTCCCCCGCTGGCTCACCGAACGCTGGCTGCCCCGGTTCGGCTGGAAACGCTCGCTGCAAACCGCGTTCTGGTTCAACGAGCCGCACGGCGTCACGCTGCGGGTCAATCCGTTACGCGCGCGGCGGGAAGAGGTGCTGAAGCAATTGGCCGAGGCGGGACTGGAACCGGTCGCCACTGACCGTAGCAGAATTCGTGAGAATTCTGCCGTCGGCTTCCCGGAATCCAGAATTCTCACGAATTCTGCTACATGCGGTGAGAATCCGCAGTCGATTCTCCTGCCGAAGACGGCCAACGTGTCGCAGCTTCCGGGATTCGACGCCGGTCTCTGGACGCCGCAGGACGAATCCGCCATCGCCGTCTCGCAACTGCTCGCGCCACAGCCGGGGGAAACGGTGCTCGACCTGTGCGCCGCCCCCGGCACGAAAACGACGCACCTCGCGGAACTGATGGGGAACTCGGGACGCATCGTGGCGACGGACGTGAACGCCGACCGCTTGCGGCAGATCGCCGAGAACGCGCGGCGGCTCGGACTGACGATCATCGAACCGCGGCAAATCGCGGCGGACCTGCACGACGTTCCCGCGGGACCGTTCGACGCCGTCCTCGTCGACGCCCCCTGCTCCAATACCGGCGTGCTCGGCAAACGCCCGGAAGCCCGCTGGCGCATCCATCCCCGCGACGTGGCAGAACTCGCCGCCCTGCAGAAACGCCTGCTGCACGCCGCGGCGGACCGCGTGAAACCGGGTGGCCGGCTGGTCTACTCCACGTGCAGCCTCGAACCGGAAGAAAACGAAGGCGTCGTCGCCGCGCTGCTCGACGCGCGGTTCGACCTGCGTCTCGAAGCGCAGCACACGTCGCTGCCGGGCGAGCCATCCGACGGCGGCTTCCGCGCGAAGTTCACGCGCGTGACGTAAGGAGTCGGGTGTGGAAAATTCAAAATTGCGGCCCAACGACTCCGGTGTAATGATCGACTTCCCGCCGCAATTTTGAATTTTCCACACCCGACCCCGAATCGCCGTCACATTTCCGCTGGCATCGGCCATCGTGTATAGTTGTCGGAACGGAACCGATCGGTCCTTTCCAAGAACGGCGAAGGTGAATTTCATGCGACGATTTCCCGCACTCGGCCTCGCGATCCTGTTGACGTCGGCCACCCACACGTCTGCCGCCGACTGGAACTCCTTCCGCAACGGCAACGCCCGCACGGCCTCCACGGTCGAACGGCTGAAACTTCCCTTGAAGCCGCTCTGGACCTACAGCCCCCCCAGCCCGCCGCGGATGGCGTGGTCGGGGGAGACGGGGCGGATCGTCGAAGGGCATGTCCTGCGGCCCCGCGTGAATTACGACGACGCGTTTCACACCGCCGTCGTCGGCAACCGCGTGTACTTCGGATCGTCGGCCGATCATCAGTTGCATTGCGTCGATCTCGCGACCGGAAATCCGGTCTGGGACTTCACCACCGGCGGCCCCGTGCGGCTGGCCCCCACGGTCAGCGGCGGACGGGTCTACTTCGGTTCCGACGACGGCCGCGCTTACTGCCTCAACGCGGCCGACGGCAAACTCGTCTGGAAGCTGCGGGCCGGCCCCGGCGACGAGTGGCTCATCGCCCGCGGCGAAATGATCAGCCGCTGGCCCGTGCGGACCGGCGTATTGGTCGACGGCGGCATTGCGTACTTCGGGGCCGGCGTGTTTCCGCATGAAGACATCTTCCTGTACGCCGTCAACGCCGCCGACGGAATGATCGTCTGGAAGCGCGACAACATCAGCGAATCCGACGCCGGCCGCAACGACCTCTCGCCGCAGGGGTATCTGCTGGCCAACGCGACGACGCTGTTCGTGCCTTCCGGGCGGTCGCTTCCCGCGGCGATCGACCGCAAAACGGGCAAGCAGTTGTTCAAAGGGAACGCCGGCTGGCGGGGAGACGCCGGCGGGGTCGTCGGCGGCACGAAGGCCCTGCTGGCCGACGGGCAGTTGTATTCCGGCGGCGCGCATCACTTCCTCACGCTCGACCAGAAGACCGGCAAAGTCGGCTACGGGTACTTCGAGGGCAAACAGATGGCCGTCGCCGGCGACGACGCCTTCCTCGCCACCGGCACCGCGATCGCCCGCGTCGACCGCGCGAAGTACGCTGCCGCCAGCCGCCAGCGGCTGAAACTCGAATTACAGGTGAAGTCGCTCGCCCGGCGGTTGCGTGGCGGAAAGCAGGGCGACGCCGTCCGCAAACAGATGGACGAACTGCGAAAGCAGATCCGGGCGACGGCGAAGGAGGGGGTGAAATGGTCGCGGCAGAGCGGACTGGAATCGGTGCTGCTGGCTGCGGGTGACCTCGTATTCGCCGGCGGCGAGAACAAAGTCGTCGCCTTCGACGCCGACAGCGGCAAAGACCGCTGGTCGATGAAGGTCACCGGCGACGTCCGCGGGCTGGCCGTCGCCAACGGCCGGCTGCTGGTCAGCACGACCACCGGAAACATCTACTGTTTCGGCGCAGGCGGAGCAGGTAGCAGAATTCGTGAGAATTCTGGAGTGCGGGAGGGTGACGGCAGAATTCTCACGAATTCTGCTACGATCACCGCCGCCGCCGAGCAGATTCTGAAAACGTCCGGCGTGAAGAGCGGTTTCTGCCTCGTCCTGGGCAGCGACACCGGCCGGCTCGCGTATGAACTCGCGAAGCGGAGCCAGTTGAAGGTCTACGGCATCGAGCCGGACGAGAAGAAGGTCGCCGAATCCCGCCGCCGGCTGCTGGCCGCGGGTTACTACGGTCACCGTGTCACGATTCATCAGGCTGACCTGAACGACATTCCGTATTCCAATTACTTCGCGAATCTGATCGTTTCCGAAAGTTCGCTGCGGACGGGCAAGGTTCCGGGAGAACCGAAACGCATTGCCCGGCATCTCAAGCCGGTCGGCGGCGTGATGTGCTTCGGCCATCCGTCCGCGCTGAAGTCCGGCACGAAACAAGCCATCGAATCGTGGCTCGCCGAGACGCAGCTCGCGAAAGGCACCGCGAAAGACACACCCGGTGTCTCCAAGGCACCGGGTGTGTTGAACAAGGGGAACTGGATCACCCTCACCCGCGGCCGGCTCCCCGGCGCGGGCGACTGGACCCACCTCTACGGCAACCCCGGTAACATCGCCAGCACCGAGGACCGCCGCGTGCGGGGCGGGCTGGGCGTATTGTGGTACGGCGACCCCGGGCCCGGCAAGATGGTCAACCGCCACGACGGGGCCGTCGGCCCGCTGGCCGCCAACGGCAAGCTGTTCGTGCAGGGAGCCGACAGCGTCATGGCCTACGACGCCTACAACGGCCGGTTCCTGTGGGAGTTCGGGAACAAAGAAGCCCTGCGGACGGGCGTCTTCCAGAACTACAACCCCGGCAACCTCGTCGCGAGCAAAGATGCGTTGTTCGTGATGATCAAGAACCGCTGCGTGCAGCTCGACGCCGAGACCGGCAAGGTCCGCCGCATTCACTCGCTGCCCCCACCTCGTTCCCAAGCTCCAGCTTGGGAACGAGGGCGGGAATGGGGTTACGTCGCCTACAGCAACGGCGTGCTGTACGGCACGGCAACCGTGCGGAAGGAACTCGCCAGCCGACTCCGCCGCCGCGGCCGCCGAACCGACGACGCCACCGACGCGATCTTCGCCATCGACGCGAAGACCGGCAAGCACTTGTGGACGTATCAGGGCAAGAACATTTCGCATCACACGATCGCGCTCGGCCCCGACCACGCCTACTTCGTCGACGCGACCCTCACGCCGAAACAGCGGGCCGAGTTCCTGAAACAGAACAAGGAGCACCTCAAGAAGCTCACCGGCAAGGCACGCGCGGAAGCCGAGGCCCGGCTGAAACGGCAGGACCTGCGGCTGGCCGTCGCCATCGACGCCCGCAGCGGGAAGACCGTCTGGTCGAAGCCCATCGACGTCACCGACTGCAGCAAGATCGGCACCGGCGGCGGCGAACTCACGTTGATGTTCCAGAACAACGTCCTCATTCTGTGTGGGGCCAACGCCAACGGGCACTACTGGAAGCAGTTCCTCTCCGGCGAATTCAAACAGCGGCGGCTGCTGGCCCTGAATTCGGCCACCGGCGACAAACTCTGGTCGAAGGACGCCAACTACCGCCACCGGCCGATCATCATCGAAGACCAGATCATCGCCGAGCCGTGGAGCTTCGAACTCTACACCGGCGAGCAGAAAACGCGGCCGCACCCGCTGACGGGCAAGAACGTGCCGTGGAGCATCATCCGCCCCGGCCACCACTGCGGCATGCTCACCGGCTCGCCGAACATGCTGATGTTCCGCTCGGGCTACACCGGGTTCTACGACCTGGAATCCGATTCCGGCACGCGGCACTTCGCGGGGCACCGGCTGGGCTGCTGGATCAACGCGATCCCCGCCAACGGGCTGGTGATGATCCCCGAGGCCAGCGCCGGCTGCGTCTGCCTGTTCTCGATCGCGTCGACGATCACGATGGAACCGCGCCCCGCCCGCCGGCCCTGGACGATCTACAGCGCCGTCGGCGCGCAGACGCCGGTCAAGCACCTGCACGTCAATCTCGGCGCCCCCGGCGACCGCAAAGACGCCCGCGGCAAAGTCTGGCTCGCGTACCCGCGCCCCAACCCGTACAAGGTCACCGGCCTCGATTTGAAGCTCGATTTCAAAGACGCCCGCGGCGCCGGTCGGGAGTACGTCAGCCACAGCGAGCGCTCGAAGAAAATCGCGTCCGCCGGCACGCCGTGGATCTACAACTCGTCGGCCGCCGGCATCACGAAGTGGACCTTCCCGCTGCTCGACAAGAACGACAAGCCGGCGACCTACACGGTGAAGCTGCACTTCGCGGAACTCGACAAAACGGTGAAACCGGGACAGCGGATGTTCGACGTGAAGATTCAGGGGAAGACGGCGCTGACGAATGTCGACCCCGTACAAGCCGCCGGCGGAACGAACCGTGCGGTCGAGCGAACGGTGACCGGCATCCGCGTGACCGACGCGCTGACGCTGGAACTCGTCCCGCGCAGCGGAACGCCAGTGCTCAACGCGGTGGAGATCGTGCGCACGGACGGAGAATGATCGGATTCCGCTTGCGGCTTAGCCGTGCGCGGATCGCAGGCTAAGCCGCAAGCGGCGACGATCTACAAAAGGAAATCAATCTCATGGCCCGCCGACATGACGTATTGAAATACGAACGCGACGGCGACGTGCTGATCGTCGCCCCCGTCGGCGATTCGCTGCGGGTCGAGGAGCGCACGCTCAGCGACGAGGTCGACGCGCTGCACAAGCTGCTCGACACCTCGCCGTTGAAGCACATCGTCGTCGACATCGGCTCGGCCCCCTATTTCGGGTCGCTGATTCTGGGTTCCGTGATCGCGTTGTGCAAACGGATCACCGACGCGGGGGGCAAGGCGGCGATGTGCAACGCGTCGGAGGGGATGAAGGAATCGCTGGAGATTATGCGGATCGAGTCGATCATTCCGTATTACGCCACCCGCGACGAGGCCTTGCAGGCGACGCGGGTGTAGTAGCTGCGGATGCATATCCGAAGCACCGCGGATGTGCATCCGCGGCTACGAATCAACAGAGAAAGACATGACGCGTCTCCCCGCCGATCCCGGTCGCTTCCCATCGACCCGCATGCGGCGCAATCGCCGTATCGACTGGTCTCGCAGACTGGTCGCCGAGAACGCGCTCAGCATCGACGACCTGATCTGGCCGATCTTCGCGCAGGACGGCAATGATACGGCGACGCCGATTTCCTCAATGCCCGGCGTTTCCCGGCTGACGATCGACCGGCTGACCGGCGCCGTCGCCGAAGCCGCCGCGTTGCGGATTCCCGCCGTCGCCATCTTCCCCGCGACCGACCCGGCGAAGAAAACGGAAGACGCGCGGGAAGCCCTCAATCCCGAGAACCTGGTCTGCCGCGCGGTCCGCGCGATCAAACAGCAGGTCGAAAACGTCGGCGTGATCTGCGACGTCGCGCTGGACCCCTACACCAGCCACGGGCAGGACGGCCTCGTCCGGGACGGTTACGTCGTCAACGACGAATCGGTGGAAGTCCTCTGCAAGCAGGCCGTCGTGCAGGCCGAAGCCGGCTGCGACGTGATCGCCCCGTCCGACATGATGGACGGCCGCGTCGCCGCCATCCGCCGCGCCCTCGACGACGCCGGGTTCCAGCAGGTGCAGATTCTCTCGTACGCGGCGAAATTCGCATCCGCGTTCTACGGCCCCTTTCGCGACGCCGTCGGTTCCGCCACGAACCTCGGGGCCGGCGACAAACGGACCTACCAGATGAACCCCGCCAACGGCGACGAAGCGCTGCGGGAGGTCGCCCTCGACGTCGCCGAGGGGGCCGACATGGTGATGGTCAAGCCGGGCATGCCGTATCTCGACATCGTCCGCCGCGTCAAAGACGCCTTCGGCCTGCCGACGTTCGCCTACCAGGTCAGCGGCGAATACGCGATGCTCGCCGCCGCCGCCGAACGCGGCTGGCTCGACCGCGAAAGGGTTGTGCTGGAAAGCCTGCTGGCGTTCAAACGCGCGGGGGCCGACGGCGTGCTGACGTATTTCGCGCTGGAGGCGGCGAAACGGCTGCGGGCGGGGTAAATGGTGAAGTGCCCCATTCACCGGGTGCAGCGATGACCGCCGAGACGATTCCCTGAGCGCGCTGATTCCACACCCCGCCGATTGGTGTCGCCGCGGCGGAGAGTTATGATGTCGCCATCTGGTCCCTCGATCCCCACTGGCGGAGACATCCCATGAATCACGCACTCCGATTGCTGACGACTTTCTCGGCGATGCTGGCCATCGCCGGTTCCGCGTTCGCCGCCGACGAATCCGACCTCGTCGCACCCGGCGCGAAGCTGCAGCGGCTGGCGGGGGGGTTCAAATTCACGGAAGGGCCGGCGGCCGACAAGGACGGCAACGTCTACTTCACCGACATCCCCAACAACCGCATTCACAAGTGGGACGTCGCGACGAAGAAGTTGTCCACCTTCCGCGAAAAGAGCGGCGGGGCCAACGGGCTGTACTTCGACAAGGCCGGCAACCTGCTCGCCTGCGAAGGGGGGAACCGGCGGATGACGTCGATTTCGCCCAAAGGCAAAGTCACCGTCCTCACCGACAAGTACGAAGGCAAACGCTACAATAGCCCCAACGACCTGTGGATCGCCCCCGACGGCGGCGTCTACTTCACCGACCCGCGGTACGGCAGCATGCAGGGCCGCGAAATCGACGGCTTCCACGTCTATTACATCGCGCCCGACCGCAAGAAAGTCACCCGCGTGGCGGCCGACCTGAAGAAGCCCAACGGCCTGATCGGCACCAAAGACGGCAAGACGCTGTACATCGCCGACCCCGGGGCGAACGTCACCTACCGCTACATGGTGAACGCCGACGGGTCGCTCACCGGCAAGAAGCAGTTCTGCAAATCCGGCTCCGACGGCATGACGCTCGACGAAAAGGGAAACGTCTACCTCACCCGCGGCTCGGTGCTGGTGTTCAACCCGCAGGGAAAACGGATCGCGTCGATGCGGATTCCGGAAAGCCCGGCGAACGTCACCTTCGGCGGCAAGGACGGCAAGACGCTGTTCATCACGGCGCGAACGGGGCTGTATTCGCTGCGGATGAACGTCAAGGGGCAGTGACGGGAAGGATGGAATGACGAAGCCCGAACAAGTGGTGGTGTTGATTCCGGAGCGCGCAAAAAAAGCCGTGCTTCCCGGGAAAGGAAGCGCGGCAATGGTTCGTCGAAAACAGCAGGCACTCCCGCGGTCTGTGCCGGGGATGGGGCGGTCGGCTTACGGCTTCGCCACGATCACGTACTTCGTCGCGGTCCCCAGGGCGATCGGCAGGAAGTACACGCCGTCGAGTGTGAAGTAGCTCACGCCGTCGACCGTGACGGCGGTCGACCCGGTGGGGATGGTATCGAGCACCGCGCCGATCGGCGGGCGGGCGACGACGTAGGTCGTTTCGGCCCCCACGACGACCGGCGTGTAGAACGTCGCGCCGTACTGGTAATACACGCGGCCGCCGATGAAGATTCGGCTGTGCCGCCGCGGCAGAATGGCGATCGCCGCGCCGATCGGCGGGCCGATTTCGATGTAGGCCCAGTCGCGGCCGCGGCGGACGCGGCGGTAGTAGGCGTTGCCGTGGCGGTAGTAGTTCTCCGACCCGATGCGGACGACGACGTGCCCCCGCGGCGGCGCGGCAATGAACCGCGGTCTCCGCGGCGTAATGACGATCCGCGGCCGCCCCCGGTCGTCCCGGTCCCGCCCCCGGTCGCTTCCGCGGCCCCGCCCTTTGCCCCGGCCGGGCTGTGCGAAGGACCCGGCGGCCAGCGCGTCGAACAGCAAGCAGCCCAGAAACGCCAGCAGCAGGAGATTGCGAAATCCATTTTTCTTCAGCATCGGTTGAATCCTTTCCAGGGGGCGCAAGGCCCAAGCGGGGATCGCGTGAGCGGTTCTTCGACGTCGGTCAATCGGGCGCTCGCGCGGGGTGACGCAACAGCGAATCGGCCGGTCAATGGGACGGGGTCGGGTGTCCAAAATTCAATTTTCCGTTGACGGCGAACACTGCCGGGAAACCGCTCGGGGAAAATTGAATTTTGGACACCCGACCCCAACCCGCTGAATTCCGGCGCCGTCGTCGCCGTCGGAAGCGAACAGCGGTTTTCAGCCACGGCGCCGCGATCAGGCGGCGGGAATGTAGCGCGGGGATGACTTCTTGTAAAGAGCGGCTCCAACCGCTCAGGCAGCCAGTGTGCGCAACGCACATTGCATTGAAATACTGTTTCGACAACCGGGAACGCGGATGACGCGGATCGAGCGGATGTACGCGGATCAGAAAAGGGTTTGGCGGAATTGTTCTGCGGTAGAATTCCTATCGCAACCCCTTGCACGTCCGCTTTCAGCGCTCCGAATTCGTTCCCGAAAGGTGAAAGCTGACCGCGGAAAGCTCGCGGAAATCATTCTGCCGAAATGTCATTCTGTCTTTCCATTCGCTTCCCTCTGATCCGCGCAGATCCGCTCGATCCGTGTCATCCGCGTTCCCTCTGGCTGCCGCGCAGCATTCCCAATGCACCGCTGCGAATGGATTCACGGCCGGCGGATCGGGCGGAAGATGCGGCGGTGCCGCATTTCCCAGTCGAACGAACTGTCGATGATCTGCACCTCGGGCGCGATCACGTTGATGTTGTCGTTCGATTCCAGCAGCCAGCCTTCGGTGCAGGGCGTCATGCTGCGGAGATTGCTCGCCGTCCACCAGCCGCGGGCCACGATCGCCCGGGGCACGGGAAGCACCGTCACGCGGAGGCGGTCCCAGAACGAAATCCAGACGGTTTCCTGAGGGACAAACCGGGGGCGGCCCCAGTTGTCGTATTCGACGTGGAAGGTCCGCACGCGATTGATCACGACGAAGTCAACTTTGACGAAGTACGCCGGCTGCTGCGGCTGTTCAGCCGCCATCGGGGCCAGAAGTAAGACCAAAGCGTACATCGTCGGCGCCCCTCTTCAGGCGTGGCAGACTCCTTTCCTGAAACCGTGTCACGTGCATCTCTCACACTCGCCATTCCGTTTTTCGTCATCTTCCGTCTCAAGCGGAAATCGGGACGGTTCGTAACAATTATCCCCGCGCAAAACCGGGCGGTCCAATCCCGGCGGCGCACATTTGACGCAACGCCTTATCGTGTCAATGGTTATACTTTGCGATCTGTCCGGAGACACGCCGAGATTCGAATTGCCGCAAGATCGCAGATCCGAGCGATCCGCGCAGATCCGCTCAATCGGAATCGCAATCGATCAAAGTTTTTCCACGGTGCGCAGAATTCTTCGCCGCGCCCAGTCGGAGCCAACCGCTAATTGACGCTGATGGACGCTGATTTGAAGAGGTTTGGATTAGCGTTCATTAGCGTTCATCAGCGGTTTCTTCTTCCGGCTGACTGAATGGAATCTGTACTACAAAGGCATCAAAGTTTTGATTCCTGCGCAAATTGTGGTGAATGCAAACGGGCCGGAACTCAATGACAGAAAAATTGATGACAAAAGAATTCCGCCGAATTGCAGTGAAGAGTCATCCTTTTGTCATCAATATTTCTGTCAGCAGGCTCCAAACGATCGATGCCGCTGCTTTTGGGACCGAGTGTGGACAGAGAGAATTTTTCACCCCCCAATTCATAACCCGCTCCTCAACAGAGTCAGAAAGAGGCGGGTGAAAAATTGGGGGTGAAAAATGGCTCATTTCAATGCTTGGTTGCGGCTTCGCCGCGCTGGGCCGTGTTGTTTTCCCTTTGGTTGCGGCTTCGCCGGACTAGGTTGATCCGCGTTCCCCTGCCGGCGGATCGGCAACCGATTGCAAACTGCGTCGCGGACCCGAGCGGTCGCGGTTCCCCCAAAACGTCTTGCTCTGTTCCGCGGTTTCTGGCAAGATTCCCCGCCGCGCGAGCGCCTCGCGAAAGCCCCACGTCGCAGAGGGGGGTGTTTCTGATTTCGCGCGGGGAATCCGGCCGCATCCCATCAACGGACACAGGGACGTGTCGACCTTCCGCAAGATCCTGTCGGCGGCCTTCTTCTTCGTGCTGGGGGGGATGCTCTCCGCCTGCGCGATCGGGTTTCACGTGGTGCGTTCGGACATCGGCATGCTCGCGGTGCGGAAGACCCGGCCCACCGTGAAAGACTTTTACGTCGACATCCGCCGCTGGAACCGGCAGGACTGGAAGGCCCATCCCGATCTGGCGAAAGCGCTCGCCGCAGCCGGCCACCAGGACCTGGTTCCGCGGCAGCGTCCCGCGGCCGGGCCGCTTCCCTTCAACATCTTCCGCTGGAATTCCGACCGCAGGAACGACGCGAAAGACGCCGGGCGGAAACAGAGCAGGTCCGCGTCGGCTCGAGAGGACCTCCAGGGGAAGGGGTCGGGTGTCCAGAATTCAATTTTCCGCGATTCGCTTCCGGCCCTCAGAACGCTTCACCCGGAAAATTGAAT
>Ga0268386_10000392_pt1 | contig 27193 bp, 22 predicted proteins | sample RVTome_15_FD_200260 | JGI IMG/M metagenome (GOLD analysis project Ga0268386, IMG submission 200260) | Soil microbial communities from uranium-contaminated site in the Upper Colorado River Basin, Wyoming, United States - RVT150D86... ... | reverse complement strand
CAGCGTCGGTGGCGCGTCCATCTACGAGATCCCCTGGGGCCAGCTCTCGGCCGCCATCGTACTCGCCACCGCGCCGCTGGTCCTGCTGGTGCTCGTGTTCCAGGGGCGCATCACCAGCGGCCTCACGCGCGGGGCGGTCAAGGGCTGACATGGGGGAGCTGCGCGGCGAGGGCGTCACCAAGGTCTTCCCCGGGGGCGCCCGGGCCCTGGACGGCGTCTCGTTCACCGCCCGCACCGGACGCGTCCTCACGCTGCTGGGCCCCTCGGGGTGCGGGAAGTCGACGCTGTTGCGCATCGTGGCCGGCCTGGAGCGCGCCACCGGGGGGCGCCTCCTGCTCGACGGGCAGCCGCTCGACGACGTCCCGGTCGGGCGCCGGGAGGTCGGGTTCGTCTTCCAGAACTACGCGCTCTATCCGCACCTGACGGTGGAGGGGAACCTCTCGCTGGCCCTCCGCGTCCGACGTGTACCCCCCGGGGAGATCGCCTCGCGCGTACGGGAGACCGCGGAGATGCTCGGCATCGGCGCCCTTCTCCACCGGCGCCCTGCGCAGCTCTCCGGCGGGCAGCAGCAGAGGGTCGCGCTCGGCCGCGCGCTGGTGAAGCGGCCGCGGCTGTACCTGCTGGACGAGCCCCTGTCGAACCTGGACGCCCTGCTGCGCGAGGGCATGCGGAGCGAGCTGAAGTCGCTCTTCCGGCGCCTCGGCTCCACGGTGATCTACGTGACCCACGATCAGGCCGAGGCCATGAGCCTGTCCGACGAGGTCCTCGTCCTCGAGGACGGCCGCGTGCGCCAGTGCGCCCCGCCGCTGGAGGTCTACGCGCGCCCCGCCGACCTGTTCACCGCCACGTTCGTCGGCAGCCCGCGGATGAGCGTCTGGCGCGCCGCATGGAGCGACGGGGCGTTGAAGGCGCGGGGAGTCGTCGTCCCGGTGCCGGCGGCGCTGCCCAGGCGGGAGGCCACCTGGGTCGGCATGCGCCCGGAGGACGTGAGGGTGGAGCCGTCCCCGGTCGCGGGGGCGTGGGAGGCGAAGGTCGAGCTGGCCGAGCCGACCGGCGACCGCGTCCTCCTCACCCTCCAGGTGGGGGAGGAGACCGTGCGGGCCCTGGCACCGCCGGGGGAGTGGCCCGAGCGGGTCTGGGCGACCGTGGCCCGGGAGCGGATCCACTTCTTCGACGCGGCGACCGAGGAGCGCCTCGAGCCGGCCGGCTGAGGCAACCGTCATTCCTCCCGGTCGAGGTGACGTGGAGCACACGGTTTCCGTTTTGGCTTGACACTTCTCCTGTCCGAGGCGGACACTGGCTGCTGGTCCTGAGGCTCCTGTGATCGTGATCCGGGTCGACCGCGGCGTCCCTCCCGGCGTGGCGGACTCGCTGCGCGATCCGATCGAACGCGGGGCGGCGGGATACCCCGGATACTGCGAAGCCTTCATCTATGGCCTCGGCGGCGGTCCCGTCGATGAGGAGCTCGTGGTGCGGTTCAGCACTGCCCACGGCGTGGTTCCGGTCCTCATGCGGACGCGCGACGTGGATCCGGCGCGCGTCGCCGCCACGGTGAAGACGGTCCTGGCCAGGCCCGACCTCTAGGAGGCGTTCACGAGCGGGCGCGCCCTCGTCTCCTGCTCACGCCCCCGCGGCTGCGCCGAGGCGGGTCCGGTGACGCCGCCCTCCTTCGCCGTGGCGCCGGCCGGCAGCCGCCTTTTCCCCCGGAGCCGCCGGGAGAGGTAGTCCCAGGTGGGCGAGACGCCGTGGCCGCGGATGTAGCGGTCACGGCGTTCCGCGACCTTCTCCAGGTAGGGACCGCCATCGCCGCGCCGGGCGGCGGCGATGCCGCGGCGGTAGGCGCGGACCGCCAGCTCCACGTCGCCGCGCGCTTCGTCGAGCATCAGGTCCAGCCAGACCGCACCGGCCAGTACGGCGAACCACGGGTTGAAGTAGTCCTCCTCCCGGAGCCGGAAGTCGAGCCAGCCGCGCCGGTGCAGCCGGTCCAGCACCGTCCGGGCGTAGTCGGAGAGCTGTGGCAGGCCCAGGTCTCGGTTGCCGTTGATGTCCACGTTCACCGCGCGGTGCTCGAACCAGGACTCGCTCATCAGGAGCGCGGCCAGGGTGTCGGCCGCGACCCGGGGCTCGATGCCGTGGCCGATGCCGAGGCCGTAATGGGCGGTCCAGTACTCCGCCAGGAGGATCACCGCCATCGCCCGGATCGGCTGCGGCACCCGGTCCCAGTCGGCCGCGGTCATAGACTCCCAGGCCGCCTCTCCGGCCGCGGCGCGTCCGTGGCGGGTGACCAGCCGTTCGAGGCCCTGGGTCCGGAGCGGGTCGGGGATGCGGTCCCAGTCGTCGAAGTTCATGCGGTTCCACAGCGTCGGATCCTCGAGCAGGTCCTCAGCCGTCACCCGCAACGGGATCTTCTCCCACGACTCCGTCGCGTGCACCGCCACCGGTCGTGCGCCGGGGAGGAGATCCAGGGGCGCGACGGACGCCGCCACGGCCGGGCCGGGTGCACCGAAGGCCGACTCCAGCCGCGGAACCAGCGCCGCGGCTGCGGCCAGCAGGAACAGGCCGGCGGCCACGGCGCCCGCGAGGACGTCACCCACGAGAGGTGACAGCGCGACGGTCATGCGCGACAGACGACCGAAGCGCGGGACCAGCGGAGGCCCGGGGACGACGTCGTGCGCCGAGGACGCGGGATCCATGCCGGTCAGGGCGCGCCGGAACCCGGCGGCGGCCGGGGAGGTGCGGGCCGACTCAGTTGCCGCCCGCGCTGCCGCAGTGCGTCGGCCTCGGCCAGCAGCTCGTCTCGGCGCTTCCCAGGCTCGGCGCCGGCGGCCGCGAGACGGAGGAACACGCTCCGGTAGAGCAGGAGCGCCGGCTCCGGAGGCCCGGTGGCCAGGAGCCGGTCGAGGATGCCGAGCGCGTCGCGGACGTGACGGGTCCGCGTCTCTGCTGCCGCCTCGTGGTCGCGTGCGGCCAGGTCCCAGAGCCCCATCACGAGGGCGAGGGCCCCTTCGCGGTCGTCCGGATTCCGCGCCAGCCAGGACTCCAGGACCGCGAGCGCAGCGCGGCGATCCTCGCGGCGCCGGTAGAACGTGGCCAGCCGGCGGTGGACGGCACCGGCGTCGGGGTGGGCACGCCGGGCGGCGAGCAGCGTCGCTTCGGCCTCGCGATCCATCCCCGCCCGGTCGTACAGGTGGGCGAGGGCCAGGGATTCGTCCGGTAGCGATTCGCCCGTCTGCAGGATCCGCCGGAGCGCCCATTCCATCCCCGCCGGCGTGTCGAGACCGTCCGGTCCATAGAGCTGCACCAGCCGGCGCAGCGCCGGCGTGGGCGCGCCGCCACCCTCGATCGCCCGGTGGAGACAGAGCGCCGCTCGGCGAAGCTGCTCTCGTCGCAACGGGTCGCGTGGCGCGGCGGAGTCGGCCAGCCGCTTGTAGACATCCGCCAGGTGGAGGCTCGGCTCCTCCTGGGCGGGGTCCGAGGCCATTGCCGCCTGGTACTCGCGGACGGCCAGTCGGTCGTGGCCTCGGCGGAGGGCCTCGTGCCCGCGGTGGACGTGGTAGCGGGCCTCCAGCCGCTGGACCCGATCGCGCAACGACCGCCACCGCGCCCCGACCCCGGCCCCGCGCAAACCCGGGATCCCGGCGGCCAGGGCGAGCAGCAGGGCCAGCGCGCCGGACGCACGGAGGACGACGAGCCGCCGGCCGGTCACCGCCGACATCGTCGAACGGGGGTCAAGGCGGCGCCCCCGCGGCGGCGGCGGGCGGTGTGGTGATCCCCGGGGGGTGGCCGGCGGCCGTGCGGAGACGGTGCTCCGCCTCGTGCAGCAGCCGCACGGCGCCGCCGTCTTCACGGGCCAGTCCGGCGATCACCGCGTCGCGGGCGCCCAGGACCGCCTGGAGCGCGTCCCTCAGGCCCGGGTCGGCCTCGCCGGCCATCGACTCCTCGACGTGATCGAAGAACGCCGTGCCCAGGGGCCGGGCCAGGCCGAAGCTCCGCCGGGAAGCCACGTCGATCAGGTTGCGGAGCTCGGCGAGGTGGCGGGCCAGGCTCGCCCGGGCCTCGGCGTCTCCCAGCCGCCGGCGGAGCATCGCCGCCTCACCTTCCACCGCGAGGCGGCGCTGCCGTTCCGGCCAGCGTCCGGCCGCGTAGGCGGCGGCCAGGAGGACGGCCACCGCGAACGCGAGCAGCTTCCTCATCCGGACCTGCCGGCACCGTAGCGTGCGCGTCGACCCGGTGTCAACGAGGGGCGAGCCGCGGCTGAATGAGGTGTGTTGTAAGCTCGCGTTGAAAGGAGTGTCCAATGGCCGGCAAGAGGATGCGTCGCACGGCGGACCGCTCCAGGAAGGGCGCGCGAGGGAAGGCGGGCGCGGCGGCCGCGAAACGCAAGGAGTCTGGGCCGCGGCGCGCGACCGCAAGAAGGGCGTCGGCTTCCGGATCTGGTGCGAGACCGCCCAGGACGTGGACGCGCTGGCGGCCCGAGTCCGGGCCGGCGGTCATGCTCTCGCCGCGGAGCCCGCGGACCAGCCGTGGGGAGACCGCGCCTTCTCGGTCCACGACCCCGACGGGTTCCACCTGACGAACTTCCGGCCAGGTCGAGCGGGGGCGCGCCCGCGTAGAGTCTCACCGAGCTGCGTGAGCGACCCGGTCGGACCGAAGCCGTCCGCCACGGATGGGCGCGGCTCCCGGGTCCTGCGTCAGCGTGGCGCAGGCGACGCCGAAGGTGACGGCGACGGGGCAGGGATGGTCCAGCGGTACAGCACGTACTGCGGGAACAAGACCCCTTCCTGCTCCGACAGAGCGACCACGACGCGTTGCTCCGGCCGCCAGTCCCCCATGTCGAAGCCGTGGGACACGACCCGTGTCCCGGGGCGGAGCTCGGCGAGCAGTCGCGGCCGCAAGCGCAGGTTGATCCTGGGGAGCAGGTAGAGCGTCACGACCGTGGCCTCCCCGATCGGGACCTCGAACAGATCGGCCTGGACGAAGCGGATCCGATCGGCGACGCCCTCCCGCTCGGCGTTGGCCCGGGCTTCCCGGAGGCGGACCGGATCGATCTCCACGCAAGCCCCGCGTACCCCCTCGATACGCGCGGCCGCGATCACGATCCGGCCGTCGCCGCAACCGAGGTCGTACACGACGTCCCCGGACGCCACCTCGCCGAGCGCGAGCATCCGCTGCACGACCTCGGGGGGCGTCGGCACGTAAGGGACCTCGGGTTGGCCGGTCAGTTGCGCCGGCGACGACGCCAGGAGCGCGGCCAGTACGGCGAGCACGCCATCGATCATCCGGTGGTAGCTCCCTTCGGAGGCCGCCAGGGACGGGCTGGTACGAGATGCGACGACCGCCTACTCCTGTCGCAAGACCGTCGCGGGGTCGAGGGCCGCGAGCCGTCGTGACGGAAGGTAGATGGAGACCGCCGCCACCAAGGCGAGGACGAGCCCGCTTGCCAGGTGCGTGAGCCCGTCCGTGGCGCGCACGTCGAGCAGGAACGACTCCAGCCCGCGGCCCAGGGCCAGCGCCGCCGCGAGGCCCGCGAGGGCCCCCGCGCCGATCGGCGCCAGGGCCTGGCCGAGCACGAGCCGGAGCACGTCGCCTGGCAGCGCTCCCAGCGCGACTCGGATCCCGACCTCCCGCCGCCGCTCCGCCGCAACGCGGACGGAGACTCCGTAGACGCCCAGGCTGGCGAGCGCGAGGGTGATGGCGGCCGCCGCACCGAGCAGGGCCGCGGCCATGCGCGGCTGGGACAGCGCGGCGGCGACTTGGTCACGCATCGGCCGGGCGGTGAAGACGGGCAGTTCCGGCTCGAGCGCGGCCAGCTCGGCGCGGATGCGAGGGATCGAGCGGGTCGGCTCGCCGGCGACGCGCGCGTGCAGCGCCATCTCCGGGAAGTGGCGCTGGGCGAGCGCGAAGTACAGGCGCGGCTCCGGCTTCTCGCGGAAGCTGCGTTGTCGCACGTCCCGGGCGACTCCCACGATCTCGACGGTCTTGATCCCGGTACGGCCGCGTACCTTGAAGCGGCGGCCGATCGGGTCGCCGTCCGGCCAGTGGCGGCGGGCGGCGGCCTCGTTGACGACGGCCACCTCGACGGTCCCCGGGCCGTCCCGGGGCGTGAACTCGCGTCCCCGGACCGGGATCCCGAGCGTCTCGAAGTAGCCGTCGGACACCACGTCGCAGAAGAACGTCTGCCACTCCCGGTCGCCGACGGCCGCGCGGGGCTCCGGGAAGAACCCGATCACGATCTTGCGCATCCCCAGCGGGACGTCGCCGGCCCAGCTGGCCGCCCGCACGCCGGGAAGCGCACGCACCCGTTCGAGCCCCTCCCCGTAGAAGCGGCTCGCCCTTGCCTCGTCGAACCGGTGGCGATCGGTGTTGAAGTCCACGTTCATCACCACCACGTCGTCGACCTGGAATCCGAGGTCGATGCGGGCCGCGCTGTCGAGGGACCGCGCGAACAGGCCCGCGCCGACGAGCAGCACCACAGAGAGCGCGACCTGGAGGCCCACCAGCGTCCCGGCCAGCCGAGGACGCGGGCGCGCGGCGGCCGCTCCGCGCGCGTGGAAGGCGCTTCTCAGGTCGGCGCGCGCTGCCCGCAGCGCCGGAAGCAGGCCGAAGCCGGCGACGGCCGAAGCCGTGAGCACGGCGGCGAACAGGAAGGCGCGCCCGTCGAGGCGCAGGTCGTAGTCCAGGGGGATCGCGAAGGGGTGGGAGAAGCGCATCAGGAGGTGCTGGGTCGCGAGTGCGACGGGCACGCTCAGGGCAAGTCCGGGGAGCGAAAGGAGCGCCGACTCCGTCAGGAGCTGGCCCGCGAGCCGCACACGTCCGGCCCCCAGCGCGGCGCGGACGGCCATCTCCCCGCTTCGGGCCAGGTCGCGGGCGAGCTGCATGTGGGCCACGTTCACGCACGCGGCGAGCAGCAGGAAGCCGACGCCGGCCAGGAGGACTCCGGCGAACGAGCGCACGGCGCCTCGCGCCGCCAGAGACATCCGGGGCGTCCCCGCCGGGACCAGCGCCGCCCCGCTCCCGCCGTTGTCCCCGGGATGCTCGCGCGCGATGCGCGCGGCGATCGTCCGTGCGGCGCTCTCCGCCTGCGGGACGTCCACGCCGGTCGCCAGCCGGCCGGTGACCTCGAACCGGCTCCCGCGCGCCGTGCGGTTGGTCGTGATCGTGCCCCGGCCCTCCACGTCCTCACCCGCCGCGACGATCCACAGCTCCGTTCGCGAGCCCATGCCGAGCTCGAGACCGGTCCCCCGGAACGCCGCGCCCGCGACGCCGACGGTGACGTGCGGGAGCCCTCCAACCTGCACCGGTTCGCCGAGGACCTCGCGGCTTCCCGCGAAACGCCGGCGCCAGAAGTCGTGGCTCAGGACAGCCTGTGGCGCGCTCGCGGCCGCGTCGAACCCCCGACCCAGGGCCATCGGCGGTCCGAGGACGTCGAAATAGGTGGCGCTGACCTCCTCCCCCCACAGGCGCTCGCTGGCGCCGCGGGCCCGGACGCTCAGCGGCCGGCGGCGGTGCGCGGCGAGCCCCTCGAACACGTCTCTCTCGCGCCGGAACTCCTCGAAGTCGGGGTAGGCGAGGAGCGGCTCCAAGCCCTCCGGCGAGACGGTGTACAGCGCGACCAGCCTCTCCGGCTCCCGCACGGCGAGGGGCCGGAGCAGCAGCGCGTCGACCAGGCTGAACAGGGCGGTGGTCGCGCCTATGCCGAGGGCGAGAGTGACCGCGACGGTCAGGGTGAAGCCGCGCGCCGCCGCCAGGCGTCGGGCCGCGTGCCGAAGGTCCCCGACGACGGCATCGAGGTGCACCCGAGGATCTTAACCCGCGCTCGCCGGCACGATCAGCGCATTACCAGGTGAGCCGCCGCTCTCATCCGGGGGGGGAGTCCCGGTCCGGCGGCGGCGACGGGATCACCGGTGGCGGCGTCACGGACGACGCCCTCGATCGAGCCACCCCTGGCAGATCCGGGAGACCAACAGGCAGCCGGTCCGCGGGCCGTGGGCAGGGTATGATCGCTTGACCCGTGGCGGAGAAGCCGAACGACAAGGCGTCGCGGGGGCGGTTGCGCGCCCTCACCGAGTGGCTGAGGGGAACGCCACCGTCCCCGTCTCCCTTTTCCGACCTCGCGCCGACTCCGGCTCGAGGGGAGACTGCCGTTCGAGGAGGCCTGCCCGCTCGAATCGGCCATTACGCGATCGCCCGGCGGCTCGGCCAGGGCGGGATGGGCATCGTGTACGAGGCGCGCGACGAGCGTCTGGAGCGGACGGTCGCCCTGAAGACGATGTCGTCGCTGGGCGGCGACGAGACCGCGCGCAAGCGCTTCTTGCGCGAGGCCCGGGCGGCGGCCAGCGTCAACCACCCCAACGTCTGCCAGCTCTACGAGATCGGTGAGGACGGCGGCGACCTGTTCATCGTCATGGAGCTCCTGGAGGGCGAATCCCTGGGGGACCGGCTGCGACGCGGGCCGCTGAGCGTACCCGAGACGATACCGGTCGGCCGCGGCATCCTGGCCGCCCTCGAGGCGCTGCACGCCCGCGGCATCGTGCACCGCGACCTCAAGCCCTCCAACGTCTTCCTCACCTCCCACGGCGTGAAGCTGCTCGACTTCGGCCTGGCGCGGACCAGCGATCCGGACCTGGCCGCGTCGCTCGACTCCGTCGCCGGGCTGACCCGCACGGGGATGGTGGTGGGTACGCCGCGCTACATGGCGCCGGAGCAGGTGACCGGGGAGGCCCTCGACGCGCGCACGGACCTGTTCGCGGCCGGCGCCATCCTCTTCGAGATGCTGGCGGGACGCCCGGCGTTCGACGGCCGCAACGTCGTCGAGGTCCTGCACGCCACGCTCCACGAGCAGCCCCCGGCGCTCACGGGCTCGCCGGCGGTGGCAACGGTCGATCGCGTCATCCGCCGGGCCCTGGCCAAGCGTCCCTCGGACCGGCCGGCCTCGGCCGCCGCGATGGCCGAGGAGCTGCGCGCCGTCCCCACCGGTCCCGCCGACGACACCCCGGCCCTGGCGCGCGCGCTGACGCGGCTGGTCGTGCCGCCGTTCCGCATCCTGCGCCCCGACCCCGACACGGACTTCCTGGCCTTCAGCCTGCCCGACGCCATCGCCACCTCGCTGTCGGGCTTCGCCTCGCTGATCGTCCGCTCCACCGCCAGCGCCGCCCGTTTCGGCGGGGAGGCGCCGGACCTCAAGGGACTCGCCGCCGACGCCGACGTGGACCGGGTGGTGATGGGCACCCTGCTGCGTTCCGGAGACCAGCTCCGGGCGGTCGTCCAGCTCGTCGAGGCTCCGGGCGGGACGCTGCTGGCGTCGCACACGGTTCAGTCGTCGCTGGGCGACCTGTTCCACCTGCAGGACGACATCGCGCGGCGGGTGGTCGACGCGCTCTCGCTCCCGCTCGGCGGGGGCGCGCCATCGCCGTCGCCGGACGCCCCGCACGATGCCCGCGCCTACGAGCTGTACCTCCGCGCCAACGAGCTGGCCCGCAGCTACGACCAGCTCCCGCAGGCGCGGGAGCTGTACCAGCGCTGTCTCGAGCTGGACCCCAGCTTCGCCCCGGCGTGGGCCCAACTGGGCCGCTGCCACTGGGTCATCGGCAAGTACATCCACGACGCGGGGGATAGCGCGACGCGCGCCGAGGAGGCCTACCGCCGCGCGCTGGAGCGCAACCCGCGGCTGTCGGTGGCGCACAAGCTCTACGCCCACTTCGAGTCGGACACGGGCCAGGCCCGGCGGGCGCTGGAGCGCCTTCTGGGCGAGGCCGGCCGTCACGGCAACGACCCGGAGCTGTTCGCAGGGCTCGTCCACGCCGGCCGTTACTGCGGGCTCTACGAGCAGTCGATCGCCGCGCACCATGAGGCCCGGCGGCTCGACCCGAACGTGCCCACCAGCGTCGAACAGACGGTGCTGATGACGGGCGACGTCGAACGGCTCCTGGCCCTGGAGCCGCCGCGGGCGGCCGCGGGTGCGGACGCGGGGATCCGGGTGATCGGGCTGGGACTGGCCGGCCGCCGTGACGAGGCCCGCCAGGCGCTCGCCCGGATGGCCGAGGCCTCGCGCATCCCGGCCTTCGGGTTGTGGATCGATTCCCTGATGGCCTGGCTCGATCGGCGGCCCAGGGACATGGTCGCCGGCGTGTCGTCGCTCAGGACCCTCAAGATCATGGAAGACCCCGAGGCCATCTTCCAGGTGGGCTGGCTCCTGTGCGACGTCGGCGAGCACGAAGCGGGCCTCACCGACCTGCGGCGTGCGGTGGCCAAGGGCTATTTTGTCGCGCCGACCCTCGCGGCCAGCCCCCAGTTCGACGCGTTGCGGCCCGATCCAGGCTTCCAGGAGCTCGTCGCCGAGGCCGAAGCGGGCCGGCAGGAAGCGCTGGCCGCTTTCCACGCGGCCGGCGGCGAGCGGCTGCTCGGCGGCTGAGGGACCGCGGAGCCGACGCGATCGGAACCGCTCGACCGTCCGGGGCGGCGCTCGCGCCTACGCCCCGAACTGGCGGAGGTGGTGGTCCATGTGGAGGTACCCCCAGCGGAGCCAGGCGGCGCCGGACAACTTGCCGAATACCGGATGCGGCCGCCCGTCCAGGCTCTCCGGCCGCAGCGTGACCACCTCGACCAGCGCCTCGAGCCGCGCCACGTCCGCGGCGAAATCAGCCGGACATGTGCCTTCCATCTCCTGATCGATCTCGGGGCTGGTGGCGATCCCGGCCGGCCAGGGCAGCGGGAGGTAGAGGACGATCCACTTGACGATCGTACGTCGGAGCGGGCCGGCGGCGAGCCGCGTGGGCTTTTCCCCCAGGGCCATCCTCAACGCGTCGCTCAGGTGGCACACCATCTGGTGCGCCGACATCCGTCCCCACCGCCGGACGCTCTCGCGGCCGACGTTTCTCAGCCGCCCGACGACTTCGGCCTTGTCACGCGGCCGTGCCAGGGTCTTCAGGACCGCTACCCCCGGGCGGCAGACGGGCCCGATCCCTGCGCCATGTTCGCGCCGCCAGTCCCGCCTTGTGCCGTACCCAGGTATCGCCGCACCGCGCCCGGTGGGACGCCGATGAAGCGCTTGAAGGCGCGGCTGAAGGCGGCCTCGGACCGGTATCCCATCCGGCTCGCCAGGTCGCCGACCCTCTCGTCGTTGTCCTTCAGCCGAGCAGCTGCGACGTGCATCCTCCACCGTGTCACGTAACGCATCGCCGACTCGCCGACGAGCTCCGTGAAGCGCGCGGCGAACGCCGAGCGCGACATCGCGACCTCGGCCGCCAGCGACTTCACCGTCCACGCCCGCGCGGGGTCGCGATGGACCAGCGAGATGGCGCGCCCGATCTGCCTGTCCTGCAGGGCGCCGAGCCAGCCCGTCCTCGCCGCCGGGTCCTTCTCGATCCACGACCGTATGGCCTGGATCACCAGGATGTCGGCGAGTCGGGTGATGACCGTCTCTCCTCCGGGGCGCAGCGTCCGGGCCTCGGCCGCCATGAAGCGCAGCGTGCCTTCGATCCAATCCAGGGCCGGGGAGCTCGACGCCTCGACGGCGACCATCCTCGGCACCAGCGCGATCAGGTGATGCGCGGCCGGATGGTCGAAGCGGACGACGGCGCAGACGAGGCTCGTGGCTGCGCCCCCTCCGCCGTGCCGGAGGACCTCGTAGCGCTCACCGATCTCCTCGCGCGGCAGGTCGAAGAGCCGGGCCGCAGGAACCCCCGGACCGCTCGCGATCAGGTGGCCCTCGCCGTGGGGCACGAGCGCGAGGTCGCCGGGCTGAAGCAGCCGCCTCTCCGCGCCCTCGACCTCGAGCCAGCACCGGCCCGACGTGACGACGTGGAACATCATGCACCCCGGTAGCGGCGGCAGCGCAAGCGCCCACGGCTCGGAGAACTCCGAGCGGCAGTAGAGCGTGCCGCTCATCCGCAGGAAGTGCAGCGCTTCTCCCAGCGGGTCCACAGGGCCCCAGGGGTTCCTCTCGTCCACCAGGTCAGTATGGGTCGCGCCAGCAGGATCGTCCAGGATCGTGGACGGACGAGCATGAGGAACGGCGCTTTTGCGATGGCTGGCCCGAGCGGTGCCTCCCATATTGGACGGTGTGCAATGGCAGGGGGCACGAGGAGGGGCGAGATGATCACCGTGATGGGAGCGACGGGTCACACCGGCTCGGGGATCACCCGTCGGCTGCTGGAGGCGGGCGCGAAGGTGCGCGCGCTCGGTCGTTCGCCGGGCAAGCTGAAGGATCTCCGGGAGGCCGGTGCGGAGGTGCTCGCCGGCGACGCGGCGGATCCCACGTTCCTGGCCGGCGCATTCGGCGGCTCGGAAGCGGTGTACACGCTGCTGCCCCCCGATCCCGGCCTGCCCGACTACCGCGCCGCGCAGGACCGGCTGGGCGAGGCGATCGTGAAGGCGGTGCAGCGCAGCGGCGTGGGCCACGTCGTCGCCCTGAGCAGCGTCGGGGCCGACCAGCCCTCCGGCCCCGGGGTGATCGTGGGCCTGCACGCCCAGGAAAGACGCCTGCGGAGCCTCGCGGGAACGAACGTGCTGATCCTCCGTCCCGGGTCGTTCTTCGACAACTTCCACGCGGCCCTCGGCCTCATCAAGCACGAGGGCATCCTCGGCGACTCCGTCGGTCCCGACGTTCCGCTGCCGATGATCGCCGCCCGCGACGTCGCCGGCGTCGCGGCGGCCGCGCTCCGCGCTCGCGACTGGAGCGGGGTGGTCGTGCGCGAGCTGCTGGGCCCGCGCGACCTCACGCACGCCGAGGTCGCACGGATCGTCGGCGAGCGCATCGGAAAGCCGGACCTGCCGTACGTGCAGCTCCCCTACGACGAGATGGCCGGGGCGCTCACCCGGGCAGGGTGTTCCGAGAGCTACGCCGCCCTCTACGTCGAGATGACCCGTGCCTTGAACGAGAGGAGGATCAGGTCACCGGAGGGTCGGAGGCCGGAGAACAGCACGCCGACCCGGTTCGAGGACTTCGCCCAGGAGCTGGCTCGCGCCTACCAGGCCCAGTGACGGCTCCGCCCGGGCGACGTCGTTAACGGCGGAGGGGCGCCGGCGTCCTTTGATCTGACGGACGCGACGTCCTCGTCGAGGAGGCCAGCATGCGCAGCCTTGCCGCTGCCGTGACGCTAGGCACCATGGTCCTGGGAGCCGCCCCGTCACGCGGACCGCTCTTCGTGCCCGGGCCCGGATCACCGCTGGCGCTGGGCAAGGCGCCCAACGGCATCGTGGCGGCCGACCTCGACGGCGACGGCCGGCCGGATATCGTCACGACCAACGGCCGGAGCCACGACCTCTCCGTGCTCCTCGGCGACGGCCGCGGCGGTTTCCTCCCCGCTCCGGGGGTATCGCCTTCCCTGCCGGTCGCACCACACCTGGCCGCCGCGGGCGACCTCGACGGCGACCGCCGGCTGGACCTCGTGGTGACGGCCCACGACAGCTTCGACGTTTTCGTCTGGCTCGGCGACGGCCGTGGCGGATTCCGCCCGGCCCGCGGCTCTCCCGTGCGTGCGCTCGACGGCGAGAGGCCGCACAACCACGGGTTGGCTCTCGGTGACCTCGATCGCGACGGGAACCTCGACGTGGTCACCACCGACGACGGCGCGCACGCGGTCGCGGCGCTTCTCGGGGACGGAAAGGGTGGCCTGAGTAGGGCGCCCGGCTCCCCGTTTCACGTGGGCCGGGAGCCCTACCCGCTCGCGCAGGGGGACGTGAACTCGGACGACCGCCTGGACGTCGTGACCCCGTGCGTCGGCAGCGACAGCCTCTCCGTGCTCCTCGGCGATGGTCGAGGCGGCTTCGCTAGCGCGCCCGGCTCTCCGGTCGCGGTGGCACCGCGGCCGTACTTCGCCGCGCTTGGCGACGTGGACGGCGACGGCAGTCCGGACGCGGTCGTCAGCCACGATGACGCCCAGATCGTGACCGTGCTCCTGGGCGACGGGGCCGGTGGCTTCACGCCCGCGCCCGGGTCGCCGCTGGACGTCGGCCGGCGACTGTGGGAGCTGGCACTCGAAGACGTCGACGGGGACGGCCGGCTCGACCTCCTCGGCGCCGGCGGAGCCGTGCTCGTGCTGCACGGAGACGGGGCGGGGCGATTCCGCCCCGCCCCTGGGTCGCCCTATCCGAGCGGGCGCGGGTCGTGGACCCTGGCCATTGCCGATTTCGATCTCGACGGCAAGCGCGACGTCGCCACCGCCGACCTCGAAGACGGCACCGTGACCGTCCTGCTCGCCCGCTGAGCTCGGCACGTGCGGCGCTCCCCTCTGGCAGCAGCCACGTCGCTCGACATGACGTCTAGATTCTCCATGAGGGCCTCCTTGCTGGCGGGCAGACGTGCCCTTCCCCCCTGGTCTCCTTGCGGGTTGCGTCCGCCCTCAGGGCGGGCCGCAACGACGAGGGCGGGCCGGCTGCCCGAGGCCTATGATGGAAGCAGGCCCGGGCTGCACACCGAGGCGGTCCGCAGCCGAGAAAGGCCGACCTCGAAAAGGCGATGGCAGGCCACGTCCTCGCGTCTCATCGGCACGTACCAGAAGGAGAGACGGTAGCGCGCGACGCCTGCCGTCCCGGGGCATGCGCGATCGCGAGACCGACCGCATCGTCGATCAGGCAGCCCTCACCGCATGGGCCCCGCTCGACCTTCGACTGTCGATCGCTGCCTTGCCCGCCGAAAACGTGACCCATCCGTTGGCATCCTGGGCGCGCAACGCAGCTAGACCCGGTCCTCCAGGCCCTTGACGCCCTTCTGGCCTGCGCAGTGGGCACAGCAATGGAAGGTGCCCTCCTCCTCCTCCCGTGGCCGACGATCCTGCAGCCGCAGTGCGCGCAGGTCGGCGCCAGGGAGTGGATGGCGCACTCGAAGGAATCGAAGGTCCGCGTCTCGCCCCTCATGGTGATCGTGAAGGCCTTGTCGTAGTCGTTCCCGCACACGAAGCAACGTGCCATGGCAGCCCCCTACGGCCAGTGTGGCACTCTTCGGGGCGGCGGCGCGGGCAACCGGCACCAGTGCCCGGCCGCGCGACCGGCGGCCGGTTCAGCCCAGGACGAGGAACCAGGCCGACACCGCCGTGGCTGCGAACACGATCAGCGCCGAGAGGACGCCCGCCAGGAAAGTGAGCCGCGAGGCCCGCAGGGCCGGCGGCAGCCGCCGGTCGAGCCAGAGGGCGGCAACGAACGCGAGGGCCACGCCCAGGTTGGTGGAGAACAGCCCGACGAAGTCCATCATGGCCTGGGGCTGCACCTGGAACCAGAGCAGCGGCACCGTGCAGGCGGCCAGGTAGACGCCGACCGCGCGGAGCACCGACTGGTAGCCGACGCCCGCGAACCGGCCCGGGAACAGCGCGCCCAGGAAGCCGTGCGTGACGCGTGCGTAGATCTCGGGCACCGAGTTGAGGGTGCCCCACAGGGCGAACAGGATCGCCACGTAGTACACGGGGATGAGGGCCGGCGATATGCGCTCGAAGATGGCCGCCTGCCGGGAGAGCAGGTCGAAGCCCAGCGGCATCTGTCCGATCGGGTGCAGCACGACCGCGCCGGCCACCAGGAACGCGCCTGTCACCAGGAAGACCAGCGACGCGGTCATCACGAGGTCGCCCACCATGGGCCGCAGGCCGGCCCGGGCGCGACGGAGGTTGGCCTCGTCGGTGGGCAGGTCGCCCGGAGGCGGTGGGAGCGCCGCCGCGCGGAAGACGCCCCAGCCTTTCTGGCGGACGAACTCTCCGTAGACCAGGTAGCCCATCGCCACGTTGCCCGCGTAACCGAACACGGTGCTCACCTCCAGGGCCATCGGCCGCCCGCGGAAGGCGTCCCTCGCCCAGGGCGGAACCTCCGGGATCCGAAACCCGAGCAGCCCGGCGAGCAGCCGCCGCAGGTCGGGTCCGACCATCAGCGTCGCCACCAGCACGCAGGCCAGCAGCACGAGACAGACGACCACCTGCTGCCTCTCCAGGAAGTCGTACTTCTGCGCCACTGCCACCCCGATGGCGGCCAGGGCGAAGCCGATGGCCCACAGGCGTGGGTCGCCGCCGAGGTGCCGGGTGATGAGCGCGCCGCAGGGGGCGGCGATCGCGGCGAAGACGGCGCCCGCCGGCACCAGGTCGGCCACCATCAAGAAGGCCAGGAGCCAGCCGCGCGGCCCCGGCAGCTCCATGAGCCGGCGGCCCAGGGCTTCGCCGGTCAAGGCGGCATACCGCCCGAGCAGGAACAGGAGCAGGAATGACTTGGTCAGCGCGGCGAGCAGGATGAGCCAGAGCAGCTCGTACCCGCCCCAGGCGCCAGCCCGCACGGCCAGGATCGTCTCGCCCGCGCCGATCGTGGCCGACGCCAGGATCGCGCCCGGGCCGAACGTGCGCAGGAAGCCCAGGCCCCGCCGTGCGGCCGGCGGCTCCGGATACACCCAGCCCATCCTAGCCAAGCTGCAGCGACCGGCCGGAGATCGTGGGTGCGCGCCTGAGGTGCGCGGCCGTCCAGACCACGGCTTTCACGCGGCGCGAGTATAGCGGGTCGCGCGAACCGACTCCAAGGGTGAGCCCGGCTTGCGATGCCGGAACGGCTGCCGCGGCACTGTGAACGCCAGCCCGGTCCGGCGGCGCCAGTGGCCAGCCCCCGACGAGGCCCAGGATCCGCAGCTCAGGCCGGTCCGATCGATCCGCGAAGGATGTGCGCGAACGGCACGAACCCGGCCTTCAACAGCGTCCGGCGCGAAGCGACGTTCGTCGGATCGCAGCGCGCGCAGGGGATGGCGCCGAGCTCGTAGCAGGCTCGTTTCAGCTCCTGTACGAGGTACGAGCCCAGGCCGCGCCGCCGGAACGGCTCGGCGACGTCCATGTAGATGTCGCCATACGGCCGGTTGTAGTGGAAGAGGACGCCGCCCTTGCCCGCCGCCGTTCCATCCACCTCGAGCAGCCAGGCGCCCCCGCCCTGCCGCGCCTCCTGGCAGCTTCGCAGCTCCTCCTCGGGAGTCACCCGCTTCACGACCGCGCCGTTGGCCGGGTGCGACGTGGTGAGCCGGTCGTGGAACACGATCTTCTCGCTCGTGACGTCGCGGCCGTAGGTGTGCACCATGGCCGTCATCAGGACGTCGTTGCTCTGGACCTCGATGAAGCGCGCGCCACCGGCGTCGAGGAAGGACTCGAACAGGTCGAAAGCCCCCGACCGATTCTGCGGCACGACGTAGAACTCGAAGGCCGTCGGCCTGTCCGTCCAGGGCCCTCCGACAGCCACCGAACCGAAGCCGACGGGCGCGCCGTCCAGGTCGAGCAGGTAGGACCGCGTCCACCCTTCGCGCCGGTGGATCGAGTCGTGGACGATCTGGCAGCTCATCTCGTCGCGGTGCCGCGTCCGGAGCGACAGGATCTCCCGCGACGACGACAGGGTGGCTCGGACGCGGGCGGGCGTCGTCATCGGTGGCGCTCTCGTACCGTTGCGGGGCTGCCTCGGTCGACCTCAGCCGAGGCGTCCCTGGAAGTTTCGCATGAACCGGCGGCGGAGCCGGAAGCCGACGTCGAGATGGCCGCTGCGCGGCGTCGCTCCCGCGAATCGCAGGGAGGCCGTCTCAGCCGTCCACGATCGCCTCCGCCTCGATCTCGACCAGCATCTCCGGGGCGATCAGGCGGCGGACCTCCACCATGCTGGTGGCGGGCCGGACCGCCCCGAACACCTCGCCGTGCGCACGGCCGACCCTCTGCCAGTCCCGCTCGATGTCGACGACGTACATGCGCGTGCGTACCACGTCCTCGATCCGGGCTCCGGCCCGCTCCAGCGCGCGCTGGACGTTCCGCAACGCCTGCACGGCCTGAGCGTAGGCGTCGCCTCCCCCGACGATACGCCCGTCCTCGCCGGTCGCCGTCGTGCCCGAGACGTGGACGACGCTGCCGGCGCGGACGGCGCGGCTGTAACCGACGATCGGCTCCCAGGGGGTTCCGGTGGCGATCTTCTGGCGTTCCATGGGCCAAGCGTATCTGCAGTGGCCGCGTCCGCACAGCCGGCGCGCTTCCCCTTGACGGCCCGGTGCGGAGTCACTATCGTATCGATCGTCGATATAGGAGACCTATATCGGAGGCGGCACCGCTCAGTCTGCGCTCCGGGGCGCGATTGGGTCGATCGAGCACGCAGGAGCGGACGTGGGCAAGTCCACCGGACTGGTGCGGGGCACGGTGGACCTGCTGATACTCAAGACGCTGGAGCTGGGCCCCCGCCACGGCATCGCCGTGGCGGACCGCATCCGCCAGATCACGGCCGGTGCGTTCGACGTCAAGGCGGGATCGCTGTTCCCGGCGCTCCACCGGCTCGAGCAGAACGGGTTCATCTCGGGCGAGTGGACGCAGTCCGAGGAGGGACGCCGCGTGAAGGCCTACCGGCTCACCGCCCACGGCCGGCGGCAACTGGCCGTGGAGCAGCGGGACTGGGCGCGCGTGGTGGGGGCGATGGCGCGGGTGCTCGGGTCGTAGGCGCGAGATGCGGGTCGTCGCTCGGCTGCGAAGGCTGTGGCGGGGGATCTTCCATCGACAGCGGAAGGAGGACGAGCCGGAAGAGGAGCTGGCGCTCCTGGTCGCCGCCTTCGCTGGCGTCGCCGTCGTCCTTGCGTCGGTCGGGGTGTATGGGGTGACCTCGTACGTGGTGCAACGCCGGCGCTCGCGGCCTGCTGGTGGCCGGCGCGGCTTGCCGTCTCGGCGGACGTGCTGGAGGTCCTTCGTGCCGAGTGATGCCGACGCCGTCGCCGAGTTCGTCGAGGCGGCGTGCGTCCCGCTCGACGAGAGCCACGCCTCCGGGACGCTCGAGCGCGCCGAGTCGATCCTCGCGCAGCACCCCGAGATCGCGGGCGCCAGCATCCATTCGGCGGCGATCCTCGGCGATGAGGCCGGGGTGCGCCGGTTCCTGGTCGAGGACCCGGGGAACGCCACGGCCAGGGGCGGCCCCCGCGGGTGGGATGCGCTGACACACCTGTGCTTCTCGAGGTACCTGCGGCTCGATCGAACGCGGTCCGACGGGTTCGTTCGAGCGGCCCGGGCGCTGCTGGACGCGGGGGCGAGCGCGAACACGGGGTTCGAGTGCGATGGGGAGCCGGAGACGGTGCTCTACGGCGCCGCCGGGGTGGCCCACGACGAGGCGCTGACCCGGCTCCTGCTGGAGCGTGGGGCGGATCCGAACGACGGCGAGACCGTCTATCACGCGCCGGAGACCCACGACAACGCCGCTCTCCGGGCGCTGGTGGAGAGCGGCCGGCTCGACGACGCGAGTCTGACCGTGATGCTGATCCGCAAGCACGACTGGCACGACCAGGCGGGGGTCCAGTGGCTCCTCGAGCACGGGGCCGATCCGAACCGCGTGAGCCGCTGGGGCCAGGCCGCCGTCCACCACGCCGTGATGCGCGACAACGCGTTGCCGATCTTCGAGCTGCTGCTGGACCATGGAGCCGACCCGAGGGTGCAGTGGAAGGGGAGGACGGCCGCGGCCATGGCGGCCCGGGCGGGGCGCGGCGACGTCCTCGACCTGCTGGAGCGGAGGGGCGTCGCGGTCGACCTTCGAGGGGTCGACCGGCTGATAGCGGCTTGCGCGAGGGCCGAAGCCGGGCTGGTCCGATCGATCGCGGAGGGCGAGCCCGAGCTCGCCGATGGGATCGTCGCGGACGGGGGTGAGCTGCTCGCCGAGTTCGCCGGCGTCGGGAACACCGGCGGCGTGCGGCTGCTCCTGGACCTGGGGGTGCCGGTCGACGCGGCGTGGGAGGCGGGCGACGGCTACTTCGACGTGGCCAAGAGGAGCACCGCGCTTCACGTCGCCGCCTGGAGGGCGTGGCACGGCACGGTGAGGCTGCTGATCGAGCGCGGGGCGACATTCGACGCCACCGACGGGAAGGGACGGACGCCGCTGGCTCTCGCGGTCCGCGCCTGCGTGGACTCCTACTGGACCGCGAGGCGGTCACCCGAGTCCGTGGAGGCGCTGCTCGCGGCAGGAGCGTCGGTACGCGGCGTAGCGTTTCCTTGCGGTTACGCCGAGGTCGACGAGCTGCTATCGCGAGGCGCGCCCTGACGGCTGGTTTCTCCTCTTCCTTCTCCCGCCCGGGCGATTCGAAGAACGACGCCGTCGGCGCCGGAGCTTGCCGTCAAGGCCCGCGTCAGCCACCGGGCGGGGGCAGGGAGCGACGGAACGGTCAGTGCATGGGCGGCGGTGGCGCCACCACCTCGTAGCGCGACTGGAGGTAGGCGACCACGTCCACCAGGTCGCGGACGGTCATGCTCTCGCTGAAGTCGCCCATGCGCGAGAGCCCTCCGCTCTGGACCGAGGCCAGCGCCGGCGCGGCGATCCGGCGCGACGGGTCGACGATCGCCGCAGCCAGCTCCCCGTCCGTCCGCGCGCGATGGACCTGCCCGCCCAGCACGACCGGAACCGGGGGGTCGGCCACCGGCGCCGGGTGGTCTGCCCCGGCGACCTCGTGGCAGGAGTGGCACTTCAGGTCGGCGAACACCGCCTGACCGCGCTCGGGGTCGCCGTCGGGCATGTGGAATCCGGCCCCCGACTTGCGCCCCTCGGCGCAGCCCAGCGCGAGCGCCCCCATGAGGGCGATGCCGATCACCGTTCGCTGCATGGCTCACCTCCTCGCAACTGCTGCCGAGGCCCTCTCCGCCTCTCGCACGTGAGTCCTCACTGCGAGGACGGGGCAGGGAGCCTCGCGCAGCACGTGACTGATGGTGGTGCCTGGCACGACGCGGTCCACGGGGCGCTCGGCGTGGATGCCGAGGACGATCAGGTCCACCTCGCGCTCGCGGGCCAGGCGCAGGATCTGGCGGTGCGGCCGGCCAGCGGCGACGATCTCCTCCCGCTCACACGCCCGCAGATCCGGCGGCAGCGCGCTCGCCAGGCGATCGCGGGTTTCCTCCGAGAGGTCGAGCCCGTACTCGGGGACGCCGATCCGCGCCGACCTCGACTCCGCCTCCGGAAACCACTCCATCACGTGCAGCAGGAGCAGCCGGCTCGACGACGGATCGACGAGGGAAGTCGCAGCGCCGAGGGCTTCGGCGGCGGCATCGGAGAAGTCGCTCGCGCAGAGGATACGCCGGAAGAGGGTCCCCCCGAGTGGCGCGGCGCCGCGGCGAGATCGTTCCGGCACCGCCAGCACGGGGCACGGCGCACGTCGAAGGACGTGGTCGGTCACCGTGCCCACGCCCCAGCCTGGCCGGTCCCGGCCGCCGCGGCATCCGAGGACCACCAGGTCCGCCATCCAGGCGCGTGCCTGGCTCACGATGGCGGCTACCGCGTCCCCCTCCACGACCGCGGCCCGGGTGGCGACGCCCGTGCTCGCCGCCGGCTTCAAGAGCTCCTCGAGGGCCGCGAGGAGTCGGCGCGCCTCGAACCCGCCCGCTGCCGGTCGGACCGGCTCGCGGACCACGTGGCAGGCCAGCAGCTCTCCGCCCAGCGTGTGGGCCAGACCGGCCGCGAGGTCCATCGCGACCAGGGAACAACTGGAGAAGTCCGTGGGCGAGAGGATGCGCCGGAACGCTCTCGTGACCATAGCCCGCCTCCCTGACGGGCGAAGCCTTTTCTGTCCGGGCCGGTCTCACATGCATACGTAGCAAGGGGCGTGCCGCCTCCCGGGATGAATCGGTCCTGTGGAGTCGAGCGGGTCGAGCGGTTCGTCGCCGCGCCCGGAGATCAGGTGCCGCCGAAAGTCAGCCCGGCCTTTGCGCCGCCGTGCTCCGCGGCCGCGACGCGAGGGCGGCGCGGATGACGCCGCCCAGCCGCCGCATCCCTTCGTCGATCAGGTCGGGCGCGCAGTACGAGAAGTTGAGGCGCAGGGTCTCGGCCCCGCCGCCGTCCGGGAAGAACGGAGCGCCCGGCACGAAGGCGACCCTCGCCTGGAGGGCGCGGCCGAGCAGGATCGACGAGTCGAGGCCGCGCGGCAGGGTGACCCACAGGAACAACCCGCCGTGGGGACGCGTCCATCGCACGCCCTCCGGCATGTGGTCTTCGAGGGCCCGGAGCATGGCGTCGCGGCGGGCTCCATACAGCTCGCGGATGCGTCGTACGTGGCGGTCGAGGAAGCCGTCCCGCGCCGTCTCGTAGGCCACCATCTGGGCGAACGTGCTGGTATGGAGGTCGGCTCCCTGCTTGAACTGGACCAGCTTCCGCGCGACCTCGTCGGGCGCCACCACCCAGCCCACCCGGAGGCCGGGGCCCAGGATCTTCGACAGCGTCCCGAGGTAGAGCGTCCCCCCACGGAACGCCCCCCCGCCGGCGGCTCCTCCGTCGAGCTGGGCTTGGATCGTCGCGACTGCGGGCACGGGCTCGCCCTCGTAGCGGAGCTGGCGGTACGGGTCGTCCTCGACGATCGGGACCCCGTGACGCGACGCCAGCTCGACGATGCGGCGGCGCCGCTCCAGGCTGAGGGTCACGCCGGTCGGGTTCTGGAAGTTCGGCAGCACATAGAGGAACCTCGGCCCGCTCCTCAGGGCGTCCTCCAGGAAGTCGACGCGGAGGCCCTCGTCATCCACGGGTAGCGGCAGATACCGCGCCTGGTAGGCGGCGAAGGCCTGCAAGGCCCCCAAGTAGGTGGGCTCCTCGGTAGCCACGTGGTCTCCGGGGTCCAGGAACAGCTTGCCCACCAGGTCCAGCGCCTGCTGCGAGCCGGTCGTCACGAGCACGTTGTCCGGGGTGGCCGGGACTCCCTGGCGCTCCATTTGCTGCGCCAGCAGCTCCCGCAGGGGGAGGAAACCCTCGGTGGGCCCGTACTGGAGGGCGTCCGCGCCGCGCTCCTGTAGGACGCGGTGGCAGGCTGCCTCCACCTCCTCGACTGGAAACGCCTCTGGCGCGGGCAGGCCTCCAGCGAAGGAGAGGATGTCCGAGCGCTCGGTGAGCTTCAGGAGCTCCCGGATGGCGGAGCTGGTCACGCCACCGGCCCGTTGCGCGAAGCGGTCCCGCCACGTGGCCGCAGCCGTCAGCAAGGCCTCGCTCGAGCTCATGCGATCCTCCAGTGCCGCCCGTTCCGGACGACCCGATGCGTTCCCGAACGCCGCAAGAGATTCGTCGGTTCTGCGACTGGCGCGCAGCTCCTGCGTCTGCCCCCTGTCCAACCATCGGGCCCAGGTGTTTCCGGCGGCGCGAGGGGCCCGCACGGACCTTGCGTACCAACGCCCATGCCAGCGCGAACCCACGGCAGGGTCCTTGCAGCCCGGCGCTGCGTCGGAGGTGAGCCGAATGCTGAGCGACGTCCGCAAGAACCCCGCGCTTCTCAAGCTCGACCTGTACTGCAAGGGGATCCGCATCGACGATTCGTGCCTGGTGGAGGAGGACGGAGGGCGCCGGATCCTCCGCACACGTGCCGGCCTGGGCAGCGGCCTGGAGCTGGTCCTTCCGGGCGGGCTCTGGACCAACGTCCCTGTGACGGAGCGCTTCGCCCTGTCCTCCCCCTACGTCCTGCGCCGCGTGGGCGGGTCGTACTGGGTCCATTGGGACACCGAGCCGGTGGCGCGCGTGGAGCTGTCGCCGCGGCCGCACTGGTACGACGACCGGACCTCGACGGGAAAGCCCATGACCCGGGTGGGGACGCTGCAGGGCACCTACCTGGGGATCTACCAGGCCAAGGTCTGCGAGTACTGGACCGAGACGGTGAAGGTGAACTGCAAGTTCTGCTCGGTGGGGCTGAACCTCGGGGTCGACGACGCCGACCAGAAGTCGGTCGACGAGGTGATGGAGGTCGTCGCCGCCGCCAGGCGCGAGTCGGGGATCACGTACGTGGACTTCAACACCGGCCACTACGCGGGGGAGACCTACCTCGACATCCTCGAGCCATACATAACGCGGGTGAAGAAGCTGGGGCTCCTCGTCGGCATCCAGACGCCGCCCCACCACGACCTCCGGCGCTACGACGCCCTGCGTGAGATGGGCCTCAACCGCGTCTCGTTCTGCTTCGAGATCTTCGATCCGGCCGTCTTCCAGGCGGTGTGTCCGGGGAAGCACCGCGAGTACGGGCTCGAGCGCTACCTGGAGGCGGTGCGGTACTGCGCGACCCTCGGGCGCAAGGGGCCGCGGAACGAGCCGTGGGTCGCCAATGGCGAGATCATCGCCGGACTCGAGCCGCCGGAGTCTTCGATCCGCGCCATCGACTGGATCACCTCGGTGGGAGCGATCCCGACGGTCTGCGTGTTCCGGCCCCTGGCGGGGACCGACTTCCAGCACCTCCCGCCGCCGCGCACCGAGGAGCTGGTCCCGGTATTCCGGCGCCTCTACGAGTCGTGCATGGAGCGCGGCCTGCCGATCGGGTGCGCCCCCAACGTCCACGTCAGCCTGGTCATGCTGCCCGAGGAAGCGCGGTGGCTGTCCGAGCGCCGGTTCCCCCTGCAGGAGCTGAAGCTGCGGCTCCTCTCGAAAGCGCTGGCCTTCCGGCTCGGACGCCGGATGCGCCGGGTGGATCGGAGCGCGCCATACGGGAGCACGGCCGTTCCGGCGTGAGCGTCGCGGTCCGGTTCCGGTCCGAGGTCGTCATCGATCCTCCATGAGCGACCTCAGCGCAGGCCGTCGGCCACGTACAGCTCGGACAGCACCCGCCGGTAGCTGTAGAAGTACGCGTCCCCGCTGGGCGTGACCTGCAGCTCGTCGATCGAGTACACGCCTGCCGGGTCGGGCGGTACCAGCTCCTTCCAGAGCTGGCGGCGGCCAGTGGCGATCTCGAGCCGAACGATGTGGGTGGGGATCTCGCCCCGCCGGAAGATCCACAGCGAGCCGTCGTCGGCGCTCCAGGCCACGGGGCGGTCGCCCGGCTCGGAGCCGGGGACCTCACGAGGCGGGCCGCCTTCGGTGGGCCAGAGAGAGATCGCGCCCTCCGCGCTGACGGCCGCAGCGAGGGTCCCGTCGGCGGAGACCGAGAGCGCCCAGGTGCCCTCGGGGGTCAGGGCCTGCAGCGACCCGCCCGAAACGCCCATCACATACGAGCGGAGCCTGCGATCCGGCTCACGCGCGCTGAACAGGATCCGCCTGCCGTCCGGGAACCAGCGGGCGCCGGAATACGACTCCATGCCATGGGTCGGCAGCAGCCGCTGCTCTCCTGGCCCGGCCGGGAACTCGATGAGCTGGTCGCCCTCGTGGGTGGTGGCGAGGACCCGCCGGCCGTCGGGCGACAGGTCGTCCACGTAAGCGCCCTTCAGGCCCAGCTTGACCGCGGGAGAGCCGTCGGTGCGGCGCAGGTAGGCGCCGAACCTGTCGCCGAAGAGCAGGAGCCGGCCGTCGCGGGAAAGGCTGGCGAGGCCGGAGCTGTCGAACCACGAGAGGTCCCGCTCGTGGCTGCCGCCCGGAGGCACGCCCACCAGGGACATGCGCTCGTCGTCGCGCGCGAGCAGGACGCGGCCGTCGGCAGCCACGTCCCACAGGGTGAGGGAGCCGGGTACCCTCAGAACCACTCTGTCGCGCCCGTCCAGGTCGACCGCGCGAAGCGCGCGAGGCTCGCCGTCACCCTCCGCTGCCGTGAACCACAGCTCGTCGCCGGCAGCCGACCAGGCCAGCCCGCGTGCTCTTGCCCAGTCGCGGGTGAGGACCGTCAGCTTGCCCTGGCGATGCACCACGACGACCCGGCCGCCGATCCCCACCCCTGCCGGGTCCTCCACGAACGCGACGCTCCCGCCGTCGCGCGAGACCCGCGGGCTGTGGATCGAGCCGCCGGCCTCGTGAAGGACGTGGCCGATCGGATACTCGAGGCGGCTGGCGGTTCCCACGCCCTTCGAGCGAGCCACCGCGAGCTCCACGCCCGAGGGGTCCCAGTCCGCGTCCTCGACGTCCTCGAGCAGCTCCCGGGGGGCGCCACCCCCAATGGGCGCCACCGCCAGAGTGCCGACGAAGCGCTCGCCTCCCGCGAAGCGCCGCCGCGTGGACAATGCCAGTTGTCCGGCCCGCGCCGCCAGTACGTCCGCCTCGGCGTAGCCGAGAGGCCGGGATTCTGGGCTATGGGCGAGCGTCAACTGGACTTCGGGGGCGGCTCCACCGACGGCCTGGCTGAAGACCACCGCCTCGGGAGCGAAGCGGGCGCCGCCGATGCGCCCCCGGCCGAACGTGAGCTGCCGGAACGACGGTGCGGTCGGAGGCCGCAAGAGCCACAGCGCGAGCAGAAGGCCGACGGCGGCCGCGGCCACCGCCAACCCTGCGAGCAGCCACCTGCGGCGCGCGGCCACCGTGGTGCCGGACCAGAGCTGCACCCGGCTGGTCGACTGGTCGAGCTGCTGGAGGTCGAAGACCAGGTCGCGCGCCGACTGGAACCGCTCCTCGCGGTTCTTCTCGAGACAGCGACGCACTACCGCCACCGCTGCGGGAGGGAGCGCAGGGTTCAGCTCCATGGGATCGGCGGGATCCTCCTTGAGAATCGCGTTGAGCGTCTCGATCGTCGTGGGCCGCTGGAACGCGCGGGCGCCGGTGAGCATCTCGTACAGCAGCGCCCCCAGCGAGAAGATGTCCGTGCGCGCATCGACGGGCTCGCCCACGACCTGCTCGGGCGCCATGTACCCGGCTGTCCCGCACACCGCTCCCAGCCCCGACATCGACGAGACGGTCGGGTCGTCCGAGGCCGGGGCCCCCTCCACCCTCACCACAACGGCCAGGCCGAAGTCCAGCAGCTTAACCCGCCCGTCGGCGGTCACGAACACGTTGGCCGGCTTGACGTCGCGGTGGCACACGCCCTTGCCGTGCGCGGCGTCGAGCGCGCGCGCGATCTGGATCCCGTAGTCGAGCGCCTTGCGATAGGGAACGGGCCCGCGTTCGAGCACGTCCCGGAGCGAGTCCCCCTCCAGCAGCTCCGAGACGATGTAGGGGATCGAGCCTTCGGTGCCGACGTCGTACACCGCGACGATGTTGGGGTGGTTGAGGGCTCCGGCCGCTCGGGCCTCGCGGCTCAGGCGATGCACGTGCTCGGGGGTCAGGAGCGAGGGGCGGAGGACCTTCAGGGCGACGTCGCGACGCAGGCGGGCATCGCGGGCCCGATACACCTCGCCCATCCCTCCGCTGCCGATCGGAGCCACGATCTCGTAGGGGCCGAGACGGTCGCCGGGCGAGAGGGCGATGGCGGCCTCCTGGCGGCGGAGCGCGGCGAGCCAGCACCGGCGCACTCCCGCGCGCTGTAACTCTACGGTCCGGCCAGTCTAGTGAGCGGGTACCGGGCGGTCAACGGAGCGTCCTGACCCAGCGGGGAGCCCTCGATAAGGCGAAGGCGGTGCACCTGGCCACCGTAATCAGGGCGTCAGATCGCGACCCTCCC
>Ga0268386_10000391_pt1 | contig 27202 bp, 23 predicted proteins | sample RVTome_15_FD_200260 | JGI IMG/M metagenome (GOLD analysis project Ga0268386, IMG submission 200260) | Soil microbial communities from uranium-contaminated site in the Upper Colorado River Basin, Wyoming, United States - RVT150D86... ... | reverse complement strand
ACCACCTGCGTCGCGGAGACCTCATCGAGGTCGCCGGCATCTCGAAGGCCACCAACGCGGTGTGGCTCGACGAAGCGGAGGCCGAACGGCGGCTGGAGGCCGAACCATGGATCGCCGCGGCGGACGTCCGGGTGGCGTTCCCGCTCACGATCGAGATCGCCGTCACGGAGCGATCGCCGGTCGCCGTCGCCCGAGGCAACGTGCTCTCGCTGATGGCCGCCGACGGGACCGCGCTCGGCCCCGGGAAGGTACCTCGCGGGCTTCCGGTCATCGAGCTCGGAGCCCCGCGACCCCTCGAGGGTGTTCGGTCGAGCCCGGTCCCCGCCGCGCGAGCCCTCGGAGCGATGGCGCCCTCCCTGCGCGCGGAGGTCGCCCGGGTCCGTGTGCTCCTCGACGGGACGTTGGAGCTCCGTCTCCGGGGCGGCCCGACGGTCCTGTTCGGGACGCCGGACGACGCTCGTCGCAAGGCCAGTACGATCGAACGGATGCTCGCGTGGGCCCGGGCGAAGGGGACGGTGATCCGAACGCTGATCGTGGTCTCGCCGCCCGCACCGGCCGCAACGCTCGCGGACTGAAACCTCCCGGTCGTTGTTACGCGCGCGTATAACCGGGCCCCTGTGGATATTGACGGACCTGGGCTTTGATAGTAGCGTTGCGCAATCAACGTCAAGTAGATATAACAATAAACGTCCAGTTGAGGTTCAGTCCCAAGGGAGACACAACGGCGTTTCCCCAGGTAGACCGGGGGGCTTCACCCGGGGAGCGGAGGTCTCGGTGATGGATTCTCCTCAGAACTACCTCGCCGTCATCAAGGTGGTCGGGATCGGCGGGGGGGGTGTGAACGCGGTCAACCGCATGATCGAAGGCGGTCTGCGGGGGGTCGAGTTCATCGCGGTCAACACCGACGCGCAGACGCTGTTGATGTCCGACGCTGAGGTCAAGCTCGACATCGGCCGCGAGACCACACGAGGCCTCGGGGCGGGATCCGACCCCGATGTCGGACGCCGCGCGGTCGAAGAGCACCGCGACGAGATCGAGGAGATCCTCAAGGGCGCCGACATGGTGTTCGTCACCGCCGGCGAGGGCGGCGGCACCGGAACCGGCGGCGCACCCCTCGTGGCGGAGATCGCACGCGGTCTCGACGCGCTCACCATCGGCGTCGTGACCCGCCCGTTCGGGTTCGAGGGCCGGCTCCGTGCGACCCAGGCCGACCTCGGCATCACCGAGCTGAAGAAGGCGGTCGACACGTTGATCGTGGTGCCGAACGATCGCCTGCTCCAGGTCTCCGATCCGAGCACACCGATGATCGACGCGTTCCGCACGGCGGATCAGGTCCTGTATCAGGGTGTGGACGGCATCACGTCGCTCATCACGACCCCGGGCCTCATCAACCTGGACTTCGCGGACGTCCGCTCGGTGATGACCGGTGCGGGTTCGGCCCTGATGGGCATCGGCCACGGCACCGGCGACGACCGGGCCGAGGAGGCCGCGCGGTCGGCGATCTCCTCTCCGCTGCTCGAGTCGTCGATCGAGGGAGCGCGCGGTTTGCTGCTCTCGATCGCCGGTCCCACGGACCTCACGCTGCACGAGGTGAACCGGGCCGCGGACACGATCACGCGGGTCGCGCATCCGGACGCCAACATCATCTTCGGCGCCGTCGTCGACGACGTCCTGGGAGAAGAGGTCCGCGTGACGGTGATCGCGGCCGGGTTCGACAAGGTGCTGGTGGCGCCCACCACGTCACGGTTCGCCGGGAGCCGGCTCTCGAGCCTGCTCGAGGAGCCGGAGCCCCTCGCCGCCGCACTCGAACCCGTCCCCGCGGTGGCCTCCGACGTCCAGGGCGACGACGACGTCATGCCGATGCCGTCGATCCTGGAGGATGACGAGGACGAGATCTTCCAACCCGCGCAGGAACGAGTCACGTTCGATGCGGATTCGGATCTCGACATCCCGGACTTCCTGAAGAGCTGAGGGCGGACGTTCGCCCCGAGGGGTGGGGGCGGGATCGTTCGAGGGTCAGAGGCGCCCTTCCCCCGCCTCTGGGCCCCGGTCCCGCCCCTTTCCATCTCGCCACGCTGATCTGGGCCGGCCTAGCGTGGTGCACCTGTTCGTCCTGTTGTTCCTGTCCATGACTGTCCGCTTCTGTTAGTTTTCGACGCGTGCCTCAGGACCACGACCCCGAAGCCCTCGTCGCCAACCTCGTGACGATCCGAGAGGAGATCGCTCGGGCGTGCGAGCGGTCGGGACGTGACCCGGACGGCGTGCGCATCGTCGCCGCCGCCAAGACGGTCGAGCCCGAGGCGATCGCCCGGGTTCGAGACGCAGGGGTTCGGGAGGTGGGGGAGAACTACGTGAAGGAGCTCCGCGCCAAGCGCGACCAGGTGGACGGGGTGGTGTGGCACTACATCGGGACGCTGCAGAGCCACTCCGCTCACCAGGTGGCCGATCTCGCGGACGTGGTCGAGACCGTCACACCGGGTCGCGCGATGGAACGACTCGCACGCCGCGCGAACACGAGCGGACGGACGATCCCCGTGTTGATCGAGGTCGACTTCACGCGTGAGCGCACGGGGGTCGCACCGCAGGGGGTCGACGACGCAGCCGATCAGGTGGCGCACACCGACGGACTCGGCCTGATCGGGTTGATGACCCTGCCACCGCTGCCGGTCGCCGCCGAGGATTCCCGGCCCCTCTTCCGTGGGCTCCGGGAACTCCTGGAGGGGGTCGCGGCGCGTCACCCCCAGGCCACGGAGCTGTCGATGGGAATGTCGCTCGATTACCCGGTTGCGGTGGAGGAAGGCGCTACCATGGTCCGGGTCGGCACGGCCTTGTTCGGGGCACGGCGCCCGGAGGATACAGGGAGGACGTGATGCCAGGCGTGTGGAAGAAGACGCTCACCTATCTCGGGCTCGTGGAAGACGACGAGTTCGAAGAGCTCGACGAGGTCGGCGCCGCGCCCGAGAACGCCGAGGTCCGTCGCTTCCAGCGGCCCCAGGCTGTTCGGGAGGTGGAGCTCGAGCCCGAGCACGAAGGCATCGTGCGCACCATCCCGTCGAGCCGCCCCGCGACCGCGGGATCGATCCACAAGTCCGAGCCGCGCAGGTTCAACGAGGCGCGGGACATCGCGGACCGGTTCAAGGACGGGATCCCGGTCATCATGAATCTGCAGAGCACCGACGACACCATCGCCAGACGGCTCGTCGATTTCGCATCGGGACTCGTGTACGGGCTCGGCGGCAAGATCGAGATGGTGGCCAACCGCGTCTACCTGCTGACGCCCGCGAACGTCGACGTGTCCGCCGAGGACCGCGAGCGGATCGCCGGCGGCGACCTCTACAACCAGTTCTGACGCCGCTCGCGCGTCCGATCCGTCTGCGATGACCGCCGCCGAGAACGCGCTGCTCAACATCCTGTGCGTCGTCCTGACCGTGTACACCATCCTCCTGTTCGTCCGCGTGATCATCTCGTGGGCGACCATGTTCGGGTTCCGTCCCCCATACTCGGGGCCGCTCCGCACGGTCCTCGATCTGCTCGAGGACGTCACCGAGCCCGTGCTGCGTCCGCTCCGGTCGCTCATCCCACCGATCAGGGCGGGTGGCGTCGGGCTGGACCTTTCCATCATCATCGCGTTCGTTATCCTTGCGGTCCTGCGACAAGCGCTGAACTGCTGACGGAGGGGGAAACCGCATGCGGAGGAAGAAGGGGACCGAGGAGGCGCCGACGACGGGCGACGCCCGGATCACGCCGGAAGAGGTTCAGCAGGCGGAGTTCCGGCTCGCGTTCCGTGGCTACAACGAGCGCGACGTCGACGCGTTCTTGGACCGGATCACCGAGGGTCTGTCCTCCCACCTCGAGGAGAACGAGCGGCTCCGCTCCGGCACCGGCCGTGCCCCGGCGGCGACGGCAGCATCCGGCGGCGACGCGGATGCGATCGTGACCCGTGCTCGCGCCGAGGCCGAGGAGATCGTTCGGCGTGCGCACGAGCAGGCCGCCGGGATCCGGGCAGCCGCCGAGGGTGGCGCGGGAGACGCCCGGGGGGCGGTCGCGCCGTTCCTGAACAAGGAGCGCGAGTTCCTGCAGAGCCTTGGGAGCCTCGTGCAGACGCACGCGGAGGAGATCAAGCAGATGGTTATGGCGATCCGCGAGCGCGACGCCGCCGTCCGGGCCGATCGCGATTCGCCGACGGCCGATGGGCCGGCTGCGGCCCCGCCCCTGGCGTTCGAGCCCGCTTCCGCGGCCGAGATCCGGGAGCGCCTCCAGGCCACCGAACCGCCGATGGAGATCACGCTGCCCGACGAGGACGAGACGCCCGAGCCTCAGGTCTCCCACCCGGTCGTGGTGGAGTCTGCGACCGAGCCGGTCTTCTCCACCGAGGGCTCACCCGCGAGCGAGCGCCGGGAGCGCTCCCTCCGCGAGCTGTTCTGGGGCGAGGACTGAGCCGCACGACGCCGCGCCGCCTCACGCGCGGCGCAGGCTGACCCCGACCCGAGCACCGTCGATCTCGAACGTCCGCTCGAACGTTGCGTCGGTCGCCGCCTCGTCGACGACATCGAGGGCGAGGGTCTCCGCACCGATCCATCCGCGGTGGATCGCCAGCGCCTCGGCGAGCTCGCCCTCCACGGCGAGACCGAGCGCGATCCGGTCGCTCACGTCCAGGCCCGCCGCCTTCCGGGCGTCCTGGACCACGCGCACCATCTCGCGCGCGAGCGCTTCGAGCCGGAGCTCCGGCGTGAGCTCCAACTCGAGGGCGACCGTGACGCCGCCGTCGCCGGCGACCCCCCAGCCCTCGCGCGTCTCCTGCACGAGATCCACGTCCCCAGGCGCGAGGACGATGGGGCCGGGCCCCGAGGTATCGAGCGTCACGGGCTCGCCGTGGGCGAGTGCGGCGGCGAGCGTTCCATCGTCCCGCTCGAGGAGCGCGGCCACGTCCTTGACGCGGGGTCCGAGCCGCGGGCCGAGGACCTTGAAGTTCGGCTTCGCGCGCCAGCGCCCGAGCTGCTCCGCCGACTCGGCGAACAGCACCTGCTTCACGTTGAGCTCGTCCGCGACGAGATCGAGAAGCGGCCGGAGGATCTCGTGGTCACCCGGGAAGTTGACGACCGCCTCCAGCAGGGGTTGGCGCACTCGGATCTTCGCCTCGGTCCTGATCCTTCGCCCGAGCTCCACGATGGCTCGAACGTTCGCCATCGCCGTGTCAAGAGTGGTGTCGCGAAGTTCGGGACGTGGTACGGGGTAGTCGGAGAGGTGCACGGAGTCGGGAGCGCCCTTCCGGCCCGCGGCGAGGTTCCGCCACAGCTCTTCGGCGATGAAGGGGGTGAAGGGCGCCAGCAGCTGCGCGGTGGTGACGATCGAGTCTTGGAGGGTGAGGAAGGCGGCTCGCGCGCTGTCGCCGCCCGATCCGTCTGGATCCCAGAATCGTCGTCTCGCGCGTCGGATATACCAATTGGAAAGGTCGTCGAGGAAGAGCTCGATGCGTCGGCCGGCCCCCGTGGCGTCGTAGTTCTCCAAGCCTTCACGTGTGGTCTCGATCGTCCGGGCGAGGCGGGAAAGGATCCATCGGTCGAGCGCCGGTCGATCAGCTACCGGGACCTTGGCACCTGATGGCTCGAATGCGCTCGCATTCGAGTACGTCACGAAGAACGAATAGACGTTCCACAGTGTCAGCATGAATCGCCGAACGACGTCATCGAAGACCTCCATGCTGACCCTTCGAGCGGACCACGGTGAACCGCCCGTGAGCAGGTACCAGCGGAGCGCGTCGGCTCCCTGACGGTCCATCACCTCGAACGCGTCCACGGTGTTCCCGAGCGATTTCGACATCTTGCGGCCCTGGGCATCGACCAAGAGTCCGAGGCACACGACTGTTCGATACGCCGTGGAATCGAACAGGAGGACCCCCTCGGCCATCAGTGTGTAGAACCACCCGCGCGTCTGGTCGATCGCCTCGGCGATGAAGTCGGCGGGGAAGCGCTCCTCGAACGTCTCGAGCCCGCGACCGAGATCGGGGTGGTAGCCCCACTGTGCGTAGGGCATGGCGCCGGAGTCGTACCACGTGTCGATGACCTCGGGGACACGCCTTGCCTCCGTGGTGCACTCGGGGCACGCGAACGTCACCTCGTCGATCGCCGGCCGATGGGGGTCGATGCCTGTTACGTCGCGTCCCGCCCGCTCGGACAACTCGTCCAGCGAGCCGATCGCCGTGTCGTGGCCTCCGGTGCACCGCCAGATCGGCAGCGGCGTCCCCCAGTAGCGCTCCCGGGAGAGGGCCCAGTCCACGTTGTTCTCGAGCCAGTCGCCGTAACGGCCATGCTTGATGTGGTCGGGGTACCACGCGACGCTCTCGTTGACCGCGAGCAGCCGATCCTTGACCGCCGTGGTCCTCGCGTACCAGGAGCTCCTCGCGATGTAGAGCAACGGCGTGTCGCAGCGCCAGCACAAGGGGTAGGCGTGCACGAGGGTCTCCGCGCGCAGCAGCAGGCCGCGCGAACGCAGATCGGCCGTGATCGGCTCGTCGGCGTCCTTGAAGAACAGGCCCCGGACGAACGTCGGAGCCTCGCCGGTGAACCGCCCCTCGCCGTCGATCGGCTTGAACGTCCTCCACCCCTCGCGCCTTCCGATCACCAGGTCCTCGGGGCCGAACGCGGGCGCCAGGTGGACGACGCCGGTGCCGTCCTCGAGCGAGATGAAGTCCGCCGCCACCACCCGATGCGCGCCCTCGACGTTCGGGTAGAGCGGCTCGTACCGAGCTCCGACCAGCGTGGCTCCCTCGAACTCCCGACCAACGGGACGTGCATCGGGGAGGACGTCCTCGAGACGATCCTTCGCGAGGACGTACCGCTCGCCCTCCTGCTCGACCATGACGTACGGGGCCTGTGGGGCAACCGCCAGCCCCGTGTTGGAGATCAAGGTCCAGGGTGTGGTCGTCCACCCGAGCAGGCGCGCCCCGACGAGTCGATCGTCCTGGGACTCCACGACCGTGAACTTGATGAAGACGCTCGGGTCCTCGACGTCCGCGTAGCCCATCGCGACCTCGGCGTCGGACAGCGGCGTCCCGCAACGCGGACAGTAGGTCGTGATGCGATCGTCCTGGAACAGGAGCCCCCTTTGGTGCAGTTGCTTGAGCGACCACCACACGCTCTCGATGTACTCCGCGTCCATCGTCCAGTACGCGTCGTCGGTGTCGATCCAGAACCCGAGTCGCTCGGTTTGCCGCTCGAACTCCCCGACGTAGCGCCGGACGGATTCCCTGCACAGGCGGTTGAACTCGGCGATCCCGAACGCCTCGATGTCGCGCTTGCTCTTGGTGCCGATCTCCTTCTCGACCTCGAGCTCGACCGGGAGCCCGTGGCAGTCCCACCCCGCCTTGCGCGGGACGTAGTGACCCGTCATCGCCCTGAACCGGGGGTAGACGTCCTTGAAGGTCCGCGACTCCGTGTGGTGGATCGCCGGCTGTCCGTTCGCGGTCGGCGGCCCCTCGTAGAAGGTCCACAGCTCCCCGTCCCGCCGCTGGTCGAGCTGTCGGTGGAACACGTCGGCCTCGCGCCAGAACTCGAGCACCCGCCGCTCGAGCTCGGGGAAGTTCGCCTTCGGGTCCACCGGCTCGAACATCTCCACCTCCCACACGCGAAACGCCTCGTCCCTCTGGTGCAGGGACGAGGCGCGAACCCCGCGGTACCACCCCGCGTTGCCGGAACCCTCACGGTCCCGGCCGCTCATCGGCTGCCGAACAGCCCACCGCTGTCACGGGCGGACCCGGCCGCGTCTACTGTGGGCGCGCGGCTCGCGCCCGGTTCGGGCGGCGGCTCGAGGAGGATGTTCCGAGGGCCTCGCCGCCGGGCTCACACCGTCCCCGGCTCGCTCGGGCTCGGGATCCCTCGTACTCGTTCCCGTCATCGCCTCTCACGAGGGATGCTACACGCGGAGATGGGGCTGGTCACGGTGCGGGTGGGAGCGAGGTCGAGCCGGACGTCGGTCGGGCTCGACGCCCGTGGGATCCTGATCCGGGTCCGGGCCGCCCCCGAGCACGGCCGAGCCACCGAGGAGGCTCGGCGAGCGCTGGCCGAGGCGCTCGGCGTGCCCAGAACCGGGGTCAACCTGGGGCGCGGCGGCCGCTCCCGGACCAAGGTGTTCGAGGTCGAGGGTCTCGATCAGCGAGAGGCCGAGATGCGCCTTCGCGCAACCGGGGACGACTGATTGCCGCTCTGAGCCGCCGATGCTAGGTTCCACCGACCATGGCCGGGAAGATCACGCACACCAAGAAGGAACTCGACGAGTTGCGCCAACGGCTGGAAGCCGAGCGCGCCGAGCTGCAGGTACAGCTGACGACCATCGAGGAGACCTCGTTCGCGAACTCCCAGTCCGACATCTCGGGCGAGGTGTCGTTCGACGAGGAGAACGCCGACGCGGGCACGTTCACGTTCGAGCGCGAGCGGGACCTTTCCATCGAGAACAACGTGCGAGACCTCATGGGCAAGATCGACCGGGCGCTCGCCCGGATGGACGACGGCACATACGGGATCTGCTCGCGCTGTGGCAAGCCGATCGAGAAGGCAAGGCTGAAGGCCCTGCCGTACGCCGACCTCTGCATCAAGGACGCGCAAGCGCAATCCCGGCGGTAGGCGGGTGGGCGCCGTGCGGCGTTCGGCCACCCTCCTGTACGCGGTTGCCGCCGGAGCCCTGCTGCTCGATCAGATCAGCAAGGCGTGGGTGGAACGGACCCTCTCGGGCAGGCCACCGATCAGGGTGATCCCCGGCATCTTGTCCCTCAACTACACGACGAACTCCGGTGGGGCTTTCGGGTTCGGCGAGAGCGCGCCGTGGCTGTTCGCCGGGGCGACGATCGTGGTCTCCGCCGTGATCGTCGTGGTGTCGATGCGCCCGATGCGAACGCCGGTCGCGGTGGCCCTGGGCCTGATCCTCGGTGGAGCCCTGGGGAACCTGGCCGACCGGGTCGCGGGGGGCGCGGGGTTCAGCGGGCGCGTCACGGACTTCATCGACCTGCAGGTCTGGCCGGTGTTCAACCTCGCGGACACCGCCATCGTCATCGGTGCCGTCCTGCTCGCGATCTCGAGCTTCGACGGGACCGACGAACCAGCCGAGACGTCCGAAACCTCGGGGCCGGCCGGGACCGGCTCCGGCGCCGAACCGTGAGCGAGGCGTTCGAGGCCGAGCCCGGCCGACTCGACGCGGTGGTGGCGGCGCACCTCGGGGTCCCTCGGGCGGAGGTTCAGCGCGCGATCGCCGCGGGGACGGTGCTCGTGGACGGCACCCCGCTGGAAAAGTCGCACAGGCTGGCGGGCGGCGAACGGATCGAGGTCGATCTCGCTCCGTCGGCCAAGCTCCCACGCGAGGGACCCGCGCTCGAGATCGCCTGGCGGGACGAGCACCTGGTCGTCGTTCGCAAGCCGGCCGGGCTGCCGACGCACCCGACCGAGAACCGACGGGGCGGCACGGTGGTGAACCGCCTGCTCGGCATGGGGATCCCGCTGTCCGCTCGCGGCGACCCGCTCCGTCCCGGGATCGTCCACCGGCTGGACGCGGGGACGAGCGGACTGCTCGTGGTCGCCAGCGACGATCCGACCTACGAGGCGCTCGTGGCGATGTTCAAGGCACATGAGGCTGAGCGTCGCTACCTCGCGCTCGTCCGAGGCTCGGTGCCGCACGACCGATTCGAGGTGGATGCCCCGCTCGGCCGGGCGGGCGCGAGGATCCGCGTACACGCCACCGGCGGCCGACAGGCATCGACCGTGTTCGAGGTTCGCGAGCGCTTCGACCGGGCGACGCTGCTCGAGGCCGAACCTCGTACCGGGCGCACGCACCAGATCCGGGTGCACTTGTCCTCGATCGGGCACCCGATCCTGGGGGATCGACGCTACGGCGGGGGAGGAGACGACGCGCGCGAGCTCGGCCTGGAACGCCCCTTCCTGCACGCGTGGCGTCTCGCGTTCGACCATCCGATCACCGGTGAGCGGATCGACCTGGAGGATCCGCTGCCCGCGGATCTGGAGGAGGCCCTCCGGCGGGTCGGGAGGGAGGTCCGACCCGCCTGATCAGCGCCGGGCGCGCTCGGCCTCGCGCAGGTACAGGGCGTGCTGGGTCCGGACCTCCTCGCGCGAGGCAAGCAGAGCGTCCTCGATGTCGGGGGAAAGCGAGCGCGACTCGATCAGGGCGTTGAGCTTCGCGAGGTCGACCGAAAGCACCTGCTCCCACAAGCCGAGCGGCTCGAGGATCTCCCGCACCCTCTCCTCGATCGGGGCGGTCACGTGCTGCGCCCGACGGTCGATCGCGGCCCCGTCCGAGCCGAAGAGGCGGCGGTACCCGTGCTCGTCGGCGAACGCGTTGATGAGCGGCACGAGCTCGTCGAATCGGCGGTACGCCGCGCGCGTCTGTCGCTTCAACCCGATCCACTCGTCGACCATCTCGGTGACGCGCGGTGTGGGGTCACCCTGTGCCTTCTCGTACTGGTGCCGGAACAACGGGCAGAGGGCCTGGTACTCGCACCAGTCGCACAGCGGGTTCTGACGCGCCTCGAACTTCCCGGCCTCGATGCGTTCGGCGACGATCGCGATCCTGCGTCGGAGCTCGTCGACGTCGGAGGGGGTTCGGACCGTGGTCATCCGCTGCCCGGGGAGCAGGTAGTACAGGGTGAGCCGCTCGGGCTCGATGCCCCAGATCTCCTTCGCGGCCATGTGGTAGATCGAGAGCTGGAGGTCCTGGTCGATCCGCGACTGCGGCGGCAGCCGCCGGTTGGTCTTGTAGTCGACGATCTCGTACCCGCCGCCGGGGATGCGGTCCATCCGGTCGATCACCCCGGACAGCGCGACGCCCTCCACCTCGATCGTGAACCGGAACTCGAGTGCCGCCGGGATCCGGTAGTTCTCGGCGTTCTCGCGGTGGTACTGGGCGAGGACCTGCCGGCCGTGGTCCCGGTAGGTCTGCTCCTCCGACGCGTCGCCGAAACCATCGGAGACCCACGAAGCCTCGAGCATGTCTTGCAGCTCGGCGATCGAGGGCGGAACCGGGACCGGGCGGTTGTGGAACATGTGCAGCGCGCGATGGAGCGAGTCGCCGAACGAGAGCGCCGCCGAGCGCGCCTGCGGCACGCGATCCTCGTACTGGAACTTGAACTTGGCGGGACAGGTTTCGTAGGTGTTGATGCTCGAGTACGAGAGCCGCATCCAGCCCTCCCGGGCCTCTAGGTCAGCGCCCGAGTGTACGGCCGAAGACCGGGCAATTACAAGCGTGTAGTTATCCACACGGGATCCCATCGCAGCAGCCTGGGGAAACGATGTGCACGGCCGTGGGATAAGTTACATGGTTGTAAGCCGCTGCCTGATCCGTTCTATACTCGGCGGGCTTTGGCCGGCCGGGACAACTTCGTTCACCTCCACGTGCACTCCGAGTTCTCCCTGCTGGACGGGGCCGCGAGGATCAAGTCGCTGTTCGAGCGGGCCGCCGAGTTCCGGATGCCGGCGCTCGCGCTCACCGATCACGGTGCGATGTTCGGGGCGCTGCAGTTCTACGAAGCGGGGGTGGCGGCCGGGGTCAAGCCGATCGTGGGGGTCGAGACCTACGTCGCGCCCACCTCCCGGTTCGAGCGCGCCCCCGGCGAGAGCGAGGAGAAGTACCGGCACCTCACGATCCTGGCTCGGAACGAGACCGGGTACCGGAACCTCCTCAAGCTGGTCACCGACGCGCACCTCGAGGGCTTCTACCATCGGCCCCGGGTCGACAAGGAGCTCCTGGCCGAGCACGGCGAGGGCCTGATCGGGCTCTCGGGTTGCCTCGCGTCGGAGGTCTCGCAGCTGTTGCTCGGCGGTCAGCACGCCAAGGCCGACGAGGTGGCGGCGACGTACGCCGACATCTTCGGCGCCGGGAACTTCTACATCGAGCTCCAGGATCACGGGCTGTCCGAGCAGCGCGAGATCCTCCCCAAGCTGGTGGAGCTCGCCGGTCGGACCGGCCTACCGACCGTCGCCACGAACGACCTGCACTACACCCAGCGCGAGGACGCGAAGCCGCACGACGTGCTGCTCTGCATCCAGCAGCAGAAGCTCCAGTCGGACACCAACCGGCTGCGGTTCGACTCGGACGAGTTCTACCTGAAGACCGCCGAGGAGATGCGCGAGGTGTTCCGGGAGCTCCCCCAGGCGTGCGACGCCACGCTGCAGATCGCCGAGATGTGCGAGCTCCGGCTCGTCTACGGCAACTCGGCGCCGCCGGAGGAACGCTTCCACGTCCCGAGGTTCGAATCGCCCGAGGGCAAGGACCGCGACGCCTACCTCCGCGAGCTCGTGATGCACGGCGCACAGGAGCGCTACGGGACCCTGACACCCGAGATCCTCGAACGCATCGAGCAGGAGCTCGGCGTGATCACGTCGATGGGGTTCTCGGGCTACTTCCTGATCGTGTGGGACCTGATCCGGTTCGCGCGCGAGAGCGGCATCCGCGTCGGGCCGGGACGGGGGTCGGCCGCCGGGTCGGTCGTGTCGTACTCGCTCCGGATCACCGACCTCGATCCGCTGCGCTATGACCTGATCTTCGAGCGGTTCCTGAACCCCGGGCGGATCCAGATGCCCGACATCGACATGGACTTCGACGAGCGCCGGCGGGACGAGGTAATCCGGTACGTGGCCTCGAAGTACGGCTCTGACCGCGTGGCGCAGATCATCACGTTCCAGACGATCAAGGGGAAGCAGGGGATCCGCGACGCCGCGCGCGTCCTCGGGTTCCCCGCGAGCGTCGGGGACCGTTTGTGCAAGATGTACCCGCCGGCGATCATGGGGCGCGACGAGCCGATCGAGAAGGCGTTGCAGCTCTCGCACGAGCTGCGCGACGCGTTCCAGCGCGAGCCCGAAGCCCGGGAGATCGTGGACACCGCCCGGGCGCTCGAGGGCCTGCGCCGGGAGGATTCGGTCCATGCCGCCGGGGTCGTGATCGGCGACGCGCCGCTCGTGACGTACCTGCCGCTCAAGCTCTCGAAGGACTCACGCGACGACTCCCGGCGGATCGTGACGCAGTTCGACATGCACGGTGTCGAGGACCTGGGCCTGCTGAAGATGGACTTCCTCGGCCTGCGCACGCTCTCGGTGATCGAGGACACGCTCTCGCACCTGCGGCGCAGGGACGTCGAGCTCGACATCGACCACGTGGCGCTCGACGACGAGGCCGTCTACGCGATGCTGTGCCGAGCCGACACCACCGGCGTCTTCCAGCTCGAGGGCGGCGGGATGCGCTCGCTGATCAAGCAGCTCGCGCCCGACCGGTTCGAGGACCTGATGGCGCTGGTCGCCCTGTACCGGCCGGGCCCGCTCAGCGCGGGGATGCACGTCGAGTACGCCGAACGCAAGCACGGGCGCAGGGCCGTGTCGTACCCGCACGAGGACCTCGAGGAGATCCTCGGCCCCACCTACGGGATCATGGTCTACCAAGAGCAGGTGATGCAGATCGCGGTCCGCATGGCCGGGTACTCGATGGCCGATGCCGACCTGCTTCGTCAGGCCATGGGCAAGAAGATCCGCGCGAAGCTCATGGTGCATCGGGAGAAGTTCATCCAGGGTTGCGTCGACAACGGGTACGCGGAACGCCTCGGCACGGACCTGTTCGAGCTCATGGAGCCGTTCGCGGATTACGGGTTCAACGCCTCGCACGCCTGCGCCTACGGCTATATCGCGTACCAGACGGCGTACCTCAAGGCGCACCACCCCGTCGAGTACATGTCGGCGATCCTGACGAGCGTCCGTGACGACAAGGACCGAAAGCCGTTCTACCTGAACGCGTGCCGTCTGATGGGGCTCGAGGTCCTTCCCCCGGACGTCAACGAGTCCGAGCAGGACTTCGCGCCGGTGACGAGCGGGGAACCGAAGATCCGCTACGGGCTGTCCGCCGTCCGCAACGTCGGGTCCGGCGCGGTACAGCAGATCATCGAGGCGCGCCGCGCCAAGGGCACGTTCACGGGGTACGCCGACTACTGCCGAAAGGTTGAGCCCTCGGTGCTGACGAAGAAGGTGCTCGAGAGCCTGATCTACGCGGGTGCGTTCGACTCGTTCGGGTACCGCCGCCGCGGGCTCGTCGAGAACCAGGACAAGGTCTCGGTCCCCATCGCGGCAGAGCGCAAGGCCGAGGCCGCCGGGCAGTTCTCGCTGTTCGGTGGTGGGGAACAGGCCGCGAACGAGATCGACGAGGGCGTGATCACGTCGGACGAGTTTGATCAGCGGACCCTCCTCCGCCTGGAGAAAGAGGTGCTCGGACAGTTCGTCACGGACCACCCGCTGCTCGGGGTGAAGGACCGGCTCGCGGCGCTCGCCGACATGGAGATCGCCGAGACCGAGGGGCTCGGCGACGGTGACCTCGTCACGGTCGCCGGCATCGTCGCATCGGTGTCGCGCCGGTACACGAAGAAGGGCGAGCCGTACGCGCAGTTCCGGCTCGAGGACCTGGCAGGCGGCGTCACGATCGTGGTGTTCCCCGGGCAGTACGAGAGCGTGCAGCACCTGCTCGAACACGACTCGATCCTGCTCGTCAAGGGCCGCGCCGACCGGCGCGGGCGCGGCGAAGAGCTGCAGCTGCGCGCCGTCGAGATCTCGGAGCCGGACCTCGGGGAAGGTGGCCGTCCGAATCCACCCGCGGGTCTGTTGGTGATCGACCTGACGGCGCAGAGCTGCACGAGCAGCGTGATCGGCACGCTCAAGGAGCTGCTCGGCGCCCACAAGGGTTCCACGCCGGTGCAGGTGCGGTTCCATTCGACCAGCGGGGTGCGTCCCTTCGACGTCGGCACCTTCCGTGTCGAGCCGGGGGCCGGCCTGCTCTCGGAGCTCCGCGTGCTGCTGGGCACCGAGGCGGTCCGCATCGCTCCCCTCGAACGCGAGGGCGTGGTCGTGATCCCGCAGCCCTACGGAGTGCCCACACCCACGGGGTAGCCTCGGGACCATGTCCTTCGAGGTCATCCCCGCCCTCGACGTCGCCGGCGGCCGCCTCGTCCGCATCGATCGGTCGGGGGCGATCCCGGTGGAGGCGTTCGAGTCGGACCCGTTGACCGCCGCCAGCGCGTTCGTCCGAGCCGGAGCCACGCGCCTGCATCTGGTAGACGTCGACCTGGCCCGCTCGGGCGAGGTGGAGAACCTGCCGACCCTCGGCGCCGTGTGCCGGCTCGGCGTGCCCGTGCAGGCGAGCGGCGGCGTGCGCTCGCGTGCCCACGTCGAGGGCATGCTCTCCGCCGGCGCCGAGCGCGTCGTGCTCGGGTCGACCACCCTCGCCGACCGTGACGAGGCCGAAGTGCTCGCTCGCGAGTTCGGCGAGCGGCTCGTCGTCGGGATCGAGGCGGACGGCCCCGTGGTCAAACCGAGGGGTTCGGACGTCGAGCTCGCGCTCTTGGACCTCCTCGAGTGGCTGGCTCGGATCGAGGTACGCCGCTACCTTTTCACGGAGGTTGGACGGGTCGGCGCGCTCGAGGGCCCGGACCTCGACGGTATCCGGGCGTTCGCCGAGTACTCCGCGGTGCCGGTCCTGCTCGCGGGCGGGATCCGGGGCGTCGACGACGTTCGCGCGGTCGCGGCGCTCGGCGGTCGTATCGAGGGCGTCGTGATCGGTCGCGCGCTGTACGAGGGTCTGGATCTCGAGGAGGCGCTCGCCGCCATCTCCTGAGGGTGCCCCCGGGCCGTGCGTAGACTTGCGGCTCCATGGGCTTCCTCACCGACCTCGTCGACGACCTCCGGCGCAGGCTCGAGCGCGATCCGCTCGACGAGTCGAGCCTGATGGGCCGCGCGATGAAGCTGCCTCCGCCGCGGCCGTTCGAGGAGGCGCTGCGCGGTGCGACGCCGCCGGCCGTGATCGCCGAGTTCAAGCGCTCGTCGCCCTCGGCGGGTGAGATCGCCGAGCCCGACCTCTCGACCCAGGTGCGGAAGTACCGGGCAGGCGGCGCCGTCGCGATCTCGGTCCTGACCGAGCCGACGCGGTTCGACGGCTCGTTGACGGACGTGCGAGCCGCCCGCCTCGCGGCACCCCTCCCGGTCCTGCGCAAGGACTTCCTGGTCCACCCCGCGCAGGTGATCGAGTCGCGAGCGACCGGCGCGGACGCCGTCCTGTTGATCTCGGCGGCGCTCACCGAGCTCGAGCTGAAGGGCATGCTCGCGGTCGCGGACGACCTGGGGCTCGACGCGCTGGTCGAAGCGCATTCGGAGGAGGACCTCGCCAAGGTCCTGACCACCGACGCGGGCGTGGTGGGGGTGAACGCGAGGGATCTCGAGACGCTCGAGGTCGATCTCGAGCGCGCGCTCGCACTGGTCCCGCTCGTCCCGCCCGACCGCGTCGCGGTGCTCGAGAGCGGTGTCTCGACCCGCGAGCACGTGGAGCGCGCGCTCGACGCGGGCGCCTCGGCGGTGCTCGTCGGCGAGACCCTGATGCGCGCGCCCGACGCCGAGGCGACGATCCGAGAGCTGCGAGGCGACAGGGATGGCCCGCGGTGAGCGCGATCCGAACGCTGCCGGACGAGCGAGGGCGCTTCGGCGCGTACGGCGGCCGATACGTTCCGGAGGTGCTGATCCCGGCCCTGGACGAGCTGGCCGCCGCTTGGACGGACCTGCGGCACGATCCGGCGTTCAGAGGGGAGCTCGACGCCTTGCTCCGAGACTTCGTCGGGCGGCCGTCGGCGATGACGTTCGCACCCCGTCTGTCGGAGGAGACCGGCTACCGCATCTATCTCAAGCGGGAGGACCTGAACCACACCGGCGCCCACAAGATCAACAACACGCTGGGGCAGGTGCTGCTCGCGCGCCGGCTGGGCAAGGGTCGGATCATCGCGGAGACCGGCGCCGGGATGCACGGTGTCGCCACCGCGACGGCGTGCGCGTTGTTCGGCCTACCGTGCGTCGTCTACATGGGCGAGGAGGACACGGTACGGCAGGCGCCGAACGTCGCCCGGATGCAGCTGCTCGGGGCGGAGGTCGTCACGGTCACCTCCGGAAGCCGAACGCTGAAGGACGCCCTCAACGAGGCCCTCCGCGACTGGGCTGCGACGGTGATCGACACGCATTACGTGCTCGGCTCGGTCGCGGGGCCGTACCCGTTCCCCGCGCTGGTTCGCGACCTCCAGCGCGTGATCGGCGACGAGGCCCGAACCCAGATCCGGGAGCGCGAGGGAGGGGACCCCGACGTCGTGGTCGCGTGCGTCGGGGGAGGGAGCAACGCGATCGGGATCTTCGAGGCGTTCGTCGCCGATCCCGAGGTCGGTCTCGTCGGTGTCGAGGCCGGCGGCCGGGGAGACGGTCTCGGCGAGCACTGCCGCTCGCTCACGCTCGGGGCGCCCGGGGTCCTCCACGGGTCCTTCTCCTACCTGCTGCAGGACGAGCAGGGTCAGGTCGTCCCGACGCATTCGATCTCGGCGGGTCTGGATTACCCGGGCGTCGGGCCCGAACACGCCTTCCTCAAGGACGCAGGGCGCGCGACCTACGCCTCGGTCTCCGACGCCGAGGCGCTCGAGGGCTTCCGCGTGCTCGCGACGCTCGAGGGCATCCTGCCCGCCCTCGAACCGGCTCACGCGATCGGCTGGCTGCTGCGTCGTCCGCTCCCGGAAGGGACGCTCGTCCTCCTGAACCTCTCGGGTCGTGGAGACAAGGACCTCGAGACCGTTCGCGCGGCGTTCGGCTCGGTTCCCGCGGTCGTCGAGACGTCGGGTGGCTGACCTCGAGGCGGCTCTGCGCTCGGTGCGAGCCCGGGGCGGTCGGGCCTTCGTCCCCTACGTGACCGGCGGGCTGGCCGCGGTGGACGCGGACCTGCTTCGCGGCCTCGAGGCGGCGGGGGCAGATGCGATCGAGGTCGGCATCCCGTTCTCCGATCCCGTGATGGACGGTCCGGTGATCCAAGAGGCGTCGCGCCGGGCGCTCGTGGACGGCGCAACGCCGTCGAGCGTCCTCGGGATCGTCAAGGAGGCCGGGCTGGGGGTCCCCGTCGCCGTGATGACCTACGCGAATCCCGTCTGGCACGCGGGCTTCGGGGCGTTCCTCGAGGCGTGCGTGGACGCCGGTGTCTCCGGTGCGATCGTGCCCGACCTCCCGGTGGACGAAGCCAGCGAGTGGACGAGCGCGTGCGCGGATGCGTCGGTCGCCTCGATCTTCCTCGCGGCGCCCGGCAGCTCCGAAGAACGCCTTCGGGCCATCGGGGAGGCGTCCCGGGGGTTCGTGTACTGCGTGGCGACCTACGGGGTCACGGGAGAGCGCGAGCGCCTGGCCGGGACCGCCGCCGAACTCGTCGGCCGCCTGCGCCCCCTCACCGATCGACCGTTGCTCGTCGGCGTGGGGATCGCCGAGCCGTCCCAGGCTGCCCAGGCGTGCGCGTTCGCCGACGGTGTGGTCGTGGGGAGCGCGCTGGTTCGCCCGCTGCTCGAGGCCGACGCGTCCGCCGCGCTCAGGCTCGCGGGCGCGTTTCGAGCGGCCATCGACGCGACGCAAGCACCCAGGTGAGCTACGGCAGTCCTCCCACGGCCCGCGTTCCGTACTTCCTGAGGAACAGCGTCGGGTGCCCGGAGTGGCCCCCGGCGTGCCGGATGTGATAGGTACGACCCGACGGAGGTGAGAAAGGGGGCGAACCACCGTTCCACCCTGCATATTCGCGTCCCGCAAACCATCGTAGAACTGCTACGGAAGGGGGTTGGATGAAGAACCGCAAGTATCTTTCGATCCTGGCGCTCGTCGGAGCGCTGACGCTCGTCGCCGCCGCCTGCGGCGACGACGACGGGGACGAAACGGGAGGCACCGGGGGCACGCCCGCCACGGGTGCGGCCGTCGACTGCGAGGCCGACGAGTTCGGCTGCGTGGAGATCGCCGCGGGCGATCCGATCCAGCTCGCGTCGCTGCTCTCGATCTCGGGGGACACCGCGTTCCTGGGCACGGACAGCGCCCACGGCATCGAGCTCGCGATCGACTACCTCGACGACACGTTCGACGCGACGCCCGGACAGCTCCTCGGGCACGACGTGACCCTCCAGCAGGAGGACGACGGGTGCTCGGCGGAGGGTGGGCAGGCCGGCGGAACGGCCATCGCTGCCAACCCGGACATCGTCGCCGTGATCGGGACCTCGTGCTCGAGCTCCGCGCTCGGCGTCGCGGACACGATCTTGAGCGACAAGGGCATGCTCCTGTTCTCGCCGTCGAACACGAACCCGGGGCTCACGTCGGAGGAGGCGCACCAGCCCTTCTACGCGCGCACGGCGCACAACGACAAGATCCAGGGCGCGATCGTGGCCGACTTCGTCTTCACGGAGCTCGGCATCGACACGGCCGCGACGATCAACGACGAGAGCCCCTACGCCGACGGCCTGGCCGCGGCGTTCCGCGACAACTTCGAGGCGCTCGGCGGGACGATCACAGGCATCGAGCAGGTGAGCAGCAGCGACACGGACCTCGGTCCGGTCCTCACCAACATCGCGTCCGGCGAGCCTGGCGTTGTCTACGGGCCGAACTTCAACCCCGTGTGCGCGCTGACCTACACGCAGGGGGCGGACATCATGCCCGAGGGCACGGTCCAGGTCGGCTCCGATGGCTGCCTGGAGAGCTCGTTCCTTGAGACGGTCGGCGACCCGATCTCGGGCGCCGACTACTTCGCGTCGTCGCCGGACGTCTCGGCGTACCAGAGCGGCGCGTTCTACAAGGACGAGTACCTCCCCGCGTACAGGGATCAGTTCGGGAATCCGACGTCGGTGTTCAACGCGCACGCCTTCGACGCGACGAACGTCCTGTTCGACGCGATCGAGGCCGTGGCGGTGGACGACGGCAGCGGGAACCTGACGATCTCCCGGACGGCGCTCAAGGACGCCGTCCTCGCGACGAGCGGCTACGAGGGGATGACGGGGCTCATCACGTGCACCCCGCTCGGAGACTGCGCGACCGACGTCACGATCGGCATCTTCGAGTACGACGCCTGGCCGGTCGAGGGTGGCACCGAGCCGGCCGACCCGGTCTTCTCGGAGACCAAGACGCTGGCCGACGTCCTCTAGTCCGACCGGCATCTAGTCCGACCGGCATCGCACGGTGCGGGTGGGCCTACGGGCCCACCCGCAGCGGTGCCACGGGGGATGGGCTAGGCTCGCGCGATGGCCACCGCCACCGACCAGCAGGTACGCGGCGCGCATCTCGGCTTGTTGGACCGCTTCCCGTGGCGCCGGATCATCTTGGTCGTGCTGTCGATCGTGATCCTGTCCGTGGTCGCGATCGGGGCGTACAAGACCCTCACCCTCCCCGCCGACGATCGCTACACGGCGAACACGTGGAAGAACTTCATCGTCCTGGGTCTCGCCCAGGGCGCCATCATCGGGATGATCGCGCTCGGGTACACGCTCGTCTACGGGATCCTGCGCATGATCAACTTCGCCCACGGCGAGGTGTTCATGTTCGGCGCGTTCGGCGCGTTCTTCTTCGCCGACGCCTGGGAGCAGAGCGGGTTCCTGGACAGCAACCCGATCCTGTCGATGGGCCTCCTCCTCGTGATCGCGATGCTGACGTCGATGGGCGTCGCCGTCCTGCTCGAACGGATCGCCTACCGTCCGCTGCGCAACGCGCCTCGGCTCGTGCCGCTCATCACGGCGATCGGCGCATCGCTCTTCCTCCAGAACACCGCTCGCGGTTTCTTCGGGGCCCAGAGCCGAGGGTTCGGTGTCCCGGCAGCCCTCGAGGGCACGTGGACGATCCTCGGCGTGCAGGTCGATCGGATCCAGGTCGTCGTGCTGCTCACCGTGATCGTCGCGGTCACCTCGCTGTCGCTGTTCGTCTCGCGGACCACGACCGGGAAGTCGATGCGCGCCGTCGCCGCCGACAGCGAGATCGCGAGCCTGATGGGGATCCGCGTGGATCGTGTGATCGTCACGACGTTCGCGATCGGTGGCCTGCTGGCGGGCATCGCCGCCGTGCTGTTCGCGATCACGTTCGAGTCGGTGAGCTTCACGATGGGGTTCCGTCCGGGGATCGCGGCGTTCACCGCGGCGGTCCTGGGCGGCATCGGCAGCATCTCGGGGGCGGCGCTCGGCGGGGTCCTGTTGGGACTCCTCACGTCGCTGGGACCCGCGCTGATCCTCACCGGCTACGGCATCCCATCGTCCTTCCAGCTCAAGGACGCCTTCACGTTCCTGGTCCTGGTCCTCGTCCTGATCTTCCGGCCGGGAGGGCTCCTCGGGTCGGGCGAAGCGGAGAAGGTCTGATGGGCGGGATCTCGTCGCGCTCGATCGTTCGCACGGGTCTGCTCGCCGGCGCTGGGTCGATCTACATCTCGCTCGTCGGTCTGTACACGAAGTTCGCCGACCTCGCGCTGGTGGGAGAGCAGATCACGCTCGGCCGTGTGCTGATCGTCGCGCCGGCGCTCGTCGCCGCGTATGCCGTGACGCGACAGAGGATCGTCGCGGGCGAGCGCCGTTCGATCGAGCTCCGGAGCGGTGTAGCCGTCGGGGCGGTCGTGGGGCTCGTCGGCGGCGCGGTGTTCGCCCTTTCGCTCGTGTTCGCCAACTGGTTCGGCGTGGACCGGATCCGCGAGGTTTTCGTCGCCGTCACCGAGCCGCTGCTCGATTTCCTCACGTTCGGCAAGGGGGTTCTGGCAGGGCTGCCGATCCTGGTCGGGCTGTGCGCGTTCGGTGGGGCGATCGGAGGGTTCGCCCGCACCGCCCCCGCCGTGATCCGCAAACCCGTCTCGCTGGGCGTGCTCGCCGTGCTGCTCCTCGGTCTCCTGCAGCGGATCATCCCGATCATGCTGGTGGAGCTGGGCCTGGAAGCGCAGGGGGACTGGCTGTACCGCCCGGCGAGCGGGCTCACGCTGGCCGGCGCCGCGGTGGTCTTCGCCGTCGCGGCGGGGGCCGACGCCCTCTGGAACCGTGACGGCGGGCGCACCCGCGAACGTGTCCGCGCGACCGTGGAGGAGGCTCCCGCCGCTCGGGTCGGGCTGTTCGTGGCGATCCTCGCCGTCCTCACGATCCTGCCGCTGCTTCTGGGCACCGTCATCTCCGAGGTGCTCGGACAGGTGATGATCTACGTCCTGCTCGGTCTCGGTCTGAACATCGTGGTGGGCTACGCGGGACTGCTCGACCTCGGCTACGTCGCGTTCTTCGCGTTCGGCGCCTACACAACCGGAGTGCTGACCGGTGCGTTCCTCAACACGACGACCGGAGCCGCCGAGCCGGCGCTCTCCGCCGATCTGAACTTCTACGTCGCGGTGTGGATCGTCGCGTTGCTCGCGGCGGGCGTCGGTCTGCTGATCGGCGCGCCGGTCCTGCGCTTGCGGGGGGACTACCTCGCCATCGTCACGCTCGGTCTGGGTGAGATCGTGAGCGTCGTCACGGCGTCCAAGTGGGCTCAGCCGCTCATCGGCGGCCCGCAGGGGATGCGCGGCGTCACCAAGGCCGAGCTCTTCGGGTTCAACTTCCAGGACAACGCACAGCACTTCTACTACCTCGCGCTGGCGTTCGTCTTACTCGCGGCCTTCGTCTCGTGGCGGTTGTCGACCTCACGGATCGGCCGAGCCTGGACCGCGATGCGCGAGGACGAGCAGGTGGCCAACGCGATGGGGATCAGCACGACGAAGTTCAAGCTGCTCGCCTTCGCGATGGGCGGCGCGATCGGTTCGCTCGGCGGCGCCCTGTTCGCCGTCAGCATCGGTTCGCTCACGCCCGCGAGCTTCGAGATCTTCGTGTCGATCACGGCGCTCGCGGTAGTGATCCTCGGGGGCCTCGGCAGCATCCCGGGTGTGCTGGTCGGCGCGCTCGTGCTGATCGGCTTACCGGGGCTCCTCCGGGAGTTCGAGGAGTACCGGCTGCTGATCTACGGCGGCGCGCTCGTGGCCATCATGATCCTGCGACCACAGGGCCTGATCCCGAACGTCCGGCGGAGCCGGGAGCTCGAGGAGGAGGAGGCCACCCAGGACGCCTGGGCGAGGGATGCGAGCGGCGACACGGAGGCCGTCGCCGCGGTGCTGCCCGGCGGAGGGCTCGGCGCCGAACGCGAGGACATCGGATGAGCGAACCGGAACACCTGCTCGAGCTTCACGACGTGGCCAAACACTTCGGTGGCCTCTACGCGCTCTCGGGCCTGACCTTCTACGTCGACGAGGGAGAGATCGTGTCGGTGATCGGCCCCAACGGGGCGGGCAAGAGCACCATGTTCAACGTCGTCACCGGCCTGTACGAACCCGACGACGGCCAGATCCGCTTCCGTGGGGACAACGTCGTCGGCCTGGCCCCAAACCAGGTGACGAAGCTCGGCATCGCCCGGACGTTCCAGACCGTGCACCTGTTCCCGAACATGACGATCCTGGAGAACGCCATGGTCGGTCAGCACTGCCGGACCAGGTCCGGCGTGGTCGGTTCGGTGCTCCGACTGCCCGGGACCCGGCGCGAGGAGGAGCGGATCCGAGCCAGGGCGAGGGAGAGCCTCGGGTTCTTCGGCTCGCGCCTCGCCGGCTATCGCGAAGAACAGCCGGCGTTCGCGCTGTCGTACGCGAACCGGCGGCGCCTCGAGATGGCGAGGGCCCTGGCCACCGACCCTGTGCTCGTGATGCTCGACGAGCCGACCGCGGGCATGAACCCTCGGGAGACGCTCGAGCTCCGCGACCACATCGTCCGGATGCGCGACGAGCTCGGGCTCACGGTCCTCGTGATCGAACACGACATGCGGGTCGTCAAGGGCGTCTCGGACCGTGTCGTCGCCCTCGACTACGGACGCAAGATCGCGGAGGGCTCGTACGACGAGGTCGCGAACGACCCGCAGGTGATCGAGGCGTACCTCGGGACCAAGGCGGCGGGATGAGCGACGACACCGGGAACGCCGAGCGGATCCCTACGGGCGCCGACCTCGCCGAGACAGGGGTCGATGTCCAGCCGGTCGACACCGGGGCGCTCCCGATCCACGCGGAGGCCGCCCCGGACGGCGACGGCAAGGGCGAACCCGTCCTCGAGCTCCGCGACGTGAGCACGCACTACGGGTTGGTGGCCGTGCTGCGCAACGTGAACGTCCAGATCTACGCCGGCGAGATGGTGTGTCTGCTCGGTGGGAACGCCAGCGGGAAGACCACGACCCTAAAGACGATCCTCGGGTACGTCAAGCCGACCGAGGGTGACGTCGTGCTCGACGGTGAGACCGTGACCGGACTGCCGACGGCCGAGGTCGTATCCAAGGGCATCTCGATGGTCCCGGAGAACCGACGGCTCTTCTCGAACATGACGGTGTCGGAGAACTTGGATCTCGGTGCATACCAGCGGAAGGACAAGCCGAAGATCGCCGAGGACCGGGAGAGGGTGCTCGACACCTTCCCCCGGATCCGGGAGCGGCTCAAGCAGAAAGCGGGGACCCTGTCGGGAGGCGAGCAGCAGATGGTAGCGATGGGGCGAGCGCTCATGGCCGATCCCAAGGTCCTGTTGATGGACGAGCCGTCGATGGGGCTCGCGCCGATCCTCGTCGAGCAGGTCTTCGAGATCATCAAGCAGATCCGCGCCCTGGGCCGGACCATCTTCGTCGTCGAGCAGAACGCGAACATGGCTCTGTCGATCGCCGACCGTGGGTACGTCATCCAGACCGGACAGGTGGTGCTCGCCGATACCGCGCAGAATCTGCTGGACAACCCGCTCATGCGGGAGGCGTACCTCGGGGAGCTCTGAAGTGACCGGCCATCGCCGCGCGACCGAGCTCGCCCCCAGGCGTGAGCGACCGCGGTGACACGAACGGCCGACGTCGTCGTCGTTGGGGGCGGCGTGGTGGGCACGAGCGCCGCGTACCACCTCGCGGACGCGGGCGCCGGTCACGTGCTGGTGCTCGAGCGGGCGGATCACCTGGCTGCGGGCTCGACCGGAGCATGCGCCGGAGGCTTCCGGTACCAGTTCTCGAGCGAGGTCAACGTGCGCCTGTCGCGCGCCAGTATCCCGATGATCACGGGGTTCACCGAAGAGCACGGCCTCCCGCTCGACGTCGCGCAGCACGGGTACCTGTTCCTCGTCCGCACCGAGTCCCTGTGGCGCGACTTCCGCGCCGCGAACAGGATGCACGCGTCCGTCGGGGTCGAGGCGGACGTGCTGTCGCCCGAGGAGGCGGTCGCCCTCGCGCCGGGGATCTCCGCCGAAGGGTTGGTCGGCGCGACCTTCGGGCCGAGGGACGGCATCGCGGATCCGTCGGGGCTCACGCAGGGGTACGCCACACTCGCTCGCCGAGCAGGCGCCGAGATCGAGCTCGGGGTCGAGGTCCAGGGCGTTCGATCGTCGAACGGCCGGGTCCTCGGCGTGGACACCACCGGAGGGCCGGTGGATGCCGGCGTCGTCGTGAACGCCGCGGGGCCGTGGGCGGCGATGCTCGCCTCCACCGTGAGCGTCGACCTCCCGCTAGAACCGATCCCGCGCCACGTCCTGGTCACGGGGCCGTTCCCCGGAGCACCCGAACGGCGGACCCTCGTGATCGACGCCGAGACGACCTTCTACTTCCATCGCGAAGGTGCCGGCGTGCTGATGGGGATGGGGGGCGCCGCCGAAGTGGCATCGTTCGACACCACGCCCGACGAGGCGTTCATCGCCGAGGAGCTCCTGCCGACTTCGGTACGCATCTTCCCGCCCGTGGAGGAGGCGGCGATCGAGCACACGTGGGTCGGGTTGTACGAGATGACGCCGGACCGCCATCCCATCATCGGGCAGGCGCCGGGCGTCGGGGGCTTCTACCTGGCGAACGGCTTCAGCGGCCACGGCTTCCAGCACGCACCGGTGGTCGGGAAGCTGCTGGCCGAGCTAATCGTCGGAGGAGCCGCGAGGACGGTCGACATCTCGGGCCTCGGGCTCGAGCGCTTCCAAGGCGGACAGCTCGTCCGCGAGGGCCACGTCGTCTAGGTGCCGGGGGCGGGATTCGAACCCGCACGCGCTTTCGCGCAATGGCTTTTGAGGCCATCATGTCTGCCAGTTCCATCACCCCGGCCGGCACGCAAGTCTACGGTGTCGACCTCTTGGGACCGAAGATCGCCGTCGATCGAGGGCCCGTTCCGCCTCGTATCGTGGGTGCATGCCGTCCTCCAGCCAGGTGTGCATGACCGTATATCGAGGTACGGACAGCAGACCGGACAGGGGAGAGCAGACGCTTCGACAGCTGACGATCGCCGCCCTGGTGACACTGCTCGCGGCGTGTGAGGGGGCCGCACCGGTGTCCACCGAGGTGCCCGCCTCGCCGACGCCCATCATCAAGGTCGCGTTCGTTCGTGACCTGTCCGTGCCGGACGCCGACGAGCACGCGCTCCCGGCCATGCAGGCGGTCAGGCTGGCGTTCGAGACGGCGACGCTGCTCGACCCGACCGCCGCGCCGGTCGAACTTGAGGAGTTCGACCTCCAGCAGGGGACGGTCGAGCTGGACGAGATCGACGCGGACCCGAGCTACGTAGGTGTGATCGTGGCGCCGGGCGTAGACGGCGACGCTGCAGCCCTTGACGTCGATCTGCCGGTCGTGAGCCTGTCGGGGCTCGGAGCCGGCGACGGCCGGCAGGCCTGGATCAGGATGGTGGCGCCACTCGGGACGCTCGCCGACGCGCTCGCCGCCAGGCTCCGGCGCTCGAGCGTCTGCATCTTCTCGGAGAGCCCGGCGCCGGACCCCTTGTTCAGGCTGCTCGCCGAAGGCCTCCCCGGCGCCATCGCGCAAGGTGTCGAGCCCGCCCATGGGGCGGACGCGGCCCAGCGAGCGGGGTGCGAGACCGTCATCTGGGCCGGCGGGCCCGACGCCGGCGGCGAAGCGGCACCCGAGATCCGGCTCGCCGGGCTGGTCTTCATCGGCGGCGACCGCCTCCTCGATCCGGATTTCCTGTCGGCGGCAGGCACCGCGGCCGAGGGCTCGTTCGCCCTCTGCGCCTGCGCCAACGTCTCGACCTCGACCGAGCTCGCCGCCCGCCGGTTCATCCAGGACTACCAGTCCGAGCACGGGGTGGCGCCCGGGGCCTACGCGGTCGAGGGCTGGGACGCAGCGCATGTGATCCTTCGAGCCGTAGGCGAGGGAGGGGTCACGCGGAGCTTGGTCGCCCGCTCGCTCGATGCGCTGACGGTGGTCGACGGGCTGGAGGGCACGCACCGGTTCGGCCACAACGGGGAGCCGCTCGAGCCGAGGGCGCTGCTCAGGCTGTACCGGGTCGAGGGCGGCCGATGGGTTCCGGCCGGGTGGGACGAGATCTGATCGGGGGGGACCGGTGCGCGGCAGTGGGTTGAGCCGGGCACCCGATTCGG